>Ga0126314_10001018_pt1 | contig 13261 bp, 12 predicted proteins | sample Plot105B_FD_92535 | JGI IMG/M metagenome (GOLD analysis project Ga0126314, IMG submission 92535) | Serpentine soil microbial communities from UC McLaughlin Reserve, CA, USA - Plot105B | ecosystem: Environmental > Terrestrial > Soil > Grasslands | place: USA: UC McLaughlin Reserve, Lake County...
CGTCTTCGTCTTGGTCTGCGTCGCCGGCGCGCCTTCGGGGTAGAGCCGCCGCGCGCCTGCGCCGCCGCTGCGGTCGAGCGCGGCGAGCTGCGCAAGCTGGTTCGGGTCGTCGCGGCTCAGGCGCATGATCTCGCGCGCCGCGTTGACGCGCCAGAGGTAAGTCGAGGAGTCGTCACCGAAGCCGCTGAGCAACGTGTACGTGCGCGGCCGATGCAGCGGAGCGCTGTCGAAGTAGAGCTGCGTGTAGCTCGGTGAATCATTCCCGCCCTCCGCCTGGTAGCGGGCCAGGACGTTCGTGAGGTTGCCCATCCCCATGTGGTAGCTCGCAATCGCCAGGTCCTCGCGCCCGAACTTCGCCTTGCCGAGCTTCAGGTAGCGCGCCGCGGCAGCGATCGAACGCGCGGGATCGAACCGCTCGTCGGCCCGGCGCCGCGCGCGCTCGAGCCGGTGCAATTGCTTGGGCTTGCGTGCTGCGGCGATCCGCTCGGTCAGCGCATGGCTCCGTGCCAGGTCCACGTGCAGCCCGAGCAGCGCGGTAGCCGTCGAGGCCAGGATCTGCGTGAGCCCGACAGCACCCTCGAGGTTGCCGCCGGCGACGGCGTCCGCACGGCCGGCGCTCTCGAGGAAGACGATCGCCTCGAGCGTGCCCGGGTCGACGCCGTTGGCGCGCGCGGCGCGCTCGACCAGCGGCCGCCAGCGCGCCGTGCGGCGCGCGCTCGCCGCGACGCCACCGGGGCTCTTCTCGTAGACCACGTCAGAGAACCCGCTGGCGGCCCGGGAGGCCAGTTCGTCCTCGCGGCCGGCGTCGTAGGCAAGCGGGTCGTAGGTGCCGTCGGCGTTGCCTCCGCCCGGGACGAGCGCCGTCGCAGCGCCGCCGCGAGGCAGCAGCACAAGCACGATGGCCGCGACGACCGCAGCCAGCGCCACAAGCGCTGCGACCCGCCGGCGGCGGACCTGTCGCGCGGTCGGTCGTCCGGGCACCCGGCACAACCTACGGCCACGCCGTCTGAGTGGCTCGCTGTGGCGCGGCTGCAAGGATTCCGCTCATGGCGGTCAGGGTCGAGGGGCAGACGGCTGCGCGGTTCGAGCCGGTCGTGCGCACATTCGCGCGGCTGGTCGGCAGGCGCGAGGGTGGCGGCGCGCTGACGGTCAGGCTGCGCGGCGAGACCGTGGTCGACGTCTGGACTGGGTACGCCGATCGAGGCCGGACGCGACCTTGGACGCCCGACACGCTGGCGATCAGCTTCTCGACGACCAAGGGCGTCGCCTCCACGATCATCCACCGCCTGGCGGACCGCGGCCAGCTTCGCTACGACGAGCCGGTCGCGTCGTACTGGCCGGAGTTCGCGGCGGGCGGGAAGGAGCGGGTCACCGTCCGTCACCTGCTGACGCATCGCGCCGGGCTGCACAGCGTGCGTGCGGTCGCGCCGCGGGCCGAGGATCTGCTCGACCACATCGGGCTCGAGGCGAAGCTGGCCGCGCGGGCGGTGGACGCACCCACCGAGCGCTCCGCCTACCACGCGATCACCTACGGCTGGCTGTTGGCCGGCCTGGCACGCCGGATCACCGGCGTCGGCCTGGCCGAGCTCGCGCGCACCGAGGTGACCGAGCCGCTCGGGATCACCGGCATGCACATCGGCGTACCCGACGAGGCGCGCGAGTTCGTCGCCGAACCAGTCGGCGCTGCGCTGCGCCAGTTCGGCGTCGGCGCAAACTTCACGCGCCCGGTGTGGGGTCGCTACCGCGTCAGCCGCACGACGATCGACGCCCTGCACGTGCCCGGCTTCCACCGGCTGTTCGAGGGCAGCGACCCGCCGATCTGGCACACCGAGATGCCGGCGGTGAACGGCGTCGTCAGCGCGGGCGCGCTGGCCGATCTTTATGCGCCGCTCGCAAATGGCGGCGACGGCTTTCTCTCGCGCCAGACGGTTTATGACCTCGGCCACGTGCAAGTCTCGGCCGTGGACGCCGTGCTGGGGATGCGGATGCGCTGGCGGCTCGGCTACCACCAGGCGTTCGGCAGCGGCGGCCGGCTGGCTTTTGGGCACTACGGCTACGGCGGCTCGGGCGGCTGGGCCGATCCCGCAACCGGACTCTCGGTCGGGTTCGTGACCAACCGGATCGGCTCGCTCACGACGCCGCTCGGCGATCTGAACCTGTTCCGCCTGAACCGCGTCGTCCGGCAGTGCCTGGCGGCCCCGATCTGAGGATGGCGGTCACGATCGACGACGTCCGCGCCTACGTCGCCGATCTCCCGCGCAGCTACGAGGTGTTCGTTCGCGGACGCGTGAAGTTCCGCGTGAAGCAGATCGTCTACCTCTCGTTCTCGAAGGACGAGACGCTTATGGGCTTCGCGTTCCCCAGGGAAGAGCGGCAGATGCTCATCGAGACCGAGCCCGACAAGTTCATGTATCCCCGCCCGTCGGACATGCGCTTCAACTGGGTGATCGGCCGCCTGGAGAAGCTCTCGCGCCGCGAGATGGAGGAGTACGTGTTCGACGCCTGGCGGATGGTGGTGCCGAAAGGCGTTGCCGCCGCTGAGCTACTCCGTCGTGGAGAACTCCCAGATGGCGATTGACAGCAGCGCCAGCCCGAGCAGCGCCACCATCGCCACCTCGAGCAGCGCCGGCACGTGCCAGCTCCCCCAGGTCAAGCCAGGGTCGAGCGCGTGCCTGGCGGCCGGTGAGATGTCCAGGTGCGAGAAGACCAGCCGCCGCATCGGGTCGACGGCGTAGGTCAACGGGTCGACGCGGTTCAACACGGCGAGCCAGGCGGGCAATCCCGCCAGCGGGAACAGCGCGCCGGAGATGAAGAACATCGGCATGACGATCATCTGCATCACGCCCATGAACGACTGCATCTGCTTGATCCGCACCGCCACCATCAGGCCGAACGACGTGATGCTGAAGGCCAGCAGCGCCTGGATCGCGAGGATCCCGATGATCAGCACCGGGTCGTAGGGCACGTGGACCGTGCCCGCGAGGCAGATCATGATCACGCCCTGGAAGCTGGCGACAGTCGCGCCACCCAGTGCCTTCCCGATCACGATCGAGCTGCGCCGCACCGGGGCCACCATCATCTCGCGCAGGAACCCGAACTCGCGGTCCCAGACAATCGATGCGGCTGAAAACATCGCGGTGAACATCACCGAGATGCAGAGCACGCCGGGGTAGATGAACGTCTTCAGGTCGACGCCATGGGTGCCGGCGCTCGACAGGCGCTGAAGTCCCGACCCGAGCACGAACAGGAACAGCAGCGGCTGCACGAGCGCGGTGGCGATCCGCATCCGATCGTTGAAGAAGCGGATCATCTCGCGGCGCCAGACGATCTTCATGGCACGCAGCTCGCTGCGGAACGAGCGCGGCGGGACGCTCACGCGGATGACGTCGGCGCTGGCGGTCGTGGTCGTCATCGCCGCCCTCCCGCGAACATCTGCATGGCGACGCGGTTGCGCGCTTGCGCTGACGACTGCTCGGCATCGCGGATCGTGGTGCCCGTGTATTTCATGAAGACGTCGTCGAGGCTCGGACGGGCGACGCTGACGGCGCGGATCGGGACGTCGAGGTCGGCGAACAGGCGCGGCACGAACTCCTCGCCCCCGGGCACGGCGAACATAACCGCGCCTTCGGCGACGCGTGCCTCGACTCCGAAGTGCTCGCGCAGCGCCTGGATCGCGGCCTCGTTGTCGTCGGTCTCGATGCGCACGCGGTCGGCGCCGACGCTGGCCTTGAGCGTCTGTGGCGAGTCGAGCGCGACGATCTCACCTTGGTCCATGATCGCGATGCGATCGCAGTACTCGGCCTCGTCCATGTAATGGGTCGTCATGAAGATCGTGATCTCCTCGGTCTCGCGCAGCGTGCGGATGTAGCTCCAGATCGAGCTGCGCGTCTGCGGGTCGAGGCCGATCGTCGGCTCGTCGAGGAAGAGAACGCGCGGCGAATGCATCAGCCCGCGCGCGATCTCGAGGCGGCGGCGCATACCGCCCGAGAAGGTCATCACGGCGCTGTCGCGGCGTTCCCAAAGGCCGACCATCTCGAGCATCTGCCGCATCCGGCCAGGAACCAGGGCGGCCGCGACCCCGTAGAGCTCAGCGTGGAGGCGCAGGTTCTGCTCGGCGGTCAGGTAGCCGTCGAGCGTCGGGTCCTGGAAAACGAGGCCGATGTTGCGGCGCACGGCATCGCGTTCCTTGACGACGTCGTGTCCCGCCACGAGCGCGCGCCCGCTCGTCGGCTTGGCGAGCGTGCAGAGCATGTTGATCGTGGTGGTCTTGCCGGCGCCATTGGGCCCGAGGAAGCCGAAGACCTCCCCGGGCGCAACTTCGAAGCTGACGCCGCGGACCGCCTCTACGTCGTTGAAGTTCTTGCGTAGATGGTCGACTTCGATCACAGGTGAGAAATTTACGGGAAATAGAAGTTTTCAGTCACGGTAAGGTTCTCCCCCCATGACCGCTCCAACGGGGTTGCGCGAGCGCAAGAAGCAGCAGACGCGTGAGGAAATCGCGTCTGCCGCGATGAAGCTGTTCACCGAGCGCGGGTTCGACGCTGTGACCGTGGCCGAGGTGGCCGAGGCTGCCGGCGTCTCCGAGAAGACGGTCTTCAACTACTTCCAGGCCAAGGAGGACCTCGTCTTTCCCGAGGGCGAGGCGCGCTGGGAGGCGCTGCTCGAGTCGATCCGAACGCGGCCCGCCGGCGCGTCGCTCGTCGCGCCGTTCCGGCAAGCAACTCACGAATTGCTCGACCAGGTTGCCAGCGGGGATGTCGAGCAGATCGTCGCGCGTCCACGCCTGGTCATGGCGAGCGCCGCGCTGCGGGGCCGGTTGTTCGTCTGGTGGGAGCAGGAGGCGGCGCTCCTGGCGCCGGTGATCGCGGAAGCGGCCGGCGACAACGAGGGGCGGCTGGTGTCGGCGGTCGTAGCGCGAACGCTCGCCTGGACCCATCGCATCACCTTCCGCGCGGCGTTCACGCGTCTGCTTGCGGGCGAGGACCAGAAGCGGGTGGCGCGCGACCTACGCAAGCAGGTGGACGAGGCCTACGACCTGCTCGAGTGCGGCCTGCGCGACTACGGCCGGCGGCCCTAGCCGGGCGCGGCCGCCGCGGCCTCGTTCCCTGAGCCACGCGGCGCCATCCAGACGGCGGTCAGCAGCCCGAGCAAGACCAGCCCGGCGCCGACGAGGAACGCCAGGTGGTAGCCGCCGGTGAGCGCCGCGGGCAGCGAGCTGCCAGCACCCATCAGGTCCTGCGAGCGCGTGGTCGCGAGACCGGCGAGCACGGCCAGGCCAATCGAGCCGCCAACCTGGAGGCTGGTGTTGATCAGGCCGGAGGCAAGTCCCGACTCCTGCGGGTCGACGTCTGCCATAGCGAGTGTCATCAGCGACGGGAAGAACAGACCCGCGCCCGTCCCGAGCACGATCATCACCGGAAGCACGTCCGTCAAGTAGCGGCCGTCAACCGGCACGCGGGTGAACAGGAGCAGCCCGAGGGCCATCAGGATCAGCCCGGGGATCACGATCGCGCGCGGCCCGAAGCGCACGCTCAACTTCGCCGAGGCCCCCAGCGACAGCGCTGCGATCAACCCGCTCACCGGCAGGAATGCCACCCCGGTTTCGAGCGCGTCGTAGCCGAGGACGCGCTGCAGGTAGAGGACGGCGAGGAAGAACATCCCGAACATTCCCGCCACGCCCAGCATCTGGATCGCGTTCGCTCCGACGGTTGTGCGCGAGCGGAAGATCCGCAGGGGCACGAGCGGGGTGCGTGCCGTGGCCTCGCGTGCGACGAACAAGGCGAGCAGAACGACCGTCAGCACGAACAGCGCGAGCGTGCGCGTCGACGTCCAGCCGTGAAGCGGCGCCTCGAGCAGCGTGTAGACGCCGAGCATGAGCGCCGCCGTGACCAGCAGGCTCCCAGGGACGTCGGCGCCGTGGCGGAGCCCGACGCCCTCCTCGTGCGGCACGAGTCGGCGCGCGAGCACGAACGTCGCGATGCCGATCGGCACGTTCACGAAGAAAATCCAGTGCCAGTTGAGCGCCTGCGTGAGGACACCTCCGAGCAGCAGGCCCAGTGAGGCGCCGCCCGCGGCGACGAACGAGAAGACGCCGATGGCCTTGGCCTGCTCCGCGGGCTCGCGGAACATCGTGACGATGATCCCGAGGATCACGCTGGACGTGAGCGCGCCGCCGGTGCCCTGGAGGAAGCGGGCCGCGACGAGGGTTCCCTGCGACTGCGCGACGCCGCAGAGCAGCGACGCGAAGGTGAACAGCGCCATGCCGATCAGGAAGATCCGGCGTCGACCGACCAGGTCGCCGACGCGGCCCGCCAAGAGCAGCAGGCCGCCGAACGTGATCAGGTAGCCGTTGACGACCCAGACGAGCGAGGCCTGTGAGAAGCCGAGGTCGCGCTGGATCCACGGCAGGGCGACATTAACGATCGCCGAGTCCAGGATGATCATCAGCATGCCGGTGCAGAGGACGATCAGCGCGGCCCAACGGGCGCGCTCGGTCTGGGCCGTCACGACTTCGCGAGGCTGAGGATGTAACGCGCGACGCTTGCAGAGTCGCGGCGTTCGGTACGGGCTGTGTCCTTCATTGGTCCTCCGGGGTGATCAGTTGTACGATGGGTGTCGAACATTATCAGAAAGTACGATGACCGTCGTACAAAGGGCGAGACGATGCAACCGGTAACCGAGGCGCTTACACACCCGACGCGCGAGCAGCTCGAGCTCGGCCGTGTGCTGCATGCGCTGAGCGACCCGGTGCGGCTGAAGATCGTGTGCTCGCTAGCGAGTGAAGGCGAGTGCCCGATGGGGCGGATCGAGGTGCCGGTCTCGAAGTCAACCTGCACGCACCACTTCAAGGTCCTGCGTGAGGCCGGCGTCCTGACCCAGCGCCAGGTCGGCACTGCACGCATGAACACCCTGCGCCGCGAGGACCTAGACGCGCGCTTCCCAGGCCTGCTCGACACGGTCCTGCGGGCGGCGCCGGGCGATTAGCCTGCGACGTGCCACCCCAGCGGACGGCTCCGGGAGCGCCGCGACTACCGGATCCAGCAAGCCGCGCAGGTTACGATCCGTCCGTGCCCGATTGCCTTTACTTCACCGACTCCGACGAGGCCAACGCGCTGATCGCGCAGGATCCGATGGCGCTGTTGATCGGCTTTGCGCTCGACCAGCAGGTGTCGGTGCAGAAGGCGTTCGCGGGGCCACAGGTGTTGACGGAGCGGCTTGGCTCGATCGACGCCGCCACGCTCGCGGATGCGAACCTCGAGCCGGTCTTCGCAGAGAGGCCGGCGATCCACCGTTTCCCCGGAGCGATGGCAAAGCGCGTCCAGGAGCTTGCGGTGCACATCCGCGACCGTTACGACGGTGACGCCGCGCGGGTGTGGACGGATGCCGCCGACAGTGACGAGCTGCGAGCCAACATCGCGGCGCTGCCGGGCTTCGGCGAGATGAAGATCAAGGCGCTGGGGGCCGTGCTGGCGAAGCGCTTCGGCATCGAGAAGGCGGAGCCGCTCGTGCCTCCGCATCCGACGCTCGGCGACGTCGATTCGGCGCAGGCGCTGGCGGACTACCAGGCGGCGAAGCGGGCGCACAAGGCGGAGTGGCAGCGCGCGCGGGCTGGGGCTTAGTCGACGGGACCGGCCGGGTCGCGCTAGGGCCGCGGGGCAGTGGCGGCGCGAACTGCGGCGACCAAACCGGCCCGAGCCTCAAGCAGCCCGCTCGAGCGGGCCAGCCTCGCTGGCGAGGTCCACGAGCAGCCGGTCGATGACTGCCGCCTCTGAGCCCGCGCTGCCGTCGGTGACCGAGCCGACCAGCGCCCGCTTGTAGTCGATCAGTGCCGCTATCCGCTCGTCGATCGTGTCGGCGGCAAGCAGGTACCAGGCCGTCACGTGGCGGTCCTGGCCAATCCGGTGCACGCGGTCCTCGGCTTGGTCGTGCTTCGCGGGCGTCCAGCCGAGCTCGAGGAACGCGACGCTCGCCGCGGCCGTCAGCGTGAAGCCGTGCGAGGCCGCCTCCAGCGAGCAGATGCACAGCGACGCGCCACCGCGGTCGCGCTGGAAGAGGTCGACGTTGCGCTGGCGCTCGTCGACCGAGTCGCTGCCGAGAATGCGCGCGGCGCGTGGGAACATCGCGACCAGCTCGGCCTGGATGTCGCGGTGATGGGCGAACACCACCAGGCGCTCGCCCGACTCGAGGAACGTCTTGATCCACTCGATCGCCGCGTGCAGCTTGCCGCGCGCCGCGATATGCCGGAGCGCGTTCAGCTTCACTAGCGCCTCCGCCCGCAGCGCGCTGTCGATGCGCTCCGCCAGCTGGCGCGGGTCGACCACTTCGTGGCGCAGCCAGTCGACCAGATCCTCCTCGAGGTGGCGGTACTCGTGCTCGTTCGAGAGTGGCACCGGTACGGTGATCCGCCGCTTCGGCGGAAGCTGCGTCAACACCTCATCCTTGCGCCGTCGCACGTAGCAAGTCGACCGCAGGTGCCAGTGCAGCCGTTCGCGCGCGACCTGCCCCTCGAAGCGGCGCTCGAACGAGGCGCCGCTGCCGAAGTCCCCGAGCCTGCCAAGCGCCCGCAGCTGAGGAACGAGCTCGCGCGGCCGGTTGACGAGCGGCGTGCCGGTGAGCGCGAGCCGCAGCGCGTCCGTCGGGAGGCGCGCGCTCAGGTCGATTGCAGCCTTGGTCCGATTCGCCTTCGGGTTCTTCACGTAGTGCGATTCGTCGAAGATGACCGCGCGCGGCTCGAGGTCCGCCAGCGCGTCCGCGCGCGCGTCGAGCACGTCGTAGTTGGCGACCACGATGTCCGCCAGCGGCAGCGGTCCGCGCCGGCCCGACAGCGGCTCGGCGCGGCGTGCCGGCAACCAGCGCGTGCACTCGCGCAGCCAATTGAGCTTGAGCGACGCCGGGCAGACGACGACGGCCGGGTATGCCTCCGCCGCCTCGAGCGCGGCCAAAGCCTCCACAGTCTTGCCGAGCCCCTGCTCGTCGGCGATGAACGTGCGCCGCTGGCGCAGCGCGTAGACGACGCCGGCCATCTGGAACGGCATCAGCTTGCCGTGCAGGCCAGGCGGCTGCTCGAAGTCCGCCGAGCGCGCCTGCGACAGCGCCACCAGCTCCTGGCCGTGAGCATGCTCGGCCATCAGCTCGTCGAGCAGCCGCTCCGCCTCCGCGTCGAGCCCGAGCCCGTGTTCGCGCACGAGGGCGTCCAGTGACGGGATGGTCGAGGCGTCCGCCACGACGGCACCGCCCTCACCTTCGCCGTCGCTCGCTTCGTCGCCGCCAAGGGCGTGGAGCGGCCGGCTCTCTGGAAGCAGTGTGAGCGACTCGACCGCCGAGTCATCCCACAGCACCTTCACGACGAACTCGTCGACGCCGGTCTTCGGATTGCGGACGATCGTGACTACCGCGGGCGGCGGCGGGTCGTCGGGTCGGTCCTCGGAGAGGTAGTCGAGGCAGCCGTAGACGCGCGGGTCAGCCAGCATCTGCCGGTTGCGGACCAGCAGGTTCTCGACGTGCGGCTTGCGGCGGCCGTCCATTGGCACGAGCGCGACATCGCCCATCTGCCTGACGCCGCCCGCGTCGTAGAGCTCCTGTGGCGGGATGCCGCCGCGCGTCGCGAACACGAAGTACGGGATCTCGTCCGTGATCGTGGTGCTCACCCAGCCGCGCCAGCTGCTCCGATGCGGCAGCCCGGTCACGAGCGCCCGACGCGTGGCGCCGTCGCTGCGGTCGGGCGCCAGCCGCTGCCGCGCCCGGATGTGGAGCCCGGCGCCGTTGCGCTCGACCAGCGTCAGGAGCGGGTTGCGCGTCTCGTCGGTGACCGGCACCGACAGGCGCCCGACCTCGGGGTGGGGCCGCGGCCGGAAGAAGCGGCGCACTTCGTCGAGCACCGGGTGGATCCAGTCGTCGCAGAAGCTCAGGCAGTAGTCCTCGGCGATCGTGACGCCCTCGATCAGCGGCCTGCGCAGGTTGCGCCGGTCACGGAAGGACTCGATCGCGTCCATCGACTCCGCGCCCGCCTCGAAGACCGGGAACGCGCGCAACAGCCGCGCGACCGACTCGGCCCGGTCAGGCGTCAGCCTGATCGCCCAGGCCCGCAGGTCCTCGTCCCAGAAGCGACCCGGAATGGCACGGATGACGCGCCGCAGTGCGGGATCCCAGCGCGAACGCAGCAGGCAGACGGCGTCCTCGTCGACCTCGAGCGTGTAACCGGAGGCGTCCATGACCGACCAACGTTACGCGGACGAGCGGAGAGTTCTGAACGTGATCGAATAACGGAGCTCCTTCGTCGGCGGGATCGAGTGTTCCCACGACGTGCGGGCCCTCCCGGAGAGGACGTAGCCGGACCGCGGCTCCAACAGCACCTCGAAGACGCGCCGGGCATCGCCCTTGCCGCGCTGGAAGCGCAGCCGGCTGGAGCCGCCGAGCGACAGACCCATCACCGTCCCAAAGGCGGGCGCATCGCGGTGCCAGCCGATCGTCGAGCCCGGCGGGTAGCGCTGGACCAGGATCTCGACCAACTCCTCCGGCGCGAAGCCGGCGAGCTCGGCTGCGATCGCTCGCGCCGGCCGCAGCCAGTCCGGAACGGGCTCGCCGGGCATGGGCGTGCGCGCCCCGTAGTCGTAGTCAAGCCCGTAGTGGCGCGCGGTTCGGCGAGCCGCTTGCCCGCGGATCACGATTGGGTCGAAGCGCAGCGTCTCGAAGACCTCGAGGAGGTCGGCTTCCACGTTCGCGGGCACCAGCTCGGGCCTGTAGACGAGACCCTCCGGCTCCTCTGTCGGGACGCGCGCCACAGAGCGTGGCTACCCATTCCAAGGGAAACTGGCGCGCAGCGAATGTACGAGCCGGTCCTGGCGAGGTTGCGCGACGCCGAGGCGAACAGGCTCTTCCCGGCGACCTGACTCGCACGGCCGGGACGATTACGGACGGAGCCCGTGCCGCTCCACGAGCGGGCCGATCGAGTCCAAGTCCATCGTCAGTGCGTAGCGCGCCTGCACCTCGCCCAGCTTCGCGAAGTCCGGCTGCTCGGCCGAAAGCAGCGGCGCGAGTTCCTCGAAGTAGCCGGCGAACTCCCCCGGCGAGATGATCTCGAGCACGTGCGTCTCCTCGTCGCTTGCGCTCCAGAACGCGTGCCAGATCCCGCGCGGCTTGATGACCAAGTCACCGGCGCCAGCCTCGACCGTGTCGTCGCCGATCTGCGCGCCCATCCGCCCGCTGAGCACGAACGAGTACTCGTCTTCGCGCTCGTGGATGTGCATCGGCGCCGCGAGTGCGCGCGGCGCGATCGTGTGCTCGATCAGCGCGAACCGGCCATCGGTCTGCGCCGCGTCGATCATGAAGCGATTGCCGAGGTTCGCGAAGTCGGCTCGACGTCCCTCAGCGGGCGCGAGCTTGATGTTGCTGGTCGTCGTCATGCCGTTACTGTAATATTCGTGTTACGCGGTGTCAAGCGAAAAGCGAAAGTACGAACAGCGCGAGCGCGCCGCCAAGCAAGAGGAGACGCGGCGGCGGATAGCTGCGGCGACGGCGGAGCTGCACGCCGAGGTCGGTCCCGCGCGGACGACCATCGCCGAGATCGCGAAGCGCGCCGGGGTCCGGCGGCCGACTGTCTACAACAACTTCGCCAGCGACAAGGAGCTGTTCGCCGCCTGTCAGGCGCACTTCGTGGCCAAGTCGCCGCCGCCGGTGCTCGATCCGGATGACGGCGTGGAGGAGGTCCTGACGCGGCTCTACCGCTGGTGGCGGAAGAACCAGCGGACGTCAGGCAACGTCGATCGTGACCGCGGCAGCGTGCCCGCGCTCGACGAGCTGATGCGCGAGACGACGGATGCGCAGTTCGATGCCCTGGCCGATGCGCTCGCGGCCGGTCTTTGTGGCGCGCGGGGCGGCGGCGGAAGCGGATCATGTCCGCGGGCGGCGGGTCGGCGCAGCGCAGCGCAAGCGCGAGCGGTCATTCGCCTGGCGTTGCGCTTCGCAACCTGGAAGAGCCTGGCCGCCGACAGCCTGTCCGATGCGGCCGCCGCCCGGGCGATGGCTAGGAGCGCACGAGCTTCTTGTAAGTGATCCGGTGCGGCCGGTCCGCCTCGGCGCCCAGGCGCTGGTGCAGGTTTTCGTCGTACGCCTCGAAGTTGCCCTCAAACCAGAACACCTGCGAGTCGCCCTCGAACGCCAACACGTGCGTGGCGACGCGGTCCAGGAACCAGCGGTCGTGCGAGATGATCACGGCGCAGCCGGGGAAGGCCAGCAGCGCCTCCTCGAGCGCACGCAGCGTGTCGACGTCGAGGTCGTTGGTCGGCTCGTCGAGCAGCAGCACGTTGCCGCCGCGACGCAGCAGCTTGGCCATGTGCACGCGGTTGCGCTCGCCGCCTGACAGCGCGCCAACCTTGCGCTGCTGGTCGGAGCCCTTGAAGTTGAAGCCGGCCACATACGCCCGCGACTGCACGTCACGCTCGCCGAGCCGGATGAGCTCCTTGCCGTCGGAGATCTCCTCCCAGACGGTCTTTTCAGGGTCGAGCGCGTCACGGCTCTGGTCGACATAGGCCAAGTCGACGCTGTCTCCGAGCTCGATCGCGCCCGCGTCCGGCTTCTCCTCGCCGACGATCATGCGGAACAGCGTTGTCTTGCCGGCGCCGTTCGGGCCGATCACGCCGACGATCCCGGCGGGCGGCAGCGAGAACGACAGGTCGTCGATCAATAGACGGTCGCCAAAGCCCTTGCGCAGCGCTTCGACCTCGATCACCTTGTCGCCCAGGCGAGGACCGGCCGGGATGTGGATCTGGACCTGCTCGATCTTCGCGTTGCGCTCCTCCGCGAGCAGCCGCTCGTAGTTCGATAGCCGCGCCTTCGCCTTTGCGCGGCGGCCTTTTGGATTCGTGCGCACCCACTCAAGCTCGCGCGCGATCGTGCGCTGGCGGGCACTCTCGCTCTTCTCCTCCTGCTTGAGTCGCGCTTCCTTCTGCTCGAGCCAGCTCGAGTAGTTGCCCTTGAACGGAATGCCGTGGCCGCGGTCGAGCTCGAGGATCCAGCCGGCGACGTTGTCAAGGAAGTAGCGATCGTGGGTGACGGCCACGACCGTGCCCTTGTACTGCTCGAGGTGGCGCTCGAGCCAGGCGACCGACTCGGCGTCGAGGTGGTTCGTCGGCTCGTCGAGCAGCAACATGTCAGGCTCTTCGAGCAGCGTGCGGCACAACGCAACACGCCGCTTCTCTCCACCGGAAAGATTCGTCACCTCAGCATCAGCCGGCGGCAACCGCAACGCATCCATCGCGATCTC
>Ga0126314_10001019_pt1 | contig 13260 bp, 11 predicted proteins | sample Plot105B_FD_92535 | JGI IMG/M metagenome (GOLD analysis project Ga0126314, IMG submission 92535) | Serpentine soil microbial communities from UC McLaughlin Reserve, CA, USA - Plot105B | ecosystem: Environmental > Terrestrial > Soil > Grasslands | place: USA: UC McLaughlin Reserve, Lake County...
CGCGCATCGGATCCGAGCTCGTCGCCGTGACCGTGGCGTCGGACGCCGACCTGCAGCGCGTCGACGGCGCCGTCGGTCGCCTCGCCTCGGCACCGGTCGCGCTCACGAGCGACGCCCTGCAGGCCGCCATCCCGGTGACCGGCGACGTGCGGCTGATGGACGTCGTGCGGGCGCTCGACGCCGCCGGCGTCGAGGTCCTCGAGATCGAGCGCCGCGGCGCCAGCCTCGACGACGTGTTCCTGGCGGTCACCGGCTCCCGCCCCACCCCCGCCGCCAGCGAAGGCGACGACGATCGCGACGAGGAGGACGCCGTCGCATGACCGCCGTGCTCAGCACCGCCCACGCCCCGACCATCGCCCCCGTCGACGTCCGGCCGCGCTCGGGATTCCGCGCCTGGTGGCGCGACACACTCGTGTTCACCGGCCGTCAGATCGCCCACATCCGCCAGATCCCCGAGAAGCTGCTCGACGTCACGCTGCAGCCGCTGATGTTCGTGCTGCTGTTCTCGTACGTTTTCAGCGGGGCGATGACCATCGGCGGCGACTACCGCGAGTACCTCGTCGGCGGCATCCTCGTGCAGTCGCTGGCGTTCGGCCTCATCGGGCCGGCGACGGCGATGGCCACCGACATCGGTGAAGGCGTCGTCGACCGCTTCCGCACGCTCCCGACCCCCCGGGGCGCGTACCTGAGCGGTCAGTTCCTCGCCGAGCTCCTCGGCATGGTGGTGTCGATCATCGTCGTCCTGGGCACCGGGCTGATCGTCGGGTGGCGGCCCCACGAGGTCGGTCCGAGCCTGCTCGCCTTCCTGCTCATCGTGATGTTCGCGTCGGTGATGGTCTGGATCGGCATCTTCCTCGGCTTGAAGGTGCGCACGCCGGACGCGGTGATGGGCGTCGCCTTCGTCGTCGTGTTCCCACTGACGTTCCTCAGCAACGCCTTCGTCCCGGTCGAATCGTTGCCGACCGTCCTGCAGGCGATCGCCGAGTGGAACCCGGTGAGCGTGATGGTGGCCGCGGTGCGCGAGCTCTTCGGCAACCCGGTGCCGGTGATCGACGACCCGTCGTGGCCGCTGCAACACGCCGTGCCGTTGGCCTTCCTCTTCTGCGTCGCCCTGCTGGCGGGCACCGTCCCGCTGGCGCTGCGGGCGTACCGCATCCGAACGCGAGACTGAGCGCCGATGGGCACGCTGTCCGAGGACATGCAACGGGTCGTGCGCGAGCAGCGGCTCGGGTTCGTCGCCTCGGTCGGCGCGGACGGGATGCCCAACCTGTCGCCGAAGGGCACGACCGACGTGTGGGACGACGACCACCTGTGGTTCGCCGACATCTGTTCGCCGCAGACGACGGCCAACATCCGCCGCGGCTCGTGGGTCGAGGTGAACGTCGTCGACCCGTTCGTGCGCAAGGGCTACCGGTTCAAGGGACCGGCCGAGGTGCACGGTCCGGGGACGGCGGCCTTCGCCGACGGGACGGCTCGGTTGCGCGCCGGCGGCTCGGCGCTCGTCCACCGGGTCGACGGCATCGTCGTCATCGAGGTGCGGGAGGCGGCGCCGCTCGTCTCCCCGGCCTACGACGACGGCACCCTCACCGAGGCGGACGTGCGGGCCATCCACACCGCCCGCTTCGCCGGTCTCCTGGGCGGATCCGTCAACTTTTCGCGCTGACGCCCGCATATGGGGCGCCAGCGCGAAAAGTTGACGGTGGCCCGGGTCAGCCGCCGGTCGTCGGGCCGGTCGTGGGGCCGGTCGTTGGCCCGGTGGTGTCGGTGCAGCCGGTGGTCGCCGGTACGCCGTGGACCCGAGCCAACAGCCAGTCCCGCACCGGTGGCGCCGCGGTCGTGCGCAGCTGGAAGTGACCGGTGTCGGCGTACGTCTGGTACTCGATGTCGGCGCCCGCCGCGCACTGCGCCTGCACCCACGCCGCCGTGACGGCGGGCCGCACGAGCGTGTCGGTCAGACCCTGGGCGACGAGCAGCGGGACGTCCGCCGGCACGTCGCCGACCGAGTTCTCCTGCAGGCGCGTCGACCAACCCGGCGCCTTCGTCGGATCCTGCGACAGGAACGCGAGCTCCAGGGCGACGACGTCGGGCACATCGGTGAAGCCCTGGTCCGTCGTGGCGATGCACTTGGTACCGATGTCGCGCACGAACGGGCGGGCGAGCGGCTCGACGACCGTGTCGAGCTCGGTGTCCGAGTAGTACTGCGACCACGACGAGATCGCCAGGGCCGTCAGCACGATGCCGTCGACCTCCTTGTCGTCGTCGTCGAGCAACGCGCCGAGGTCGGTCGGCGGGGCCATCGCGGCCACCCCGACGACGTCGAGGTCCGGCGCGTACGTCGGCGCCAGGTGGTCGGCCCACACCGCGGCGTGCCCGCCTTGGGAGTGGCCGTAGATGGCGACCGTGTCGGACACCGCATCACCGAGCAGCTGGCGTGCGGCGCGGATGCTGTCGAGGACGGCCCGACCCTCGCTGTCCCCCACGAGGTACGGGTGCGGGCCGGGCGTGCCGAGCCCCGGGTAGTCGGTGACCACGATCGCCGTGCCGGCGGCGAGGAGGTCGGGCGCCTCGGGCACCTGGACCACGCCGGCGTCGGGGTCGTCGATCGACGGGGCGCAGCGGCGGTCGACGCCCGTCGTGCCGTGAGCCCAGGCGATGATCGGCCAGCCGCCCGCGGGCGCATCACCGGTCGGGTGGACGACGACGCCCGACACGGCGATCGGCGTGCCGCTCGGATCGGTCGAGGTGTACAGGATCCGCTGGGCCACCTGCCCGGCCGGGAGGTCGTCGATGTCGTCGCTGCGGATGATCGTGCCCGGGTCGCCCGCCGGCAGCTCCGCGGGCGGGTCGTAGAACGCCGACGGAGCGCCGGGCTGCGCCCACCACACGAACACGCTGAACGCCACCACGATGGCGATCAGCGCCACGACCACGATGATCAGGGTGCGCCACAACCAGCGGTGCGGTCGCTTCACTGTCGTGGCGGTCACGCCGTGGCCTGCCTCATGCGCCGCCGAACGTACAAGCCGCACCGTTCGACCGGCCGGTCGACCGAGCCCGGCGCGTAGCGTCCGTCGGACCGAGGGACGCGACGCACGACATGGGGGTGCGATGGACGACACGATCCTGTACGAGGTCGACGAGCGCGTCGCCGTCGTCACGTTGAACCGCCCGGAGAAGCTCAACGCGATCACGCCGACGCTGCAGCGTGAGCTGCTGGCCGCGCTGCGGCGGGCGGCCGAGGACGAATCCGTGCGCGTCGCCGTGGTGCGCGGCGCCGGCCGCGGCTTCTGCGCCGGCTACGACGTGACGTCGGGCGAGATGGCCGCCCGCGGCGTCCCCGCCGACCGCCAGCAGCTCGAGGCGGTGGTCCGCGGCTGGCTGGAGATCTGGGACCTGCCGTTGCCCGTCGTCGCCCAGGTGCACGGCGTCTGCCTCGCCGGCGGCACCCAGCTGGCGGCGATCTGCGACATCACGATCGCCGCCGACGACGCCCGCGTCGGCACGCCGCAGCTCCCGCTCGGCGCCGGCTACGTCGCGTCGTTCTGGGCCTGGTTCGTCGGGCCGAAGAAGGCCAAGGAGGTGTTCTTCGAGACCGGCGCGACGATCAGCGCCGACGAGGCGGTGGCGATGGGCCTGTTCAACCGCGTCGTCCCGGCGGCGTCACTCGACGACGAGGTGAGGTCGTACGCGCGAGCCGTGGCCCGTCAACCGAAGGACCTCCTCGCGCTGCAGAAGCTGGCCATCAACCGCACCCAGGAGGCGCAAGGCTTCCGCCAGGCCCTCCTCCAGGGCGCCGAGGTCGACGCCATCGCCCACGCCTCACCGGCCGTCAAGGCCGTCAACCGGCACATCGCCGAGTACGGCCTCAAGGAGTCGCTGGCCGCCTTCCGTCGCGGCGACCTCGTCTGACCTCGTCTGACCTCGTCTGACCACGTCTGACCTCGACTCAGCGACGCTCGAACGTCAGGTCGAAGTCCTTGCGCCACGTGCGCCCTTCGTCCTCCGACGCATCGGTCCACGCGGCGATGCGGTCGGCGGAGACGTCGGCGACGAAGCGTTGGTGGAAGTCCGGATCGGCTCGCGTCAGCACCCAGTGGCGGCTCTCGAACGTCATGTCGAACACCCGCGACGTGCCCCGCTCGTCGTGGTACAGCACGACGTAGCCGTCTCGGGCGTCGTTGTGCCCGATGACGAAGTGCCACGCCGGCTGGCCGTCGAGCTCGGAGCGCATCACGATGAACGCGTCGCCGAGCCACTCGAACGTGGCCCAGCCGTGCATCTCGGTCTCCGGCAGGAACCACGCGTTCGACATCGTCACGGTCCACTCGCCGAGCAGCGCGTCGAGCCGCAGCAGGGCCGCGTTGCGCGGCGACGCCGGTTCGGGGGCCTCGTCATCCATGGCCGTGCAGACGTCGCATCGTTGCCTCGGTCATCGGTGCAGGCGGGCGCTCAGGACTCGCGCAGCTTCCAGTAGCTGTCCTTGCGCAGGATCCGGCCGTCGTCGTCGAAGGTCCACAGATCGCACCCGCGGACGTCGACGCGGCTGCCGTCGAGCAGCGTGCCGCGGATGGTCCACTCGGACACGCCGCGCCCGTCGCATGCGAAGTGGTCGTCGTCGTCGTAGCGGACGTCGGGGATGCCCTCGAACCGGGCGGCCAGGCCGCGCCGGACCTCGTCCTTGCCGACGACCCGGCTCCCCCACCGCTCCGGGCCTCGCGGCGTCTCGAGGACGCAGTCGTCGGCGAAGAACGACATGATGGCGTCGAGGTCGTGGCGGTTGAACCCGTCGAGGATCTCACGCAACACGCCGACGTGCGATCCACGTGACATCACGCGATCAAACGTCGCGACGTCGCTCCCCGTCAAGCCGTGTGGCCCGCCCGCGGCCGAGGCGCCGGCCCGCGGGGGCCACTACGGTCGCGGTGATGTCCCCGGGGACACCGACGATCTCGCGCGGGGCGGAGACGTGGCGTTCGACGATCCAGGACGTGGCCTCGGCAGCCGGCGTGTCGGTGGCGACGGTGAGCCGCGCCCTGCGCGGGTTGCCGAACGTCGCCGTGACGACGAGGGCGCGCGTCGAGGCAGCCGCCCGCGACCTGAACTACCGACCGGACCGCCACGCGTCGCGGCTCGCAGCCGGGCGCCGCAGCCGGAGCGTCGCCGTCGTCGTGCCGTTCATCAACTCGTGGTACTTCGCCAACGTCATCGCGGGGGTCGAAGCCGTCTGCGCGGACGGCGGCTACGACCTCCTCGTCTTGACGGCACCGAGCCCGGCGGCGCGGGCGATGAACCTCGTCGATGCGTTCGGGCTCGACCGACGCATCGACGGGATGATCTTCGTCGAGGTCGCCCTCGACGAAGCCGACGTCGAGGAGCTGACGAGGCTGCGCCTCGCCGTCGTCACGATCGGCCAGCGCACGAGGCCGTTCCCCTCTGTCAACATCGACAACGTGGCCGTCGGCCGGACCGCCGCCCAGCACCTCATCGAGCTCGGCCACTCGCGCATCGGCGTCCTCGCCGGCCAGGCCGAGGACCCCGTCAACTTCAACGTCCCCGACGACCGCATCGCCGGCGCCCGCGACGCGATCGTCGCCGCCGGCCTGGAGCTCGACCCCGACCTCATCGTGCCCGGCCAGTTCACCGTCGAGGGCGGTCGTCGGGCCGCCGGCACGCTGCTCGCGCGGACACCGATGCCGACCGCGCTGCTGGCGCTGTCGGACGAGATGGCGTTCGGCGCCGTGATCGCGGCGCGCGAGCTGGGGATCGACATCCCCGGTGATGTCTCCCTCGTCGGCGTCGACGACCACGAGGTCGCCCAGGCGATCGGCTTGACGACGGTGCGCCAGGAAGTGGTCGAACACGGCGCGCGCGCCGCGGCCGCCCTGTTGCACACCCTCCTCGGCGCGCGCGTCGAGCCGACCCACGAGCTGCAGCCGATCGAGCTCGTCGTGCGCGGGTCGACCCGCCGACGCGCGGTTCCTTGACCCTTGGGGCCGGACCTGCAAGCGTTTGCAGCAGCGGGTGCCGCAGGCGCTCGACGCGTGAGCAAGGGGGAAGGATGAAGAAGTGGCTCCGATTGGCAGCCATCCCTGTCTCGCTGGGGTTGCTGGCCGCTGCGTGCAGCACCTCGGACGACGACGACTCGGCATCGTCACAGGCACCGGCGGCGGCCACCGCCGCCGCCTCGACGACGACCGAGGGCGGTGCGACGACGACGAAGGGCGGTGCGACGACGACGGAGGGCGGTGCGACGACGACGAAGTCGGGCGGCAGCACGACCACCACCGGCAAGAGCGCGGCGACGTCCACGACGTCCGGAGCGTCGACGACGCTGCCGGCGACACCGGGACCGGGCAGCGCCGGCTCCGTGACCGTCTTCGGCGTCGAGGACTCCGAGAACGAGGCCGGCGCCGAGCAGGACGCGCTCACCGAGTTCGGCCAGGCCAACGGGATCAACATCACGTACGTCGGCCGCCGCGACTTCGAGCAGCAGATCAACACCCAGGTGCTCGGCGGCAACCCGCCCGACATCGCCCTCTTCCCGCAGCCGGGCAAGCTGGCCCAGTTCGCGCGCGACGGCGACCTGCTGCCGGTCCCCGAGGACGTCGTGAAGGCCGTCTCGGCCGATTGGGCCCCGAGCTACATGGCGTTCTCGCAGGTCGACGGCGTCCAGTACGGCGTCCCGCTGAAGGCCGACCTCAAGTCGCTGGTCTGGTACGTCCCGAGCGTGTGGGCCGAGAAGGGCTACACCGTCCCGAAGACGCTGACCGAGTTTAAGACGCTGATCGACCAGATGATCGCCAAGGGCGACACCCCGCTGTGCGTCGGGATCGAGTCGGGCACCGCCACCGGGTGGCCGTTCACCGACTGGGTCGAGGAGCTGATCCTGCGCGAGCAGGGCATCGACTACTACAACAAGTGGGTCGCCCACGAGGTGCCGTTCAACGACGCGCCGGTCGTCCAGACGTTCGACGAGGTCGCCGGACCGGACGGCATGTGGACGAAGCAGGGCGCCGTGTTCGCCGTCGGCGGGTCGATCGCCGCGACGCCGTTCGGTGACAACGCCGAAACGCTCGTCCAGGGCAACTGCATGATGCATCGCCAGGCCAACTTCTTCGCCGCCTCATTCCCCGACGGAACCGAGTTCGGCGACGGTCCCGGCCAGGTGAGCACGTTCTACTTCCCCGCCGATGAGGGCCACCCGGTGCTCGTCGGCGGCCTCCAGGCCGGCGCCTTCCGCGACGCGCCGGAGGTGTGGAAGGTGATGCAGTACCTCGGCTCGGCCGACTACGCCAACGCCCGTCAGATCGCGCAGGCCAAGCGCGTCGGCGGCGGGAGCTCCGGCTTCCTCACCGGCAACAGCAAAGCCGACCCGGCCAACTGGTCCGCGCTCGAGCAGGGGTTCCTCGAGACCCTGAAGACGGCCGACCCGGCTGCCTTCGACGGCTCCGACCAGATGCCGGCCGAGGTCGGCTCGGGTGCCTTCTGGACCGAGGCGACGGCGTTCGTGAACGGCGACGAGGACGCCAAGGCGGCCACCGAGAACATCGAAGCCGCCTGGCCGTGATCCGCTGACGCCGGCGGCGTCAGTGCCGCCGGCCGCTTGATGGTGCCGGTGACCCTCGGGGTCACCGGCACCATCCGTTCGATTGCGTACTGTCGGGCCTGCACCAGTCGGGGGGTGGAAGATGGCCGTCCAGGAAGAGACAGCGGCGGCGGCACCAGCCGCTCCGAGCGCGCCCATCCCGAAGCAGCTGCGCGACGAGCCTCGGCCCCGCCGGTTCACGTTCGGCAACGTCCTGCGCGCCCTGGTCTTCATCGCCCTCGCCGCCTTCCTCCTGTACTACGTCGGGCCGCGGAGCCTCGCCGAGACGACGGTCAAGGTCATCTTCGCCGTCGCCCTGACGGCCGCGCTATGGATCGGCGCCAACCTCCTGTTCGAGCAGGCGTACGCCCATTGGACGCGCTTCAACACGATCCTCGGGGTCGCCGTCGGGTTCCTCGGGTACTTCGTTGCCGAGGCCAACGGCCTGCTCCGTGAGCTCTTCGACCGGAAGATCACGTTCGCCGGCCAAGGGCTGTTCGACGACGTCACCGGGTGGCGGACGAAGCCACTCGACATCAACGGGCTCCTGTGGGGCCTGATCGGCGGCGCCGCGCTGGGGCTGGTGATGTTCCTCTTGAGCGTGCCGCGCGGCCGGGTCGGCCGGCTCCCATTGGCATTGATCGGCTTCACGGCCTTCGGTGTCCTGACCGCCTACGCCATCGCCGACTCGGCCCGCCCGGTCATCGACTGGTCGAAGCTGTGGATCTGCGTGGCCGTCGGCGCCGCGCTGTTCGGGTTGATCAGCCTGTGGCGGCGGGGACCGGCGACTGCCGTCCTCTCGGTCATCACGGGAGTCGGCGTCGGCTGGTTCATCGGCGCGTGGGCCGGCGCCGATGCCGGTCGCGGCAACTTCCTCGGCGTCGCCTACGCCACCGTCGTGCCGGCGGCGATCCTCGGGGTCCGCTTCGGGCTGACCACCCAGCCCGACGCATCGCGGCGGCGCCGCATCGAGCGTCGATCGCGGGCCTGGATCTTCGTCACCCCGGCGGCGGTGTTCATCATCGCCGGGCTGCTCGTCCCCGTCATCCGGACGGTGTACCTCTCGTTCCGCAACCGCAACGCCTCGCAGAACGTCGGCTGGGACAACTATCGCGAGATCTTCACCAACAAGAACTCGGTGAACCTGACGAACTGGTCGAACATCTTCACCAGCCGGTTGCTGTGGATCGCCGTCGCGTTGATCGGCGTCGGCATCCTGGCCGGCATCATCGCGGGTCGTCGCACGAAGCAGACGTTCGAGCGCGGCCCCGGGTCGTTCGGACTGATCTTCGTCGGCTTCTTCGTCCTGGCGATCGGCGTGCTGTCGACGATCCGCGGCACCGTGTTCAACAACCTGTGGTGGGTCGTCGTCGTCGTGACGCTGGCGACGACGATCGGCCTCGCCGTCGCCGTGCTCGCCGACCGGGCGAAGGGCGAGAACGCGGCCAAGTCGTTGATCTTCCTGCCGATGGCGATCTCGTTCATCGGCGCCGGCATCATCTGGCGCTTCGTGTACCAGGCCCGGGAGGTGTCGCAGTCGCAGACCGGTGTGCTCAACGCGTTCTGGGTCTGGGTCGGCGACGTGAGCACCTCGACGACGTCGCGGATCATCGCCGTCGTCGTGCTCGCCGCCATCGGCCTGTTCCTGACCTACCTCATCAAGCGGGGACTGGACACCAAGTCGACGACGAGCGCGGCGTTCTCGGCCGGCTTCCTGCTCCTCGTGGGGTACCTGATCTACCGGCTGCTCGGTCCTGGGCTCGGCGGCTTCGTCGAGAGCGACGGCGTCGTCCGATCCAAGCCGGTGCTGTTCGTCCAGGAATCGCCGTTCAACAACATGTGGCTGATGGTCGTGCTGATCTGGGTCCAGACCGGCTTCGCGATGGTGATCCTGTCGGCGGCCATCAAGGCCGTGCCGACCGAGCTCACCGAAGCGGCCAAGGTCGACGGCGCCACGGAGTCGCAGATCTTCTGGCGCATCACGTTGCCGCAGATCGCGCCGACCCTCGGCGTCGTGATCACGGCCCTCTTCGTCACGGTCATGAAGGTGTTCGACATCGTCTTCGCGATGACCAACGGGAGCTTCGGCACGCAGGTCCTCGCCAACGAGATGTTCCAGCGGGCGTTCGGGTTCAACGACCTCGGGCTCGGGTCGGCACTCGCCGTCGTGCTGTTCATCTCGGTGATCCCGGTCATGTGGATCAACGTCCGCCGCACCCAGAGGAGCGCATGACGATGAGCACGGCGATCGTCAACCCCGATCAGCGTGGCACCGGCAAGACCGGCGGCATCTACCGCTTCCTGCGCTCCATCCCGACCTGGGTGCTGTGGCTGCTCGTCGCCATCTGGAGCATCCCGACGCTGGGCCTGCTGATCAACTCGGTGCGCAGCCGCGATCAGCAGCGCTCGTCGGGTTGGTGGTCGGTGTTCGGTGGCAACTTCGACGGTCTAACGTTCGACAACTACCGCCAGGTCCTCGGCACGACCGCCGCCGGCGGGATGAAGCAGGGCCTGACGAACTCGTTCGCCATCGCCCTGCCGGCGACGATCATCCCGATCGCCTTCGCCGCCTTCGCCGCCTACGCCTTCGCCTGGATCGACTTCAAGCACCGCCAGGGGCTGTTCATCGGCACCGTGGCCCTCCTCGCCGTGCCGCTGCAGGTGGCGTTGCTCCCGTTGCTCCAGATGTACGTCCGTGGCGCCCATTGGACGATCCCGTGGTTCGACAAGACGATCACCGTCTTCCCGGACCTCAACCTCGCCGGGACGACGACGGCTGTGTGGCTGACGCACACCGCGTTCGCGATGCCCTTCGCCATCTTCCTGTTGCACAACTACATGTCCTCGCTGCCCAAGGACATCTTCGAGTCGGCGCGCATCGACGGCGCCGACCACTTCCGGATCTTCTACCGGTTGGTCCTGCCGCTGTCGGTGCCGGTGCTGGCGGCGTTCGCCATCTTCCAGTTCCTGTGGACCTGGAACGACTACCTGATCGCCGTCACGATGGTCGGCGCCAATCAGGCGGCGGCCCCGTCGACGGTGGTGATCGCGGCCCAGACCGGGCAGTTCGGCCAGTACGAGCACCTGCTGACCGCCGGTGCGTTCCTCCAGGCCGCCGTGCCGCTCGCCGTGTTCTTCCTGCTGCAGCGGTTCTTCGTGCGCGGCATCCTCGCCGGCTCCGTCAAGGGCTGACGGGCGGGGCGCCGCTACTGCCGGATCGCTTCGTGGGTCTCGGCGTCGAAGAAGTGGAGGCCCTCGGTCGCCACGAAGATGTCGATGTGGTCGTCGACGCGCACCCGTGACCGCGGGCTGAACCGGGCGACCCCGTTGGCGCCGCCCTCGGTGAGCATCTGCTCGGGCGCGTCCGGATCGCCGGCGTCGACCGTCGTCGCATCGACCGCCAGGTGCACCATCAGCTCGGAGCCGAGGGCCTCGACGAGGCGCACCTCGGCCTTGATCAGCCGGTCGGGCGCCGCGTCGCGGACGACGGCGGCATCCTCGAAGTCCTCCGGTCGGATGCCGACGACCACGTGACGGCCGTCGTAGCGACGCAGCCCCGGACGCTTGTCCAAGCTCTCCGCCGGCAGTGCCAACCGCTGCGATCCCAGCTCCAGCGTCGGCGTCTCACCGGCGATCTCGAGGACGCCGTCGTAGAGGTTCATCGACGGCGAGCCGATGAACGCCGCCACGAAGACGTTATCCGGCTGCTCGTAGAGGTTCTGCGGCGTGTCCAGCTGCTGTAGGTAGCCGTCCTTCAACACGGCCACCCGATCGCCCATCGTCATCGCCTCGACCTGGTCGTGCGTCACGTAGATCGTCGTCACACCGAGGTCGCGCTGCAGCCGGGCGATCTCGGCGCGCATCTGCACCCGCAGCTTGGCGTCGAGGTTGGACAGCGGCTCGTCCATCAGGAACACCGACGGCTGGCGCACGATCGCCCGCCCCATCGCCACGCGCTGCCGCTGCCCGCCCGACAGCTGCGCCGGCTTGCGGTCGAGGTACGGCTCGAGCTCGATGATCGCCGCCGCCTTGCGGACGCGGCTGTCGATCTCCGGCTTCGGCACGCGGGCGAGCTTGAGGGCGAAGGCGATGTTGTCGTAGACGGTCATGTGGGGGTACAGCGCGTAGTTCTGGAAGACCATCGCGATGTCGCGATCCTTCGGCTCCACCTCGTTCATCACGACCTCACCGATCCGCAGCGTGCCGGCCGTGATCGACTCGAGCCCGGCGATCATCCGCAGCACCGTCGACTTCCCGCACCCCGACGGCCCGACGAGGACGAGGAACTCCTTGTCCGTGATGTCGAGGTCCAGGCCGTGCACCGCCTGGAAGCCGTTCTCGTACACCTTGTCGACGGATTCCAACGAGACGGTCGCCATCCGCCCACAGTAGTGAGGTGCGGGATCCTCCAGGTCGGACCACCCGGTTGTCGGCGATGGCAGGTGCGTCGCGTGGCCGATCGTCGGGGCTCCAACAAGGCGCAAGATCCCGACCGTGGAGATGCAAGTCTGCGGGGTACCCGACGACTCACGCGCTCGCTGAATCAGGGCTTGTCCGTGCCGTGCATGACCCTCAACCCGGAGAGCGTGGCGGCAGGTACCGCCGCCAACGTCGCACCGGCTGGTGGAGCCGGGAGTCCGACGATCAGGTCGAAGGTCGCGACGGCGATGATTGCCAAGTCGCCGGAGCGGAGCTCCTTCACCCAGTCGGCAGAGGGGTCGGTGATGGCGACGACGTCAGTGCGGCCGACCGATCTGGCCAGCCTGGCCACGAACTCCGCAGCCACCGGATCGACAGCGTCAGGGTGCATCGGGCCGATGACGACGCGCTTGACGTCGGTGCCGCGGACGGTGACGAGCACGAGCGGCACTTCCAGCGTCGATGCGACCGCCTCCTCCCAGTTGGCGATCCCGAATGGGCTGTCATCGGTCTCGAGATCGGTCTCCACGACGACGATCGAGGCGCCGAGGCCGGTCGATCCGTGCACAACGGCGTGGGCCGTCGATCGGTCGACGGCGACGTGCACCTCACCGTCGAAGCCTTCCTTGACGGCAAGGTTGGTGAGGCCGCGCGTCGCCTGGCGGTCGACGGGCCCGTTGCCACGGTGGCGTACCAGCAGCGTTTGGACGACTCCGCTGTCCTGCTGAGCGATCGCGCCCGCGATCTTCACGGTGACCGGCGACGGATGGTCGTGGTGCACGGCGAGCACGACTCGCTCGCCGAGATCCGTGTCGACGGAGTCCGGCAGCCCTATGCGCTTGACGAAGACGGGTACGAGCAGCGTCGAGGCAATGATGCTGACCAGGATCAGCACGAGCACGGCATTGACCACGACGGTGCTGAACAGGCCGATCTCGAAGCCGACTGCGGTCGCCGCGAGGGTGGCAGCCGCCTGCGGCATGCTCACCGCCCACATCAATCCGGCCTCGTCACGAGAGACCTTCAGGGTGGCGTGCGCGAAGACCGCAGCCAGCGCCTTGCCTCCGATGCACGCCAGCATGATGAGGGCGGCGTACTTGATGGTTTCGAGCTCGAACATCACTGACGGATCGAGCAGCAGGCCAGTCGACACGAGGAAGATCGGGACGAACACGGCTGCGCCGAAGAAGTCGATCTGGTGCATCGTCTGACCCTCGTTCGGTACCAGGTTGTTGAGCGCCAGCCCGGCAAAGAAG
>Ga0126314_10001020_pt1 | contig 13253 bp, 12 predicted proteins | sample Plot105B_FD_92535 | JGI IMG/M metagenome (GOLD analysis project Ga0126314, IMG submission 92535) | Serpentine soil microbial communities from UC McLaughlin Reserve, CA, USA - Plot105B | ecosystem: Environmental > Terrestrial > Soil > Grasslands | place: USA: UC McLaughlin Reserve, Lake County...
CGCGCGCGTGCGCCATGTCGGCGACCGTCCAGGAGGACTGCGCCGATATGACTGCCCCGCGGCAGGGTGTGGCCGATCATCAGGTCGCGCACAGGTGCGTTTCCGGTGTCGACCCGGGTCACGTAGCGATCGCCGGCGTGTGACGCCTTGACCTTCCGCAATGCGCCGTCGCCGAGTCGGATGTTCGCTCCAGCGACATGGCGCTCGTACGGCGGTACCTGCGGCACGACTTCGAGCACGGCGCGGCCGAGGTCAGGGCGCACGCCCAGTTGTTGGTGGATCACCGGCCAGACGGTGCCGTACTGGTTCCAGGCCTGCATGACCATCGCGCGGCAGCGCGTGCAGCGTTCGACATTCGCATCGCGCGGCCCCGCCGCATCGAAGTCCGGCGACGGGAAGATCTCCGGCGACGCACCAGGCTGTTCGTCGGGCGTTCCCGGCGTGTGGTGGACCTCGTCACCGCCGGTATAGGGCTCGCTGAACATCGGCTCCGCCTCGGCGTCGGTGTACCGCTTCTGCTGGCTGGGCGCCAGGCGCCCGTAGTTGCCCTCGCCGACAGCCTGGATGGCGGTGTTCAAGCCGAAGATCGTGCGCTCGCCCTTGCCTTCGGGGCCGCCGCCGCAGCCGGTGTGGAAGAGCCCGAGGTTGTAGGGGCGCTCGCCCGAGTAGCACGGATCCTCGCGGCCCATGAGCGCGGCCATCCCGTGCGGGAGGACGGCCAAGCCCGGCCATGCCCTCTCGTGCAGCGTCAGCTCGGCCTCCATTGGCGTCTGCCCGATCCAATGCTTCTGGAACGACTGCACGTCGCCCGGGTCCTTCAGCGAGTCCGCGTACTGGGCGGCGGGCGCGTACCACCAGGCGCCCTCGAAGCGCCGGACGAGCGTCCGAGCCTTGTTACGCGCCCAGGCGAAGGTGGCGCCGTCGTGCTTGGCACGCGCCATGTCAGCCAGGTCGTAGAGGCCGCGGATGGTGTAAACGGCGTTGTCAAGCTTCTCGTCACCCATGCCCGGGCGCTCGACGTTCCCAAGCCCCTCCGGCCAGCCATCGCCATCCTTGTCCAGCTGGGTGGTGACGTAGCGCATGTTGCGGACCGTGAACGGATAGAGGTCGTCGCGGAACGAGTTGTCGCCTGTCCAGCGCCAGATGAGCGCTACGAGACTCGGGAATTTCGCGGTCTCGTCGGTGTTGCCGGCGTGCTGGAGGTTCCCGAAGTAGACCGAGCCGTCGGCGACGATCTCGTGCGCGACCTTCCCCGAGCTGCCGTTGAGGATCACCGACACGTCACGCAGGGTGCGCGCATGGTCCTCGATCGCCTCGAATTGTCCGGCCGCGACCGCAGCGAAGCTCGTGTACTCGGCGTCGGTCGCGAAGATCCACGGGTAATCGGGATAGCCGGCGCCGAACCAGCGCGCGTGCGCAACGGTGCCTAGCGGCGGCGGGTAGTCCTTGCCCTCGTTGACGTCGCGGACCTGCAGGCCGTCGGCGCGTTGGGTCAGATCCAGCAGATTCTGCTTACCCCATGCGATTGCATCGGCCAGGCGTTGGTCCCCAGGAAGCGAGACAGTCGAGTAGCTCGCCCAGCGCTCACGCGACGCCTGCTTTCGGGCCAGCTGGCCCGGCGGGTCGGACAGCACGGCATTCAGCTCCGAGCGTGCGGCCGCGGCGCCGTCCTGTGAGCCCGCGACGCCTACCCAGAGCGTCCTCGCCTCGCCAGCCGGAACTCTCAGCTGGTAGCGAAGCTGACCGCCGCTGCCCTTGCCGAACGGTCCCTCGTCGCACCAGAATTGACTCTCTGACGTGCAGAGGACTGGCGGGCTTTGCGGTCCCCAGTGTCCGCCGCCAGCTTCGCCCGAATCCGGCGCGGGATTCGAGCCGACGGCGGCAACCCAGTCGTGCGGCCCGGCGTTCGGGTGCGGAGTGCCCTGGTCGTGGAAGACAAGCGCCCCGTGGTCAAACGCTCCGGTGTCCGCGAGGTTGAAGTCGCCCGCGTTCGGCGTGGTCCACGCCCACGGGTAATGCGACATCACCTCGGAATGGGCGTCGACCTTCACGGCGGCCAGCCTCGGCGCGCCTCCCGGGTTCTCGAGGCGCAGCCCGAAGAGCACGCCACGGCGACCGTCCGGCGCGAACTCGGTCCGGCTCACCTTGAGGCCATCCATGTCGGGGAAGTCCATCCGGACGTAGCCCCAGCCGCTCGTGAACTTCGTGGCGGGCGGAAGCCAGTTGTCCCCGATGCCGAACCAGACGCCGTCGACCAGCTTCAGCGGCTGCGACCAGACGCCACCCATCTCACCGGTGACGTGCCATCCCTGGGCGTAGAAGCGCCCGTCCTCGAAGCCGCTTACGTAGGCCCTGTCTCCGGCTGCGACATACCTCCGCGTCTTGAGCTGGTCACTGGTGGACAGCTCCGGTGAGGCTGCGCTGGCCGCTGGGACTAGCAGCAGGAGGCTCACGAGGACGAAGAGCACGAACCGGCGCATTGGCTTCCCTCCGTGAACGCGGTGTCTCCCGGCGGGTACCCGCCGCAGCGGAAGGTAAACCGGCCCTGGTCAGACGCCGGCGCGCCGCTACCGACCTGCCTAGGTCGGACGGTTTACCGCGGCGCGAGGAAGTGCTGCGTCACGAACATGGCGACGTCACGGCCGAGATCCTCACCCGCCGCCTGGTCAAAGCGGGTGTGGTTGCCGTTGTAGATCCGGCTCACACTGGCCTCCTCGGAGGCTTGCGAGAAGCTCGCGAACGGGCGCTCGATCCCGGGCAGCGCCGGTGAGGTGACGATGAACTGGAAGTCGTTTCCGTAGATCGACGCGAGGACTGCCGCGCCGGCCGCGCTGATCGTGCCGTGGGCGCCCGGGTACGACGGATCCGGGGCCGTCGCGGAAAGCGGCGTCCAACTTGGGTCGGCCATTGTGTCCGCGTTGCCGTCGGTGTCCGCGTTCCGAATCGCCGTAATCGGCCGCCAGAGGGCGTAGGCGTACTTGGCGTCGTAAAACGCGATTACCGAGTCGGCGAATGTGAGGTTGAGCGACGCGAAAGCGCGGGCGTTCTCGGACAACGTGCCGTGGTGGCCGAGAGCCGCGGTTTGCGCGATGCGGTTCCACGTAGCCCACATCGGCGGATTCCAGAAGACGCCGATCTGCGTCTGGTCCGGCGTGCGCGTCGAGCCCTGGGCGACGCCGAGCGTCTTGATCTCGGTGATCGCGGCCGCGTACTGCGGGCTGGTCAGCGCCGGGGGTGCCGCTGGGCGGAACACGTCCGCTCGGTGGAGGGCGAACGGCCTGACGAACCGCCAGTGGGTGAAGACTGGCTGCGCGAACGCCGGCGCCGTCAGCTGGTAACCGCCCGGGCTCGTCCCCGGCGTGAATGGCAACAGCGCGGCCGTCGAGCCGTCGTTCGCGCGTGCAGCCAAGATCTCCTCGGCGACGGCATGGCCGACGTCGACGCCCTGTTCCTTGTGGCGCGACTGACGGATCTGTGCGAGTTGTGCCGCGTATTCGTCGTCGATGGCCGGCTGCAGCGCCGGATAGAGGGCGGCGAGCACGTCGTGTGCGGCGGCATCGGCGGCGCCGGCGAGCGACGCGCGATGCGGTCCGTGGATGTGCGTGGCGTAGGGGGTTGCGCTGCGGTCGATCGAGACGACCGCGTCATATATGGCCGCGTGCATCACCGCCAGGTCGTAGGTGGGGTGGACGGTTGATGGTTGGTCGCCCGGGGCCTGGATCCCGAGGAGGAAACGGTTCCACCGGATGACCAGATCGTCCGTGGGCACCGCGCTGCTGGATGGTGGCGCCGCTGCGGCGGCCAGCAGGCCGCGCCCGGTTGTCACAAGCGCAGCAGGCGTGGCGGCGAACCCGAGGAGGGCGAGGACAAGCGTGCTGACGGTTCGCTTCCACTTGTTTCTCTTGTTCACGTCGTTATCTCCTTCCGCGAAATGCGGCGCGCGTGAAGACCCTGGCGGGTCGTGGAATCGCCGTCCGGCCGCGACCTCAGGAAGAGGAAGGCCGCGAGCAGGACGAGGGTTGCCGAATCGAGGACGATTGAGAGCACGATCTCGCCCCGGTAGCCGACTTCCATGAAGCCAAAGAGGCCGCTGCTCTCGCTGATGAAGAGCCCGGCGAGCGTGCCGCCGGCGATCACGATGCCGCTGACCGCCAGTAGCGTGATCAGCGGGCGGGTTGTGCGTCCGCTGAATCGGCGCAAGGGCACGAGCAGTCCGAGCCCGACCACGAGTGCCGACACGAAATTGAGCAGGAACAGGGTGCCGATCGTCGGCACCGCCCGGTAATAGCCGTTGTAGTACTGGTCGATGTGATCGATGCCGACCGCCAGCAACGCGAGGGAGCCGAGCCAGCGCATGACGGATGCCGAGCGCCGCTCGGTCATCCCCTGTGGACGCGTGTCGCCCGCATTCCGGTCCATGGGTAAACGTTTCATGACGCTGGATGGTACGACAGTGTGTAGTAGGGCTATGTGACAAGGAACCACTACACTCCGTCGTAATGAGTCCGAAGCAGCAGACGCCGCCGCAGCTGCACGAGCTCGAGTCCGAGGTGATGGAGGACGTCTGGAGCCGCGATCGCGAGGTCGCCGTGCGCGAGGTCATGGAGGCGTTGAACCGGCGGACCAAGAAGCCGCGCGCGTATACGACCTACATGACGATCCTTGGGCGACTGCACGCCAAGGGACTGGTCACGCGGCGGCGTGAGGGCAAGACCGACCTCTACCGCCCGGTGTACACGCGCGAGGAGTACGCGGACCTCCGCGCTCAGGCCGGCGTCGACTCGCTCGTCGAGCAGTACGGTGACGCCGCGCTCAGCCACTTCGCCCGTCAGATGGCGCGCCTTGACCCCGATCGCCGCCGGCAGTTGCAGCGCCTTGCACGCGAAAAGTGACATCGAGGCACTCCGCAGGGATCACTATCTCGTCTTCCGGCTGCAGTTCGGTCTTGGCGCGCTGGGTATCGCGGCGGCCAGCGCAGCGGTTGTAGCTGCGGTCGACTCGGTTCATCACGACCAGCGTGCCGCGCACGACACCGTCGTCCTCGGCGCGCGACTCACCTATCCGGCCGTCAACGTTGCCGCGGCGCTGCTGCTCCTGTTGGCGGCGCTCGGCGTGACAGTGCTCGTGACCGCAGGAATCGCGATATGGCGTCAGCTCCGCGCCTACCGCCAGTTCGTTGCGCGCGTCCCGGTGCTCGGGCCACTGCCGGGACATCCGGATGTCACGGTCATCGCCGACGCGAACCCGGCAGCGTTTTGCCTTGGGTACCTGAGGCCGCGCGTCTACATCTCCACTGGTGCCGTCAAGCTCCTTTCCCCAGATGAGCTCCGCGCCGTGCTGCTTCACGAGCAGCACCACCTGAGCGCGCGCGATCCGCTGCGCGTTGCGTGCGCGCGAGTTCTCAACCAGGCGCTGTTCTTCCTACCTGCCCTCAGTCCCCTGAGCGATCGATATCTCGAACTGGCCGAGGCGCGTGCCGACGACGCGGCCGTCCAGGCCGCGGCCGGTGACCGCGCTGCGCTGGCATCCGCGCTTCTTGCGTTCGAGACTGACGCGCCCCCCGGTTCGGCGGGTATATCTCCCGAGCGCGTCGACGCGCTGCTTGGCGTCCGGGTTCAGAAGCGCGTTCCGACTGGGCTGATGACCGCCTCGGTTGCCGTCCTCGCGCTGGGGATTGTGCTCGTCTGGCGTGCGAGTGCGGTTGCGTCCGCGGACGCCACCTTCAACCTACCGGTCGTGTCGTCTCAGCCATGCATGCTGGTGCTGGCGCTCCTGCCGGTGGTTGCCTGCTTGGCCGCACTGGCTGGAAGGAACGTGTTGCGTTCAGGCATCACCCGCCGGTAGCCCCCCTGCGCGGGATCCAGGGCACATCGGCTGCTTGCCGGTGCCGCCAGACGCGGTTAGGGTCGCCGTATCGGCATCCTCGCACTGGTCGACATCACGAAGGTTGCCGTCGAGCGGCGGACGCGGGCGGCGCAGACCAGGGCCGCTGCCGGGGCTGTCCGCGCGGGGATCGAGCGCCTGGCGGAGGAGGCTTCTTGGACTACGAACCGATGGAGGTCAACGGATGAGCAGCACGCAAGCGGAGGGTCGAAGCTCGGCGGAAGCGCTCGAGCCCGACCTGATGGACATGAAGCTCGAGGTGATCCTCGTCCCCGTCGACGACGTCGATCGCGCGAAGGAGTTCTACGAGATGCTCGGCTGGCGACTGGATGCCGACTTCGCCACCGGTGAGGACTTTCGCGTCGTGCAGTTCACCCCGCCCGGTTCGGCCGCCTCCATCATCTTCGGCAAGGGCCTCACGTCGGCGGCGCCGGGCTCGCTCGACGGCCTTCAGCTGACGGTGTACGACATCGACGCGACGCGCGCAGCACTCGTCCGCCGCGGTGCCGACGTGAGCGAGGTCTTCCACGACGCCGGCGGCGTCTTCCACCACGCTGGCACCGAGGCACGTGTGCCGGGGCCAGCTCCCGACCGCACGAGCTATGGCTCGTTCGCCTCGTTCAGCGACCCCGATGGCAACGGCTGGATGCTCCAAGAGATCAAGGAGCGGCTTCCGGGCCGCTAGAGGAGGAATGACGATGGATGTTGCAGCACTGGCAGAACTCCTGCGCGAGACCGAGGAGCGCCATGGGCCGTACGAAGCGACGGCTCCCAAGCATCACTGGTCGGGCTGGTACGCCGCCTACGTGGTCGCCCGCCAGGAAGGCCGTAGTCCGGAGGAGGCGGCCGACGAGGCCGGGCGCTATATCGACCGCGAGCTGGCTGCCCAGGGGGCATCGTCATGAGCGACTACGACGTGATCGTTTTTGGCGGCGGTGCCCCGGGCGAGCACGCCGCCGCCGCTATCGCCGAGCGCGGGCTGCGGACGGCGCTCGTCGAGCGTGAGCTGGTCGGCGGTGAATGCTCGTACTGGGCCTGCATTCCGTCTAAGACCCTGCTGCGCCCGGGGGAGGCGGTGCATGATGCGCGCGACGCCGCGGCAAGCGCTCAGGTCGACGTCGAGGCCGCCCTAGCCTGGCGCGACTTCATGGTCTCGAACTATTCGGACGAGGGCCAGGAGCGCTGGCTCGAGGGCGCAGGCATCGATCTCCTGCGCGGCAGCGGTCGGATCGCTGGTCCCGGCGTCATCGAGGTCGACGGCGCGCAGCACACCGCTGACCACATCGTCGTCGCCACCGGCGCCGAGCCAATCATTCCTCCCATCCCGGGGTTGCGCGAGCTCGAGGGCATCTGGACAAACCGCGAGGTCACCGGCATGAAGGCCGTTCCGCGCCGCCTGCTCGTGCTGGGCGGCGGGGCGGTCGGAGTCGAGATGGCGCAGGCTGTGCGGCGCCTCGGCGGCGAGGTCGTCATGGTCGAAGGCGGCGACCACGTGCTCCCGCGCGAGCCGGCGCCGCTCGGCGAAGCACTCGGCGAGGTCCTCCGCCGTGACGGGATCGAACTCCTCGTCGGCATGCACGCCAGCGCGGCCCGTCGCGATGGCGAGGATTACGTCCTGGAGTTCGAAGATGGCCGCGAGCTGCGCGGCGAGCGCCTGCTCGTCGCCACCGGCCGTCGACCGCGCGTGAGCGGGATTGGGCTCGAGACGGTGGGGATCGAGGCGAATCCGAAGGGGATCGCCGTCGACGCGCATCTGCGTGCGGCGGAAGGCATCTGGGCGATCGGCGATGTCACCGGGATCTGGCCGCTGACGCACACCGGCAAGTACCAGGGCGACGTCGTCGCGGCAAACCTCGCAGGCGAGCCCCAGGAGGCCAACTACGAGGCCGTGCCTCGCGTCGTCTACACCGACCCTCAGGCGGCCGCGGTCGGTGCGAACGAGGCCGAGTTCAGCGCGACGGCTCCTGTGTCCGAGGTGTCGAAGACGGCCACCTACACGCGTGCCTACGCCGAGTCGAACGGTTTCCTGACACTGCTCAGCGACGGCGAACGGCTGACCGGCGCGTACGCGCTTGGCCCGGAGGCCGGCGAGTGGCTGCAGCAGGCGACGCTGGCGATCCGCGCGCACGTGCCGGTTGAGGTGATGAGCGACACGATCCAGCCGTTCCCGACGTTCTCGGAGATCTATGTCGCTGCGCTGAAGACGCTGCGCGCCGAAATCGCGACCGAGCGCCAGCGGGTCGTGCCGGTCTGACTCCCGCCGTCATCGACTGTCCGCTTATCCGCCCTGGCCGCGGGTAAGTGGACAGTCGACGGCTTGGCCGCCTGAGGCTGCCTTACGGCACTATGCCCGGATGGGCTTCGATCAGTACCACGAACCGGCAGACGAGCTTCCGGCCGAAACTCGGACATTCGCGCGCCTGTGCGCGTCGCTGACTGAGGAGGCTGAGGCGATCGACTGGTACGAGCAGCGGATGGCGGTCGAGGGCGACCGCGAGGCACGCGCGATCATGCGCGACGCGCAGGGCGAGGAGTTCAAGCACTTCTGCATGGACCTCGAGTTCCTGCTGCGGCGCACGCCGCTGTGGCGCGAGATCGCGGAAGGCATCCTGTTCCAGGAGGGCGACATCGTCGAGCGTGGGGAGGAGGCCGAGGAGGAGGCGGTCGAAGGGGCAGCGGCCCGCGGCGGGCCGTTCGTGGGCGGCACGTCGCTTGGCATCGGGAGCTTGAAGGGCAGCGCGTCGTGAGCCATCTCCTGCGCGAGCACGCGCCGATCACCGAAGCCACATGGCAGTTGATCGACGACGAGGCGCGCGATCGTCTGACGCCGGCGCTCGCTGCGCGCAAGCTGGTTGACTTCGGCGGGCCGCATGGCTGGGAGTATTCGGCCACCAACCTCGGCCGCGCGACCGCGGTCGCCGGCGCACCGGCCGACGGCGTAGCCGCCCTCCAGCGCCGGGTGCTGCCGGTGGTGGAGCTACGCGCGCCGTTCGCGCTGTCGCGCGCCGAGTTGAGCGATGCCGATCGCGGCGCGCAAGACGTCGATCTGGCTGCACTCGACGAAGCCGCGCATCGCCTCGCGAGCGCAGAGAACCGCGCGGTTTTCCACGGTTTCGAGGCGGCGGGAATCACCGGCATCGCGCAGGCCTCGTTGCATGACGCGGTCGCGCTCGGCGACGACTGCGCGACCTACCCGCGCCACGTTGCCCGGGCGGTGGAGGCGCTCCTGCGTGCGGGGATCGCCGGCCCATACGGCCTCGCGCTCGGTCCCGAGCCCTACACGCGCGTACTCGAGACGAGCGAGCACGGCGGCTACCCGCTGCTCGACCACCTGCGGAAGATCATCGGCGGCCCGTTGGTCTGGGCACCCGGTGTGAGCGGCGCCGTGGTGGTTAGTCAGCGTGGAGGCGACTTCCTGCTGGAGGTCGGCGAGGATCTCTCCACCGGCTACACCTCGCACGACGCCAACGTCGTGCAGCTCTACCTCGTGGAGAGCCTCACGTTCCGCGTGGCGACGGCGGAGGCAGCTGTGGCTCTGAGTCCGTAGGCGCCGCCGCCGAGGCGCGCGTCTCTAGTCGAATGGTCCGGCGGCCGGCGCGAGCCGGAAGATCTCGACCACGAAGTGCGGGTCGACGCTCATCCGGCTGAGGAAGCTCGTCACCCGTCGCCCAGTCGCTCGCTCGACAGCAGCGATGAACGAGCCGCCGATGGCCTCCTGGTAGCGCTGGCGAATCTCGACGACGGCGTCAGCCATCTCTCGTTCCAACATGAACTCCTCATTAGGCAGGAGTTCGAGGTCCTCCAGGAAGCACACGACGGAGTTGCCGAGCAGGTACGCGCGCGTCTCGTGCGCCCCCTTCCCATACGTCTCGCGGTGGATCCTCAGCAGTTCCTCCGCGAGCTTCGGCAGGGGCTCCAGTTGTTCCGCTTGTCTTCCGGTCCCTGTCAACGGTCCGGTCCGCTGGGCTGTTCCAGTGGCGGTCCATCCAGCACGAAGATCTCGAAAGAGTGGTCGGGATGGAAGACGATCTGGCTGTTGTAAGCCAGGACGTTCCGGCCCGTCAGCTCCTCGACGGCCTTCGTCGTCGGCGTGGTCATCGCTTCCTGGAAGCGCAGCCGGAACTGGCGGATGAGCCCCTCCTCACCGACCGACAGCAAGGTCTCCTCGTTGCGCGTCAGACCGCCCTGGAGGACGCAGAAGATGATGTTGTCGTTGATGTAGGTCTTCGCCTTGACCGGGCCCTTGCCGTAGTAGGCCTTCTTCAGGCCGACCATCGCGTTCGAGATCGCGGCGCGAAGCGAGCCCGCCGGTTCAGCCCGTGCGTCCCGTAGCCAGTCCTCCTGAAGGAGGGTCTCCTTGGCGCCCGCGTGATCGTCGGGTTCAGCCGCTTTGTCCATCCCTGGGTGGCTACCTCCAACCGGCATCCAGTCAAACCGGTTGCACCCATGCCCCACGTACTCGTTTCCGAAGACCAGGTAGCGGATACGATGCAAAGGAAGGGCAGCGGCGAGACCAAGCGGCATTCCCGCCGCTCGAGATCGAAGCAGGCGACGGCGCTGTCAGTCGTGGCAGCAGAGCGGCACCTTCACTTTCAAGTCGAGGAGAGCCCGTGCCGCGGATCGATCGAAGAACACCCTCAGCCGGCGAGCTGTGGCTCAGTCGCCCGCCATATACGTTCCTGACTCGCGTCCGTGCCGTCAGCCGCGTTGGCGACGAGACCCGGATCGTGTATGAGCTGCTGGACGACGATGGCTGGCCGCTCAGCGGGCCGGTGCGTGAAGTTCTAGATCCGAGCTGGTGGCGCAATTTCCAGCCGCTTGTGCGCAGGCTCGGGTAGATGCCGTATCGCGCGTGCCCGCAGGACCTGTGGTCGTCGTTTGTCAGCGCGGTCGTGCCGGTACGCGGCGATCGGCCGCTGCGCAGCGCGTCACCGCGGATCCGGTGCGGTGGTCGGCTGCGGGGACGCGGACGCGAAGCGACCGCATCCGCCGCGGCACCACGAAGCTGAACCCGCCCGCGGCGGTCGTCCGCGTCCGCGCGACGCGCCGCCACTGCTTGCCGACACGGCGCTCGAGCAGGACCGTCGCTCGCGACCTGCAAGCCGCAGCCAGGCTGCCCAGGCGCCCACGCAGTCGCCCGCCCTTCCATTCGAGACGGAGGGTCCGTGTGACGTTGACGCTTCGCGAGGGCAGGACCGCACCCTCACCAGGTCCTGCTCCGGCTTCCGGCGCCGTCGCGCCGGGTTGGGTGGCGCCCGTCTGGGTGTTGCCCGTCGTTCCGCCGTTATTTCCGAACGCCGTCCCGCCGCCCGAGTTGCCCGGGCCGCCCGTGTCGCCGCCTGAACCGTCGCCGGGCGGAGGCGGAGGCGCCGGAGGCGGTGGCGGCGGTGGCGGCGGTTTCGCCTCATCGATGCGCGCAACGAACGCGTCCGAGCATGCTGGGAACTCCAGCCCGCCACGGAGGAATTGACAGTTGCCGCCCGACCACCGCGGCTGCGGCGCCGACGAGGTCGTCGCGAGGTTCGGCGAGTAGGTGAGTCCGGCTATCCAGGCGTCGCCGCCCGCGAGTGTGACGCCGGCCGCGATGTCCTGTGATTTCCCGCCGTAAAGCGTGCCGTAGTCGACGCTCGACAACCCTGGGTCGAGCCTGACGAGGAAGGCATCGGAGCAGTCGGCGCGCGCGGCGCACCAGTCGAAGTCGCCGTCGGCCGCGGGCTGGAAGGCGTCGGGCAGCGGGAATCCGTAATGGGACGACGCGCTCCCGCTGACGTATGGCCGACCGTTCGCGTCGATGGCGACGCCGGTCCCGTCGTCGTACCCACCGCCGCCCAGGTAGGTCGATGCCAGCAGCTGTGAGCCGTCGGCGGAGAGCTTCGAGACGAAAGCGTCTGGGTGGTTCGTGCAGGCGTACCTGTCAGACGAGCCGTCGCACAGGCGCGACAAGGCGCCGTCGGTCGTCGGGAACGCGAAGGACTCGGTCTTACCGGTGATGTAGACGTTGTCGTCGGCGTCGACTGCGACGGCGCGGCCGGTGTCCCAGTCCTCGCCGCCGAACGCACCGGCCCACTGGACGGCCGAGCCATCCGCGGCCAGCCGGGCCGCGAACACCTGCGTGAACCAAGCGGGGGAGTTGCTGCCGTACGCGCCAGGGGTCTGTGGGAAGTCGGTTGTTCCCCAGTCGGCCATCTCGCCGGCGATGACCGGCCGTCCCTGGCTGTCGAGCGCGAGCGCCCGCGGCTGCTCCTCGGATCCGGCGCCGCCGAAGTACGTCGACCACTCGAGCTTGTCTCCCGAGGCACTCAGCCGCGTGACGAAGCCGTCGTTGCAGCGGCCGTCGGCAGGTGCGCAGGTGCGGTCGGCGGCGCCCGCAGTGGTCGGAAAGTCCAGAGCGTCCGTGTAACCGGCGACGACTGCCCGCTGCTGGCGGTCGACCGCAATCGCGGTGCCGGTGTCGCCCCAGGTCGCGCAGCCGCCGAGGTAGGTCGAGTACGCCAGCGATGTCCCGTCGGGTGAAAGCTTCGTCACGAACGCGTCACCGTAGGGATCGCCACAGCGCCAGTGCGGTTGCAGCGCCGAATGGATCGGAAAGTCCTCCGACGTCGTCGAGCCGGTGACGTAGGTGTTGCCGGCGGCGTCGGCGGCGATCGCGCGCGCGTCATCGTTGTCGCGCCCAGCCAGGTAGCTCACGTGGATCAAGCTGCCGTCCGGCGCGTACTTGGCCACGAACGCGTCGTGGCACGGGTCGGTCGACTTGCAGATCGCGTTGCGCTCGTTCCACGAGCCGAAGCCTGAGGCGCCGGCCAAGTCGCGTGAGGCGGTCCGGCCCGCGACGTAGACGTTGCCATTCGGGTCTGAGCTGATCGCGGTCGCGGTGTCATCCATGCCGCCGCCCAGGTAGGTCGCCCACTCGAGCACGGGGTCGATCACGAGCGGTCGTCGTCGGTCATGCGCGCCGACCTCGAACCCCACGGCCCGGCCGCCGGTGAGCCTGAAGCGCGCCGCGACCGACACGCGCCGCCCGTCGCGCCGTTGGTAGGCGCGCGGCGGAGGCTGGACCAATCGACCCGCCGGTGTTGGCAGGATCAAGCGGCCGCGTGCGTCGAGCGCGGGCCGGCCGGCGCCTGTGAACTCGAGCTCGACGGTCTTCGGGTCGGTGCGCGGTGACAGCACGAGGTCGTACTCGAAGCGCTCGCCGCGCGCCTCGCGAACGACCATGTCGACGCCCGGACGGACGGCGGTCAGGCGGACACGGCGGTACCGGCGCAGGCCGCGCCGCCAGCCAGCCGGGTCGTTGCCGCGGTACTCGTTGACCACGCCGGGCAGCCGGCTTTCGCCGCGGATGGTGCGGGCCGGGCGGCCGCCGCGCTCGC
>Ga0126314_10001021_pt1 | contig 13247 bp, 2 predicted proteins | sample Plot105B_FD_92535 | JGI IMG/M metagenome (GOLD analysis project Ga0126314, IMG submission 92535) | Serpentine soil microbial communities from UC McLaughlin Reserve, CA, USA - Plot105B | ecosystem: Environmental > Terrestrial > Soil > Grasslands | place: USA: UC McLaughlin Reserve, Lake County...
CTCAATCACAAGCTCGACGTCAACGAAGGAGTGCTTTCGACTACGCAGCTTTCGCAGGGGCAACGGAAACGTCTGGCCCTGCTCACCGCGTATCTCGAAGATCGTTCGATCTACCTGTTTGACGAATGGGCTGCCGATCAGGACCCTCATTTCAAGCAGACCTTTTATCACTCACTGTTGCCTGAGCTGAAGGCGAAAGGCAAGACAGTGATCGTCATCAGTCACGACGATCGCTACTACGATGTGGCCGACCGCCTGATCAAACTTGCAGACGGGAAGTTGGAATACGATCACGAACAACTCGAGTCTCAGGAGTCGTTAAGCTTCACCAGCCATAACCAGGCACAAACAGCGAAAGTGCTTTCATAGCATTCAAGGCGCGTTAGAGGACTAACGAGATTCACAAGACAAGGAGCGCATTATGTCTGATACACAGATGGCGGTCGCGCCTGCACGCGAGCACGAAGTCATCGCAACTCTGAAGGGCATCGTCAGCGAAATGACGGGCATTCGCGGTTCGGATATCGATGTGGATGCCACGTTCATCGAGATGGGTGCGGAGTCGCTGTTCCTCTTACAGGCCAGCCACGCGATCACCGAGAAGCTCGGCGTAAGAATCCCGTTTCGCTTTTTAATGGAAGAGTATCCGACTCTGCGAACGCTTGCCGCCCACATCGATCAACAAATGCCTCCGGCCAGTTCTGTCGAAGCGGTTCAACCACCGCCGGCGCCGGAACCGCCGCCGGTTCTTCAACCGGTCGAACCTGTAATACAAGTCGCTACGACCGCGGTCGCGCAAACACCGGCCGTGAGCAACGCGTCAATCGAGCAAATCATGGCGCAGCAGCTCAAGATCATGGCGCAACAGTTGGAAGTGATGCGCGCTCGCCAGAGTCGCGTGCCCGCGGCGCCAGTCGCGATTCAGCCCGCAGTATCACCAACGAACGGCAACCCTACTCAAGCGGCGATAAAAACCGAGGAACAACCATTCGTTCCGTTCCGGCAAATCAGCAAGCCCGCAACGAGCACGCTGACTGAAAAACAGCAGCGCCACCTGGACGCGTTGGTCGAACGCGTCAACAGGAAAACACAGAACTCGAAGCGCCTCACGCAGGAGTATCGCCCATATTTCGCCGACAGCCGCGAAACTGCCGGTTTCCGTTCGCTCTGGAAAGAGATGCAGTACCTCATCATCGTCGACCAGGCGATTGGTTCGAAGATCTGGGACGTCGACGGCAACGAGTATCTGGACATCACTATGGGTTTCGGCTCGCTGCTCTTCGGCCATTCACCTGACTTTGTTACTGACGCACTGCAACAACAGGTGGTCCAGGGCATGCAGCTTGGACCGCAGTCGAACCTTGCGGGCCAGGTTGCCAAACTCGTGTGCGAGCTCACTGGCACGGAGCGCGCGACTTTCTGCAACTCCGGCACAGAGGCAGTGATGACCGCGCTGCGCCTGGCCCGCACGGTTACCGGCCGGACGAAGATCGCGATGTTCACTGGTTCGTATCACGGCACGTTTGATGGAGTGCTCGCGCGGGCTGAGCGTGGCGCTGACGGAGAATTGCGTGCAGTGCCAGTGGCGCCGGGAGTTCCCCCGAGCATGATTCAGGACGTCATGATTCTGAATTACGGCGCGCCTGAATCACTCGAGGCAATTCGAAAGCACGTGACGGAGCTCGCTGCGGTTCTGATTGAGCCGTTGCAGAGCCGCCGCCCTGATAATCGTCCGTCCGAGTTTTTACAGGAGCTCCGCCGCATCACGGAGCAAGCCGGCACGCCGTTGATCTTCGACGAAGTGGTCAGTGGTTTCCGGCTGCATCCGGGCGGCGCGCAGGCACTCTTCAACATCAAGGCCGACCTTGTCACTTATGGCAAAGCCGCAGGTGCGGGCATGCCCATTGGCATCATTGCGGGCAAAGCGAAGTACATGGATACGATCGATGGCGGCATGTGGCAATACGGCGACGCGTCGTACCCGCGCGCCGAGACGACGCTCTTCGTCGGCACGTTCTTCAAGCATCCGATGGTAATGGCTGCTGCATGGGCTGCGTTGAATCACTTGAAGAACAGTGGCCCGCAACTTCAGGAGCGCCTCAACCAGAAGACGCAATATCTTGCTGAAACTCTCGATCGTTACTTCGAGCAGGAACACGTGCCGATCCGCATCGCGCACTGCGGGTCGCTCTTCCGCTTCGCGAATGCGAGCGAGGTGAGATACATGGATCTCTTTTTCTATCACCTGTTGGAGAAGGGAATCTACGTTTGGGAGGGACGCAATTGCTTCATCTCCACCGCGCATACGGATGAGGACATCGAGTTTCTCATCGGCAAGGTGAAGGAGACAGTGGTTGAGATGCGTGCAGGCGGTTTTCTCGGTGAAGCGCCGATCAAGTCGCAGGGCAATGGTCACAAAACGATCGCGCCGGCAGCGCCAGTCGCCGCAGGCGTCAGGCAAGTTCCGCTTACCGAAGGTCAGAAGCAACTCTGGACGCTCGCGCAAATCGATCCGGATGCTTCACGCGCCTACAACGAGTCGTTGTCACTGCATCTTCGTGGTCCATTGAATGTTTCAGCACTGCGCAGCGCGATGCAACAACTCGTTAATCGTCACGACGCACTACGCATCACGATCGATCCGCAAGCGCAGCAGCAGGTGATCGCGAACTCCATCACCATCAGTGTTCCTTTAATCGAGGTGCCGAAGAGCGACGACGCTGAGACGTTCATAGGCGACTGGCAGTTGGAGGAAGCACGGAAACCATTCGACTTCGTTCGAGGCCCACTGTTGCGTGCAAACGTGCTGAAGGTGTCGCCGCAGTTCCACGTGCTGGCGCTGACGGTTCATCACCTCGTCATCGACGGCTGGTCGTTTGGTGTGTTGCTGCGCGAGTTGGGCAAGCTTTATGAAGCGGAGTGCCGGCGAGTCGCGCCTTCGTTGCCGCCGGCAAAACAGTTTAGTGAGTACGTGCAATGGCAGTCGGAGCAGCAGCAAGGTCCGGAGATGGATCGGGCGGAAGCTTACTGGCTGGACCAGTACGCCGATTCAGTTCCCGTGCTCGAGTTGCCGCTCGATCGGCCACGTCCGTCAGTTCAAACCTACAATGGTCGTCGCGAGCGTCTCACTATCGATGCGTCGCTGTGCAGCGCTTTCAAACAGGCGAGTGCTCGCGAGCGAGCCACACTCTTCATGACATTACTTGCCGGTTACAAAGTGTTGCTTCACCGGCTGACGAACCAGGACGACATCGTCGTCGGTATCGCATCCGCCGGGCAGGCGTCAGTAACCGGCGACGATCTGATTGGTTACTGCATCAACCTGCTGCCGTTGCGCAGCCGTGCCGGTGACGACCCGTCGTTCAGCGAATATCTGGCCCGCTCGAAGCGAGTGCTCTCGGACGCTTTCGATCATCAGGTTTACCCGCTTCCTCAACTCATCAAGAAGCTGGGATTGACACGCGATCCGAGCCGGCCGCCGCTCGTCACTGCGACCTTCAACCTGGATCAGGGCGGCACGCACATGCAGTTTTTCGATCTCGACGTGGAGGTCATTCCCAACTCTTCCAACTCAGCCAAGTTTGATCTCTTCCTGAACGTGACGCATCAGGACGGTGAGTTGATCCTCGACATGGATTACCACTCGGACCTCTTCGACGCGACCACGATTCGTCGTTGGCTGTCTCACCTGCGCACGTTGCTGGCAGGCATCGTGGCGGATCCGCAACGGCGGCTTTCCGAGTTGCCGTTGCTGGAAGACCACGAGCAACAACAAATGCTGGTTGAGTGGAATCAAACTCAGACGGAATTTCCTAACCGTTCATTGAGTGAGTTGTTCGATGTGCAGGCGGAAAGCACGCCCGATCGGATCGCCGTCGCTTTCGCAGATGAGAAGCTCACGTATCGCGAGCTCAATGAGCGTGCGAACCAGTTGGCTCACTACCTGAGGCGCAAGGGCGTCAAAACAGAGACTCTAGCCGGCGTTTTGCTGGAGCGTTCGGTGGATCTGATCGTGACGCTCGTCGCGATTGTCAAAGCCGGCGGCGCATACCTGCCGCTCGATCCGAGTTATCCGCGGGAGCGGCTCTCGGTCATGCTCGAGGACGCCGGCGCTTCGTTATTGATCACTAACGAACGCTTCGCCGAGATCGTATCCGCCGGCGCAACAAAACTGATTCGACTCGACGCCGAAGCAGAGCAGATCAGCAAAGAGAGCAACGATAATCCAGCGCCGGTCGCGAGTGCGGACAACCTCGCATATGTCATCTACACATCGGGCTCAACCGGAACCCCGAAAGGCATCTCGATTCCACAGTCGGCAGTCAACCGGTTGGTCTGCAACACCAATTACATCGATGTGCAGCCTTCGGACGTGGTGGCCCAACTCTCCAACTTCTCCTTCGATGCGTTTACATTCGAGATGTGGGCCGCACTACTTCACGGCGCGCAGTTAACAATTCTCACGAAAGACATCACCCTCTCGCCGGTCGATTTTGCCGAGGAGATCGGCGCGCGTGGTATCACGGCTATGTTTTTGACGACCGCGTTGTTCAACGTCCTCGCACGCGAAGCGCCGTGGACGTTCAGCACACTCAAAAACCTGCTGACGGGCGGCGAGATGGCTGATCCGGAGTCGTTCAGGAAGGTGTTGGCAATGGGCGCGCCGGATCGCCTGCTCCATGTGTATGGTCCAACCGAGAACACGACGTTTTCGACGTGGCATCGCGTGATCGAAGTTCCTGAGGGAGCGACGACAGTGCCGATCGGCCGCGCGATCAGCAACACGGAGTTGTTTGTACTCGATCGAAATGACGAGCCGGTGCCGGTTGGGGTGCCGGGCGAGTTGTTCCTTGGCGGTCCGGGGTTGGCACGCGCCTATCAGAACCGTCCCGATCTGACAGCGGAGCGATTTTGTCCCAACCGTTTTGCGAGCGAGCCGGGTGCCCGTCTCTATCGCACGGGTGATCTGGTGCGTTACCTGCCCAACGGCGACGTGGAGTTTCTCGGCCGGTTGGACCAGCAGGTGAAAGTTCGTGGTTTTCGCATCGAGCTGGGCGAGATCGAGGTTGTGTTGTGCCGCCATCCAAACGTGCGCGAGGCGGTGGTCGTCGTCAGAAGCAATGAGGAAGAGCGGAGACTGGTTGCTTATGTGGCCGGTGAGATGGAAGCGGCCGCAACTGAGTTACGCAATTATCTCAAGGAGCATCTGCCGGAATACATGATACCGGCTGCGTTCGTCGTGCTCGACAAGTTGCCGTTGAACAATAACGGCAAGGTAGATCGCGAGCGACTTCCGGAGCCGGAGACGAGCCGTCCCTCATTGGCCGGCACTTACGTGGAGCCGCGGACAGAAGCGGAGCGAGTGTTGGCCCGGATCTGGAGTGAAGTGCTGGGCGTGAAGGAACTGGGAGTTAACGACAACTTTTTCGAATTAGGTGGTGATTCGATTCTCACCCTGCAGATCATTACGCGCGCCCACCAGGCGGGACTCCAGTTAACAGCAAAGCAGGTCTTTGATCATCAGACTGTAGCCGAGTTGGCGGCGGTAGCAGAGAGTGCTCCGCAACTCACCGCTGCGGCGCAGGGAGAGTTGACTGGTCCAGTAGAGCTGACGCCGATACAACACTGGTTCTTTGAGCAGGAGCTGGCAGAGCCAAACCACTTCAACATGTCCGTGATCGTAAGTATCGAACAGGGACTGAATGTGGACGCCCTGCGCAACGCGTTGGCGGCGGTGCTGCGACACCACGACGCGTTGAGGATGCGTTACGAAAAGCTGAGTGATGCCACATGGCGGCAGTGGTATGCGCCCATCGATGAAGTCGAGCCTGCATTGGAAGTAGTCGACCTGAGTCCAGTCGGGGAGACAGAACTGCGCCACGCGATTGAAGCCGTCGCGGCCGGCTCACAACGGACACTGAATCTTCAGCAGGGACCGATATTCAAGGCTGTGTATATCGATCTGGGAAACGATCGAGGAGCGCGGCTGTTGCTGGTGGTCCATCACCTCGTGATGGACATGATCTCCTGGCGCATTCTCTTTCAGGATCTGCAAACAAGCTACAAGCAGCTCGCTAATAGCGAAGCAGTGCAGTTGCGAGCAAAGACCACGTCGTATCAGCAATGGGCCGCGCAATTGAAAGCTTACGCTGCGAGCGATGCCGTGACCCAGGAAGTCCCATACTGGACCGATGAGCGGCGGCGACTGATCAAGCCACTGCCGGTGGATAAGAACGGCAGCAATTTGGAGAGCACGACAAATTATGTGGGGAGCAAACTTTCCAAAGAGCTGACAGAGGCATTACTCCGGGAGGTGCCACGAGTTTACAACACTCAGATTAATGAGGTGCTGCTGGCAGCGCTTGCGGGTATGTGGCAGCAGTGGACTGGTGAGCGATGTTTGATCGTGGATGTCGAGGGACACGGAAGAGAGGAATTCCGCGAGGAAGTGCTGTTGACGCGCACCGTCGGATGGTTCACGTCCATTTATCCGCTGCTGTTGGAAGTAAATGTTGGCAGCGACTATGGCGAGCGCCTGAAGAGCATCAAGGAGCAGGTGCGAAACGTGAAGAACGGCGGTGTTGGGTATGGTGTGCTGCGCTACCTGCGCGCGGATGAAGCACTCCAAAGACGGCTACGCGAGCAGCCGGATGCCGAGATCAGTTTCAACTATCTCGGCCGTTACGATCAGGCAGTGAGCGAGATGAAAGAAGCGGCGTTGTTCCGCAGGGCCACTGAATATACTGGTCCAGCGAGAGCAGTTCAGGGAGACCGGCGTTATAACCTACAGGTGAACGCCAGTGTCGCAGGCGGCGAGTTAAACATGGTCTTCGACTACAGCACTGAAGTCCATAGCGAGGCAACAGTTAAGCAACTGGCGGAGAGCTACCTGCGTGAATTGGAGCAGCTTATTCGTCATTGTCAGAGTGCCAACGCCGGTGGGGTTAAAGCGGCGGATGTTGCTGAGTTCAAGTGGAGTGAAAGCGACCTCGAAGATATTTCCGCGGCAATCGCAAAGGCGAGGGGTGCAGGCGGCGAGTAAGAGATGTCGGCTCGCATGTCCAGATCATCATGTAAATCACGTCAAATCCTGTAAAAACGCCTAACTCGAAAGGCATGCTTCACAGGATTAACACGATTAGCAGGATTGACATGACTTTTCGGGCAAAGACAGGTCCAACCTAAAGTGCGTTCCGAAAACATCGAAGCCGTTTATCCGCTCTCGCCGTTGCAGCAAGGCCTGCTCTTTCACACTTTGCTTGCTCCGAGATCGGGAGTGTACTTCGTTCAAGTATGCTCCGATCTGAACGGCAACGTGCATGTCGAGGCATTTAAGCAGGCGTGGATACGTGTCGTAGAACGCCACGCCGTCTTCCGCACTTTTTTCATCTGGGAAGACGTCAGCAAGCCGGTGCAGGTTGTTGAGAAAGAGGTCACGCTTCCCATCGACCTTCTTGATTGGCGTGAGCTGAGCGAGGAGGAACAACAGCAGCAACTCGCAGCCTATTTGCAAAACGATCGCGAGCAGGGATTCGAGCTCGCTCGGGCGCCGCTCATGCGTGTGGCGCTGATGCGTCTCGGCGACGATCGCTACCAGCTTGTATGGAGCTACCATCACCTGTTGCTCGATGGCTGGTGCTTGTCAGTGGTGTTGCGCGATGTGCTGATGTTCTACGCCGCATTCTCGGAGCAGCGAGATCTGCAGCTCGAGCCGGGCCCCACTTACCGCGACTACATCGCGTGGCTGCAACGTCAGGATCTTTCTGAAGCTGAGCGATTCTGGCGGCGCACACTCGAGGGTTTTAAGACACCGACGCCGTTCGGAGTCGATCGTGTTTCCGCGAGCGTTGCTGTTAAAGAGCGGGATTACGAGTCGCAGGTGGCAGTTGTTTCACGGTCGGCGACCACGGCGTTGCAGCAGCTAGCGCGCACGCACAAGTTGACGATGAACACCGTCGTGCAGGGTGCGTGGGCTTTGTTGTTGGGCTGTTACAGCCGGCAGAAGGACGTGGTGTTTGGAACGACTGTTTCGGGACGCCCGGCCGATCTTCCAGGTGTCGAATCGATTGTCGGGTTATTCATCAACACGTTGCCCGTGCGCGTCCGGATCACTCGTGATGAACCATTGCCGTCGTGGTTACAGGAGCTTCAGCGCCAGCAGGTCGAAGCGCGGCAGTATGAGTACAGTCCCTTGCTGGAAGTGCAGCGGTGGAGCGATGTGCCGCGTGGGCAGTCGCTCTTCGAGAGTACCATCACATTTGAAAATTATCCGTTCAATGGATCCACACAAAAGCCGGCGGACAGTTCGCATTCGCGACAGCCGCAGGGACTCGGTGTGCGCAACCTCGTTTCGTTAGACAGGCCTCACTATCCGCTTAGCATCACTGTGGTTCCGGATGCGGAGCTGGTCGTCAAGATCATTTACGACCGGCGTCGTTTTGACGACGAAACGATCACGCGAATGCTTGAACATTTCACGAAGCTGCTCGAGAGGTTGGCGGCGAAGCCACAGGCGTTTGTCGGTGACTTGTCGATCGTTAGTAGCAGTGAGTTGGCGCAGCAAGTGTTTGAGTGGAACCAGACGGCGAGTGAAGTGCCCGGCAAGAGTGTTGTTGACTTGTTTGCGGAGCAGGTGGAGTGCACGCCGGCGCAGGTCGCGGTGATATGTGGTAACGAGCGGATCACATACGCGGAGCTGAATGAGCGTGCGGAGGAGTTGGCGGAGGAGTTGCGGCGGAAAGGTGTTGGGCCGGAGATCGTGGTGGGGTTGTTGCTCGAACGATCAGTGGAGTTAGTGGTGGCGTTGTTGGGAGTGTTGAAAGCCGGTGGTGCTTATATGCCGCTGGATCCCGCATATCCGAGGGAACGGTTGCGGTTCATGATCGAAGACGCGAAGCCGAAGGTGATCGTAACGCAGAGAAGCTACGCGTCAGCCTTGCCCGAATCAACGAAGGTGCTCGTTGTTGACGAAGCAGTTTCACGCAAAGGCGCTGGCTTTGTTTCTTCCTTTGTGCCTTCGCCCATTCACGGCAGTAGTCTTGCATACGTTATCTACACATCAGGATCAACCGGCCAGCCGAAGGGCACACTAATCACGCACAGCGGTCTGCTCAACTACCTGAATTGGGCGATGCAGACTTACCCGCTCGCGGAAGGCACTGGCACACCGTTGCACTCGTCCCTGAGTTTTGACCTGACGGTTACGAGCATCTATCCAGCGCTGTTGACGGGCAGATATGTGGAGATCATTCCGGAAGCAGAAGGCGTGCTGGGACTCTCGACGGCGCTGACACGCCAACCGAACTACAGTCTCGTGAAGCTGACACCGGCACACGTGCAGTTACTCACCACGCAACTCGCTGAGCAGGAAACCGGGAAACTGACGCGCGCCCTCGTGATCGGTGGCGAGAACCTGCTGGCGGAGACAGTTAAATGGTGGCGCGAGCATGCACCGCAGACACGGCTTTTCAACGAGTATGGCCCAACTGAGACAGTTGTCGGCTGCTGCGTCTACGAAGTACAGGAAGAAACAGCCGCGTCCGGCTCGATTCCGGTCGGCAAACCGATTGCCAACACACGCCTTTATATTCTCGACGAAGCTGCTCATGTAGTTCCGCTCGGAGTGACCGGCGAACTCTACATCGGCGGCGCCGGCGTGGGCCGCGGCTATCTGCATCGACCCGATCTAACAGCCGAACGCTTCGTGCCCGACGCGTACAGCGGTGAAGCAGGGATGCGCTTGTACCGCACCGGTGATCTCGCGCGCTACCGTGCCGGCGGCGTGATCGAGTACCTGGGCCGCATCGACGAGCAGGTGAAGGTGCGTGGCTATCGCGTAGAGCTGGGCGAGATTGAAGCGGTGCTGAACGCGCACGAGAAAGTCAACGAAGCCGTAGTCGTCGCGCGTGAAGAGAACGGTGAGAAGCGGCTGGTTGCATACGTGGCCGGCGAAGCAGACACCGCCGAGTTGCGTCGTCACCTGCAAGAGCGTCTCCCCGAATACATGATCCCTTCCACCTGGGTAGCCCTCGATCAACTGCCCCTCGCACGGAACGGTAAAGTCGATCGCAAAGCACTGCCCGCTCCCGACGGGCACCGGCCGGAACTGGCGTCTACTTACATCCGGCCGCGTAGCGCCACGGAACGAGCGATCGCGGAAGTCTGGCAGGAAGTGCTTGGTATCGAGTCTGTCGGAGTTGACGAGAACTTCTTCGATCTCGGTGGGCACTCTTTAGACGCAGTGCGAGCGCATACAAAACTACGCGCGAAGTTTGGCGACGGGTTATCGCTCGTCCAGTTGTTTCAGTTTCCGACCATCAGTTCGCTCGCAGGTTTGATCAGGCAGGAAACCAGCGACGATCCATCATTCGAAAAAGTCTACGAGCGAGTTAATAAGCAAAAGGAAGCCATTGCTCAGCGACGGCGCCTAATGCAGGAGCGAACGAAGATTTATGGATAATGCAGCTTCAAGCGACGCGTTAAATGGTATCGCCATCATCGGGCTGACCGGACGATTTCCGGGAGCGCGCAATGTGGAAGAGTTTTGGGCCAACCTGCGCGATGGTGTGGAGTCGATCAATTTCTTCTCGGACGAGCAATTGCTCGAAGCGGGAGTAGATCCCGGGTACCTCAAAGATCCACGGTACGTGAAAGCAAAAGCATGTATCGAAGATGCTGAGATGTTCGACCCATGGCTCTTCGGCTTTAGCCCGCGCGAAGCGGAGATCATCGACCCGCAGCAGCGATTGTTCATGGAGTGTGCGTGGGAAGCACTGGAGATAGCGGGTTACGACTCCGAGAAATACTCTGGCTCCATCGCCGTATTTGCCGGCCTCAGCATGAACACGTACCTCGCAAACCTCAATTCAAATCCGCAGTTACTCGCTGCGGTGGGCGGGTTCCAAACCGTTCTCGGAAATGACAAGGACTTCTTACCGACGCACGCTTCTTACAAACTGAATCTCAAGGGACCAAGCGTCAACGTGCAGACGAGTTGTTCGACTTCGCTGGTTGCGGTTCATTTCGCGTGCCAGAGTTTGCTGAATTACCAATGCGATATGGCCCTTGCCGGGGGTGTCTCAGTGACGTTGCCGTTGAAGACAGGATTCTTTTACCAGGAAGGAGGCGTGATCTCGCCTGACGGACACTGTCGCACCTTCGATGCACAAGCGAAGGGTACGGTGAGTGGCAACGGTCTTGGCATCGTGGTGCTGAAGCGACTCGAGGATGCGCTGCGCGATGGTGACCGCATCGAAGCAGTCATACGCGGCTCGGCGGTAAACAACGATGGCGCGGCGAAGGTTGGCTACACGGCGCCAAGCGTCGAGGGACAGGCAGCGGTGATTGCAGAAGCACAGATCACTGCCGGAGTTGCCGCCGACTCAATCAGCTACGTCGAAGCACACGGAACCGCGACACCGCTGGGCGATCCGATTGAGGTGGCGGCCCTGACGCGAGCCTTTCGCGCGAGCACAAAACAGCGGGGCTACTGTGCGCTCGGATCTGTAAAGAGCAACATCGGGCATCTCGATGCAGCAGCCGGAGTGGTGGGGTTGATCAAGACGGTGCTGGCACTGAAACACCGTGAGTTGCCGCCGTCGCTGCATTACCAGACAGCTAATCCGGAAATCGACTTTCAGAGCTCGCCGTTTTATGTGAATGCGAGTTTGCAGCGTTGGGAGCGCAATGGCACACCGCGTCGAGCAGGCGTGAGCTCGTTTGGCATTGGCGGTACGAATGCGCATGTGATCGTCGAAGAGGTGCCGGAGTTTGAACCGGCGAGTGAGAGTAAACGAGAGTGGCATGTGTTGGCGCTGTCGGCGAAGACGGAAGGGGCGCTGGAAACGGCAAGGAGGAACCTGAGCGCGCATCTGGAGCAAGGCACGGAAGAACTTGCGGACGTTGGTTACACGCTCGCGGTTGGGAGGCGCGCGTTTTCACAACGTTGCGTAATACTGTGCCGCGACCGCGAGCAGGCACTGGCCGCTTTGCGAGGTGAAGATGAAGCGCACCTGCTGAGCGGGGTAGTAAGTGCGCACCGGCCGAGTGTCGTATTGCTGTATCCCGGGCAGGGGGCACAGCGCCCGCACATGGGTAGCGGGTTGTACGAGAGCGAAGAAGTCTACCGGCAGACGGTGGACCGCTGTGCGGCAGTATTGCAGGAATGGCTGGACATCGATCTGCGGACGCTGTTGTACGGAGATGCCGGTGAGAAGCTGTTGCAGCAGACACAGTGGGCGCAGCCGGCGTTGTTTGTGACGGAGTATGCGTTGACGGAGCAGTTACGCGCGTGGGGTGTTGAACCGGAAGCCTTCCTCGGCCACAGCATTGGCGAGTGGGTCGCGGCCACAGTAGCGGGAGTATTTCGGTTGGAAGATGCGTTGCGGCTCGTGGTATTGCGTGGACAGTTGATGCAGCGGATGCCGGTAGGAGCGATGCTGAGTGTGGCGTTGCCGGAAGAAGAGATGGAGCAGCGCATTGCGCAGCGGCAGGAAGACTTAGGACGCGTGGCAGTGAGCGCAGTGAATGGCGCCGGGCAGATCGTAATCGGAGGAGAGATCGAGACGATTGAGCGCTGGACGAAACAGCTTGGCAGTGAGGGTGTTTGGACCAAAGGTTTACTGACGAGTCATGCGTATCACACGTGGCTGATGGACGAAGCGAGTAGGGAGTTCGCGGCCGCAGTGGAGAAGGTGGAGAAGCGTGCGCCGCGTTTGAATGTTATCTCATGCGCGAGTGGGAAGTGGCTGACGGCAGCAGAGGCGCAGAGCTCGGAGTACTGGGGACGGCAGATGCGTCAGCGGGTGCGGTTTGCGTCCGGCGTTGCGGAGGTGCTTGCTGAAAAAGGTCGAGTGATGATCGAAGCTGGACCAGGCAGTGCGCTGAGTCAGCTTGTTCGAGCAGCACATGGGAACGGAGCGTCGTCGTTGCCGGGAATGGTCAGTTTGCTGGCGCCGCGTGGGGCTGAGAGCGAGTACGAGGCAGTGCTGCGTGGAGCAGCGAAGCTTTGGCTCGAAGGCGTGCCAGTGAAGTGGGAAGAATTGTGGCGCGGAGAGCAACGGCGGCGCGTGAAGTTGCCCACTTATCCGTTCGAGCGTATCCGCTGCTGGGTCGAGCGGCAGAATGGACATCCCGATAGGGCCGCGGTCCGCACGGGCAGGCAGCACATAGCAAACTGGTTTTATGTGCCTTCATGGCGCCGGGCTCCGTTATCGACCATTCCCAATACGAATGAGTCGAAGAATCAG
>Ga0126314_10001022_pt1 | contig 13239 bp, 11 predicted proteins | sample Plot105B_FD_92535 | JGI IMG/M metagenome (GOLD analysis project Ga0126314, IMG submission 92535) | Serpentine soil microbial communities from UC McLaughlin Reserve, CA, USA - Plot105B | ecosystem: Environmental > Terrestrial > Soil > Grasslands | place: USA: UC McLaughlin Reserve, Lake County...
AGGGCGCGACACCGGTGCCGGCGACGCCCAATGCGGGAACACCGGCGGCGACACCGACGCGGTAACCGGAGCACGGGGAGTGATAGGCGATACACTATGAACGGGACGATTCGGAGCGAGCCAGAGGGCAAAATGGCCGCGACGCTGAGCGGGCGGGCAAGCCACGACGAGGCGATTCTGGTGGTGGAGGACGAGGAGCCGATCCGGGAACTCGTCGCCACCGCCTTGCGGTTTACGGGGTTCCGGGTCGAGACCGCGGGCTCCGGCCGGGAAGCCCTGGCCGAGGCGCGCAACGCGCCCTTCGACCTGATCGTCCTCGACGTCAACCTGCCCGACCTCGACGGGTTCGCGGTCTGCCGGAAGCTCCGGGCGGACGGCGACAGCGTGCCGGTCGTTTTCTTGACCGCGCGCGACGATCCGGCCGACCTGCGGCAGGGGTTCACCGGCGGCGGCGACGATTATGTCACGAAGCCGTTCAGTCTCGAAGAGTTGCTGCTGCGGATCGAGGCGGTGTTGCGGCGAACCCGCAATCAGCAGGCCGAGCAATCGCGGCTGGTCTGCGGCGACGTGACGCTGGACGAAGATGCCTGCCGGGTCTGGCGGGGCGACGGGGAAATCGCGCTCTCGCCGACCGAGTTTCGCTTGTTGCGGTATCTGATGCTGAATCGCGATCGCGTCGTCTCGCGGTCCCAGATACTCGACCACGTCTGGGACTACGAGTTTGTCGGCGATCCGTCGGCGGTGGAGACCTACATCAGTTACCTGCGTCGCAAACTCGACGACCGCGACGCGCAGTTGATCCGCACGGTGCGGGGATTCGGCTATTCGTTGCGGACGCCGGAGGCCGAACCGACGCGGTCCTGAGGTCGCGCGTCGCGCTAAGGAGTGGTCGTGAGCATCCGGACCCGTTTGGCGATCGCGGTTGCGCTCGTGATGGTCGGCACGTTCGTGCTCTCGGGCATGGTGCTGGTCCGCAGCACCCGGGCGACGCTGATCCACCAGGTCGACGACCAGGTCAAGGCCAACGCCGACCGCTACCGGGGCGGCGGCGGGGGCGGGAAAAAGGACTCGCCGCCGGATTCGCCTTCCCCCGGCGACCAGGGCAATCAGTCCGCGCAACTCGTCTCGTATACATTCTCGCCGCCGGACGACGGCAAGCCGTACTACAGCGTCGTCGCGCGGCTCTCCTACGACCGTGAGGGAAGGCTGACCGACGCCCCCGAGCCGTGCGGCTTTTCGGACGATCCGAAACCGCTCCCCTACGTGCCGCCGATCCCGAGCGACGAGATCGACCAACTCGTCAACAAGATCACGACGACGCCGGCGGTCGACGGCTCGCTCGACTACCGGATGCTGGTAAGGCGCCAATCGGACGGCGACTACGAGATCACCGCGGCATCGTTGGAATCGGTCGATGCCGCGGTGGCGCGGTTGATCCGGATCCTGCTGCTGGTCGGGGCGATCGCACTCGCGGCGGCGACGCTCGGGTGCTGGTGGTTGATCCGGCGCGGGATGCGGCCGGTGGACCGGATGGTCGATACGGCCTCGGCGATCGCGGCGGGCGATCTCAGCCGACGCGTCCCCAACTTCGATCCGCGGACGGAGCTCGGCCGGCTGGGCGGGGCGCTGAACGAGATGCTGGGACAGATCGAGGGCTCGATCCGCGTGCGGGCCGCGAGCGAGGAACGCCTCCGCCGCTTCATCGCCGACGCGGCCCACGAGTTGCGGACGCCGCTGACGTCCTTGCGCGGCTACGCCGAGCTCTACCGCCAGGGGGCGCTGCCGGATGAGGCCGGGGTGGCGAACGCGATGGGAAGGATCGAGGCCGAGGGGGGCAGGATGGCCCGCCTCGTCGACGACATGCTCCTCTTGGCGCGCCTCGACCAGCAACGGGGATTGGAGACGAAACCGGTGGACGTGGTCGCGGTCGTCCGGGAGGCGGTGGACGACTTCCGGGTGGTGGCGCCCGACCGGCCACTGACGACCGATCTGGTCGAGTCGGCGGTCGTCCGGGGCGACCGGCTGCGGTTGCGGCAGGTGATCGACAACTTCCTGACCAACACGCGGATCCACACGCCTGCCGGGACTCCGATCCATGTCGGTGTTGCCCGGAGGGGGAGTCAGGTCGAGATCTCGATCGCGGACCAGGGACCAGGTATTCCCGCCGAGGATCAGGCGCGGGTCTTCGAGCGGTTCTGGCGGGCGGACCCAGCGCGGGTGCGGAGCCGGGGCGGGACGGGGCTCGGGCTGGCGATCGTGGCGTCGCTGGTGCAGGCGCACGGCGGTTCGGTCGGCGTCGCCAGCGAACCGGGGCGGGGGGCGACGTTTACGGTGCGGTTGCCGTTGATCGCGGAGGGGGCGGGAGGTGGGGCGAATTGAGTGTGTCTCGTCTGGAGCCGGTTGTGGACCCGGCGTTGACGGACACGGCATTTCCAATGCCGTGCTCAGCAACATAAGCCGGCTGGAAGCCGGCTGAGTGGATGGCCGGGAATCCGTTGTAATGGCACAGTCGGATGAGAGAGGTAATGGGTTCGGCGTGAGCCGACGGGACCCGGCCGCGCGCTCCCACTAACGCACTAGGTGTCTCGGGTTGCGCCTCGTTGGGGGAGGCGGTGGGGACGGCGGGTCGCTCCGGGTGGTGGTGGTCGGTGACCAACCGGGGGCAGGTGTCGGCACTGCCCAGGCCCGCCCTCTGCCCGCAGGGTGACCGCTTGGGGTTTATTAGATCACATGTTCTATTTATTGTCAAGCCCTCGGGAGGGGGCCACGTGCTGCCAGCGGATGGACCGATCTCGGCAAGGGCCGCCCGTCTCGGAATAGGACCAGCCCGGTGAACGGCGACGCGAGCCGGTCGCCTGGCCCGGTCGGGCCTTCGATGATCGGTGCGTGGGTTGTCGATCACTCGGGTGTCTCGCCGGAACCGGAGGATGGCTGAGCGACGAGTGCCGCGCGTCGTGCTTGCGCGGTCGAAGCGACGAGTGACGGGTCCCCCTTGGCGTGCCGAAGGGCGAGGGCCGCGTCGAAGCAGGCAAGCGCCTCCGCGGCGTCTCCTTGCTCAAGCCGGCACTTGCCGAGGTGCTGCAAGGCGAAATCTTCGAGGGAAGCAAATTCGGGGGTACCGCTCCGGGTCAACGCGAGCGCCCGCCGGTACACGGGCTCGGCCGCCGCATGATCGCCGCCGTAGCGGTGCGCCTCCGCGAGGCGAATCAGGTTCGCGACTTCGGCGCGCGTGAGCCGGAGCGACCGGCGAGGGCAACCGCCCGCGTGAGGTGCGCGATTGCCTCAGCGGTTCGTCCGACGATGCGCAACGCGTTGCCCAGATAACCGGACGGGGCAAGCTCACCCGTCGCATCGCCGGCCACGCGAGCCCATTCCAAGCGCCTGGTCGCGTCCCTGACGGCCCGAACGAGCCGTTCGCGATCGGTCGGCACTTGACGCAGGGTCCGCTCGTCGGTGCGGCTGAGTGACGTGAGGTCGGGCAAGCCGGCGAGCGGATCATCGAACGTCGGAGCCGCAACAGAGGGGATGGTCATGGCGGCCTATGATGCCACGCCCCCAGTTGTGTAGGATGCTCGAAGCGTTCCAAGACAGGTCGGCCGACTGTTCGGTGAGCCAGCGGAGCCGTTGCCATGCGGAGCCGAGGCGGCTGACCAAGCAGGTCATCCGCGGACTGTCGGCGGGGGCGCTGACGGGATGATCAGCCGGCTGGGGTCCGGCTATGCCGATGGGACCTGGCCGCGCGCTCCCACTAACAGCCCTCACCCCGACCCCTCTCCCGACCGCGGGCGAGGGGAGGTCGCCTCGGCCGAGAGACACGCCAATCGAGGCATTCCGTTCCGTCGACGCGGTTCCCCCTCTCCTGCGGTCGGGGGAGGGGTCAGGGGGTAAGGGCGGCTCACACTTGGAGGATATTGATTCCGGCGCTACCATACCGTCTCACTCGTGGCCGGGGTGAACTCCCGGCCGGGACCGAGGAGCCCCCGTGAAGATCGTTCTCCGGATCATGCGATACCTGAAGCCGTACAAGGGCCGGGTTGTCGTGATGTATGTTGCCCTGGCGGTTGCGCTGGCGATGCAGTTGCTGATTCCGGCGGTGCTGGCGCGGGCGATCGATCATGGGATCGGGGAGCGGGATCGGGGGTATCTGGTTAAGGCCGCGATTGCGATTGTGGGGCTAACGGCAGTGCAGGGGGTGTTTACGTTTACGCGGACGTACATCTCGCAGGCGCTGGCGGAGCGGGTGGCGTACGACATCCGGAATGAGCTGTATGCGCATCTGCAGCGGTTGTCGTTTTCCTACTACGACACGGCGCAGACGGGGCAGGTGATGGCGCGGGCGACGGACGACATCACGAACATCCGGGCGATGCTGGTGATGACGTTGCGGGCGCTGGTGGTGGCGATTGGGACGTTCGCGGCGGTGACGGTGATCCTGTTCCGGATCGATTGGGTGCTGGCCATCGTCGGGTTGGCGGTGATGCCGTTCCTGATCGTCTGGTCGACACGGTTCGGGATCGTGATCCGGCCACTCTTCCTCGGGGTGCAGCAGCAATTCGGGGTGATGACGACGGTCTTGCAGGAGAATGTCGCCGGGAGCCGGCTGGTCCGGGCGTTTGCCCAGGAGCAGGTCGAGAGCCGGCGGTTCGAGGACGAGTTGGAGGAGTTGTTTCAGCGGAACATGGCGGCGTCCAGGAAATGGGCGTTCTCCTACCCGCTGACGCTCCTCTTCTCCGGGATCGGGCTGGGGACAACGCTCTGGCTCGGCGGGTACCGGGTGCTCTCCGGGGCGATGACGATCGGGACGCTTGTCGCGTTCAACCGCTACCTGACGATCATGGCGGAGCCGGTCCGCTGGCTCGGGTTCGTCGTCAACCGGGTCGCGCGGGCGATCGCCTCGGGCGAGCGGATCTTCGAGATTCTCGATACCAAACCGAAGATCGCCGATCGGCCGGGGGCGATCGACCTCGTACCGATGCGGGGCGAGGTCGTCTTCGAGGACGTCTCGTTCCGGTTCGCGGGGGCGCGGCAGCCAGCGCTCTCGGAAGTCTCCTTCCACGTCCGGCCGGGGGAGACGGTCGGGTTGCTGGGGCCGACCGGGGGCGGGAAGAGCTCGGTCGTCAATCTGATCCCCCGGTTCTACGATGCGACGAGCGGGCAGGTGCTGATCGACGGGCACGACGTGCGCGATCTGACACTGACGTCGTTGCGGAGCCAGATCGGGGCGGTTTTGCAGGAGACGTTCCTCTTCTCGGTGACGATCCGGGAGAACATCGCCTTCGGGCGACCGGATGCCTCGATGGAGGAGGTTGTCGCCGCGGCCAAGGCGGCGAAGGCGCACGACTTCATCGCGGAGATGCCGGAGGGGTACGAGACGACGGTCGGCGAGCGGGGTGTCTCGCTCTCGGGTGGGCAGAAGCAGCGGATCGCGATCGCACGGGCGCTGCTGCTCGATCCGCGCATCCTGATCCTGGACGACGCGACGAGCAGCGTCGACAGCGAGACGGAGCACGAGATCCAGGCGGCGCTGGCGACGCTGATGGAGGGGAGGACGACCTTCATCATCGCCCAGCGGTTGAGCAGCGTCCGCGAGGCCGACCAGATTCTGGTGCTGGACGGCGGGCGCATCGTCGAGCGCGGGACGCACATCGAGTTGCTCCAGGGTGACGGGTTCTATCGCGAACTCTACGACTTGCAGATCCGGGACCGCTCCGAGGTGGACGCCGAGACTGTCGCGTGAGGCGGGCGTGAGGATGTCCGCCCCGCGTAGGTTTCATGAGGACGTCGCGTGATCTTTGCGCTTCAGGCGAGGCCATCGGACTCGCCGTACGTCGACCACATCTGGCGCGCCCAGAGCCAGGAGGCGGGCTCCTTCTACTCGATTGCCGCCTGCCACTGGGAGGTGGTCGTGACGACGCAGTGCGGTCACTCAACGGTCACGGTGCGAGGGCCGGAGACGAAAGCGACTCGCCTCGACGTCCGCGCGGGGGGCGAGTGGATCGGCATTCGCTTTCGGCTGGGGACGTGCCTTCCGGATCTCCCCGTCAGCGATCTCGTGGACGCGGCGGTGCATCTGCCGGACGCGGGGAGTCGCTCGTTCTTTTTCCGGGGTGAAGCCTGGCGGGTTCCCGATTTTGAGAATGCGGACGCGTTTGTCGGCCGGCTCGTGCGTGACGGTCTGCTCGTGCGGGAACCCGTCGTGGATGCCGCGTTGGACGGCCGGCTGGACGGTGTCTCGCCGCGGACGGCGCAGCGCCGTTTCGTGCAGACGACCGGGTTGACCCAGGGCACGGTGCGTCAGATCGAGCGCGCCAGACGGGCGATGTCGCTCTTGCAGGACGGGGTCTCGATCCTCGACGTGGTTCACGAGACCGGCTATTACGATCAACCTCATTTGACCAGGGCACTCAAGCACTTCCTGGGACAAACACCGGCGCAGATAGCGGGAACGCATCGGAGCGGGTAGCAGTCGTTTTTGTACAAGACCGCGGGCGATCGCCGGGCTAGGATGAGGATGTCGTTGCCCGGAGAGACATGGATCGCGCGAGGGATCACCGATGAGACGGATCGTCGTTTCGACCTATCTGACGCTCGACGGCGTCATTCAGCCGCTCGATTGGTCGGCGCAATCGTCGGACCCGGCGTCGCTCGAAGAACGGGGAACGTACGTCCGCGACATGCTCTTCGCCTCGGATGCCTTGCTCATGGGGCGAGAGACGTATGAGGTCTTTGCCGAGGTCTGGCCGACCCGGACCGCGGCGGACGACGGGCCGGGGGAAGCCGGGTTCATCGACCGAATCAACAGCCTGCCCAAGTACGTCGCTTCGACGACGCTCGATGAGCCGCTCGCGTGGAACGCAACCTTGATCAAGGGCGATGTTCCCCAGCAGGTCGCGAGGTTGAAGCAGGAATCCGGTCGGGACATCTTGATGTACGGGTGCGGCGAACTCGCGCGCACGCTCTTGGAGCACGATTTGATCGACGAGTTCCGGTTCTGGGTCTATCCCGTGGTGCGGGGGAGCGGAACGCGGCTGTTCGGGAGTGGCACGAGGGCGGACCTAAAACTGGTCGAGACCAGGGATTTCGGTGGCGGCTTCGCCGTCCTCACGTGCCGACCCGGGCAGAGAGACTAGCGACGACCAACGGCCAGATTTCCTCGGTATCCGCGGACGACCAGTGATTTATGCCGGCTGGCGACAGGATCGTGGAGCGCGTCACGCACATCCCTCTGCTCCACGGTGACGGGTTTTACCGCGAGTTGTACGAACTCCAAATACGGAACCGGGTCGGAGTGGACGTCGACACCGTTGCCTGAGTGGTGTGCGGTCGTCACCAGATAGCCGGCACGTTGGGCTGCCGCTCCGGTGAACGTCACTGTGGCAATTGCGCGGTCGCGCACCAGCGTCGACTTTCAAGGGCCTTAACCTCCGGCATCCTCGCCAAACTCGGCGTGGAGACGCGCACCGCAGCGGCGACGTACGCGGTCCGGCACGGACTGGTCTGAGACGGAAGGCGGAAGGCGGAAGGCGGGGAGAGACACTCCGTTGCGGATGCGGCACCGCTTTGTACCTTCCTTTGCCTGATACCGATTCCGACCGATTGCGGCGGCTCACCCCTCGGCGATGATGCGGGCGTTCCGGTCCATCCACTCGTCCCCGTTGTCCCCGAAGTGAAAGACGAGGGGGTGTTCGTCGGCCGTGGGCGGTTCCCAGGCCGCCAGGATGGCGGCGAAGTCCTCGTCGGTCACGTCGCGTCGCTCGCGGGAGCGGCGGTTGGCGAGCAGGCGCTGCCGCGTAACCTGCTCCGGCGTGTCCACGTGGACGGTGACCACGCCGGCGCCGTGAGCGCGGCAGAGTGCGCGGGCTGCGTCGCGTTCGGTCTTGCGGAAATTCCGGGAGGCGTCGATGACGGACCGGCCGGCGGCGAGGTGATCCACGAGGCGCCGGTCGGTCTCGCGGTAGATCCGCTCCCAGTCCGCCCGCGCGAGGGCATCGTCGGCGACGCCGTCGCCGAAGAGATCAGCCTTGGTCGCGTCGACGTCGACCTCCGGGTACCCGAAACGGTCGGCAATTCGGCGGGCCAGGGTCGATTTGCCGGCGAAGGAGGTGCCGCAGACGAGGATCAGCTTGGGCATGGGTCAAGTATAGCCGTCGGAATCTCGGCCACCGACGACTCACGCGGAGCCCGCCGACGCGCCCGTCGACAGCGCGGGAGTCGATGACGTGGTCGGCCAGCGGTTGGTGAGCGTCGAAGTCCAGGGTGGACACTCGGCCTCGCCGGCGATGGCGGCCGCGATCGATTTAGCGACGCAGCAGGCCGCCTGCCTGAACTCGACTGCCCCGTGGGACGCGGTCGCGCGACCGGCGGAGCTCGGGGACGCCGGCGCGAGTCAGTAACAGTCGTGCGAGCACGGAAGCGTCGGCTCACCGCCATTCAGACCGCCGCATAGGATGCGCGCATTGTCCGACGTGGCGAGACCGTAGTCGCCCATCGTCCCCCGGTTTATGGAGCAGCGGTAGGCGTCACCGGGTCCGCGCCGCCGGAGAAAGTAACGAGAACGACCGCGAGTGGGGTGTCCGACGCGGCGAGGTAGCTGACGACGGCACCTGCGTCGGCGAGCACGCCGCTGCCGGATGGGATCGGTGCCGTGCCGGCGCGTTCGTTGCTGGCCTCCGGTCCGGCCTTGAACCAAACACCGTCCTCGCTGTCGGTTACGACGAGCGTTCCGGACTCCACCACGCCGAGTTCCTCCACCTCCACCCAATGGGGCGGGAAGCCGGTCCCGGGCGCCAGGACGGCACGTCCGATCGACACTGTCGCGCTGCCTTCCGGGAGGCCGGCCGTGAAACCACCGGCCAGAGCGGCGTGATCGACTCCGGCCGGTGTTGGCGGTGCGGGACCGGCCTCCGCTCCCGCTGGCGGCACCGGGGCGACCGCGGCAACGGCGACGGCGATCGCGGCGGCCTTCCCGTCGTTACGGACGACGAAGCGGCTGCCATCGGTGACGATCAGGGCGGCACCGGGGCCGATCTGAACGGAGCTCCCTGGTGTCACCAACCGCTCCTCGCCCGTGGGCACTCCCCCACCGGTGATCAGCGTTGCGTGGCCAAGCCAGTCAGCGCTCATCAGGTCGACCGTCAACTCTCCGGCGTCGACGAGAAGAACGACGAAGGCGTGGTCGGTGGTACGGGGCTCGACCGTGCCCGGCGCGTAGGTCCACCGCTCGAACGTCACGCTCCGGCGCGTGTCCTGCGCAACCGGCACGGCCGCTCGCAGCAGCGTGGTGAGAGCGGGACCAGACGGCTCTCCCCAATACTCGATGATGCGCCGATCCGCAACCCGGAGCAGCGCGAACGATCCAGAGGCGGCATGGTTGGGCAGGCAGGGGATTCCCAGGAAGGAGCAGGACTCCAGCCCGCTGACCGCGACCCCCATCGCGATCCAGTCACCGGCAGCGTCGATCCGGGACGGCGTAAATCTGGTTGCCGGTGCGACGTCACGCAGGGACAAGAGGGCAGCGGCCAGGCCGTCGGCATCCGGGGTTAGCCCCGGCGGCGCGTTCCGCCAGGCGAAGTCCGGAGCGAGGACGGCGTCGAGCGTCGCGCGGTCGCCACCCGCCAGGACGTCGTCGACGGCGGCGTAGAAGTCATGCGCGACGCCGGCGTGAACGGTCGATGGGGCATTGACCGGTGCCGATCGTAGCGTCGCGGCGAACGCGAGCATCGCGGCACCGGAGACGGTGAGCAGGACGCAGAGCACAACAAGTGTCACCGAACGGCGCACCGGGGTTTCCTTCCAAGCTCGAACGCGGGCGCCGGGGAAATGCCGCCCATGCCGAGCATGCGCGGTGTGGCCGCGCCGCGCATTGGCCGGAATCTTTAATCGGTGCCGGTACCTGGAGACGACGCTTAAAGACCGGCTTTAGGCGAGCCCGTGCCTATGGGCGAAGGCGACCGCGGCGGCGCGGGTGGGCAGGTCGAGCTTGCCAAGGATCCGGGCGATGTGGACGCCGACCGTGCGGGGGCTAATGAAGAGCGAGTCCGCGATCTCGCGATCGGTTTGGCCGTCGGCCAGCAGGCGCAGAACCTCCAGCTCGCGCGGAGACAATCCGTGCGGCGCGGCTGGACCGGCTGCCGCTGCCGGCGGCGCCTTGCGCTTGAGCAGATCGATGATTTCGCGATCACTGCGGCCCTCGATGATCAACGGAAGCACGGCGCTGACGCGACCCTGGCTGGGCTTTCCTTGCGATACATCCACAGCGGGTATGGAACCGTTCCCGCCAACGGCCGGGCCGGTGACGCGGGAGGCGATGGCGATCGTCTCCGCGAGCGAACGCGCGCGGCCGGCGGCGCGGAGGGCGTCGAAAGGCTCCCTGCCCAACGCGGTCTCGGCGCTGGCGGCGCCGATGAGGTAGGTGATGCGATCGTACGGAAAGATGGGAATTCCGACCGCGGCGAGGACGGCGTCGATTCCGCCGACAAGGGCGGCAGCCGCCTCTGGTTGCCCGTGCAGACCGGCGATGGCGGCAAGACCGGCGAGTGCCTTGACGATCCACCAACGGTCCGTGACGCCGGCCCACAGGTCGAGGGCTTCCCGGTAGAACCCGGTTGCGGCCGGGTCGTCGCCGCGGTCCAGGGTCGCCAGTCCCAGGTAGCCGAGCGCGGTGGCCGTGCTGTGGGGGTAGTCCGATCCTCGGAGAATGGCGACCGATTGCTCGGCACGTCTCGTTGCCGTCGCGCTGTCGCCGAGACCCAACGCCACGCCGCTGAGCAGGAAAAGCAGCACCGCCTCGGTGACGTGAACACCGATCTCACGCGCGAGGTCGAGCGCCTGGTGCAGGGTCCGGTCGGCTTCCTCCCAACGGAACTGGACCTCGGCGATCAGACCGAACAAGTTGAACGCGGCCATTTCCAGTTCTTTGCTGCCGAGTTCGGTGGCGATGGCCAGGCACGAACGGGCGAAGGGCTCCGCCTGGTCGTAGTGGCCCTGAGACCAGACGATTAAGCCGGCCGTGCGCAACGCCCAGCCGCGCACCAAAGTAGGGCGGTCGGGCGCGTGGGCAAGACCCCACTCGAGCCATTGCAGGGCTTCGCGATGCTGCCCGCTCACCTGCCAGTGGTTGCCCATCGCGCCCGCCAGCCTCAGCACTCCCTCCGCGTCGCCGGTCTCCTTGCGCCAGGTCAGTGCCGCGCGCAGGTTCGCGAAGTCCGCTTCGACGCGATACCAGCCACCCCCCTGGGGGCCCGAATGCTCCGGCTCCACAAAGGTCGTGAAGTAGGCGGCGTGGGCATTGAGGGCGCGTTCCCGCTCGCTGGCCGCGGCCAGCCGTTCCAGTCCGAATTCGCGGATCGTCTCCAGCATCTGGTAGCGAACCCCGCTGTCCGGCGCCTCTTCTGCGCGGACGAGACTCTTGTCCACGAGGGAAACGATCCCGTCGAGGACGGAGTCGACAGACGACAGCGGACGGTCGACAGTGACTTCTTCTCCTGTCGTCTGTCGGGACCCAGGGAGTACCCCGTCTGTCGATCGACCGCAGACCGCCTCGGCGGCCTCCAGCGTGAAGCCGCCGACAAAGACGGAGAGCGCGCGAAAGAGGGCCTGCTCGTCGGGTTCGAGGAGGTCGTAGCTCCAGGCGATGGCGTCGCGCATGGTGCGAAGCCGGGCGGGCTGGTCGCGGGCTCCCCCACCGAGCAGTGGCAGGCGGTGCTCCAAGTGGGCGAGCAGGGCGGGAAGCGGGAGCGCCCGCAAGCGAGCCGCCGCCAGCTCGATCGCCAGCGGCAAGCCGTCGAGTTTGGCACAGATGGCGGCGACGGTTGGCGCGCTGGCGTCGGTGAGGGCGAAGGAGGTCCCGACGGCCGAGGCGCGGTCTGCGAAGAGCCGAAGCGCATCGGCCGGAGCGGCCGGGTCGCCAACAGGCGCGTGGTCCAGTGGTCGCAGGGCGAGCGGCGGGACGTCAAAGGTGTGCTCGCCGGAGAGGTGCAGCACGGAGCGGCTGGTGACCAGGACGGAGAGCGCGGGGCAGGTCGAGAGGAGACCGGCGACGAGCGGCCCCGCGTCGAGCACGTGCTCGAAGTTATCCAGGATCAGTAACGTCCGGCGATCCCGCAGAAAGTCCCGAATCCCGTCCTCGATCGGGCGCTCGATCGTCTCGCGGACGTTGAGAACGCGCGCGATGGTCGGGGCGACGAGGGCGGACGCGAGGATCGGCGCGAGGGCAACGAACCAGGTGCCATCGGGGAAGTCGGCGGGGGCCTCCTCGGCGACGCGGATCGCCAGCCGTGTCTTCCCGACGCCGCCCGGTCCGGTCAGCGTGACGAGGCGGGACCCAGAGGATACCCCCGGGCGCCGCAGCAGGGCGACGACGGCCGCCACTTCTCGCTCGCGACCGACGAAGCTCGTGAGCGGGACCGGCAGGGACGGCACGGCGCGTTCGCGGTCCGGGAGGGAGACCGGGGGGAGCGGTTGGATGCGGTTGCGCTCGGTGGGCGTTGGGTCGGCCACGGTAGTCTCCGGTACGACGCTGGGCGGGCCACACCAATGATGCGGAGCGGACGCAGGTCCGTCAACGGTTGCGATCCGATGCCCTCGCGGCTGCCGCCCTACGTCATGTGGGGCATCTGCCCCCTCCTCCCCCACCATCACCCCGGATCGCGAATGGGGCGGTTGCCCGATGCGTAAGAAAAGATGCCGGCGTAGGCTCGGATGAGCCCACACGGACGCCAGCTCGTGCCGCGGCAGGATCGAGCGAGGACAGCCGGACCGGGGTGGGTCGGTGAGACGAGGCGACGCAACGCCGGATACGGAAAGGGACTGCGATGCAATCGAATGGCTACGCGCATCCGCACACGCCGGTCGGGACGGACTGGGTCGCCACGCACGGCGGGGACGGTAACGTACGCCTCGTCGAGGTGGACGTCGATACGGCGGCCTACGACACGGGGCACATCGCGGGGGCGATCGGCTGGCACTGGCAGCGAGACCTACAGCAGCGGCCGATCCGCGGCATCCCGACGAAGGAGGAGTGGGAGACGCTGCTCTCGCGGTCGGGGATCGACGGCGACACGTTGGTCGTCCTCTACGGCGACAACCACAACTGGTTCGCCGCCTACGCCTACTGGCTGTTCAAGGTCTACGGGCACGAGGACGTCTGCCTGATGAACGGCGGCCGCCAGCGCTGGATCGACGAGGGCCGGCCGACGACGGGGGACGTGCCGGCGATCGCGGCGACCAGCTATCGGGCGA
>Ga0126314_10001023_pt1 | contig 13227 bp, 13 predicted proteins | sample Plot105B_FD_92535 | JGI IMG/M metagenome (GOLD analysis project Ga0126314, IMG submission 92535) | Serpentine soil microbial communities from UC McLaughlin Reserve, CA, USA - Plot105B | ecosystem: Environmental > Terrestrial > Soil > Grasslands | place: USA: UC McLaughlin Reserve, Lake County...
ACGTTGCCGGCGTTGCCGTGGCACAGCAGCACGTGCGCACGGGCGGGACCGCTCCGCGCCGGCACCCACCAGCCGTGCAACCGCTCACCGTCGCCGGTCTCGATCGCCAGGTCCTCGAACTCGAGCCCGACCTGCGCCGGCGTCGCCAGGATCCGGCGGTCCGGAAAGAACAGCAGGGAGTTGAGGGCAGGCGTGAGCGGCGTGTGGGGATCATCGCGCCGGCAGCGCGGCTTGAGCAGGGCCGAGGAAGCGGCACGACGCGGCGCGTCAGCCGCTCAGGAGCTGACGGGCCTCGTCGGCGCGATCGTTCGGGACCGTGACCGAGTAGGCCGCGCCGGCGCCGGCAACCGCGGAGGTGTTGCCCGGGACGAGCACGCACGGGATGCCGCCCTCGTCGAGTCGCTGCCGGATCAGGTCGGCGACCGCCTCGTTCGCGGCAGCCTCGATCATCACGTAGTCGCTCACCTCAGCCATGAAACCGGGTCCTCGGCCGGGTGGCAAGGCACAGAAGGCCAAGCTGAATCGCTGCCCGGACGCGCCCGACGAGAAGACGCTCCCGTCACCTGCGCGCCCGCGACAGCCTGGACGAAGTGCAGACATGCCGCGGCTCTTCCGGGCACGCCAGGTCTCCTGCCCGCAGACCGACCTGCGACCGCCCGGCACGAAACCGTGAGGTCGCAGGTTCGAGAACGGCGTTCAGTAGCGATTCTCTAGGTCTGTGACGGACAAAACGGGGTCCAAATCCTGCATCAGAATTGAACCCCGAACGGACCCTGCGGCGCTACACCGCTATAGCAGCTATCGTGATTTGCAGGGAGTTCTGATCGGGGAGACAGGATTTGAACCTGCGACCGCCCGGCCCCCAGCCGGAGCGATCCAGGCGTACCCGCTGGGATTCGGTGCTCTACAGCGGTCTCAGTTGCTCTGAGTTGTTCTCAGTTGCGCCCACTTTGCACCCCGGATTGCACCCCGTCAGCGTGGCTAACGGGCAGTCGCTCCAAGCCCAGGCGCCTCAAGCGTGACAAGCGATGGCCGTCACTGAAGCGCTCCGTGCCCTGCTCGGGCTCCGCGATCGTGCCGCGGTCAGCCCGCCAGACCGAACGACTGCGTCCGGATCACCGGCTCGCCCTCGGCGTCTGAGGCGTCGAGGTCGACCGTCGCAACGATCGCGCAGTCGTGGTGGCCTTCGGGATCGTCGATGATCTGGCGCACGACCCAGCTCCGGCCGTCGGCGCCGCGCGGTGAACGATCGATCATCAGCAGCTCCGGCGCTCGCGCCGCGGGCCCGGAGCCCATGGTCTCGTGCTCGTCCCAGTAGGCGCCGAGCCGCTCCTCCCACACCGCGGCGGTCATCGCCGGTCGCGCCGGCGGCTCGCTCAACGCCGCCGCGGCTGTCTCGAGCTCCCCCAGCTCGGCGAAGCGGTCGCGCGCGGCGAGCTGCACCTTCTGGAACATCGCGTTGCGCACCATGACGCGGAAGGCCCGCTCATTGGCGGTGATCGGGCGCGGCGGCCTGAGCGGCTCGCCCGCGGCGTGCGCCTCGGTCGCCCGGGCGAGGGTGTCCGGGTCGGTCAGCGCCTCCCACTCGTCGAGCAGGCTCGAGTCGATCTGGCGCACGGTCTCGCCCAGCCACTCGACGATGTCGTCGAAGTCTTCGGTCCGGATGCGCTCTGGCACCGTCTGGCGCAGCGTCCGGTAGGCGTCGCTCAGGTAGCGCAGGACGAGTCCCTCCGAGCGGGCGACGCCGTAATAGGAGATGAACTCGGTGAACGTCCGCCCCGACTCGTACATGTCCCGGACGACCGACTTGGGCGAGAGGTCGGTCTCGAGCACCCAGGGATGCGTCTCGCGGTAGAGCCGGAGCGCCTGCTCGAGCGGCTCGGCCAGCGGCCGCGGGTGCGTGACCTGCTCGAGTAGCTCCATCCGCTCCTCGTACTCGATGCCGTCGGCCTTCATCTCGGCGACGGCGTCCCCGCGCTCCTTGTGCGCCTGCGCCACCAGGACCGGCGTCGGGTCGTCGAGGATCGACTCCACGACGGAGAGCACGTCGAGCGTGTAGGTCTCCGACTCGGGGTCGAGCAGGTCGAACGCGGCCTGCGCGAAGGAGGCCAGCGGCTGGTTGAGCGCGAAGTCGGCCTGGAGCACGGGCGCGAGCCGGAGCGTCCGGCCGTGCTCGTCCGGCTCCGCCAGCGCCTCGAGCACGCCCGAGGCGAGCAGCTCCTCGCTCAGCGACCGGGCCTGCTCGGTGAGGCGGGCGCGGCCGCGCTCGTCCTCGTGGTTGTCCTCCATCAGCGCGCGCAGCGTCGCCACCGGATCGGCGGGCTGGTTGATGACGTTGAGGATCATCGAGTGGTTGACGCGCATCCGCGAGACCAGCGCCTCCGGCGTGGCGCCGCGCAGGCGCTCATACGTCTCCTCGGTCCATCCCACCACGCCGTCTGCCGGCTTGGAGCGCTGGAGCTTGCGTCGCTTCTTCGGGTCGTCGCCGGCCTTGGCCGCCGCCCGCGCCTTCTCGATCACGTGCTCGGGGGCCTGCACCACCACGTAGCCGGACGTGTCGAACCCGGCGCGCCCGGCGCGCCCGGCGATCTGGTGGAACTCGCGCGCCTTCAGGATCCGCTGCCGCGAGCCGTCGAACTTGGCCAGGCCGGTGAAGACCACGGTGCGGATCGGGACGTTGATGCCGACGCCGAGCGTGTCCGTCCCGCAGATCACCCTCAGCAGTCCCGTCTGCGCCAGCTGCTCAACCAGCCGGCGGTAGCGCGGCAGCATGCCGGCGTGGTGGACGCCGATGCCGCTACGGATGAGCCGCGACAGCGTCCGGCCGAAGCCGGCGGTAAAGCGGAACCCGCCGATCGCCTCGGCGATCGCCGCGCGCTCCTCGCGCGTGCAAAGCTTCGCCGACACGAGCGCCTGCGCGCGCTCGAGCGCCGAGGCCTGCGTGAAGTGAACGACGTAGACCGGCGCGCGATCCGCCCGCGCGAGCTCCTCAAGAAGCTCGTGCAACGGCTCCAGCGACCAGGAGAAGTCGAGCGGCACGGGCCGCTCGGCGTCGTCGACAAGGGCCGTCTCGCGGCCGGTCCGCCGTGATAGGTCCTCGCGCAGCGCCGATACGTCACCGAGCGTCGCCGACATCAACAGGAACTGCGCGTTCGGCAGGCTGAGCAGCGGCACCTGCCACGCCCACCCGCGCTCCGGCTCGGCGTAGAAGTGGAACTCGTCCATCACGACCTGGCCGACGTCGGCGCCGCCGCCCTCGCGCAACGCGATGTTGGCCAGCACCTCCGCCGTGCAGCAGATGATCGGGGCGCCACTGTTGACGGCCGCGTCGCCCGTCAGCATCCCCACGTTCTCCGGGCCGAACGTCGCGCACAGCGCGAAGAACTTCTCCGAGACGAGCGCCTTGATCGGCGCGGTGTAGAACGTCGTCCGCCGCTCCGCCATCGCCGCGAAGTGCGCCGCGATCGCGACGACCGACTTCCCCGAGCCCGTCGGCGTGGCGAGGATCACGTTGTTGCCACTGAACAACTCGATCACCGCCTCATCCTGGTGCGGATAGAGGCTCAGTCCTTGTTGCTCGGCCCAGCCCACGAACGCCTCGTAGAGCGCATCGGGCTCCGGCGGATCGGGCAGCAGGCCAGTGAGACTCACGCCGCGCGCAGGTCGCAGACCTCGCTCGAGCATCGGCTCAAGTATGGCGATGGCATCCGCTACGACGGCAGAACCCACACGGCTCCGGTCTAGCCGCCTCCCGAGCCTCCGGACTTGTCGTGGTGGTCGTCCATCCGCTCAAGCCGGTCGCGATGAGCGCGCGCCGCGGCGCGCTTGAGGTGCCGTTCGCCGGCGGTGGCGCGCCGCTCTTGCCGGCGCTTCGCCCAGCCGGCGCGCAGCGCACGTAGGCGTTCTGAAGTCGACATGCGCCGACGCTACCTCTTGCGAGGGGACTTTGCCCGCTCGCCCTCGACGCGACATGGCTCCGCCGATACGGCGGGTGTCAGCAGGTCGGCGCAGAACATCAACCAGGAGCCATTCAACCTGCGACCACCCGGTTCCGGACCTGAGAGTCACCCGCACCGGAACCAGTCAGGTCGCATTCCAGAGCCAAATCAGAAACGCGGGGGTAGCCGGGATCACGACGAAAATGATCCCCGTTTGCACCCCGGTCGGATCGAGCCGAGGTCCCCCACCAGCCCGATTACAGGGCTCTCGTGTGATCGGGGAGACAGGATTTGAACCTGCGACCGCCCGGCCCCCCAGCCGAAGCGATCCAGGCGTATCCGCTGCGATTCGGCTCTCTAAGCGGTTCTCGCTGCTCTAGGTTGCGCTCAGTCGCGCTCAGTTTGCACCCGGATTGGACCCGGTCACGGGCTCAAGTACCGGTCAGGCTTGCCTCAGGCCACAGTCGCTCACCTCGCGAGCGGATGCTCCTTGTTCTTGAGCGCGACCCGATAGAGGGCGAGCAGGACCATCACGCCGATGATGGCTCCAATGAGCCCGCCGAGGTCGAACATCTTGTCGTCGCCGATGCCCAGCAGCTCGGTGAAGACCAGGAAGCCGACGACTGATCCGGCGAGCCCGAGCAGCACGGTCATGATGAATCCCATCTTGTCTCGCCCCGGCATCAGCATGCGGCCGATGTAGCCGGCGACGATGCCAAGCACGATGGCTCCGACCATGGTGTCTCCCTTCCCCTGGGATGGTGTTATACGGCGACTTCCCGCTAGATCTGGAGGGGAAACGGTCGGCAGCGCCTGCCGGCTGGCGTGTCTCAAACGATGGCTGGCACGACGTCGCCGTGGGATCGGCGGACGCCGATGATCACGGGGAGGGCAGGTCAGGGAGACGCTGGAGAACAGATCGGACAAAGTCCGCACGGGTGACCACGCCGACGACCGTGCCGTCAGCGGTCACGGGCACGAGCGGGACGCAGTGATGTAAGAAGATCTCGGCGAGTTGCACATCCGAGTAGTCGATGCCGACGTCGACGTGCTCGGTGTTCATATATGTCCGCACCGGCTCCGTGCGGGCGCCCGACCGCTTCTCGAGGACGTGGTCGAGGCCGTGCTTGACGAAGCCGGCGTAGTGCAGCTCCTTCAGATACGCCGGGAACACCGCGCCGAGGATTTCGCGCTCGCCGAAGATGCCGGACAGGCGCGCGTCGTCGTCCACGACTGGAAGGGCCGGAAGGGCGGCGTCGAGTAGTGCGGAGACGGCGCGGTCGATGGTGTCGCTCGCGCGCAGAAGCGGGGTGTCGCGCACCAGCGCGTCGATGACGAGGCGGGGGCTCATCGCAGCTTTCTCGGGGCGGCGTCGCCGGGTGCGGCGTGGACTAAGCGTACGCTGTCCGGCCGTGTCCTTCGACACCTCCGCGCTGATCTTCGGCGGCCTGCTGATCCTCGGCGCTCTGGCGTCGGATGTTGCCCGTCGTAGCTTCCTGTCCCTGACGGCGGTGTTCGTCGTTGCTGGATTCGTGCTCGGCGACGGCGTGCTGGGCGTGCTGGAGTTTGATCCCCAGTCGGCGTTCGTCGAGCAACTCGCGACGGTCGCGCTGATCGTGATCCTGTTCCGTGACGGGCTCGAGGTGGAGGCGGAGATGCTCCAGCGCGAGTGGAGGCTTCCCGCTCGCAAGCTGGGGCTGGCGATGCCGGTCACCTGCGTAGTGGTCGCCGTTGGGGCGAAGGCGCTCACTGATCTGACGTGGACCGAGGCGTTCCTTCTCGGCGCGCTGCTCTCGCCGACCGATCCGGTCCTGTCCTCGAGCGTCGTGACCAATCCGCGGGTGCCGCGGCTCGTGCGCCATTCCCTCAACCTCGAGTCGGGCATGAACGACGGCTTGGCCCTGCCGGCGGTGCTCGCCTTCACCGCGGCGCTGACCACCGACTCGGGCGACTTCGTCTGGTACGAGTTCGTTCTCCAGGACGTCACCCTCGGCTTGGCCTACGGCGTTGGGATCGGATTTGCCGCCTCTTGGCTGATGCCGCGCGGCAGCGATGCGATCCCCCCACACCACAAGTCGCTCTACACACTCGGCGTGGCATTCGCGACCTACGGGCTCACGCTCGGCGGGCCCCACGGCAACGGGTTCATCGCCGTGTTTGTCTGCGCCATCACGCTCGGCATCCGCCGCCCCGATCTCGGCCGCCAGTTCCAGGTCCGCGCCGACGACATCGTCGAGATCCTAAAGCTCGGGATCTTCGTCGTCTTCGGCTCTCTGCTGACGTTCGAGGGCATGTTCGAGGACGGGTGGGCCGCCGTAGGGATCGTCGCGTTCACGCTGCTGCTCGCCCGGCCGGTCGCGATCTGGGTCGCGCTGGCGGGAACCCGTCTCGACGCGGCGACCAAGGGCTTCATGGCGTGGTTCGGGCCCAAGGGCGTGGCAACGATGACGTTCTCGATCCTCGTGCTCGGCCGTGGGCTGGCATCGGGCGAGCGCATCTTCAACCTTGCCGCCCTCGCCGTGTTCTGCTCGATCATCCTCCACGGGCTGACCGACACGCCAGGTTCGGAATGGCTCGCTCGGCGCGCCGAGGCCGAACCTGCTCGAGCATGATCCGCGGCGACCGATTCGCGGAGACCGGCCCGAGGTCGCGGCGTTCGCCCGCCGACCGTTGTCCGCGCCTGGCGGGGCTCGAAGGCCGGCTAACGCTCGAGGACTTCCTTGATCCGGCGCAGGTCGGCCTGGTTGGCGCGCCGCATCGACCGCTCCGTGAGCGGCGCGCCGATCTTCGCGAAGCCGGCCGGCTCGCCGCGGTTGCGCAGCGTCATGCGCGTGCCGTCGCCGGCGTCCTCGAACGTGTAGGTCGTCTCCATCGGGAACGGCCCCTGCGCCGTGCTCATCACGAAACGGTCACCGGGCACGTGCTCACGGACCTCGTAGGTATAGGCGAGCCGGGCGTCCGAGCAAGCGCGCGACGAACTCCAGCCGCGACCCGACCGCCAGCGGCGGCGGCGTGCGCCACTCGACCGACTCGATGTTCTCGTACCAAGCCGTGGCGTTGCCTGGGTCCCACGCGTACGCGGCGACCTCCGAGCGCGGCCGCGCGATCTCGATCTCGGTGAGCACGTCGACGGCCATCAGCGCTTCGCGGGCAGGCCGCGCGCGACCTCGACGCCCTGGCGCACCCAGGCGTTGAGCTCGGCCTCCGTGTCGATGCCCGCCCGCTCTACGAGAATTAACCCTTCATCGGACGACCTGTCACGTCGAACGGGCGCGCATGCGGATCGGCGAGCGCCTCATCTTCCCCGTCCGTGCCCACACGGACCATCAGCTCGCCCGTGCTCGTGATCCCGACCGCCATGTTGCCGTCGAGCATGAACGCCAGACCGCCGAACATCGCCTTCTCGGCCAGACCCGCCTCCCCCATGAGCTCGTCCCTGACGCGCTCGGCCAGCTTGGCGTCGACACTCATCCGGAGGGCCGAGCAAGAGGCTTGCAAGACGTCGCTTGCGCAAGTATATCCTTTCGCCATGGCCGATGCGTTCCAGGTGCTCGCCAAGCCTCGCCGCCGCGAGGTGCTCCGGCTCGTCGCCGAGCGCGAGCGCACTGCCGGCGAGATCGCCGAGCGCTTCGACGTTACGCGCCAAGCCGTCTCCCAGCATCTGCGAATCCTGCTCGATGCCGGCCTGGTCCACGAGCGCCGCGAGGGAGCCCGGCGCTGGTACTCCGCCCGCCCCGAGGGCCTCGAGGACGTCCGCGCCTACCTGGAGGCGATCTAGACGCCGGCGCTCGCCCGCCTGAAGACGGCCGCCGAGCGAGAGCACGCGTCGGGAGCGCGCGATGCCGGACGCAACTGAAGTGCCGTCGCGCAACCCAAGCACTGGGATGTGAGCTGCAGCTGTGCTGCGCCCGCCGATTCGTGATCGCGCCGACGCTGGGGATCATCTACTCGGCCGAGCAGAGATCGAGCTCGCCCGCAGGGGACCACACCAGGCGCCTCGCTCAACCTGCGACCGCCCGGTTCCGGACCGGGTGCAACGCACTGTCGAAGCCGCTTACCCGGCGCATCGGTGTCGTCGGGCCGCTCGTTAGAGCCAAACTTCGGCGGCCGGCCCACTCCGAGTCCCGTCGAAATTGGACCCGGTTGTCCCCGTGCCCGTGTCGCCACCGAGCGAAAGAATGTTGCTCTTAGCAGGTCTTTCCATGATCGGGGAGACAGGATTTGAACCTGCGACCGCCCGGCCCCCAGCCGGGTGCGCTACCAGACTGCGCCACTCCCCGTGACGGAGACCAGTCTACGTGCTGGAAGCGGACGACGAGGATCGAACTCGTGCCTCGAGCTTGGAAGGCTCACGTGCTACCGCTACACCACGCCCGCGTTCGCCCTGATCATAGGGCGCGTACGAGCGCTCACGGCTTGCGTCGGCGCTCCTCCGTCGGCACGGAGCCCTCGTCCTCTACCAGCGACGGTGGCGGCCACGGCCCGAACCAGTTGTCTCGGGCTCCGTCGAGCGTGATCACGGAGCCTGACAGCGCTCGCCCCAGAGGCGACGCCGCCAGGGCGACGAGCCACGCGTGCTCCTGCTCGCGGCCCAGCCGTTGCAGCGGGACCGAGCGCGCGGCGCCCTGCCAGACGACGTCGGGGTACTTGCGCAGGGAGGCCGTGTCGAAGTGGCCGGCGGCGAGCGCGAGCACGGCGATGCCGTCGGTCGCCCACTCGCGGGCGAGCGCGCGCGTGTAGCCCTCGACGGCCGCGCGGGCGGCGCTCGAGTGCGTCATGCCCGTCAGGCCGTGATGCGGGGACAGCGTGATGTTGACGATCGTCCCTCCGCCGGCCGGGCGCATGGCGAGGTCGGCGGCGAGCCGGGTCATTCGCTCGGTGCCGCCGACGTTGAGCCCGGTGACCGCTCGCCAGCCCTTGGGCTCGATCGCCTCAGCCGGGACGAAGTACTGGCCGCCGGCGTTGTTGACGAGCACGTCGAGCCGGCCGTGCCGGGACAGGCACTCGCGGATGATCCGCTCGGCGTCGTCGTCGCGGCGGATGTCGCCGGTGACATGGCTCGCCGTGTCCCCGATCCGCTCGCAGGCGGCCACCAGCACGTCCGGACGCCGCCCCGCGAGCACCACCGTCGCGCCGCAGCGCGACAGCTCCGTCGCCGCAGCGAGGCCGAGGTTGGAGCCGCCGCCCGTGACCAGGACCACCCGGCGAGCCAGGAGATCGGGGCTGAAGATTTCTGACGGTACGGACGATGACATTTCGGGGATCACCTTCTCATCATGCAGATCCCCGGCGTCCACATCGAGACCCTCCACAACCCGGTGCGCTACACGTACTCGCAGATCGAGAAGGCCTGCGCGATCGCTCAGATGCTCAACCGGGGCAAGCTGGTTCTCGTCGAGCCGCCCCGCCGCTGATCGGGCGTGCCCGCCCGGCAGGGGCGGAGCGCGCGTGATCTGCCCCGCTGGGAGGCGCCATCACCAGATCACTTCGCTGAGCGGGCCACGGTCTACGCGGCCCGCTCGCGTTCCACCGGCGCGTAGCGCGCGCTGAAGAAGACGGACCGGGTGCGGCTGGCGCGGGCGATCTGCACGGCGAGCGTCGGGCCGGCCAGCGGCGCCGAGCTCTGCGGCCGCGCCCGCAGCAGGTGCACGGTCGCGCCGCGCGGGCGCCGTCGCGGCAGCACGACGTAGGCGCCGTTGCGGCTGTGCACGACCAGCTCGGCGATCCGCGACAGCGGGATGCGGACGTCGCCGACCGGGCGCGTCGCGCCGCTGCGCATCACTGCGGTCACCTGCGCATCGGAGCCCCAGCTCGGGAACAGGACGTCGGCCGTCGCGCGCCCGCGGGCGCCGGTCCGCTTCAGCGACCAGGTCGTCTGGACGAAGAACGCGGTGAAGCGGTGGCTCGTGCGGCCGGTCCAGCCGCCGCCGCGCGCGATCCCGGCGGCGCGCAGGTCCTGGAACGGGCCCGCGTAGGCGCGGCCGGTCCACGCGGACGTGCGGGCCCGTACCCCGTGCGGCGCCTGCGTGAGCCACAGCCGCCCTCGGTCGGAACGCTGGGTGGCGAAGCTGCGGCGACCCGAGATGTCGCGCACGAGCAGGCCGAACGCCGCCGGCGGGCGCCCGCCGATACCGGCCACGACCTCCTGGCGACCGTCGTAGAGCCGCGCGAGGTCGATCCCGCCGTACGGGTACGCGCCCCGGCTGCTCGGGACGATCGCGGTGTTGTAGTCGGCCGTCGTGATCGCCAGGCGGCCCGTGTCCGGGTCGAAGGCGTACAGGGGCGGCGGCTCCTTCGCCCGCGCCGAGCCGAGCCCCGCCGCGACCGCGCGCGCCGCGTTGGAGCTCATCCGCGCCAGCGCCAGCCGCGCGCTCCCGATGTCCTGCGGCAGCTTGTGGACGCCGAAGAAGAGCCCGGGCGGCACGTCGCCGTTGCGCTCGAGCTGGCGCTCGTAGAAGTCGAAGCCGCGATCGAGCATCCACTTCGCCCATGCGGGCGCGCTCGGGTGCGGCGCCAGTCCCGGTGCGCTGGCGATACCGAGCAGCGCGAGCTGGCTGAGCCCGAGCTTCTTGCTCTGGTGCCAGCGCCGGAAGCCGAAGCCGGTGTCCCAGTTGACGTAGCCGCCGTGCGTCCAGTACCCGGCGAGCACGCGCATCAGCCACTGGCGCAGCAGCCGGCGCACGGCGGGCGACGGCGCCCGCATGCCCGCGCGCCGCGCCTGCGGGTACTCGCGCGTGAACGAGGAGGTGATGTTCGCGTACTCGGCAGAGTCCGTGTTCATCGAGGCGCCCGGCCGGAAGTGCGGCAGGTAGTTGAAGCGCAGGCCGGGGCCGAGGTTGCCGGCGACGGTGGCGGTGCCGTGCGCCCGCGCGACGAAGCGCTCGATCTGGAGTCGCAGGTCGTGGCGGAGGAGCCGCGGGCTGCCGGTCACGGTGGCGTTCGCCGCGTAGACGAGCGCGTACCAGTTGATCTGGTTGAGCCGGATCGCCGGGTAGCGGAAGAACGAGCCGAGCGCGGTGCGGTGGATGCGGTCGGCGATCGCGTCCGCCTGCGCGCCGGAGAGGCCGAGCTCTCGGCGGGCGAGCCAAGCGTGCCGCAGGCCGTCGATCACCTCCGCGTCCACGACGACGTGCTGGAAGCCGTTCGTGCTGTCGACCGTGCTCACGAACCCGGGCGCGTGCGCCTGCGGCGCGCTGTGCGGCGGCTTCTCGACGAACGGCGGCGAGGAGACGAGCAGGTCGACCAGCCGCCGGGCGCGGCGGTCGTTGCGCGCGGGCCCCTCGTGGCCGCGCCTGGCGGCGACCGCGTAGGTCAGGAGCACGTCCGCGTGGGCGCCCGAGCCCATGCCGGGATACCAGCCGCCGCGGTCGTCCCAGTAGCGGTCGATCCGGGTCTGCATCCGGTCGGCGAACGCCCAGTAGCCCTGTTCGTCGAGGGCGGAGGCGGTGGAGGGAGCGGCGGCGAGCGCGGCGGTGACCAGAGCGATGGGGAGGGCTGATCGGAGCATGCCCCGACCCTCCGTGTGCGGGCGCTCGACGCCCATTCCTCACAGGTGGGGGCCGCTGACCACCGAGGTGGAGTTCGCCCCTACCCAAGGGTTACGCTCCATCTGCCGTGCCGCCGGACTCTCCCCTCGAGGCCCACGCCGCCACGCCGCGCGAGCTCCAGGAGCGGATCCTGGCCGAGCGCCGCCGCGAGCCGTTCCTGCTCTACCGCGACGGCGACGGCGGACAGGTGATCCTCCCCCTCGACCGCGACGGGCCGGTGACCATCGGCCGCCGGCCGGGCAACGACGTCTGCCTCGACTGGGACTCGGAGGTCTCGCGCTCCCACGCGCAGCTCGAGCGCGCGGGGCAGGAATGGACCGTCGCCGACGACGGGTTCTCCCACAACGGCACGTATGTGGGCGGGACCCGCGTCACGGGGCGTCGGCGCCTGCGCGACGGCGACGTGATCGCGGTCGGCGGCACCCAGATCGCCTTCTGCTCCCCGAGCGGCGACTCGACCTCGACCGCGACGGTGACCTCCGTGGGCCCGCGCGTCGCCGAGCTGCTCACCCCGGCCCAGCGACGTGTGCTGATCGCGCTCTGCCGGCCGTTCAAGGACTCGAGCTACTCGACCCCGGCGACCAACCAGCAGATCGCCGACGAGCTCGTCGTCGGCGTCGACGCGGTCAAGAGCAACCTGCGGGCGCTGTTCGCCGCCTTCGGCGTGGACGACCTGCCGCAGAACCAGAAGCGAGCGTCGCTCGCGCTGCAGGCGCTGCGCTCCGGCGTCGTCACCCGTCGCGACCTGTAGGCGTCGACACCTCGACGACCCGGCCGGTCGGCAGGCTGCCGGTCCACACGCCGTCCCCCGCGACCGTGATCGCCGACGGGTTGAGCGGGACCTCGACCTCCTCGGTGCGCAGACGGTCGCTGTCCGCGTCGACTCGCGAGAGCGTGTTCGATGCGCGGTTGGTGACCCACACCTCGCGGCCGCGGATCGCGATGCCGGCCGGATCGCGCCCGACGGCCACGGCGGCCATGTTGAAGGTCCTGGGATCTACCCGCACGAGCTGGTCGGCGTCGGACAGAGTCGCCCAGATCGTGCCGTGGCCGTAGGCGAGATCGGACGGGATGTTGCCGCCGAGCTTCATGCGGCGGCGCTGATCCGTCACGGGGTCGTGGCGCACGAGCGTCGTCGGGCGCGGCGAGACCATCCACAGGGCTCCGCGAGCCACGATCATCGACATCACGAAGTCGCGTACGGGCAGCGTCTCCTGCAGAGCGCCGGAAGCGACGTCGAAGCGCTGCAGGCTGTCGCCGGTGCCGCCGTTCTGAACGCGGACGGCGACCCAGAGCGTCGTGCCGTCGCAGGCCATCGCCGTGGGCACGTCGGGCAGCTCGAACGGCGGCCCGACCGGCTCCCCGGTCTTCGGGTCCAGTCGGAGCACCCGCTGCGCGCGAGAGTTGAGCACCCACAGCACGCCGCCGGCGACCCACAGCTCGCGCAGGCCCTCGCCGACCTCCGGTCGCAGCGTGCGGACGATCTCCGCCTTCTCGGGGTCGATCGCAGTGAGCCGGCTGCCGGCGAACGTCCCGGCCCAGACGTAGCCGCCGCCGGAGGCGAGCGAGTTCGGGCGCCCGCCCATCCTCACCCGTGCCGTGACGGTCGGCTCGGCGTCGACGGGGGCGGCGGAGGGGGACGCCTTGGGCCGGGTGGTGGGGGCGTCGTCCGAGCGCAGCGTCAGTCCGGCGGCCACCCCCGCGGCGATGAGCACGGCCGCCCCGGCAGCGGCGAGGATCGG
>Ga0126314_10001024_pt1 | contig 13227 bp, 8 predicted proteins | sample Plot105B_FD_92535 | JGI IMG/M metagenome (GOLD analysis project Ga0126314, IMG submission 92535) | Serpentine soil microbial communities from UC McLaughlin Reserve, CA, USA - Plot105B | ecosystem: Environmental > Terrestrial > Soil > Grasslands | place: USA: UC McLaughlin Reserve, Lake County...
AGAAATAGAGTACGATTATACCCGGCCCAACCCTTCAGGCAAACCAATTCCCGAAGGCATTCCCATCGGCGGAAACCTGACACTGCTCGTCATGGTAGAAGGTTCCCCATCAGAAATGGACTACACCGATAAGATCCTGTTCATTGAAGATGTCGGCGAAAGGCCATCCTCCATAGACCGCATGATGCGTATGCTCAAACGCAAAGGAAAACTCGCCAAACTAAAGGGGCTCATCGTTGGCGCATTCAACGAACTTCCCGAAGAAAAAATTCCCTTTGGGCAATCTCCCGAAGAAATCATCAGCGAAGTAGTCAAAGAATATGACTATCCAGTTTACTTTAATTTTCCTGTGGGCCATCTCGACGACAACAGAGCGATGGTAGTGGGTACGGAAATACAGTTCCAATAAAAACAAAAATGCCCCTTAGCAAAAACTAAGGGGCATTTTTAATAAGCATTTTCCTAATTATTTATCCCACCAAACTGACACTTTCATTGCATTCACAACATTGACTGGCACACCACCAGGAATATTGGAAGCGTTGTAAGATCTTTCTGAAGAAGGATAAGGAAGTCTCAAAGGAATAATATCCAGATAAGGAGCCGTTGGGTCCGTTGTTCCTCCAGGATATTCCTCGTCATTGATAGGCAATACAGGGAATCCAGTTCTTCTGTAATCATTGTAAGCCTCAAACTGCAGGTAATTTGCAATATACTTCTGAGTCATGATTTGATTATAGGCAGTGGCCGGAACCAAAGCATTTGCAGAAATATAGTCAGTAATCTCAGCATCTGCAATTCCATATAAACTCATAGAAGCTTGTATTCCTGCCGCGTAAGCAGTTGTTACTGCACCGGTAACTGTTTTACCAGCCTTCAGATACTCAGCTTCCGCTCTTAAGAAAGGAACTTCTGCATATACCAACAAATTCAACTTGGCGTCCTGTGCACTGTAAAAAGGCGCAATCGGCGAAAAGTTTGTAAGCGCAGTAGCCGTTGGATCATTTGTTACACCAACATATTTGTCAGCATTTGCTCCTGCAGCAACTTTAGCAACCTGAAAAGGAAGACGAGGATCATCTAGATTTTGCAGGAAATCGATATAGAAAATTGAAGGCTTAGTACTCAAGCTCCATTTCCCATCAATAGCGTACTGATACCATGGGTTATCAGCATTTGCAGCGGCAAAATAAGTCATCTTTGGTGCTTCAGCAGCAGTGATTGCGCCTGCGTCCAATGCAGTCAAAGTTAAGCCCGCTTGTGCTGCAGCAGTATAACCAGGTGCGTTTGAAAGTCGCAGATAAAATCTGGCTTTCAAAGTGTTTGCAAGATGAGCCCATTTAGTCATTGATCCGCCATAGATAAAATCTTCAGTTCCAGGCTGTACACCCGTTCCTTTAGCAGCATCAGCAACAGCCTCATCTAAAAGCACCTGAATTTGTTTATAGATATCTTCCTGCGTATCGTATTTTGCTTTCACTATGCCTTCAGCTCCCTTAAATGCGTCTGAAAAAGGTGCATCACCAAAAGAATCGGTAATGTAAGACATGTTCCATGCCAGCATGATCTTACCAATTGCGGCATATGAAGGATTTCCATTAGCTTCAGCAAGTTTGATTAACTCCTTGCAACTAACCATCACATCTGTGTATGATGAATATCTCCAAAAGTTATCTACATCATTTTCAGTAAGGTAATAATTACCTTCATGTGGGCCTACAGCCGCATAAGCAGTGTATTTGGTCCACAAACTAGCTAGACGAACCGGATATCCACCAGCTACTTCAAAGCTAAATGTACCAATGATACCCGGAACCAATAAATTTTCTGACACCTTTGCCGGTGCGTTTGGATCCCTGTTAATATCCAGAAACTTCTTGCAACCGTTAAGAGTTGTAAGAAACAGGATTAAAACCGGAAGTATTATATATATTTTTTTCATGATCGAGATTCTTTAAAATTTAACATTTAGACCAAAGGTTACACCTTTAGTACCTGGTGTTACGGCATGATAAAATCCTTGTGCATTACCATTTCCTAACAAGCTCCCTTCTGGGTCGCCAAAGCTAAAATTAGATTTGATCCATAAGTTCCGGCCTGTTACAGAAAAACTTACGGCCTCAAAAGGTGTTTTAGCAATAAGAGACTGAGGTAAAGCATAAGCTAAAGTCACCTCCCTCAGCTTTGCAAAACCACCATCCTCGACTAAAGTCTCGTAAGAAAGTGTGTAGAAGTTTTGGAAATAATCCTGATCCTGCATTACTTTGGTTGTATTAGGAGCACCATCAGATTGTCTAACACCCTGCCATAACGTAGGCGTGTTCCTCTTTTCTGTAACACCTGCTGTACCGTAGAAAGTACTATAGTACAAATCAAAGTTTAGGATGTCTCCACCATGTCTGATATCAAGCAACCCCGAAAGCGACAGCCCTTTATAAGTAAAAGTACTTCTTATACCGCCAGTCCAGTCCGGTGTTACATTTCCAATCGGGCCAAGCTCGTCTGCAATAAGAGGATAACCTTCGTCATCGATCAGCATTTGGTTTGCCTCGTTTCTTGCAAATCTGGTACCCCAAATTACGCCGTAACCGAAGTCTTTATCAGCCCTGATCTGAGGATTTTCGAAACCTGCAAGAAAGATATTATCCACACCTTCAGCAAGAGATTTTAGCTTGTAAGTGTTTTTAGCAAAGTTAACTGCAACATCCCAGCTGAAATCTTTGGTTTTCAAAGGCGTTCCAGACAAGATCAATTCGAAACCTTTGTTTGAAATTTCACCGGCATTGATTACACGGCTAACATACCCAGATGATGCAGCAACTTCCTGCTGAATGATTTGCTGATTACTGATTTTATCGTAATAGGATGCATCAACTGTTAACCTATCTTTGAAAAAGCGCAGTTCAGTACCAATCTCCTTCTCTTTTACTTTCTCAGGAGAAATTGTGTTACTGGCCAATACATTACTATTCAAAAAACCATTCGTACCGTTGTAAGGGAAAGCGATATTACCCCTTGTACCGTCACTAGGATTAGCTAAGGTATAAGTTTGGTTGGTGTAATATGGCGGAGCATCATTACCTGCCTGCGCATAAGCTAGTCTCAACTTACCAAAAGATAAGATATCACTTTTCGGCATCAGCTCCGTAAATACAAAACTTCCTGTGATAGACGGATAGAAATATGAATTTTTATCCGTTGGCAATGTTGACGACCAATCGTTTCTGGCGGTTGCAGTTAAGAACAAATAGTTTTTATATTCAAATGTTGCCGAAGCATAAATACCCAACGATCTGCGTTTCTCATCACCTTGCAAAGCCTCAGTAGTTTGCGCGCTTGTAATGTCATAAAATCCCGGAACACTCAAATCCAGACCTCTGACGGTTCTTCTAGCATAAGTTCTTTGATTCACGTTGAAACCAACAAAACCAGAGATTTTCATATCTTCATTGATTTCTCTGTCAGCTGCCAGCAACAAATCATTATTAATTTGACGATAGTTGATCAAAGCATCATACATCCTTCCCTTAGGAACACTAATTGTCCCCACATTAACTTGTTCTTTCTGATTGTCAGTATAAGTATCCAATCCAACACGGTTAGTCAATTTCAACCATGGCAGGATTTGCAAGCTAGATTCATTTGAAACTACGAATCTATCTACGTTACTTGGCATAGCAATATTGTCTACTAACCAAAATGGGTTGTTAAAACCAGCACTGTTAGTCCATGATCTGTTTCCCGCCAACTCATACTGTGCCTTACTATCAAAGCTGATTGGAGCAAAGTTCAATGAATACAAATAAGACCGTTTGGTATTCCCTTCCGGAAGTCTGTTGTTTGCAGAATTAGTGTAGTTAATTGAAGTACTTGAAGTAAAGTCTTTAGTCAGCTGAGTAGTAAAGTTACCAGTCAAACTATTTCTTTTGAATGTATTACTAGGAACAACACCGTTCTGATTTACATTAGAATAAGTCAGGATATAAGAAGATGACTCACCTCCACCGCTTAAAGACACAGAATTACTGTAAACCTTACCGGTTCTATAAAATTGTTCTCTTGGATCAATCACCTGCGGCAGGCCAACAGCATCAATAACCGCCTGGCTGACACTGTCTTTGTGAGGGCCCCAACTTGCGGAGGTCTGCGTAGCACCGTTAGCTGCTTCAGAATAACCACCCTGACCCGGAGGCAAACCATTCTTATACAACCCTAGTGATCCTAGAAGATAAGAAGTCTGATAACCCTTAGTCCATGCATTATCTAAAGCTAAGTTTGAAGAGAAGGTTACTCTTGGTATTTTACGCGTAGCATCTTTCTGACCTCTTTTAGTCGTAATGATTATTACGCCATTTGCACCTCTTGATCCATACAACGCAGACCCAGCAGCACCTTTAAGGGTAGTTATCGACGCAATCGTATTCGGATCAATATCAACTGCTCTGTTACCCCCAGTACCATTAAACAATACGTCCTCAGTATTTGCGGTAATACCTCTGTTTACAGAGTTGTCCATCGGAATACCATCGATAATAAACAACGGCTGATTCTCGCCAGTAAGAGAAGTAGTTCCCCTAAGTACGATTCTAGCTGAAGACCCCGCCTGGCCTCCCGAGTTATTGATCTGTGCACCAGCAACTTTACCAGCTAGAGCATTTACAATATTTACCTCTCTTGAGTTTAACACATCTTCGGCTTTAACGGTTTGCGCAGAATAACCCAGTGTTTTTCTCTCTCTTGAAACACCAAGAGCAGTTACAACAACCTCAGAAAGCGCTTTAGAATCAGACTCTAAAGTCACATTCACTACATTTCCAGATATTGCTTGAGTTTGAGAAATGTATCCCAGATATGAGAATACCAATTCGGCTGATCCCGAAGGGACTGATAAAGCAAATTTACCATCTGCACTTGTTTGTGTACCATTTCTAGTACCCTTAATTACTACAGTCACACCGGGAAGAGGTTGACCATCGTCCTTTCCAGTAACCGTACCAGTAATTGTTCGATCTTGCGCCATCGCATTACCTGCGACGAACAGCAATATGAACAAACTTTGTAAAAGTTTTTTCATAAAAATATAAATTTAGGTTAGTTAATAATTGCGCTAAATATACCAATTTTAATATGCACGCATAATTTTCTGCACAACAGTTACACGATAATGACATTTTAATGACATTAAAATAGTACCTAAAAACCCTATTTAGATTGATTTTACAATATTAAATTCCTAATAATAGCCAATATCAAATTTATATTCTGTTTTGAGGAAAATAACGCCACAAACTCCAAACTTTAACTTTATTTAACAATTAATGAGCAATCATCACTAAGATGGTCCTGTAAAAGAAACTCTCAAGGAGTAGCCCGCACATAAAAAGACTGAGGATTAGCAAGTTATTGCCCTCTAAAGATTGAAATGACTAATTGGCAAAGAGCTGAAAAAATGCATAGAGATTATATAAAAAAATGCTTTACTCAAAACTAACGTCTTTCGTTCGAATCTGAATCAATAATTCTATCAAGGATTTATTTTCGTTGCGGCTCCTTTCAATTAAATATCCATTCGTTGTTTAATATATCCATCCCTCATCTCCGCATTTCAGGATCAAACACATAATGATATTCCTCAGACCGGCTTTCATTAGTCACAATCATCCGCACCTTTTCCGCAGCGAAGGGAACTTCTGCCATGATGAACCAGATCATCGATACAAAACTTTCATACTGTTTCTTCAGCGGCTTGCTGCTACTCATGATGATCACTACATCGCCATCTGTATTTATCATCGCATTCCACTCCACCAGGTTAGTATGCATAAAAGCCATAATACTCTGATTAAAGCCCATCGTTCCTGTCCTTGATCAGCACAATGTCCCTATGGCCCATGCACTCCATGGTTACCAGGTAGGCCGGAAATTCATAAGCCAGGTTCTGCATCATGATAACATAGAAATTATCTACCAGCGCAGGCGGTACGATCAGCTTGTAGCAATACAACTGCTGAAGCTTTTTAGGCTCCCTTACTTCAATAATTACACTTTCCGGATCCATGGGCTCGCCGGCATGAATGGCTAAGGCAAACAGCTGCGTTAAGCTGTAATTGCGCACAACGATTGCCTTGCTTTTCAGAAAAGAATTCTTGCTGACCACATAGCCAGCCCTAAAACCAGACTTGAAACCGGTGATTCCATACTGGCAGCCTTTCAGCTCAATCGGAGAAAGTTGTTTTTGTTTTTGCTGGCCGTAGCAGAAATTAAGGCAAAGCGCGGCCATTACGAGCGTAAATCTCATTTTCATACAGTTTGTTTTATGATAATTGGTTAGTATTATTAGGTAGCTACCACACACCTAATACTCTACTTCCCCTGTGCAGAGCTGTGGCTAAAACAAGCCACAGCCTACACTGCTTCGGAAAACGGGTACCTTTTTCCGAACATCTTACGGAAATGACCCGAACACGTCACGGATCTGGGGAGTCTTATCTGAGTAGTAGGTGTATAGGAGCTATATACCTGCTTAGTCTGGCGGGCAAAGAATTAAGGCGTAAAGAATGTTGATCTGTATTTCCATTTTTTAGCTGTTTAAGCCAATATCATATGGAATCTGGAGAGGAGGAGGTTCAGCGTTCTGGAATGATTTCTTACAAATCATGAGATCAGAAATCGCTCGAACGCAAAAAGCGTGAAACCCCACCTACCGTAACTGAGGTCCTGAGAGACCTGAACACGAATAAGCAAGGCTCACGCTTTTTACGGCGCAAGCACTTTTCACTTATTCTCTCGTGTTCATTTGAAGTTCTCAGGTTCCAGTTACGAGATTCTTAGTGCTAAATGCTCCAAAAATTTTGAAGATTTGGCAAAAATATAATATTAGTTGTTACATATCATCTTTGTTTGGTGTAAAGGTATATAAGAAATGGAGAGCAACTAAAAAATGGAGGCAAGTTTTTTTTGTTCTTCGTAAATCATCAGTAAAAGCAGTCTAAATACACTCTGTATGCATTCTGAATGCCTTCGGGATGCGCTTTGAACCACTAAGTACCAACGGCGCAACAACTCCTGCCCGACGCCACCTTCAAGCGGCTAAACATCGAAGTGGATACGGCATGGAGACGGCGTTGATATGGTATGGTCCAACGCGCATCCCGAAGGCATTCATAAAGCCTAGAACAGGATTAGAATCCTACGCATGTAAGTATTGGTACCATTATGATGCTTCCTTAATCCTCACCTGCCCTCAATGCCCGTATACACACTTTTTTATGTAATTTAAAGACAGACCTTAGGGAAATCCAAAACAAAAGGTCCGTACCATCATCTGGTAACGGGCCTGTTTGTCTGATAATCTCCCTCCTCAATTACAATTTATATCCTATAATACTCTTACTGCCATCCTTGTAAAACACCAGATTATCTGTGTCATCGGCAATGTAATCCGGTTTTTTGTCTTTCAATACCACTTTGCCTTCAATCTTTCCATTGTCTTTGTTCACGCGAACCAGACCATAGCCGCTGTCCTCGCCGTTGTCTACACTGGTCAGGATCACCTTGTAGTTCAATGCATCTTGTGAAGCGGTAAACCTGCGTTTCATATCCGAAAATGCTGCACTCCCCAGGTTCGACCAGCGATCTGCCGCAGCCATATTGCTGTTGTAAGACGTAGTATTCGGGCCCGATAAACCTGCCTGAAAACCATGCGCAGCAGAATTGCTTGCTGAAACCGCGATAGCGGTAACATTCATGATCTTATTCGCAAGGCTCGTTCCCGGCGCTTTCTGGTAAACATGGTAAACCACATTACCCTCCCAGTCGATCAGGGCCATATTCTGGGCAGAACTGATCAATATTCCTGTTTCACGCAACTCAATTTCAGCAGCAGCCTCATCACCGCCAAATTTTACACCTTTGCCCAGCACCTTGTACGTACCGGCGGCATTGTCCATCACATACATTTGCTGATCGGCATAGAAATACGTAAGCGGACCCTTATCTATACCAAGACCGCCATTTTTATAACCGAAAGACTTTGGCCACACATCTTTTCCGGTGGTCAAATCCTGGATGTTCAGCTCCCGGTCTGTTCTGTAAATCAAACCAGCAGCGTTTTGTTTGATGTCCCTGATAAAGCCCGACACCTTCATGTCAGATTTCGCGGCAGTCGCACCCGTATTCATATCTACAATATTTACGTAGTTCGTACCAGACTCTTTTGCAGAGGCAATGGCCAGGCTCGTTCCATTCAACTTTAAGGCCGTAATTCTGCCTCTCAAGGTAACCGGCTTCCATTTTTGCACACCTGTTTTATAGTCCAGCAGCATCAGTTCCGCGCGTTTGTCATCGGTAGAAATCAGGAAGCCCCGCTCGTCAAACAGCACATCTGCAACGGGGTCCGAAAACTTGACCGTCTGCCATACCGCAGCCCCGGTACCCAGATCGAAGGCAGACATCTGCTGGTTGCAATAATAATAAACCACATTGGGCTGTTTGTCCAAAATCAGGAATTTGCCGTAAGCTGCATCAGCCAGAACAGCGATGCCGTCTTTCATGCTGCCGCCCATACCTTTCACCTTGCTGGCCGAATTGGCCGCATTTGCAGCGCCACCAATTCCACCCAGGCCGGGCACCTTGCCGAGCCCACCCAAAGAACCCATCAGGCCGCCCTTTTTCTCGCCGCTCTTGGTACTTTCCTTTTCATCCGCTTCTTCCGCCTGCTCCGTTGCCAGAATGCCGTCATCGGTATTGGTTTTAAAATCGACCTTCCAGGTCACGTTGCCCGTGGCCACATCCACCTTGTACAAACGTTTATTGGTGGCCAGCAACAAAGAAGACTGATCTATCGCCAGCGGCTTTGCCACCATTACTTCGCTGGAACTGTCGAAAACTTTGCTCAGTACCCATTTCTTTGCGCCTGTCGCCGCATCGATGAATACCAGCGATGGGGCATTGTCCAGGTAACCGGAAAACACGATGCCGCCCAGCGAAGGCACGGTGTATCGTTTGTTCACCATCTTCATGCCCAGCTCTGCTGTATTGGCAATGACCTTCCCCGAACTCACATCCAGTACGATCTGCTGCATGTTGAACATGCTTCCGGTCACAATCGCTATAAAAGGAGAATTGCCGATCGGGTTGTAATTGGTTTTGCTGAGGTTCTTTAAAAAGTCGTGCTTCCAGGCCACCTTACCCGTAGCTGGTTCTATTCCGTACAAACCATCGTTGGTTGCGGCAATCAATTTCCCAGTAGGGCTCAGCCTGAACCAATCGATGCTCCTGTCAAAATCCATGTTCCAGGCTTTGCCCGAAGCGGTTACGCTGCTCGTACTGGTAGCGGCTGTTGCTCCGGCTGCTGCCTCCACATTATTAGCCGAAGTGCTTTCAGCAGCGGCCGCTTCTGTAGCCGGTTTGTCTTTTTCCCGCCCATCAGGCCTTTGATTTTCCCGAACTGGGCTGAGGCTGGTGCCGCCATAGTGAGGCAACAGAAGCCGATGATGTAAATCTTTTTCATATTTATATTCGTTTGGTTTGGTCTGTCTTATTTTGTTTCTGAGATCTTAAACAAGATTCTGGCCGGCGATTCGTGCAGCTCCGCCTTTACCTGTGGAAACATGCCCTCCACATTGTAAAGTACCAGCAGTTTTAAATCACCCTGTGCCACCTGCTCCATTTTAAAGCGGCTGTTGCCACCCATTTTCAGCAGCAGGCTACGAATCTCGGGCAGGTCCGTCTTGATCTTTTCCAGATGGGCCGGATTGCTGGTCTTGTATTCCGCCTGATATGTCTTGATGCCATTGTCGGCTACCATCACAGAGTCGGCACCGGGCAGGAGCCCGTACATGGCATTGTATACTGCAGGTTTCCCGGCCTTCGTTTTCAGCACTTTAGTGCCCGTTGTGTTCTTCAGTCCATTCAGCGAGTCGTCAAAGATCAGCTTCAGCGATACGATCAGTTCATCCGGAAAAGCTTCTCCCTTTTCGTTAATCAGCTGGAGCTTGCCAGCCTTGTCTATCTTGCAGACCCCGTTTTTGAACCGGTAAAAACGATGGAAGTAATTTTCAGTCTCATCGCGGCTGGTATAAACAGCTGGGATAACCATTTTCCCTGTCTTATCGATAAAACCAATTGTCTTGCCAGGTGCTGTGCCAGCAGAGGCCAGGCCTTCATAGAAATCGCTTACATCATAATATTTCAGCTGAATCACCTCCTTACCCGTCCTGTCTATGAAGCCATACTTGTCGTCGATGGTAACCTTCGCAAGATCGCCTTCAAACCTCCCCAAAATGTCGTACTTAATGGGCGTCAACTCGGCACCTTTCAGGTCAATCAGTCCATTTTTGTCATTCACAGTCACCGCAGCTACCCCGTTTTCAAAGGGTACTGAATATTTATACTTAAATGGAATTACAATTTTACCGGTCGCATCAATGTAACCCCATTTGGCATCGTCGTAGAAGGTATTTCCATTCTCTACCACTACCTTCGCTTCAAGCGTTACGTTGCCCAGACCTTCTGCAAAATCTTCAGCACCGATATAGGTTGGCGGAATAACGACTTTTCCTGAGGCATCCTTGTAGCCCCACTTTTCTTTTTCATCTTTAAAGGCGGTCAGCGACTGCCCCTGAACATTGGTGATCGCGCCAATGAGCGCACAAATAAAGAGTAGTTTTTTAATCATGATTACTTGATTTATTGGTGTACAAATATTTTCTTAGTTGGATTCGAATAGATAACTGAGTTCGTCTTTCTCCTTGCTAAAGATCACCGAAAAGACCGTATTGCCGTTTTTGTTGATGTCTATGATGGTATCTTCGCCCTTTTTGCGTTCCAAGCTCTGGTATCCTTCCTTCGCCATGACATCGAATACCTTGAACAGTTCGGTCAGTGAATACTGCCCTTCGGACGAACTGATTTTAAAGCCGATGTAATAGGTAGAGCGGTATTTGCTTTCGATGATAGAGGCATTATCGCCCCCGCCCAGGCGAAGGGTGCCGTAGTAGTTGTAGTGGCCAGGCGCAATCATCTGCGACTTCTGTCCCCTCACGGCATTGAACCTGTCCTTTGCCGCAGCCAGGATCTGGTAGAAGTCCCGTTTGAAATCTACGGCCCGCCTGAAGACGAGCAGACAACCCCTGATCTTTTTCCTGTTAACCGGAACCCCTGCGAAAAGCAGCTTCGGGAAAGCGGTGCCTCCGAAAAAATCAGACTGCTCGCCAAGCAATGGTCCTTCGCCTGCTTTTTGGGTAACAGAAGACAGGATCACGGGGATTGAAGGGCTCGCATCCATCACCTGCACCATCGCAGTTGCGGCGGTATCGGTGCCCGTATCATACCCTGCAACCGCTGTATAGGCCATCCCCGGAAGGGTAGCGAGCTCCATCCCGATGGTGTCTGTACTATAATCAGCATAAATGAGTGTCCATCCGGAGGCGATCAGCGCTTTATGCCGTGCGGCAACAATAGCCTGAACTTTTGCATAATCCTGCGCGTTCAGGCTGTTGCTTTCTACCAGTTCTTTCTGCTCTTTATACACCTTTGATACGGCCGAACAATTGCCGATCCGCAGATCCTGAGCTTCCCTTAAGCTCACGTTCATCTCGCGTGCTATCCAGGCAACGGTTGTCTGGCATTCATAACCGGCTTTAAACTCGTAGCCGATATATTTATACGATTGAAACACTTTTTTCTTCAGATCGTTCACCACCTCCTGCTCGGTAAAAGGATCGTGAAATTCTACCGCAAAGGCGGCGTAATATTTTACGGTACTGCCCTCACCATACCACAAAATAAACGTTCCTTTATGCGTACTCCATCGGCTCAGGGGAGCCGTGCTGACGGTGATTTGAGAAAACAATGCGGTGCTGCTGCACAGCAGCACTCCCAGTAATAGTGTGGTTAAATTTCTTTTCATTTGGCGGCAATTTTTTTGGCCCCTTTACAGGTACCGCACACATTGTAAAATGTGCGGCCCGTAGAGGTGTGGGTTACAGGATTGGTCAGGTTAATTCTCCCCTGGCCAAACTGGCTCATGGTATAGGTGCCCGGGGTAGTATAGCTATAGGTAGCTGCAGAGCCGGTTATGCCCTTGCCATCGCAGGCAGGACATTTGGTGTAGGTCATGTTAGTTTGCGCCAGCGCTTCTTTTTCAAGCGCATCTGCCAGTGGATTGCTGACCTTCACAATGGCATTGTTCGCGATCGTGACGCTGGATTCGCTGCCAATGAAGTTGTATACGCCGCTCATCGGTGTTCCGTCCGGGTTAAAATCTCCGTTGAATTCTACTTGCTCGCGCTGGTAGCTAAACTTGCCCCTGGCCGGTATATTTTCCTTCATCAGCCCTTCAAAGACGTTTCCGCCCGCAAAGGTGAATTTGCCTTTTCCGTGCATTCTGCCATCTTCAAAATTACCGGCATAACGGTTTCCGCTGGGAAACAGGGCTTCTCCATATCCGTTTCTGCAGTCGCCCGTTTTGCAGCCTTCTACCAGCGGCGCGCCGAGTACATTCATTGTCGTCTTGCGCACAATGCTACCATTGCTGTAATTGACTTCCTCGGCTTTGCCATCCTTGTGGTACAACAGACCGTTGCCGTGTTCAGCCCCTTTACTGAACGAACCGGTATATTTTTCGCCACCGCCATAATCCATTGTGCCGGTGCCGTGGGGCAGCCCGTTCAGAAATGAACCGGTGTAAATGGCGTATCCAAAATCGTATTTGCCCTCTCCGTCCCGGCAATTGCCGCTCAGGCATTGCGCAGCGACAAAACAGGGCAGTACCTCAAGGCCGGTGAAAAGAATCAGTGCTGTGATCAGGAATCTCATATCGTCTAGTTCGAATTGTTCTGCAGCTTATCCAGTTCATTGGCCCTGCGCTCGTATGCCGCGCTTTTCTCCAGATCTTTAGGCCCCCATTTCAGGCCGATGGCCATGTACATATTGGCCAGTGCATTGGTTTCTTCCACCGCAAGAGCCCTGGCCGACAGATTCATTACCCCGTCCCAGTCTTTCGCATCCATGGCCATACTTGCCCTGTTGTTCAGATAGTCGACGTTCTTTGGGCCTTTCTTCAGGGCGATGTCGACAAAAAATATCGCCTTTTGAAGGTTTCCCGTTTTGTAATAGACCAGTCCGGCATTGTGGTAATCCTTCGCATACATATGGGGTTCCGGCATGTCGTAAGCCAGCTGATACTGAACCGCCGATTCGGCAAAGCGCTTCATCCGCATCAGG
>Ga0126314_10001025_pt1 | contig 13225 bp, 9 predicted proteins | sample Plot105B_FD_92535 | JGI IMG/M metagenome (GOLD analysis project Ga0126314, IMG submission 92535) | Serpentine soil microbial communities from UC McLaughlin Reserve, CA, USA - Plot105B | ecosystem: Environmental > Terrestrial > Soil > Grasslands | place: USA: UC McLaughlin Reserve, Lake County...
CGAGGATGCGGTCCACCTCGTCGTCGCGCGAGGACAGGAAGACGATGGGCAGCTCGTGCGCGCGGCGGACCTCCCGGCACACCGCCAGCCCGTCCATCTCCGGCATCATGATGTCCAGGACGATGAGCGCCGGAGGGGCGCGCCGCACCTGCTCCACCGCCGCCCGTCCATCCGCGGCCTCCTCCACCCGGAAGCCGCCTTGCTCCAGCGCGAAGCGGACGATGTCCCGCAGGTGCGGATCATCATCGACGACCAGGACGGTGAGACGCTCGGCCACGGGACGCTCGGAAAAGGAGAGGGCGAGACGCGGAGTGTAGCCTCCTCACCCCACTTCTGGGACTTGCCGTCACAGTCGTATTTTTTATTGGCACCGGACGCAACTGGCGGATGGGGAGGTCGATAACCCCGCATACCGTTTTCGGTTCCCCGCGCCCGCTGACTCGGCTGCTCGTCAATTCATCTACCGCTGGCGTGGGGACCCGTCTCTCTGACTGCTGCATCGTGACGAAGGGACGAGCGACCTCGGGGGAGGGGCTCGTCCGGGCCGAGCCGGGGTGTCAGTCCGAGCCCCGGCTCACCCAGTCACTTGAGGCGAAGGGTACGGCGGGTACCCTTCGCGAGCCTTGATTCGACGCGTCCTCCGCCGCGGACGCCGGATGGCCACCGCCGCCACGAGCGCGAGCACCACCGGAACGAACACCAACAACGCTTGAGCCGTCACCGTCTTCCTCCTCTCTGGACTATGGCGAGAGGGTCTGACGTTCCGGCCCCGGAAAACCTGAAAGAGCCTGGACTCCAGGGCTTGTGGGGAAGGGTGGGAGAGGGCGGCCCGGGAGCAGGGGAAGCGCGCTTCACCCCTCTCACTGGCGCGAGCCCGTCAAGTCCAGGAGGCGGGGCGTGAGTCTGTGTTGATTGTGATTGGAACGGACGTCACGCGAATGAGGCGCGTCCAGTGGCCAGGGGTGACGTGGACGTGAAGCCGAGCACGGCCGCCCGTTGGAGCCGCCGTGCCCGGAGGTGCCTCGCCAGGGGCGGGCGGACTACCACTGCTCGACGGAGGTGATGCCCAGCGCGAACGGAGCGCCGATGAAGGAACCGTCCGACGTGCAGGGGCGGCTGGTGATGTCCAGGAGGTTGGCCGAGTAGTAGCCGTAGGTGGAGCCGTTGCCCTTCTCGTAGAACGTGGTGCCGTTCGGGAGGACGACCTTCCAGACGTAGTCGAAGTGCTCGTACCACTTGGGCGTGGTGCGGGTGGAGATGATGCTCCGGACCGTCACCGTCCAGGTCCACGGGGAGGACGCGGGAACGGCCACCGTCTGCGTGTTGTCCCAGGTGATGGCGACGCCGTTGTCGAGCCCGCCCCAGCCGTGGATGAGAGACACGGACGTGCCCCAGGGCAGCGTGTAGTTCCGGTAGGACATCCGGATCTCCGCCTCATAGGAGTGGGCGTAGACACACGCGTGCAGCACCGCGCGCCCGTCCGCCCACTGCTCGATGGCGACAGCGGACGTGGATGCGAAGAACAGGGCGAGGGCGAGGACTTTTCGGAGGGCCGAGGTCATGGAGAGAGACTCCCAGGTGGATGGTTCGGCGGATGTCTCTAGCACGAGGGTGGGTATCAGCGCACTCCCTGTGCGTCTGCCCACTCCGTGTTTCCAGGGGCGGTGAGGCGTTCGTGAAACATCATCGCGTGACAAAACGAGACGGGGGCCTCTGGAATGACCCGCCCGACGTCTCGGGAGACTCGCTCTTGCGAGTCACGTGAGGAGCAAGAGCTCCGTGCTCGGGTGTCGAACCTGCCTCAGTTGGATGGGTGGAATGTCTTGTATTTGATGTGCTCCGAAGTCCTCGCGCCACATCAGCGAATCTCCGCCAGCGCGCGAGAGGGGAACATCCATGCGCGGTTTGGGACGTCTTTCCGTCGTCGGGTTGTTGCTGGCGGTCGTCGCCGGCTGTGGTGAGGGATTACCGTCGGGTTCGGGCGCGGTACAGATGGTCATCGAAGCGCAGGAGTTCGCGGCGAGCGAGGCCAGCGTCACGCGTATCCAGGTCGTGGTCTCCGGTTTGGGCCTCACGGACATCGAGCAGGACCTGGTGAAGACGGGCAGCACGTGGGGCGGCACCATCGCTGGCATCCCCGCTGGGACGAACCGCGTCATCGTGGTCTCCGCCTATGCGTCGAACAACTCGCTCCTGTTCCGGGGCGAGGCGACGGAGGTCACCATCGTCGAAGGGGAGACGGCGCTCGTGGCCGTCACGCTCCATGACGTGACGGCGCCCCAGTACACGAACAACGACGCGCCCATCATCGACTCGGTGACACTGTCGGCCACGACGGTGGAGGCCGGTGGACAGCTCACGCTGGGGGCCACGGCGCATGACCCGGTGCCGAACGACCTGGTGTCGTATTCGTGGAGCGCCTCGGCGGGAACGCTGAGCAGCGCGACCATCGCCAACCCCACGTGGACGGCTCCGTCGTCCGCGCAGACCGTCACGCTGACGTTGACGGTGCGGGATCAGCGCAACGGCACCAGCCGGGCGCGCGTGACGGTGGAGGTCTTCGAGGAACTGGAGGTGGGCGGCAGCGCCACGATTTCCGTGAGCTTCAACGCGCCGCCGCTCATCCTGCTGGTGACGGCGAGTGAGGGCCGGGTGGTGCTGGGACAGAGCACGGCGGTGAGCGCCAATGTGCATGACCCGGACCTGGGGACGGTGTTCTATCAGTGGACATCGTCCTGTGCGGGGACGTTCTCCTCGCCCACGAGCCAGACGTCGAACTTCACGCCGTCCGCGGTTCCCGCGGGCGCATGCAACAACTGCAGCATCACGATGACGGCGCGCGACCCCAAGGGTGGGACCCGCTCCGGTTCGTATTTCCTGTGCGTGGTTTCGACTCCCGCGCCGTAGTCGAGCGCGGGTGAGTTGACGAACAGGGCCGAGAGCGATGTCCTCGATGCGGAGGAGTCCTGCTCTCGGCCCGCTGTTTGATGCGCTGTGTCGCTTTCAGGCCATCTTGGGTTGCAGGTCAATCGGAGCTCTGGTGTGGGCCGAGCGCCGGAAGCGACCTATGTGGCTGTTTGGCGACTACGGGCCTGCCCTCATCGCGGACAGTCCCGTCCCGTCCAATGGAGAAGCGCCGGAGTTGGCTATTCGCACCAACAGTTTGACTGAGTGAAGATGCAACTCTTGCCTTCGGCGCAGACGCAGCCGATGGACCCATCTTTCGCCGAACAGGAGGCATTCCCACCGGGCTCAGGGGAATATATCCTTCGGTCATGGGGCCCCTGTACAGGGTGTTTTCGTCGGATGTGGGAAAGCCCCTTGTTTCGGTTGAGGTAAGCTCGCCTTGGGGTGAAGGCGTCTCGCGCCCCCGCTCGGAACCGGATGCCGAAAGCCCAATCGCGACAATTGAAAGCACCGCAGGTATCTTGAGCTGTATTTGTGCTCTTTCTGCTTTGGGGCGTCGGAGATGCTAGTGATCTGGCTTGCGTATGTGGTGATTCGTTGTTGGGGGTGTTGGTTTCTGGATAGTGGGCCTGGGGTCTTTGGTGGATGTATGGTTGGAGACTATGAGGAAGCCAGCTAGACGGCCTTGGATTGAGTCAGGAACCAGCAGGTCAATGGCGTTGGTGTTTGCGTGCCCTGGAAAGGATGAACTGGAGGCGCGTCGCCCGGCCGCTGGGCAGACTGGGGAAAACTTGGAAGCTCTCCTGCGAATCCTGATCGACGAATGGGGGGTCACTCAGTTTCGCCGGCGAGGAGAGTTCACCATCACTAACTCTTGGCCTGGAGTATTGTACGATACGCTTACCGTTCCTCCAATAAGCTGGGTCAAGGAGGAGTGGAATTTGCTGCGCCTTAAGGGTGAACTCAGCCAGATCGAGGATTGGATTGTTTGCTTCGGATCCGCGGCTCGTAAGGCCGCCCTAGCGCTTCGCACCCGCGGTTGGCTTCTACCAAGCTGCCAAATAATCTGCGGGTATCATCCTGCTTTTGGGGCAATCAATCGTCAAATTAAGCTCGATCTCGACGACCAGCCAATTCCTAGGCAAGACGAAAGTCCGGGGGTGACAAATCAAACCTACCTTCGCTTGGAAGTTGTGGCCGCATGTCTTCTCCAGCAAATGGGACTTGGGTCTAATATTCGACTGCACGATGGACGTGCATGGGTGTCCCAGTTGTCCCGGTTGTCGAAAACTCACGCCCTAAACCAGAGTTCGTCATCTGCGTGAGCTTTGAAGGGCAGCCGAGCGAGGGCCGGTGAACGTCAAGGAAGATATGGCGTGAGAGGGTTTAGGCGAGGCGCTTCATCTCCCGCATTGCGGGGATGAGGTTCGGGGAGGGACCGCTGCCGTGGACCATCTACCAACTCGTGCGCGAGCGGTATGCCCGGGGCCTGGCCTTCGAGAGGGAGATGGTCGTCCTCCTGGAAGCGGATGCGGCTCTCCCAAGGGCGCAGCGGCGGTGGCTCAAGGACTTCAACCAGCCCCGCATCGAGACGCATGTGGGAGTGGTGAAGGCGGATCTGCGCTTCGCGGACGTGCTCGTCATCGAGGCGAGGCCCGCTCCCGGTCAGCCACCTCGGGTGGAGACCTTCAGCTTCAAGAGCAGGGACCTGACGTTACTGAAGGAGGATGCCTTGGTGGCGCAGATGACGGCGGACGCCAGCAACGCCCTGCGATATTCCGGTGGGGAGTTGAACATCGTGCGGAAGGAGCTTCGGCAGAAGGCGGAAGTTCAAAGAGTCCGCCTTGTGTATGAGGGAGGTGTGCTCAAGCCGAGAAATTTGGACGTCTTGAGGAATGTGATGCGAACGGCCAAGGAGGAGATCCACGGCGTGGAGGTGTTGTTCCGATGAAACTGCTGACGCTTCATGACCTGAACGCAGAGGACAGCCTGAGGTTCTCCTTTGATGGGGCATTCGATCAGCAGCCTGGGGTAGAGCGCGAACTGGCGCCATTCCTTGAAACCCTTGAGGCCTATGCAGGGGACTGGATGCCGAGTGTCGTCACGAGCGCTCGACAGCGGAAATACTCACGCAGTGCCGTCTGGAAGGCGCTGGAAGAGCGCCGCAATGAGTACGGGGCCGTCATTGGATTGCATCGCCCAGCGCATCCCAGTGTATCCCTGACACTCAACGTCGGGCTGACGCAACGTCGGCCCAAATTGAGTGTCGGACTCAGTGTTCAGCCGCTGTCATTCTTCCTGGCGGAAGAGCGTTGTCGCAGGTTTGTCGAATTGGTTCGTGCCTGGGTGTCTCGGTATCCAACGCCTTACGCGGCCGCCCACAGCGCGGCTGATCGTCAGCTCGCGGATTACCCGAACTTTGGACGCGACGATGAAACCGCGCAGCGAGACGAGTTCGACAAGGTCCATGAGCTGTTCTGGCTCAATGTCTTCGGTCCGAAGTTGGTGGAGACGGTAGGCAGAGAACGGATGCTTTCGACCCCCGCGCACCACGTGGAGGAACTCCCCACCGGCGCTGTCCTCCTGGTGCTACGGCCCACCGCCGCTGACTTCGCCAGTGAGGAGTCTCGCGTGGCGCAGGCCCGTGCCCACATCCACCTGCGGCCGGACCTCGACTTCGACACGGTGCTGCGTGCCCTGCGAGAGCGCAGTGCCGCGCTTGCTCCGGTGGAGCCTCGCTTCCACCCGGACGTGGCGCCGCTCCTCTTGCGGCTGCCGGACGAGTACACCATCAGCGAGCGGCAGCAGAAGATTGCCGAACTCAATGCCTTCCGGCCGCCCGAGCCGGAGGAGTGGCTCCCAGCCGCCCTTCCAGTGGATGTGGATGACCTGGACCGCATCCCCAGCGACTACGAAGACCTTTCAGACAGCCTCGTGGCCGCGCTGCATACCAAGGTGCCCAGCATCCTTGACGCAACGCCCGAATCCCTCACGGACCTTGATTTCTACTTCTGGAGGGACAATTTCCCCGAGCGGTACACGCGAGACCTCATCGACGAGCACACCGCCCCAGCTCTGGGGGCCTATCTGGGCGGCGTCCTGGTGCGGCGGTTGGGCGGGACCTGGGTGCCCCGGTTGAAACTGGAGGAGTCCCAGGTGCGTGTCGGCACGCGCGTCTGGCTGCCCTTTCTTCGCGCCCGCCGGTACATGCAGTCACGCCAGGCGCTCCTCGACTACTCGCTCACCCAATTCTTCCGGGAGGCCGAGAGGGGTCGTGGTTGATGGGGAGAGGACCCACTCCACTGGCAAGTCGGCGGCCCGTCCGAACCTTCGAGGACGGGCCCCTGATGGATCCTGGCGCTACTCCTGGAAGTCGACCGGGGGCGCGCCCTGCGTCAGCCTCTTGGCGACCGCCGCCGCGCTGTCACGCATGTACTTGAGCCGATCATCGAACGCTCCGTCGCCGCCGCTGCCCGCGCGCTCGGTGTGGAGCAGCTCTCCGCTGTCGTTGATGTAATGCACGTAGAAGAGCGCGGTGCCGTCGGCGATGAAGCGGTCGGTGTCCACGCTCGCGAACGGCGTCCCGTCCTCGGTCCGGAGCTCCCGTTGGATGGGGGAGCGGTAGAGGGTCGCGACCGGGATGATGACCCCCTTGGCGCCCGCTTCCTTCACGTACCGGGCGAGATCCTGCTTCATCCTCGGCGGGACGTTGAACTTGTCGGTGGCGATGTTCGGGAGGGCCTCGCACCACTCGCTGTCTCCCTTCAGTTTCTTGACCTTCGCGTTGGCGACATCCTGGCCGTACGCACTCCAGAGTGCCGGTGCGACGTAGTCCTCGATGTTGCGGATGACCTTGTCGTTGTTGTCCGCCGGCTCGGCACACGCGAGCAGGGGCGTGAGCGCGTAGGGCTTGTCCAGGGCGCTCCACTTCCCGCCGCTGAAGTAGGTCGGGTTGGAGGTTGCGAGGCCAGGGACACAGCCGGTGAGCGTGGCGAGCAACAGCGTGGAGAGGAGGGGAGCACGGTGAGCGGGCATGGAGAGTCCTCGAGCAGGGAGATGGGGCTCACGGTCATGCGTGAGCGTTGTTTGTACGTCCCGTACCTCTCCAACGTTCCGTGCTCCGTTCTGTCGCAGAGAGCAGCATCGCCGCCGTGTTATGTGACGTCCGCGCCCCGGAAACTCGTCGTAGCGGGCCGTGAAGGATCACGTCGTTGGCGAGCCTTGATATCTCGAAGGAAAACTTGATCTCTCGCGGAGCCGCGCGGTTCAAGGACCTTGTCTATCTGGCGCTGCAGGACAAGAAGTCTGCCGCTCACACGCGACTGGGAAGTATCGACGAAGGCGAACTCGCCAACGTCAAGGACCTGAGCTGGACCGCGGCGGGCATGTGCGTCGTGAAGCGGCCGAGCGAAAGACTGGTGGTGGTCTCCGGCGATGGAAGAGTCTTCACCTCTGTCGGCGGCAAGGAGACCACCGAGCAGATCCCCAAGCCCTGGGAGCTGCGTGGATGCGTGAGCATCGCGGGCCATGCCCATGCCTCCGGGATGAACCGAGAGTTCTTCCGGCGGGATGGGGAGGGGCGATGGCGGGACATGCATGGCCCCAAGGCCCAGGGCGACGAGGTCGTGGGGTTCGAGGCGCTCGACGGCTTCGATGAGCACGACCTGTACGCGGCGGGCTGGGAGGGAGCGCTCTGGCACTGCGACAGGGGGGGGCCTGGTCGCGGTGCTCAAGCCCGTCCCGCGTCATCCTGCCCGCCCTCTGCTGCGCTGGGAGTGAGCTTCGCGCGAAGGTCGATTCGCGGGGGCCCCTCTACCGAATCACTGTCGTAATCCGCTCGGACCCCGTGCGTGACACGCGCCGCGTCTCGCGCCCGTTGAAGTCCACGGACTCGCCTTCGCCCACCAGCGCTCGAATCGTGATGCGCGACAGGCACTGACTGTCATCCACGGCGTGCGTCACCACATAGCGTGGCACCGTGGACGCGGCCTCCCCGAGCCGCAGCCTCATCTCGCGGATGGCCTCGATATAGCCCACCAGCGGCTCCATGCGCGCCAGCGCCCGGCGCAGCACTTTGTCGGAGCGCTTGCTCATCACTCGGTCCCAGACGAGGTAGCCCGCGCCCAGCGTGGCGGAGCTGGTGAAGAAGATGACGAAGTTCAGCACTCCCCCCAGGTAGCGGTTGCGCGTGAAGCCCTGCTCGCCCGTCGCCTCCGTGAGGATGTCCTTCAGCGTCTCCGCCGCCGCCTGGTTCGCCATCGCCGTCCACTCCCGGGCGTCCTTCGGATTGCCCAGCAGCAACCGGCACACTCCCAGATGCAAGGAGATCAACGAGACGCGCGCGGTGTCCCGCTCGACGGCCAGCGCCTCCGTGAAGCAGTAGCTCGCGGACTTGAGCAGCTCCAGGTGATCTTCCCGCGTGCACTCGGGCCGCGTCGCTTCCTCCAGGTGGAGCCGGCCTTGATGAAAGGCCCCCTCCCTCAAGAGGTGCGGTTCCCGATGCAGATGGCCCAAGAGGACCAACTGCTCTCCCTCCGTCCCCAGCAGCGCCTCCAACAGCACCGCCGAACCCTCCTCCAGGAACTTGCCCCCCACCTGCCGGGGCGTCGCCTGGATGAGGTCATTCCACGTCGCCATTTGCAGACTCCCGTGTACCGCGGCGCCTCATGGATCCGTTGAACCCCCGAGGAACAAGTCTGCCACAGCCACGCGGCTTCACGAGCGAGCGACGTCGCTTCCGTCATCCTCCACGCGCTCTTTCATGCCCAGGAACGAGAGCGCTTTCAGGCTCGGCAGAAAAAAGTACCCGCCTCCCCGCGTCGTCACGAATTTCCGCAGGGATGTCGCGCATTGCCGGATTGGTTCCGCGGGGATGATCAGGCGTCCGCCACCGTCTCCAGCCAGTGGGTCCTCGGCGCCCTCAATGCCTCCAAGCTGCTCGAAGTGCACCCAGCTTCTCTGGACAAGTTCGAACTGACGGCCCACGTGCGCGTTGAGCGCGATGAAGAGGAGCCCCTTGCCGTCCGCGTCCTCGTAGTTGAAGCCGCGCCTCAGGAGTCGATGCCGCCGCGTGACGTCCGTGGACACGCGAGGCGAGGGCGGCAGTGCGTCCCGTGGATTGCACCGCCGTGTGTGCGCGGTGATGGGGCAGCCATGGCCATGCGGGTCATCTCGCGCGTAACGGAAGTCGTTGGCGGGATGCGATGGGCCCGTCCCGCTCGCGCGCGCGGGCGTTCCGTCCTTCTGGAACAAGAAGGGAAGGAGTCTGCGCAGCAAGCGGTGTCGTCGCGGCGTCGCGAGCGGCGTGCCGTCGCGCTGTCGCCCCACCAGCTTCGCGGCCACCCACTCACGTCGCTCCTCGGGATTGCCCTCGGGTGCGAGCCCGGCCTGTTCGTCCAGGAAGCGCTCGAAGGCCGCCACGTCCTGCTCCAGCTTGCGCAGCACGAGGAACGTCCCGTTGTGTCCCAGGTCTCTTCTGCCTCGCAATCCTGGAACGGGTGGCAGCGCGTTCGCTCCTGGCAGGTGCTCCGGAACGTGGGGCGACAGTGGCCATTCGCCGTACTCGTTGGCGTACCCCAACAAGAACTCTCCACGCTTCACGGGCCTGTCGTAGTCCCGTGGATGTGACGCCGGGTCATCCAGTCCCTCCATGCGAGGCTGCGACACGCCATCCAGGAAGCCGAAGTGGTCGCGGAAGTAGCCCGCTGGATCTCCCTCGCGAGCACGTCGCTGGCCGCGCTGGATGAAGACCTCACGCAGCCCGTTCCGGTGCGCTCGCTCCAGGTGCTCGCGGAGCAGCGGCTCCATGTTCGCGGCGTCCGTCGCATACAGCAGCAGCAGGACCTGCAGCGCGTCTTCATACCGCGTCCCACCGAGCATCCAGCGGTCCGGGTCGTTCTCGTCCACGTCGCGCAGGTGCTCGCGGGCCCTCAGGGCCATGCCCTCGCGCAGCTCGCGGGGGAAGGTGGCGCGCACGTCCTCCGGCATCCCGAGTGCCATCAGCCCGGCATGGGATAGCGCCAGGTTGACGCGCGTCTGGCTGCGCGCGGAGTCCCGCATGCGAAGCTGGAACTCGGTCCGGTCGGCGGGGGTGAGTGTGCCGTCGCTCGTCAGCTCTCGCAGCCACTGTCGGCATCCGTCCGCATCGTCGATGCGCAGGAAGAGCAGGGTGAGCTCGCTCATGTGTCGATAGCCATGCAGCAGCAGGCCCTGCACATCGCGAAGGTCCACCTCCGTCGAGCGCTCAGGCGGGGGCGGGCTCCGCGTGGACGAAGTCGGAAGTCTCGGCTCGGACGTGCGCATGGTGCTTCCTCCGGGGCCCTCGCCATCCCTGTCGGAGCGGGGCGAGCAACGCGGACAATGAGTGGACGACGAGGGCGAGAGGGCGCAGCAGCGGACGACCAGGGTCGCACGCGCCTCTCGACAGGAACGCGGCCAGCGCCTTTCGCGCTCCCCAATCTTTCAAGGGCTGGTCCATGCGCTCGCGCGTGAGCAGCTCGCGCAGCCGGAGCGCGTTGTGCAACAGGAGGACGGAGTGCCGCTGGCGGGGTGTGCCGTCGAGCGCCGCGCTGTACCAGACGCGCGTGGGGACCTCGTGCGCGCGCAGCCAGTGCTTGAAGGGCTCCACCGGGAGGCGCTCCTTGGGCATCGTCGGGTCGATGCCACGCGTCTTCGTGGGGAAGCCCTCGGTCCGGCTCCAGATGAGCTCCAGGAAGCCCCGCACGTCCGCGTGGTCGACGAACGCGTCGATGTACGACTCCCAGGTGTCGTCGTAGTTGCTGAAGAAGATGAGGTGGTGCGGTCCCCGTCCGTCCTCGTCGCTGTACACCAGCCACCGAGCGCAGTGGATGGTCTGCACGTGATTGAGGCCCACCACGTATCGCTTCAAGCGCAGATTCACGCTGCGCAGCGCGAGCTTCGCCAGCGCCAGCGCACCCGGATCATCGACGATGCGCGCGACGTGCACCATGGGGTTCTGCACCATGGCGTCGCTCACGGGCGGAATGGCGGGCGCGTCGCCCATGCCATGCGCGGGCCACGACGTCGGACGCGCGTCGGGATGGTTCATCGCGTGCAACCACATCCGCGCCTTGAGCAGGTAGATGCCGGGAAGCGCCCAGGCATGGCGGTAGACGGCATACGTCAGCGTGGACAGCGCCGCCGAGCCACGCACGGTCGCCAGCCGCTCCTTCCAGCCCGCGTCATCCAGCCCCGGCGCGGCGGCTCGCGCGATATCGCGCAGCTCGTGATGAAGGTCCGGCATGTCGCGGGGACGTCCCTTCCACGGTGTCTGTGCGAGCAGCGGGGCGCGCGTGTCCAGGTGTTCGTTCACCGCGCGCAATGCGTCCACGGAGGCGCGCAGGTCTTCGGGCGCCTGGAAACGGTAGGCGAAGTCCACGTGCCGGGTGACGGCGGTGGCGCGGTGGCGGACGAGGTAGTCCTCCACGGCCTCGGGCTCGGCCAGGCCCGCTTCGGGATATCCGGCGCAGTTCCGATAGAGGGCATCGAACAGATGGGCGGCCTTGGCTCCGCGCTGATGCAGCGTGCCCCACCAGCGCACCAGGGCGCGGAGCACCTCGCGGTCCAGCGCCTTCGCCTTCGTGCTCCGGGTGTCGACGACGGCATCCGCGCCGAAGATGAGTCGAGGGTCCCTGGTGGGCGCCGTCGTGGGGCTCAGGTCGATGACGGTCCAGCGCGCGAAGTGCAGTCCTGGCACTCCCTCGAAGAGCTCTCGCCTCGCCTTGGCGACCGAGCTCAGCAAGTCATCCAGTGCCTCGCGCTTGCCTGGAAGCACGCGCGTGATGACGGTCGATGTGCCATGGCGCATTCACACCTCCCTCGTTGGGCGCGCGGCTCCCGATGAGGTGGCGCTGGCCCGGGTGGGTGAGAACCAGAGTGGGGTCAGGGGCTTCGCCCGCTCGTCCCACCCGGCGGTTCTGGACAGGCGGGAGTCGTGGGGGGCCTGGGACTTGGGGACGGCCGTTCCTAAGGTGAACCCAGGGGGGAGAACGGACGCGGGGACATCCAGGGGACTCGGTGATGCCTGAGAGCGGCCAGGACGAGGAGCGACGCGACGGTTCCATGCTGGAGCGCGAGCCGGACGCCGTCGACGACGACGATTTCGACGACGCCTTCCTCCGCGAGGTGGCTCAGGCTTCCGTGCCTCCTCGCCTGCCTGTGCCCGGGATGCGCGTGGGCGACCGGGACGGGAAGCGCTACGAGGTGCTGGAGGAGCTCGGTGGAGGGGCCATGGGGCAGGTCTTCCGTGCCCTCGACACGGAGCTGCAGCGGCCCGTCGCGCTGAAGTTCCTCGTCCCTCACGAGTCGATTGCCGAAGCGCCGATGATCTCCCTGCTGCGGCAGGAGGGCCGGGCCATCGCGCAACTGGACCACGAGCACATCGTCCGCATCTTCAACGTGGACCTCTGGAGCAGCGAGCCGAAGGAGCCGCCGGTTCCCTTCCTCGTCATGGAGTGCCTGGAGGGCGAGTCCCTCTCGTCCCTGTTGCGACGCGGGCGGCCTGGGCACAGACGGGCGATGGAGATTCTCGACGCGGTGGCCTCGGGGCTGGCGCACGCGCACGAGCGGCACATCGTCCACCGGGACCTCAAGCCCAGCAACGTGTTCATCACACGCTCGGGCGTCGTGAAGATTCTCGACTTCGGGTTGTCCTGGCTGGTGGCCGCGAGCACCTCGCCCGATGTGCTCCTCTCCACCGCGGGCACGCCGCCGTACATGGCGCCCGAGCAGTGGCGGGGGGAGGCGCAGGATGCCCGGACCGACCTCTGGGCTGCTGGCGTGCTGCTGTACGAGATGCTCGCGGGAGAGCCTCCCGTCCTGGGCACGCCGGATGCGATTCGCGAGCGCGTGACGTCCCCAGGGTCCATGCCTTCGGTCCGTGCGCGTGCGCCCGAGGTGCCCGAGCCGGTGGACGGACTGCTGGCCGAGCTGCTGGCGAAGACACCGGAGACGAGGCTGCGCTCCGCGATGGAGCTGCGTGAGCGGCTGCGTGAGGTGGAAGAGGGGCTGGCGCCGCGCCACGAGCCGAGGCGGGGCAGGCCTCCTCAGCGGCGGCAGGTGACGCTGGTCGCCTGTCGGCTGGCGGACCTGGCCGGACTCGCCGGGCGACTGGACGCCGAGGACCTGGGCGAGCTGGAGGCCGCGTTCCACCGGAGCTGCTCGGAGGTGCTGAGACAGCACGGCGGCACGGTCGTCCTGTCTGTCGGCGAAGAGGTGCTCGGTTGCTTCGGTCACCCGGTGGCGAGAGAGGACGACTCCGAGCGGGCCCTGCGCGCCGCGCTGCGCCTGGCCACCACCG
>Ga0126314_10001029_pt1 | contig 13206 bp, 8 predicted proteins | sample Plot105B_FD_92535 | JGI IMG/M metagenome (GOLD analysis project Ga0126314, IMG submission 92535) | Serpentine soil microbial communities from UC McLaughlin Reserve, CA, USA - Plot105B | ecosystem: Environmental > Terrestrial > Soil > Grasslands | place: USA: UC McLaughlin Reserve, Lake County...
GAGCCGAGTGCCGCCGAGCTTGCGGAGATTGCGTTGGCTGCGGCCGATTCGTGCAAAGCATTACTCGGCGCGGAGCCGCGGGTTGCACTGCTCTCATTTTCTACAAAAGGAAGCGCGCGACACCGGCTGGTGGACAAAGTAGTCGAGGCAACGCGCACTGTAAAAGCACGCGCGCCCGAGTTGCAGGTTGACGGCGAGCTCCAGGGGGATGCCGCATTAATTCCCGGCGTCGCTCAATCAAAGGCGCCAGGGTCACCGGTTGCGGGACGTGCTAACGTGCTGATCTTTCCCGACCTGCAATCCGGAAACATCGCTTACAAGTTAACAGAACGATTGGCGGGCGCCACTGCGATTGGGCCGATTCTCCAGGGACTCGACAAGCCTGCAAACGATCTGTCGAGAGGCTGCACTGCAAAAGATATCGTGGACGCCATCGCCATCACCGCCGTTCAGGCTCAGGCGCGAAAACAGAATTAGCCACAAAAAGGCACATAAAGCACAAAAGGTTTTTCTTTTCTGTTTTGTGACTTTTGTGCCTTTTTGTGGCAACGTTACGTTTTTGCGGGCATCAAAGAGCCGATTCCCGATATGTTTAGGCTGAAATACACAACCGGGCTTCTGGTTATAGCGGCACTTTTCGCAGTGGCTGCCGCACAGAATCCCAGCCAACCACCGGGGAAACCGCAAGCTTCGCCAACCCCTGAGAAAGAGCAAGAGTCAGTCAGAGTTTTCACGGAAGAAGTCCGGCTGCCCGTCATCGCCTACGACGCGTACGGACATTACGATCCCACTCTCGAGCTTGAAGATATTCTCGTGCTCGAAGATGGCATCGCTCAACAACTTCGCAGCGTTCGACACATTCCGGCAAATGTTCTGTTCCTACTCGACACCGGAGGAGAATCGAGCGGGCTCGGAGGCATGTCGAAAAGCACCAGCCTCACGCGCGACGTCGCATCGCAGCTCGTGACAAAACTTCAGCAGGGTGTGGCGATCGCCGTAATGCAATCCGGTAATTCAGCCGAGATGCTGCAGCCCTGGACCACTGACAAGTCCGCCGTCCTGAAAACATTAAAGAACAAATTGATCTCGACTAAGCGGTCACGGATCTCCGAGTCGATTGCGAATGCCAGTGCGCAACTGAAAGAGCGTCCGGAAGGAAGCCGTCACATTGTTATGATCACGGACGGCGTTGATTCGCCCGGAGGCAAAGTCGATCGCGCGGAAGCAATGCGCAAACTGATCGCCGCCCGCGCCACGGTGCACATCATCAGTTATACAGAGTTTGTTAGACAGAAGAGCGATAAGCCGTCGTCGATCGTCGCTGGCCCACGTCCACCAAGTTCGGATCCGATTAGAGCCACGGATCCCACGCAACCTCCGGGAACAACGCGATCACCTTCCTACGGCGTGCGCCTGACTTTCGATCCCGCCATGCGCAGGATGCGTAAAGCTTATGAAGCCGAAGTGAAGAAGAGTCAGCAAGCCTTGAATAATGTCGCGCAAGAGACAGGCGGAAGAATGATGCTGCCGAACAACAGTCAGGAGATGCTGGCGCAGGCGATTGAAGTGGCTCGTGCTATCGACGCCGAGTACGTTGTGACTTATCGTCCGAAGCGTCCGCTTGCCGAAGCAGAACCCGGTGAATATCGCCGCATCGAAGTCGCCTCACGCAGAGTCGGCCTGAGCCTCCAATCCCGCCGGGGATACGTCGTCCCCCGGAACTAGCCACGAAAAAGCACAAAGCGTTTCTGCCACAAAAAGGCACAAAGGCACAAAAGCTGAAACCATTTGTAAGAAGGTTTTATCTTTTTGCCTTATGTGCTTTTTTGTGGCTACTCTTGCTTTTGCGGCTTTACCTGACGGCGGCTTCCAACGGCGGTTCCATCATCTGCACCACTTGTCGCACATTAAACTGATCGGGCTTTGGCATTAGCGACTGGCGATGCAACTCTTCCCAATCTTCCTTCGGCACACGATGAAAGGCCTCAACCACTTTCGGATCGAATTGTCTGCCGGCCCAATCATCAAGTTCCTGCGCGGCGGCTTCGTAGGGTTTCCCTCGTCGATACACGCGATCGCTGGTGATCGCGTCGAACGCGTCCGCCACGGAAAAGATTCGCGCGCAGACGTCGATCTCCTCGTTGCGCAGGCCCAGCGGGTAGCCGGTTCCATCCCACTGCTCGTGATGCTGCGCGACTACTCGTGAGGCGTGCTGCAGGAATTCAATCCCGCGAAGGATCTGTTGCCCGTGCATCGGATGCTCGCGCATGCGCACCCATTCTTGTTCGGTGAGTTTTCCCGGTTTGCGGAGAATTGAATCCGGGACGCCGATCTTGCCGATATCATGCAAGAGTGAGCCAAATTCCAGCGCCTTCATCTCTGCGCTGCTCAGGCCATACTCGCGTCCGAGGCGCAGGCTGTAACTCACTACGCGCTCTGAGTGTCCGTGAGTCTCTGAATCTCTCGTTTCGAGTGCCGCAGTCAATGCTTTCAGAGTGGAACGATAGGCGGCTTCAAGGGAGTTCAAGGCCTTATCGAGTTCAACTGTTCGCTGTTCGACTAACTCTTCGAGGTGGTTCTCATAACGCTGCTTTGCAACCACAAGCTCGTGATGTTCAAGCGCGCGCTTCACTACGGCTTCGACCTGACGCAGATCGAAAGGCTTCATCACATAGTCGAACGCACCGAGACGCAAAGCACCGATGGCGCTCTCCACTGTTTGCATCCCGCTAATCATCACCACCACCGTGTCCGGCGACGTCTGCTTAATGTGTGGGATCATGTCCAGTCCACTCATGCCGGGCATGGTGATGTCGCTGATGACCAGGTGAAACTCGCCTTGGTGCAGGCGTTCGAGGGCCTCCTCTGCCGATCCCGCTCTGAGACAGTCGTACTCGTCACTCAGCAGGTCGGCGAGGATCTCCGTTATTTCAACTTCATCATCAACTATCAGAATGCGGGGCGACACAGTTGTCGGCATGGGTGTCTCCTGAACGGGGAAGGCATGGCGGCAAGAAGTTAGTAGAACACCAGCTTTGGTGAGTTTTCGCGGGAAAGGGGTTGGTAGACCCCGGCAAACTGGCTCGACGATTGTAGCTGTTTTGCCCCTGGCGTGGCAAACATGTTTTTACCGAAGGCCTAAGCTGTTGCAAAAAGAGCAGCTTAGCCACAGGAATGCCCGGTTCTAGTTTTAGCTTTTGGACTGAGGTGGGAGAAAAGGCGTGAAGGGCATGCACATGTTGCGCTACGTTTGAAACGGCCTTATCATGCATCGCTTCAAGCCGGAGTGGCGAAATTGGTATACGCACCAGACTCAAAATCTGGCGAGGTCACACTCATGTCGGTTCGAGTCCGACCTCCGGCAAATCAACTTCTTCTAATTCCCTTCGAACAAATCTCACTTCTTTTTCATAACAACTAGAGCACTGGGCCAACAATCTCTACGCCTGCACTGAACTTCCCCCATCCCGTGGGCCCGGGCTTGGCGCTGTTTAGAATCGGCTGAAGTCTCAGGGTTTGTGTCCTCGTAATCACTCGCCCAGTCCAGCCTCAATATCCACTGAAACACCTCAGCAGCCTCAAAAGGAGAAGGCTCTCTATGTCTAAAGAACTCGATCCCGAAAAGAAAATCTCACTCCAGGAAACTCCCGAAATTAAGGCTATCGCTGTGCCTGATGAGCGTACGCATTTCAAAAAACTGATGCTCAGTAACCCGAACTTTTTTGGCACTTTCCCTGACCTGGGAACCATCGTGAAACCCATCAAGGGCGACACCACGTTCGAACAACTGACCTGTCTCGGCCTCTATCCCGGCAGTTTCTTCGGAGGCGGCCGGCTCGAAGCGGTCATCAATATCAAGCAGCACTCCGGGTATGGAACGGACGCGTGCGGCTCCGGTAGCACCGAGTACGTGCGGTTCTTCGTGCAGGACACAGCAGGAGCGTGGCACGATCTCGGTCTTAGCTCGGTTCAGGTTTACAACCTTGCAGGCTCACTGCCCGTGAGCTACGCGGTCTATGTGGACTTTAACCAGGCGCGCAAGTTTTGCACGACTGAAAACATTCTCAACGTGCGCGCGATCCTCTCCTGGGACCTCGAACCCACACCGGGAGATCCCAACTTCGATCCCGTCTGGGGCAACGTGGTTAACGCCCGCGTCCAGGTTTCGAAACGATTCCTGATAACCATTCCTCTGAAGGAGTTGGTGGCGGAAAACGTCCTGTCCTTCCAATCGGCCGCGCTGGCGGAGTTGGACCTTGAACAACCATTGCCGGCGAAGGAAGCAAAGGAGCTGACGTTCGGTGAGTTGAAGACGTTGTATGCTGAAGCGAAAGTGCCGGCTCATCGTTTTGGTTTTAAAGACGCCCTGAAAATAAAGAGTGGGTCACTTGGCAAAGCCCTCACTCAAATTACTGCCCACGCAAAACTGCCCACCGAACTCAAGGAAAAGACGCAGCTTAGCTCGGCGAGCCTGTTTGCTGACATAGGACTCGGTGGAATCCTTGCCCAAATCGACCAGCTCAAAGGCGACACCACTTTTGAAGAGCTCACTTGTGCCGGCTACAACCCTCAGACCCGCACGCTCGAGGGTGTAATTCAAGTGAAACAAAGCAATGGCTTTTCCGGTGGCTTGTGCACGGGCGGCAGCACAGAGTTCGTGAGTTTCTTCGCCTTCATTAGTGGAACGTGGCAGTCACTCGGCACAGCGAAAGTTCAGGTCTACGATCTGGCTGCTGTGAGTCGGGGGCCCGTTAATTACGCCGTGTTTCGAATATCAAATGTGGCTGAAATGCCATGTCAGAATCTGGCCGGAGTTCCGTTGCGCGCCATTCTGTCGTGGCAAACACAACCGACAGGTCCAAACTTCAATCCAACCTGGGGAAACGTTGTCAATACGCACATTCAGCCACAGATTCTGACCGGTGGTCCCGAGCAGATGCGACTCATGCGAATCGGCAGGGTTTCGATCGCCGGTATCGACAATGTCACCGGCCTCGCGAATCCAACGGGTGTCGCGGGTGACTGTGCCGGCGACAACAGTCCATTCGGTGGGTCACCTACCGTAACTGGAGACTTCATTCCGAGGGTCGATGTATTCAACGCTGTCGATGGCTCGGTAGTATCCGGCGGCAGGCCCATCATTTATCAAGCCTGGGTCATCCCGAGCGTGGGATCCCCTTCCCAGATCACCGACTCATTCGGTATTCAGGTCTACCCGCCGCTAGGTCCTGCGGGCGGCGTGTTCAAGACACAGGATGCAACATCTCCACCAGCACCAGTGATTGGAGGGTCGCCCGGAGAGGTCTACTACCGCTACATGGAATCGGATCTGCAGGCCGTCGAACCCCGCACTCTCGCTGTATTCAATACGGGTAGTTTGCCGGACGGCAATTACACCATTCAGATTCGAGGCTTCAAGTTTGCGGGTGGGAGTTACGTGGCTATTCAGCCTCAAAGCAAGATGATCCACGTTTACAACGGCTATCCGCACACGGAATTAACCGCGGGTGGCACATCCGTTACCGTACGGCGGCCACAAGTCGCCATCTCGCTGCTTCCGCCCGCTACGGACTGCGGCGACATAATCGTTGGCGATACGATCACAGGGGCTTACAGCGTGACGGATCTTTTCTTTGGAAGCGTGTCCATTCGAATGCTTCCGATCACCGTTGCGGGTAATCCACAACCAATCAACTCGGTCGTCTTGTCGAACGCCGATTTACCGGGTGGCAACTCCGTCTCTTACGACGGAACGAACACGAACGGAACGTCGGGGACCTTCACCTTGAATACGGCGGGCCTCACGCCGTGTGGCTATACCATTCTGCTCGAAGCTTCGGACCGGGCACTGGTGAACGACTCGTGCAGCGGACACCCTAATGAGCTGGGAGTAGGCTTCTGCCTCAGGGAAGAAGAGCAATAACCCAGAGGTCCTCTGAACATTTAACGGGCGCCGCTCCTCAAACAGCGGCGCCCTTTTTCTTTCGTCTCGCCAAATCAAAATAACTGCGTCCCGGTCAGAATGGAGCGGCCCCCGGTTAAGTTGACGAACCTGACCGCTCTGCCGCCCTTACTTTCCCTGTTACAAACACTGGCATACGAATGGCTTGCGCCGGTCGTGGGTGAGTCAGTCCCAGCGACTCTATAGCCACAGTGGTGAATCCCCAGTTACCCGGCCCATTTCATTTGAAACATCTCATACGGTATGTCTCCAGGAAAACCATCATTCATCTCCCGCGCCGGTCAGCATTTGTGGATCCTCCCTACGATCGTGCTTCCGAGCGCACTCGGACTCTGTTTCATCCTTCGCTACGTCTTTAGATTGAACCTCATTGAATTGATCTTGCCCCTGTTTGCGGGTCAAATAATCGCCGGTGTACTCGTTTGGAGGAATTGGAAAAGCACCCAGCTACAACTCACCGGTGTCCGGCACGAGCTGTCCAGCCTGCAAGGCATCGTCGAAGTTTCTCGCGATGCAATCATCGGGGTCACAACCGAGGGCGTGATCATGAGTTGGAATCGCGGCGCCCGCGGCATCTATGGATACACATCCAAGGAAGCCCTGGGATCGCCGGTATCGATGCTCTTCGATCACCAGCGAGACCGCGAAGCTTCGCTCTTATTCGAGAAGGTCACTCGCGGCGAAAATGTCACGCAGCACGAGATGGCCCACCTCAAAAAGGACCGGACTCCGATTGACGTCTCGATGACAATCTCTCCGATGATGGACGGCAAGGCGATCACCGGCGCTTCAGTTGTGTCCCGCGACATCACGGAGCGCAAGCGAGCTGCAGGCTCGCTGGCCCAACAAGCCGCAGCCATGAAGGCTTCGATGGACGGCATGGCGATCATCGATCATTCCGGCGTCTGTATTTACCATAACGACGCCTACGCGAAGATCTTTGGTTACACGAATCCAGAGCTGCTGATCGGGGCGAGCTGGGAGATGTTTTACTTTGCCGAAGAGCTGAAGAGACTCAAGGAGCAGATCATGCCCGCCGTCTGGCGCGACGGCTCGTGGCGTGGTGAAGCGATGGGTCTTAAACTCAACGGCGGAGCCGTCCCACTGGAAATCTCGATCTCGAGCGTCGATGGTGGCGGCCTGGTCCAAGTCGTACGCGACATCACCGAGCGCAAAAGCCTGGAAGAGACGCTGCGCAACAGTTCGCTCAAAGACGATCTCACTGGACTATTCAACCGTCGCGGCTTGCTCAAGCAGGCGGCGCCCTACTTCGACTTCGCGCGCCGGCAAAAGGAAAAGCTGCTGCTGCTCTTCATTGACCTCGACGGGATGAAACGAATCAACGACGAGTTTGGACATAACGAAGGCGATAACGCCCTCATCGACACCGCCGCATTGCTCAATCACAGCTTCAGAAGCTCTGACATCATCGCGCGGCTTGGCGGCGACGAGTTTACCGTGCTCGTAACCGATCTGAACGCCAATCAAGAAGAGGCTATCGCGCGGCTCAACGAAAATCTCGAAACTTATAACGACATGGGTAAGCGCAGCCATAAACTCGCTTTCAGTATTGGCGTTGCTACACTCGAGCCGGAACGCATGACGTGTTTCGAAGAGCTACTCGAACAGGCCGACCAGGCGATGTACGAACAGAAGCGCATGAAGCGTCGCCGTGCAAATGAGCAAATTCAACTGGGATCTTCCGATGAGGAGCAATCACCTTCAGAGTCGCTGCTTGCGCCCGATTCAATTACGTTCGCGCTTCCGACGAACTCTTACGGTGCGAGTCATGGAAATTTTGATAATGCGGCGATCGGAATGGCAGTAGTTTCGATTGACGGCAGTTGGCTTCAGGTGAATGAGTCGCTCTGCAAAGTGCTCGGCTATTCAGAACAGGAGTTGCGGGCGACCAGTTTTCAGCGATTGACTCACCCGGACGATCTCAGGCACGTGCAGTCGGAAATCCAGCGCGTGCTCGAAGGTGACATTCAAAGTCACGAGCAGGAGAAACGCTACATTCACGAGCAGGGTCACACGGTTTGGGTGCAGTGGCACGTGTCGCTTTTGAAAGATGCCGAGAGCGGAATGAACCGGCTCTTCTTTCAAGTTCAGGATATTAGCGACCGCAAGAAGGCCGAAGAAAAACTCACGCAAGACACGTTGACAGGTTTGCCGAACCGCGCCACGTTTGACGATCTACTCAAACTCCGAGTCGCGCGCAAGCAGACTGATAAGTCTCCCCAGTGTGCGGTGTTGCTGCTGGACGTAGATCGTTTCAAGCTCATCAACGATAACCTTGGAAACGCCAGCGCTGACCAGCTCCTGATCCAGATCGCGCAACGCGTAAAAACCTGCATGCGACAGGGCGATGTGCTCGCGCGCGCCGGCGGCGATGAATTTGCCGTTCTGCTGGATGACGTGTCTGGTGAAGAAGAAGCCTCGTCGGTAGCGATGCGCATTCAACAGGCGCTCGCCATTTCGTTCAACCTGTTGGGCCAGGAAGTCTATTCGACTCTGAGCATCGGCATCGCGCTGGGTTCGGATTACGGCGAAGAAATTTCAGACATGCTGCGCGACGCGGAGACCGCTATGCACCAGGCGAAGGCGCGCGGTAAAGCGCGTTACGAGATCTTTGGACGCGAGACGCACGGCGAGTTGATGAACCATTGTGATATTGGGCCGCAGATTTACGCGGATGCACACGGATCAAACCTGGTAGAGGTCGCAGCCGGCGTCTGAACAATCAGAGTTTCAAACTTGCCGCTATCCCGGCCTCGGCGAGCGGAGCCATCACCGCATAGCCTTGCTGATTGGGATGAAGTCCGTCGTCACTCAGCTCGTCTTTCAGGAAGCCTTTATCGTCAGCGATTGCCGAGAAGTAGTCGAGGTACACATGATGGTGGGTCCGGGCAAACTCTTTCATCCATTTGTTGAGGGCCAGGATCTGATTCGGAGGCCGGCGGACTGTCTGAATGATTGGTTTACCTTGGCGAACTTCGTAATCGCTCACGGGCAACACGGAAGCGAAGACGACGCGAATGCCATGGGCGGCTGCCAGTTCAGCCATTGATTTCAGGTTGTCTTCGATTGCTTCGAGCGTAGTGGGTCCAGTGTTACCGGCGAGATCGTTTGTGCCTGCGAGTATCACAACCACTTTCGGCTTGAGCTCGACTACGTCGCGCCTGAAGCGAATGAGCATCTGCGGTGTTGTTTGGCCGCTGATACCACGATCGACGTAAGACTTGCCGGGAAAGAAGCCGCCGTTTGTGGGATCGTCCCAGGAATCAGTAATCGAGTCGCCCATGAAGACGACGCGCTGTTCGTTCTTTGCCGGTGCCGCGATCTTTTTGTTGTCATCGTAATAACGAGCGAGCGCCGGCCAATCGTTCAACTTAGCTTCGGCACGCTCAAGCCGCGTCTTCAACTCCGTGCAATCAGGCGCCGGCGTCTGACCCGCTGTCTGCGCCAATGCCGAAGCTCCACACAAAACCATAACCACGCCAACCACAATCAACCTTCTCCCCATCCCCTTCTCCTTTTCTTCCACGTTCTTTCCGGTTTTGCGCTTTTTGCGCCTTTTTGTGGCTAACTTGATCCGTTGATAATCACGTACAACTCCTGCGGGCCGTGCACTCCGATCGCCAGCGTCAATTCGATGTCGGCGGTGCGCGAGGGGCCGGTGATAAAAGTGACTGCCGGGCTGATCTCCGGGCCAGTGCGTAGCAGGGTTAAAGCATCTCCAAGCGTTTCGCAGATTCTTGAGGCAGCAACGATCGCGATGTGTACCGGAGGGACCAGTGAAACCAGACGATGCCGTTCGTACGTGCTGTCGAGGACTAACGTGCCCGTCTCGGCGATGGCCGCTTGGGCTGTCGTGATACCTACATCGAACCGGAAGATGTCGGACGCGTTTGGCGCGATGCCGAGTTCTTCGATCTCGAGATCTGTCAGGTGCAGCAAGCGCTCGGCCTCAGGGTTGTCAGATATCGCGATGCGTTGAGCTTTCAGATCTGTGATTATCCGGCTTAAAGCATCAGCGATATCCGTGGCCGTCTTCGCGATGATACAGCGGCCGTCGACGGATTCGAGACGCTGCGCGAACCATTCCGGAAGAGGGCGCGGTGTTGAGCCTTCTTTAGACAGGATTACAGGATTTTCAAGATTCACTTGAGGAAGCTCCTGGCGGTCAAAGCGCACACTGGCGACGAGGTGCGAACGAATAGAGCTGAGAATGGCTTCGCGTGCAGGGTTATTCATTGGACCATAACTCGTGAAAACTTTTAGACTCGAGGGGCCGCAAGTCACGGCCATTGGTCCATGCTCTCGAGATGGGGACGACTCGCTGGAGCAGTCTGCCCGCCCTTGAGCTCAGCTTGTAAAGCGCAGGGCTCATCATCACCTTCGCCCATAGCTTGAATGCCAATCGCTCCGAAACGCCGCCTTTGCGGGGTGTAATCTCTCCACGAAGATGTAGCAACAACCGCGGTATGTCGATCTTTACCGGACAGACTTCACGGCAGGCGCCGCACAGACTCGAGGCGTAAGGAAGCTGCGCAGTCTTTTCTATTCCCATCAACTGCGGCGTGATCACCGCGCCGATTGGACCCTGATACACGGAACCGTAGGCATGACCTCCAACCTGCTGGTACACCGGACACGCATTCAAACATGCACCACAACGGATACAGGCAAGCGATTGCCGAGTTACCGGGTGCGCCAGCATTCGCGAGCGGCCGTTGTCGAGCAACACGATGTGCAACTCCTCCGGCCCTTCGTCTGTCGCTTGCCGTTTTGTTCCCGTAATGAACGACTGGTAAGTCGTCAGTCTTTGCCCCGTCCCGGAACGAGGCAGGAGTTTTAGAAATACATCGAGCTCCGCGAAACGTGGTATGACCTTCTCGATACCCATGACGGCGATGTGCATGCGCGGCACGCTCGTCGTCAACCGAATGTTGCCTTCGTTCTCGATAATGACGATCGTGCCGGTTTCAGCAATAGCGAAATTCACTCCGCTGATCCCCACGTCCGCAGCCGCGAACCGATCGCGCAGCGTTGCGCGTGCGGTACTCGTCAGTTGCGCCACGTCGTCTGTCGGCGGCATTCCCAACTCGGCTGTGAACAGCTCGGCAACCTGTGCCCTGGTTTTATGAATGGCAGGAGCGATAATGTGTGACGGCGGTTCTCCAGCAAGTTGAATGATGTACTCACCGAGATCCGTTTCGACCACCTGCATCCCGGCGGCTTCGAGGGCATCGTTCAGGTGCGTCTCCTCGGTTGTCATGCTCTTGCTCTTGACGACGATGCGCGCCTTAGTCCCGATCGCTAAACCGCAGATAATCGAGTTTGCTTCGGCAGCGTCGCGGGCCCAATGAATTTTCGCGCCACGATTCTCTGCGTTGTGAACAAACTCGACCAGGTACCGATCGAGGTGCGACAACACCTCGTCTTTAATTGCTCGCGCCTGGGTTCGTAAGTCTTCCCAATTTGGCAGGCTCGCGGCCGCAGCCTTGCGTCGCTCGCCAAAGAGCGAAGTCGCATTCTTCAACGCGCCGCGCAGGTGTACATCGCCCAGTGCGGCCCTCGCGTTCTCCCGAAAAGTTTCGCTCGATAAATGATTCATTCTTATCCGTGTTTATCCGCGAGAATCCGAGGCTAATAACTCTGCCAAGTGCATCACCTGCACCCGCGATCCCTTACGCGACAATCTCCCGCCAATCTGCATCAAACAGCTCGCATCGCCGGACACCACCGCCTGAACACCTGCGCGTTCGATCGCGTCAATTTTCTGGTCCAGGATCGCCACCGAGATTTCCGGATACTTCACCGAGAACGTGCCGCCAAAACCGCAACAGGCATCCGCATGATCGAGCTCGACGAATTCTGAGCCGCGCACGTTACGAATCAACGTTCTCGGTTCTGACTTGAGATTCAGGTCGCGTAAGCCATGACACGCATCGTGCCAGGTTAACCGGCCCTGCCACGATGCGCCTACGTCTTCTTTTTTGAGCACGCGGACTAAAAACGAGCTTAGCTCATGAGTTCTTGCTGCAACTGATTGAGCGCGCAGAAGCCATTCCGGATCGCCGGCAAACAATTGCGGGTAATGACGCACCATGGCCGTGCACGATCCCGAAGGACTGACAATCGCGTCAGCCCTGCTCTCTTCAAAGATACCGATAAACCGCCGCGCCACCTGTCGTGCTTCGTCGAGATAACCGGTGTTGTAAGCGGGTTGGGCGCAGCAAGTTTGTCGCTGGTCAAACTCAACCTCACAACCGGCACGTCGCAACACGGCGACACTGCTCACGCCGATGCTGGTCCAGAGTTGATCGACAAGACAAGTTACGAAAAGTGAGACTTTCATTTTCTTCAGTCAACGAATCGATCCACAGATTACACGGAATATGTGGATGAGTTCAGAGAAATTTCTCCCAGGTGGCGAGGATCGCCCGGAGCTCGTCTTCCTCCTCGGGCTTCACGTTGACGAGCGGTGGGCGCACCGGACCACCGTTCAGTCCTACCATGTCCATCATTGCTTTCATCGCCGATACTTCGTAGCCCTTGCGACGGGCGCGCAACGCATACAGCGGTATGACGCAGCGGTCCAGCAATTCCGTAAGCGCTTCGTCGTCGCCAGTCTCGGCGAGCTCGTTAAGCTTCAAAGACAATTGCGGCGCAACTGTCGCAATACTCGAAGACAAGGTCGTAACGCCGATGCTGAAGTAGGCCGCGACCATGTCGTCGCCCGCGCCGCCAATCCAGTGCAGGCGATCGCCGACGCGATTCATGATCATCTGCAAGCCGCGTATGTCGCCGTGGCCGTCTTTCCAACCCACCAGCGTTGGGATTGCAGTCAAATGCTCGACCATCGCGGGACTGAAGTTGGCCCCGGCGCGACTGTAGATCAGCATTCCCAGGCGCGTGGCTGCGGCGATGGCGCGGTAATAGTCGAATAAGCCTTCGTCCTCTGCCTGCTGATAGTAAGGAGGAAACGCGAGAACGCCGTCGGCGCCTGCCTTCTCCGCTGCCTGGGCCATCTCGATGGCCAGCCGTTGCCCGAAGCCGACGCCGGCGATTACCGGAACACGATCCTCGACAGCCAGCGCTGTCAGCTCGATCACCCGCGTGTATTCCGCGAGCGTTAACGAGTACATCTCGCCAGTGCCGCCGGCGGCCACAATCGCAGAAATCGGATGCTCCAGCAACTTAGTGAGGTTCTCGTGCAGGCCGGGAAGATCGAGAGA
>Ga0126314_10001030_pt1 | contig 13206 bp, 13 predicted proteins | sample Plot105B_FD_92535 | JGI IMG/M metagenome (GOLD analysis project Ga0126314, IMG submission 92535) | Serpentine soil microbial communities from UC McLaughlin Reserve, CA, USA - Plot105B | ecosystem: Environmental > Terrestrial > Soil > Grasslands | place: USA: UC McLaughlin Reserve, Lake County...
AGCCGGTCGGCGCGTATCGCCAGGTGGTCGAGGTCCTGGCTGACGACGATGAGGGTATTGCCTCCGCGGTGCATGTCCGTGATGACATCGAAGACCTCCTCGACACCGAGGGGGTCCAACTGCGAGGTGGGCTCGTCCAGGATGAAGACCTCAGGCTGGACCGCGAGGATCGAAGCCAGCGCCAGCCTTTGAGATTGTCCCCCTGAGAGCTGTTGGGGATGGCGATCCTTCAGATCTTCCATGCCTACCTGGGAGAGGCTCTTCTCCGCCCGCAGGCGTATCTCCTCGCGCGCCAGACCCATGTTCTCCAGGGCGAAGGCAGCTTCCTCCAGCACCGTGAGGCTCGCACCGGTCAACTGGTCGAAAGGATTCTCGAAGACAAAGCCTACCCTCTCGGCGAGATCTCCGATTGTAGTCTCTCTGGTGTCTGTTCCGGCGACGTTCACATTACCGGAGAACTCCCCGTGGAAGAAGTGAGGTATATAGCCGGCGATCAGGCGGCAGAAGGTGGTCTTGCCTGCCTCGGCGGGGCCGGTGATCCCGACGAAGCTTCCCTGCTCGATGGTGCACCTCAGGTTCCGGAGAGCGGGCTCGTGCTGCTTCGAGGCGTAGGAGAAGGTGAGGTCTTCGATCTCTATCAGGCTCACAGCACTATCCGCCATATTGCGACCAACACCACGATGGCTGCCATGGACCAGCGAATTACGCGGTCGCTCATTCTGTCGGGCACTTCGATCAAGTGGTTGCGCAACCCGGACCTGCTGAATCCCCTGGCTTCGAGCGCCAGCGACCTGGTCTCGACGGAGATCAAAGCCCCTGCAAGGAGCGGGATCATCATAGCCAAGAGAGCCTGAAAACGGCGCCAGAGGTTCGCCTTGAGGTCGAGCCCGCGGGCTTGCTGGGCCTCTATTATGGCCCTAGCCCGCCGTTGCATCTCGGGGACGAACTGGAGCGAGGCCATGAACACGTAGGCCAGTTTCGGGGACAACCCTTTGTCTATAAAGGCAACCATCATCTCCTTGGGATAGGTAGAGAACACCATGATCAAGACCGCGCAGACGACCACAAACACCCGGAGGAAGACCAGCAGACCGTAAGACACCCCCTCCGCCCAGATGGTCACGGATCCCACGTCGACGAGCGGGGTCTCGTTGCCGGGGTAGAAAAGCCCCTGGATGAGCACGACCGCTACCAGGAGCGGCCCGGTCAAAACGGCGGCGAGTTTCGCCACGCTACCGAGCACCCCGGCCACGGCCGCGACGCCAAGCAGGGCGACGGCGAGGAGCGCGGGTCCCCAGAGAATTGGCAGCAAGAAGACTATCACGGTGAGCCCCACGGCTACCGCAAGCTTGGTAACCGGATTGAGGAGGTGAACGGGGCTATTCCCGGGCCTGTAGTCGAACATCTACTCGGAAGGCCAAGGAGGCTCTATAGCGTCTGCTGGGCCTTTTGCGGACGATAACGTTCCGGGAGGGCCCTGGCGACGAACACGGCGACGAAGACGCTGATCAACTTGTCGACTACTTCGACGATCACTCCCGTGGTGAACACGCTCCTCCAGATGCTGCTGCCCGTAGCGAGGAAGAAAGCGGTCAGGGCGCTGCGGCTCGGCGAGCTGGTGACGCCGCCGAAGGCGAGAACCACTATAGGGGCCGACAGGATCACACCCGTGAGCATAATTATCAAACCGCTCGCGACGATCTTCGGGTAGGTCTTGAACCAACCCCGGAGCGCCAGGAAACCGGCGATCAGGCCTATCGCCACGTTGACCGGGGCGAAGGCGATCAAGGTCGGATCCGATACTCCCAGGACCAGGTTTGTTATGAGACCCGTAAGGGCCGCGACCCATGGTCCCGCGAGCAGCGACACCAGTATCGTTCCGATGGTGTCGAGGAAGATCGGTAATCTCAGCACGGTTACCAGGGTCCCTCCGACGAAGTTGATACCCACCCCGACGGGGATCAGGACCCAGGCTCTGGTGGTGAAGTCGGAGGCGATCCGGGAGAAGAACCCTCCTTCAGCCTGACTGGTAGAGTCTGTCACGTAGCGACCTCCTTACTGTAGGGTTGCCTGCACATCCAGCGTGGCGACGAAAATATGTCCGGCGACCACCGTGATCGCCTTCAGATCCCACCCACCAGTGGCTCCTGGATAGTGAAAGGCGAGGGCATCGTCTATTCCCGGATCGGTATCAACGAGGACAGGGCCGCTCATCAAACCTTGCCCACTCTGGGGCCAACGTCCAGAAACAGTCTCGTCTTCCACACCAAAGAACCTTGCTTTCTCTAACAGCTTAGCACGAAGGCCGGTAGCACTCCGCAACCCACGATTTCTCGCATGTTCCCCATAAGATCACCCCAACACCCGAGTCTTGGCGCCCCACTGAAGGGGGTATCGCTCATGCTACGACGAATGGTCCTACTTTGCGGGGCTTTGTTGGTAGGAGTGATTTTGCTCGGCGGGGTGGCGCTGGCCAAAGACATAAGGGGCACATTTAAGGAGGACGTACTCCAAGGCACCACTCAGATGGACCGCATCAACGGACTCGGTGCCGCAGACACCATCGCGGGAAAGGCAGGCAACGACGATTGCTACGGCGGCAGTGGTGCCGACATGATACGTTGCGCAGCCGGTAACGACCGCATAGATGGCGGTTTCGGTGAGGATGAGTTGTTCGGTGGCGGTGGCAATGACACGATCAGCGCTGCGGACGGTCAAGTGGATCAAGTTAACTGCGGTGAGGGCGATGACACAGTCTACGTCGATGAGCCTGACGTAGTCAACGCTGACTGCCAAAACGTCTTCGAGGCTCAGGAAGTGCAGCCCCCGTGTAGAGGCTAGTAGGAGAGAGGAAAGCGAAGGAGAGGCCCCGGGGCGCTCGAGCCCAATCCCGGGGCCTCCGTCTTTTGTGCCTTCGCCTCTCTGTCTGTTCCAATCGCACAGCAGCACTAGCGAGCACACTCTCAGCGAGGCGGGGTCCATCTCATTTTGCACTTCGGCCCCGACCTGCATATCCCTGGAGCGCGAACTTCCGCGAATTCGCCTGTTAGGCACTTGGGTGAATAACGTGTTCTGGCCTTAAGAAACCGGGGTGCTAGCGGTTTCAGGGGGCGATGGGATGTTCTGGTTCAGGCGGAGAGGTTAATCGGTTGGAGCCCTTCGGAGCATCCAGCTGGTTCGTCTGCTGATCGCCTTGCTCTTGATCCACCCACACCTGAGGTTGGGTGAATAAACCGTCGGCCCGCACACTACAAGTGGGCAGCCCACTACTGCTATCATCTGGGGTCATGGGGAAAGCAAGGGCCAGGCGCCAAGCAAAGCTCAGACGTGAGAAGATAGCTGCGGCACAGAGGCGGGCCACTGAAGGACCGCTGCCCGATTTCGTCGTGCTAGGGACGCAGAAGGGTGGGACAAGTTTCTTCTACAGGCTGTTAACGGAGCATCCTTTGGTTAGAGGGGCCGCTGCCAAGGAGCTCCACTTCTTCGACAACAAGTTCGCCGAGGGGGTGGGATGGTACAGGCGGTGCTTCTCGGAGGGCGAGCGCGTGGAGGAGCAGAGAACCATCACCGGAGAAGCCTCCCCCTCCTACCTTTTCGCCCCGCAGGTCCCCGAGAGGATGGCCCGGGTTGTTCCGGACGCGAGGCTCATAGCCCTTCTGAGGAACCCCGTAGATAGGGCCTACTCTCACTACCAGATGGAGGTGAGGCGAGGGAAGGAGACGCGGAGCTTCGAGGAGGCGACGGAGGAGGAGATGACCTCGGCTGAAGGTGAGGGGAACACCGTAGATGTACGTTACGCGTACCTGACGCGCGGCCTCTACGCCGAGCAACTGGAGCGCTTTTCTTTCTTCGCAAACCGAGACCGGCTCCTCGTAGTCAAGAGCGAAAACCTCTTTACTCGCCGCTTGGAGGTCCTAGACCGCGTCTTGACGTTCCTGGGGTTGCCGCCTTTCGAGTCTACGCTCGCTCTCCCAGCGGGAATGGCAACCTACGAGCCTATGGATCCGGGCACGAGGCGACGGCTAGAAGGGTTCTTCGCGCCCCACAACGAGCGTCTCTACGACCTTCTAAGCACCGACTTCGGCTGGTAACGCAACCCCTTTAGTTTGGCGTCTGAGGCAGACTTCGCAGAACTCTAAACAGGCGCGGTTCGCAGAAAACTCTTGCACGCACTCGGGTGAATAGGTGTCAATCTGGCGGCTCCCCAGGATCTTTGTCGTCTTCCAGTCAGTTACAGTTGGAGCGATCATGGGGCGCTACCTTGGTGAATGGGCCCCAGCTGGTGCAAGTGGATGACAAGCCCGCCGGGCACACAACTGGGCTCGGTGTTGGTCCTTCTTCGGCGGGCCCTTCCGAAACGGGGAGAGGGAGAAGCTCACGTGGGTCCACTTCCCGGTCTTCCTCTTGGCGAGGAGCACCATTATCACGTTCTGTAGGCTTGTGGTCAGGGCTGCTGCCGCAGCTTGCAGCTACGGGGATAAGGTTCTCTTCTTGCAGGGCTTGAGTGGCTGTGCATCAACGCCTTAGATCCTCAGGACAAGTCCAGTCCGTTAGAGCTGCGATAGCGATAAAGCGACCTCGCGGCTACTGTCGGAGAGTACGAGCCCATGAGTGTGATAGTAACAGCAAGGGAACCGGGTCGCGGAACCGGCGGCATAGGAGCCGTCGCACTGCCGCTTGGCTGGCATGGTCGCTCGCCGGCCTGTGGCCCTGTATGGCCTCGCCCGTTCCGCTGCACGATGTTCTAATCCGTCCTCTCTTTCATTAATTGAACCATGCTCCAAAAGTAGAGGAGCAGTACTCCTAGTATCTTTGTACTGTGGTAGAGGATGACAAAGACCGGGTGTAGGACGTTCGGTTCCTGAAACCCTTCAGGACTGAGCGCAAGCTCCAGCACAAATAATGAGGGAAGTGCGATAAGTAGGAATGAACAAATCAATGGGAGATTGCGCTTCGACATCAGTTCTCGCGGGTTTGTGATCCGCGTACTTATAATTAGCGAGAATATCGGCATCAAGAGTACATAGTGATGCTCCCATACATCTTTGTAGATCATAAAGAACAAGCACACCCAGAGCGTGAACTGAAGTACGACATTCCTGTATCTAAAGGTGAGAAAGGTTGTAAATATACCTACCAGGAGTGTGAAATACAAAAACCAGCGCGCAGGGTATGGAACTTTGAAGAGGTCAATTGCGATATATGCATACAAGCTCTTTAGCCCGAAGTTCCCACCGTGAGAGTATATAGCCTCATTGAAATTGAGCATAAAGACAGCAACATCTTCGGGGAACAACAAGAAATAGGGTACTGAGCATAGCGCTATTACAGAGCCCGTAGCAAATAGCACTCCCCATTGCTTATGCCGTGCAAACGGGGGTGCGAACAAGAGCGCGTTAGGCTTGATCAGTGGCGTGACTGTAAACAGATATTTGGACCTTGACTGAGTGAGCATCCCATATATCGAAGAGAACAGGAAGGAGGCGAGGAGGAATGTCCACTGCCCCATGTACAGTTCCAATAGATATGGTGTGAATAAGAGCCACGGAATGCTTGCGATCAGAAAGATCGCGAAACTAGAGGAGAGCTTAAAGGTGAGATAGACGTTGAAAGCGAGCAATGCTTCATATACGAGCACCAACACATAATATGCCGCAAAAGGTTTGAGGAACGTGAGCGGTATTCCAATGATGTAGGCTATAAATGGTAGATAGCGAAATGGATAAGAGTAAGGCGTTGCGACACCCTCATTATAGAGATATACACTTTCTCCCAGTTTTGCATTGTATCCAGCTTGATAGACAGCAAAGAAGTCAGCAGCTATTCCCTTCCTCAATGTGGCATCATTGAAAAGTGGCGATAGCGTTTCAGAAACCATCAATAGGACGAGTAGTAAATGGAGTAAGACAACTCCTATTAAGACTACTTTTCGTTTGGTAGTAACCATGTCTAAAGTCTACTACTACGCTAGCGTGCCGAGACAGCTTGCACGTTTTAGGTGAGCGTCCCGAAGCCGGTAATCTGACGACCACTTTCACAGCTGCTACGCCGGGGCGCGGTAGCCGCAGTGGACGAAGAAACCGCGGGCACAGTAGAGCGGCGGGTAGATGAGTTCTCATCCCCATGAAATAGAGGTGAGAGGGAAAGGACCAGAGAATCGAGTCTCCGGGCCTTTCGCGCTCTAGATGAGTATTGCGAGAACTTAACATACGATGGGCGATACTGCGGACGGTTATCGTGTGCTATGCTTCTACCTCTCCATCTCGGCCGCCATGATGGCATGGGGACCAGAAGTAAGATAGCAACTTAAAGTGTATATGCCTTCGAGGAAGACGAAGATATGAGAAAGTGCAGAGTGAATGGCGGCTACAAGGACACAGACTCCCTGTAGGGAACTAGAACTAAGTTGTCCTTGACGCCATGCGCCCAAAGGCCCGGACACCCTTCGAAATGAAGCATTCTGCAGGCCCCGCCGTTGTATTGGCCTGGGCAGTACTTGTGGGTTGCTTGTTTGTGGGGACGAATCTGTACTACAACCGGGGCGACGTCTCAGATAATGGCGTCAACATCTCCGCGCCCCTAGACGACACGTTCATCCACCTTCAGTACGGGCGCCAGATTGGCGACGGGGAATGGTTCAGGTACAACGACGGTGATCCCGTCAGTACCGGAGCCAGCAGCTTCCTCTACGTTCTGGTACTGGGAGCCGCCCACTTCCTTGGGTTCGCAGACGGTAATCTGCTAGGTTTCGCAATAATCCTCGGAGCGGGGCTGCTCGTGCTCGCTGCCCTCTTAGGCTACGGACTCGGTCGAAGGCTAGCTGGGGAGCGTGCGGGGCTCTGGAGCGGCGCACTGATCGCCGCCAATGGTGCCTTCGCCTGGGGGGCCACAAGCGGCATGGAGGTGGCGCTTTTTTCGGTGATGATCCTGGCCACACTCCTGGCATTGGTCCAGGAGCTCACTTCTGGCCGTTTCCTGCTGACGCCCGTCCTCGCGGCCCTCGTCGCGCTCACCCGTCCCGAGGGCCTGCTTTTCGCGGGGGTAATCACAGGAGGCGTTGTACTTGTGCTCCTCAGAGACCCCAGAGAGACCCGCCCTGACGCATTGAGACGCTCTGTGGCGGTGTTCTATGCCTTTTTGCCAATCGCCGCGGGGGTGGCCCAATACGTGTTCTACAGAGCGGCTAGCGGCTACGGCGTCCAGAATGGGGTACTTGTCAAGTCTCTCCTCTACGAGCCGATCTTCTACCCCACAGAGTTTCTCGACGAGGTGTCTAGCAACCTTACCGAGATATCCCTAAAAGTGTTCATGGGGCTCGAGCCAGAGAATTACCTGTTCCCGGGGACCCTCTTCTTCTGCGTCCTGGGCGTCTGGTACCTCGCCTTCAAGGATACTAGGCACCGGACCTTTGCCGTGATGTCAGGGACGGCACTCGCCCTGGCCATATCGTCTACGGCGACCCTGGGCACCTGGGGGTGGCACTATCACCGCTACCTGCTGCCTTTCTTCCCACCCGTGCTTATCTTCGCTGTGGTCGGTTTTTGCTCATTCGCGGCTCTAAGAAGAGGAACCTGGCTACCAGGTGCGCTCGCCGGCTTCGCTCTTCTGGCCTCCCTGCTCGGCCTCCCGACGTGGGCCGCGATCACAGGAGGAGCCTCGTTGCAGGTGAAGGAGCAGCAGGTCTCTGTTGGATACTGGATACGGGAGAATCTGCCGTCCGGTGCCCGCGTGGGGATAAACGACGCTGGCGCGATACGTTACTATGGAGGACATCCGACGGTTGACTTGATAGGTCTTACCACCAACGGCCTAGCCCTGCCAAGCCGGAATGGATCGGGCAGTTTGTACGAAGCGTTGGAGGAGATGCCGGAGGAGAAGCGCCCGGATTACTTTGCAGTTTACCCGGACTGGTTTTCGGACTTCTACGCTTCGAGAGTATTCGGCGAGGAGATAGCGAGGTTCTCCCTCTCGAGCAGGCCAGAGGTTGCCGGGGTCGTGGGAGGAAGTGAAGTGGCGGTGTTCCGGGCGGACTGGGGCTTGGCCCGCAGCGGGGAGACTTTCCGGGGCGAAGGTCAGGTAAGAGACACCCTCGACGTGGCCGACCTCGAGAGCGAGAGAGAGCACGATTACGAGATGCGCATGCCCCTGATCGGGCTCGAACCCGCCAACTTGCTCACGCAGAAGCGCTCCCCCGACGGTGAGGTGGTCCTGGATGGGGGGCGCGGGCTGCCCGGAGCAGAGGAGTTTACCATCACAGGTCTCTCCCCCAACCGCCCGGTCGAGATGGTCATGCGCACCACGAGTGAGCCCTTTGCCCTGCAGGTGCAAGCCGATGGCAAGCACATCGGAGTGTGGGCCTTCCAGCCTTCCGGTAGTAGGTGGCAGGAGGCCACCTTTACCATACCTGCGCAATCTGTTCGCTCTGAAAGCCTTCGAGTGCGGCTCTCCCCCGCAGAAGACGCTCCGCTAGAGACGCACACAGCCTACCATTATTGGTTTGTCCAGCGGAGCTGATCGAAGTGTTCGAGGAGTTCCTGCGTGGGTCCTCGTATACAAGGGTGGGCATCTTTTCAGGGCTCGGGAAAGGAAGGATAATCTTGTTGGGACAATCGCCGAGCCCCGAAAAGGTCTAGTATGGCTGGCGATTCTGAGAACTCTCTGAGAGAGTGTAGAGTCGGGGCATGTAGAAGCCCCGACCCTCCCCATCGAGCCTACCCCACCCTTTTGCCGGCCCTGATGACATCGAGGAACTGGACGAAGATGGGCAAGTAGACTTCAAGGGCAAGGCCAAAGCGTTCGTGCGCACCTACGGGTTCCTCGCCTCGATCCTGCCCTACTCTAACGCCGACTGGGAGAAGCTCTCCATCTTCCTGAATCTCCTCGTCCCCAAGTTGCCCGCACCTAAAGAGGAAGATCTCACTCAAGGCATCCTCGAGGCCATCGACATGGACAGCTACCGGGTCGAGACTCGCTCAGCGCTAAGCATCGCACTCTCTGAGGAGGAAGGGGAGGTCGGCCCGGTCCCGACTAGTGGCGGCGGCCGGATGCCTGAACCACAGCTGGACCGCCTCAGCAACATCCTGAGGGAGTTCAACGACCTGTTCGACAATATCGAGTGGAAGGACGAGGACAAGATCCGCAATGTCATAGCCGAAGAGATCCCCGCCAAGGTCTCATCGGATAAGACCTATCAGAACGCGATGAAGAACTCCGGCAGGGTGAACGCGCGCATCGAGCACAACAAGGCCCTGGAGAAGGCCGTTATCGAACTCCTCTCCGATCACACCGAGCTGTTCAAGCAGTTCAGCAACAACCCATCGTTCCGGCGATGGTTGTCAGAGAGGGTCTTTTCGATGACCTACGATGCCTCTGCCGACAAGGATGTAGAACAGGGTTGACCACGAAGGGACGAACCTCGACCTCTCCTGGATCAGGGACAAGAGCCTTGAGGATTCAGCAGACCTTGAGGATCCCGATGTGATAGCTGAGGAGATAGCTGACGACCTACAGGCAGCCCTGGAACAGTTCGCGACGATAGCTACTGAGTTGAGGCCGCGGGGGTAGATGGCGAGTAGAGAGATGCTTACGGTTAAGTGGACCTTGGGCGGGAAGTCTTCTAATCCAAGGTCCTCTAGACCTACACGGTTAAGCGACCTAAAGATTCCGTTCGCACGGCCTTAAGCCCTGTATCCGAGATTAGGGAGACCCGAGCTTGGGCACGGTCTTCTTAACCTTATAGCAGCTGGCCTGAAGGGAGCGCCGCATGCCAGTTGCGAACGCTTGCCAACACGACTACAACCACGACAGTGCTACCCTACAGTCCCTGAGGGCTGGACGGGTAGTTCGTGGGTCACTCGACCGCCTCCGGCACGATCATCGGCTCGGGGGAGTCGCGTACCTCAGACTCTGGTGCGCCGTAGTGCCCCAAGAGCTCCGCCGCCCGCTCCGGGGTCGGCACCCACCTCAACCCCACGGTGACGCCTCGCTCGGCGTCATAGAGGTCGAAGACGGACCCCTGCTCCCCGCAGAGTCCGGCGCCCGAAACGCGCGTGGCTATCGAGTACCTCGTCGGTAGTCCTAACCAGGGCGTACTACTCTCACCACCTACAGATCCCGGCATGTCGGCGACAATGACGCTAAGGTCGTTGGGGGTGGTGCACATCGAGTTACCGCCCCTATAGCGGATCTCCCAGCCCTTCTCCATAAAAGCCCTCGCAATCTCCTCGTTGGTCACCTTGCTGCTCCCTTCTGGGTACCACGGTCTGTCTTGTAGCCGTCCGCATCCATCGTAGCGGTAAGGATAGGGGAAGCCGAGCACCGAGATGCTAGAGAAGGTTAAGGAGACCTCCTCCGCCGCAAGGCCTCCTTAACCACACGGCCGTCCCCCGACAGAGATTACTGAGGGTGGAGTGCCAGATAGCCGTCGACTTGCGACCTGAGGGAACGAAGTAGGACGATGCAGAGAACTTTGTGGGTTTAGGAGGCCCTATTACAGTCGAGGTCTCCTTAACCCGAACTAGCCCAAGCAGGCGAAGAACCTACCCTTATATAGGGCAATATCGCGGTGCTGATTTAGGAGACCAAGGTTTAGGAGACCTCCTCGGAAGGTCCCCTAAACCACGACAACTCTATCGCAGTGGCGCGGTGTGAGAAAGCCGCCAGATCTAGGAGCTGGTAAGCCCATGGTCGGATCGGCGGGTTCCATAGAGGAAAGCAAGGATCTTTGAGATCTCGCTGGGTCTCGACACATTGCTAACCAAACCGCTATGGGGTCCCCGGTTCCTATGGTGACCCCGAGCCACGATGCTACCGAGCCTCCAAGGCCGTTTCAAAGGTCTCTCTAGCCGAAGAATGTGGTCTCGACGACCCTGTGGGCCTGACCATATAGCGGCCTTCAAAACGGCTTATATACACCGAAGTCAGGCCGACCCTACCTCACATAATCGACGACCCCCATTAACACCTGAGTACCCCTACCCCCGTATCTGCATCGGTGATCTGAGAGAATGCCACGCATCCACCCAAGCGCATAATGATGCGCAGGCGCAACATATAGTGGTCGACCTTGAGGAGCCGAGAAGTCTCAGGGCGACCATAACGTGGCCAGGGAGCGAGGCTATGCAGCATCCTGCATACCAACTTCCGAGAATTCCCCTTCCACGCACTCCGGTGAATAAGGGTAGGTAACTAAGCCCACCATGCCTCTAGCAGCCCACTAGTAACGCCACTACGCGCATATCATTGATGGTTTGGCACGCTCTTGAAACAAAAATAGGCGAGTCCGCCTAGTCTCTAAGGCCCTCGGGTAAGAGCCGGGTAAGAGAAGCCGTACATGATGGCCCTGTAGCAAACCGACACGGATGGTTGGCCGACGTAGGCCCATCGGTGTATAAGGCACCCGGGCCGCCGAACGGAGCAGCGGAGCACGGAGGCTCCGCCCTTATGGGGAGGGAGAGGGCGTGACGCAAAGCCACACGGAGCAACGCCCCACCGTAGAGCATTTTACCCTGAGGGGTATTGCACGGCGTTGGGATCCTGAGTATGATGCCTCCGTATCAAGGCGTGCACATCCGTGCGCTATTGGGAGAAGGGCAAACCCGTCGTATAAGGCAGGGCGCAAAGAGCCTATAGAAGATGGGCGTTTGTGGGACGTGGGGAGGGGCCCTATTAAAGAGCTAAGGAGCGTGGGGAGCCAGTAGCGCAACCGGCTTTCGAGCAAGTGGAGGTCGTCACGGACGGCCACTCTTGGCATTGGCTGCGCAGGCTACAGGAGAGGGGCAGAGAGCGTGATGCGACAGTTGGTGACGATGCGCCATCCGATCGGCTTCATCTTGTTCGGGGCGCTGGTGGCGGTGGTGGTCCAACCGGCCTTCGGGGCCATAGTTGGGTCGCGCATTCAGGCAGAAGGGATGACGGAGAGTAGCAGCGATATTGCGGTCCAGGATGACGGCGCAGGAGACGAGGGTGACCACCTTCGCTTCGCGAACAGCGCCACGTCTTCCCAGCGGGCCAGCATTACCGTAAACCCAGGTCAGCAGGTGGACGAGATACAGATCCGCTCTAGGCAGGTCTCGGGTGGCTCGGGCGTCATGGCGTTCTACGTCGATGGCACAGCCTCGGGCAACAAGGTTGCTACCTTCACTCCCGCAGATGGCTCTTCCTTCACAACGCAGACACTGACCCTATCCTCGCCGATGAGCGCAGGGAGTCACACGATTTACCTCGGACCGAACGCCACCCTGAATGCGGTGCAGAAGATTGACTGGTTCGAGCTTCACAACACTGGCGGTGGCGGCACTGACACCACGCCGCTCGAGACGAGGATCACCTCGGCGGACCTCGGGACCACGAACGACAACACGCCGACGTTTACCTTCAGTGGTACTGACGAGGCGGGTGTCACGGGTTTCGAGTGTCGCGCCTACGCAAGCAGCTCTCCGGCACCGGCGTTCAGCAACTGCGCCAGTCCATACACTACCGCCACCCTCTCAGACGGCAACTACGTTTTCGAGGTTCGTGCAAAGGATGCGGCCGGCAACGTGGACGCTACGCCCGCGAGCGATAGCTTCACTGTTAACACTGTGGTGACGAGCAACAGTCCCTTCCCGGGTATCCGGTACTACAGCACGATGGGCGTTTACGAGGGCGCCAGAAAGGGCTTTCTGAGCGAGCCTAGCCTACTCCAAGACCAATACAACACCTACGTTGGTAGCGCCAGCGAGAACGCGTATCTCGACCTGGACAACGACGCCACCCGCTACTACTTCTGCGGCGGCCGAAAGTACGAGTGGACTGACATGTTGGTCAACCCGGCCACCGCTCCGGCAAGCAGTGCGCAGGCGCGAGACCCGAACTGGTCTAACTACAAGTGGAACCAGACCGACGTCGTGGACCAGATGCTCGACAACTCGACTGCGGCCCAGCAAGACAAGGCCAAGGTCTGCATGTTCGTGGCGACCTCCGCCACGGCGAACAAGGACCCCGTTCCCACTTACGTGAAGAACGGTACCAGCTACTACGGCAACGGCCTCACTTGGACGGACGGACAGGGCAAAGTCCACGTGCGCCTCGACAAGGTTGGCGGACAGCAGGCGATTAGCGACTTCCTAATAGCGCTTACCAAGCACTACGGTAACGACCCACGCATCGCGTCCATAACCAACGGCGAGTGGTACACAAACAGCGACGCGGGCGGCTTGCCCACCG
>Ga0126314_10001031_pt1 | contig 13197 bp, 13 predicted proteins | sample Plot105B_FD_92535 | JGI IMG/M metagenome (GOLD analysis project Ga0126314, IMG submission 92535) | Serpentine soil microbial communities from UC McLaughlin Reserve, CA, USA - Plot105B | ecosystem: Environmental > Terrestrial > Soil > Grasslands | place: USA: UC McLaughlin Reserve, Lake County...
TACGGGTTCGGCGCCGCCGCCCACATCATCGCCCAGGTATGCCGCTGGCAGGGGCGGGCCGTCTATGCCTTCACGCGGCCCGGAGATGGCGAGGCCCAAGCTTTTGCGCGAAGGCTCGGCGCCGTCTGGGCCGGGGGCTCCGACGAGGACCCCCCTGAGCGCCTCGACGCGGCAATCCTCTTCGCGCCCATCGGAGCGCTCGTCCCGACCGCGCTCCGGCACGTGCGCAAAGGCGGACGGGTCGTCTGCGGCGGGATTCACATGAGCGACATTCCGAGCTTTCCCTATCGGGACCTTTGGGAGGAGCGACAGGTCGTGTCCGTGGCCAACCTGACCAGGCAGGACGCCGTCGACTTCCTCGCCGTCGTACCGAAAGCCGGCGTGACCACCACCACCGTCCGATACCCGCTGGACGCCGCGAACGAGGCTCTCGCCGACCTTCGCGACGGGAGGCTGCAAGGAGCGGCGGTCCTCGTCCCTGGGGCGCTTCCGTCCCGAGCGGCCTAAGCTGCCATTGCTTCGATGCAGATCAAGAAATCCCGAGACCTGCCGGGATCGGCGGCGATCCGCTCCGGACTTCGGCCGCAAATCCCTGCGGCCCGCTTTAAAGTCCCAACCAAGCAGGCTCGCGGCGAGCCGGGCGCGGTTGTCCCCAGGAATTTTCGGCAGCTCTTCCCACGTTTCCACAGCCGGTGCACTGGATATCCCCACCTGCATGGGTCGACCATTTGCGGAACAAACTTGCCGAGCCGGACATTCGACTCGTATTCCCGGTGACGGGTCATAAACTGTTACAGGAATCGCGCGTAACGTGCGGCCATGCGGCCGCGACCAATGGATGTCGATGGGCAGACGGCTCGACCCTCGGATTCAGGATTGCGGACAACTCGCCGCAGCGGCCCTCGCCCCGTCCCTCCCTCGCCTGGTCTTTCTTCATTCGGTGAACAGCGCGGCCGCGGCCCGGCTCTTGCATCACGTCGGAAGGACTGTCGGAGCGCCTTCGGCGGTTGCCGGGGGGCTGACGTCGCCTGGAATGCGTCCACTCCCAACACGGAGTTACCATGAGCAAGCGTCAGGATAAGTTGAGACGGAAAACTCCCCGGAGTTTCGACGGATCTCAGGTCATCGAGCTTCATGGTGGCAAATTCCATGACGAACGCACGCCGCCGCCGATCAAAGCTCTCAATTCGACGCAGTCCGCATATTTGGAGGCTCTGAAGAAAAACTCGCAAGTCGTCGTGCTCGGTCCCGCCGGTACCGGCAAGACCTGGCTGGCCGCAACCCATGCGGCGGACCTTTACCGCCAACGCAAGATCGATAGGATCATCCTCACCCGACCCACCGTGCCGTGCGGCCGTTCTCTCGGGTTCTTCCCGGGGTCGCTCGAGGAGAAGTTCGCGCCCTGGACGGCCCCCATCATCGAGGCCATCAAGGACCGGATCGGAGGCGCGGCTTTCGATATCGCGCTGAAGAACGGCGACATCGAGATGGTCCCCTTCGAGGTGATGCGCGGCCGGTCCTGGAAGAATGCCTTCATCCTGCTCGACGAGGCGCAGAACACGACGGCCGCGGAGATGAAGGTCTTCCTGACCCGAATCGGCGAGGAATGCACGGTCGTCGTCAACGGCGACGTCAGCCAGACCGATCTGCGCGAAACGTCCGGTCTGCGTACGATCGTGCACCTCATCAAGTCGCAACTGCTTCCCGTGCCGGTCATCGAGTTCACCCTCGAAGACATCGTGCGCGGCGGCGTGTGCGAGATGTGGGTCCGGGCATTCGAGGACGCCAAGATCTGAAATTCATCGGGCCCGGCCGCGCTCAGGCGCGGCCACCGTCGACCGAGAGCACCTGCCCCGTGATCCAGCCGGACCGCTCGGACGCGAAGAACCGCACAGCCCACGCGATATCCTCCGGCGTGCCGGGCCGGCGCATGAAGATGCCGTCCACCAGTCGTTTCTGCCCCTCGGCGCCATAGCTCTCCCACTGACGTTCGCTCGCAGGGTTCGAGCGAACGAAGCCGGGCGCCACGGAGTTCACCGTGATCCCGTGCGGGCCGAGTTCGTGAGCCAGCTGCTTCGTCAAGCCGACAAGCGCGTGCTTCGCGGCCGCGTAGGCCTGGATCCCGGTCAGGCTCGGGCGCAGGCCGGCTCCAGACGAGATGGTGACGATCCGCCCGGAGCCCTGGCGTTTCATGATCGGCGCGACATGCTTCGCGATCAGGAAGGCGCCGGTCGCATTCGCCGCGAGGATCGCATGCCAGTCCGCTTCCGGCACGCTCTCGATCGGGCGGCCGACCTGCCCGCGAACGCCTCCCGCACAATGAACGAGCACGTCGATCCGTCCATGCTCCGCCACGATCCGCTGGACGAGCGCCGCCACCCCCGCCTCGTCGGTCACGTCGAGCCGAGCGGCGCGCCCGCCGATCTCCCGCGCGAGCGCATCGACCGGCTCCTCCTCGATGTCCGTGACCCACACCGTCGCGCCTGGGAACGCGCGTGCGATGGCGCTGCCGATTCCTTGTGCGGAGCCGGTGACGAGGACGACCTTGCCCGCGAAGTCGTCGCTCATGGCGCGAGCATCTCGTCGAGAGTGGACCACGCGAGGGGTTTACGGCCGTCCTCGATCGCGTGAACGAGGCGCACCAGCCGCTCGAGCGCCGGCGTATCGACGCCGACCTCCCGGCCGATCTGGGCGACGATTCCGATCTGCGCGTCGACTTCGGTCTTGCGCTTGCGAACGGCAAGGTCGCGCCAAATGCCGGAATGGCTTTTTGCAGACCCGCGGTTGAAGGCCACCATGGCGTCGAGCGAGGCCTTCAGGTCCGGCTCCGGCGCGCCCGGCCGAAAGGCTGCCGGGTCGAAGCCGTTGAAGCCCCGTGGATGGGCGCCTTTCGCGGCGGCCACCCGCATCACTTCCTCCCCCAACGCGCGAAAGGCGGGCCGGTGCCGCTGCGAGGCCAGGACATCGGCGATCGACTCGTTGGTCAGCGCTGTGGCGAAGAGCAGCGCGCCGTAGCCGAGCTTTCCCCAGAGATAGGCCCAGATGTCGGTCGTGAGTTCCGCGTCGGGCTCGAACTCCTTCAGGAGCCTATGCATCGCCCTCAGACGATCCGTCACGCTGCCGTCAATCTCGCCTACCACGACCGCGGCGCGGTTGCCGCGCAGAATCCGGCCGGGTTCGAGATAGTCGGCGCCGAAGTTCACGAAGCAGCCCATCACGCGCCGGGTGCCGGCGAGCCGCGCGATCGTGATCTCGTTGAGACCGTTCTGGGCCGAGATCACAAAGCCGTCCCGGTGCAAGTGCGGCAGCAGCTGGCGGGTCGCGCCTTCCGTGTGGTGCGCCTTCACGGCGAGGACGATCCGTCGATAGGCGCCCGTGACGTCACTGGGCCTCGCGGCCCGCACGGTCTGCCGGAACTCCTCGACGGGACCTTCGATCGACAACCCGTCGCGGTTCATGGCCGCGACATGATCTTCCGCCTGATCGACCAGGAGCACGTCGTGGCCGGCCCGCGCCCAATAGGCGCCGAGCGTTCCTCCGATTGCGCCGGCGCCCCAGATCAGGATCGGCTCGGCCACGGGCCCTCCAGGAGTTCGCGCGTTTCCTCGACGCCAACGCGCCAGAGATCCAGCATCGCCTCGTCGGTCTTCTGGTAGGGGCCGCCGTAGGCGCCGTCGCCAAGCACCTCGCGCACCGCCTGCGGCGGCAAGGCCTTGACGAGCTCGCGGTCGACGGAGCGCTTCGGCTCGCGCGGAAGCGCGACGCCGGCGAGGCGCGTCCAGGGGAAATTCTCCATCCAGTTGGCATGCGAGCCGCTTGGGTCGATCTCCTGGACCTTCGCCCAGGTCCTCGGCGCACTCCACCAATTGTGGAACTTGATCGAGAGGTCCGGGCGGTCGACCATGATGTCCTGCACGAGTGCCGCCACGGGCTGGTTTCCGCCATGCCCGTTGACGAAGACGATGCGCCGGAAACCGGACCGGTGCACCGAGGCGATCACGTCCCGCGTCACCGCGAGCAGCGTCTCGACCTTAAGGGACACCGAACCCGGATAGGCGGCGAAATAGGGTGCGATGCCGTAGGGCATCGCGGGAAAGACCGGGATGCGCAGGGGCTCCGCGGCCTCGACGGCGACGCGCTCTGCCAGGATGAGATCGACGCCGAGCGACAGGTACCCGTGCTGCTCGGTCGATCCGATCGGGAGGATGCAGCGGTCATCGCGTTGTAGATAGGCTTCGACCTGCATCCAGTTCATGTCTTTGATCTGCATCGGCTCGAGTCCCGGGAACGGGTTGGAGTACGCGATCGCCGATCGACTCCGCAGCGGCGAGCGCGAGGGGCGAGCTATTGTCCGAGGTCGAGAGTCTCGTCGCCGAAGATCGCCACGCCGATCCGGCCGCCCCGCGCGACGCCGCGGTACATTCCGGGCGTGTTGAACGGTAGAACGACCGCGCCGGTGCGATCGACAGCAATGAACCCGCCGGTGCCGCCGATCGCAGCGAGCTCGTCGAGGGCCTGGCGCGAGGCCTCGGCGAGGGACAGGTTCTTGAGCTCGACCAGGCACGAGAGGCGGTGCCCGAGCACCGCCTTGATGAAGCTCTCGCCATGGCCTGTCCCCGAGAAGGCCAAGCGTTCGTCGGCGTAATTACCCGCGCCGATGATCGGACTATCGCCGACGCGACCCGGCATCTTGTCGGCGTACCCGCCCGTGGACGTCGCCGCCGCCAATCGGCCCGATGCGTCCCGCGCCACGGCGCCCACCGTCCCGTGCCGGTCCCGCTCGGAGATCATAGACTTGGAGCGTTTGGCGGCCTGTACGCGCTCCAGGGCCGCCAGACGTTCCGGCGTGAAGAAGTACCACTGGGCGACCAGAGGCAGTCCTTGCTCGCGAGCGAACTGCTCCGCGCCCTCGGCCGTGAGGAGCACGTGCGGGGTCCGCTCCATCACGGCGCGAGCGGCGGACACAGGATTGCGGATGCGCTTCGTGCCCGACACGGCACCCGCTGCCCGGGTGGCGCCGTCCATGATCGACGCGTCGTGCTCGATCGTGCCCTCGCTCGTTAGCGCGGCGCCACGTCCGGCATTGAAGGAGGGGCTGTCTTCCATCGCGCGCACCGCGCGCTCGACGGCGTCGAGGGCGCTGCCGCCCTCCAGGAGGACGCCGTATCCCTCTTCGAGGGAGCGCCCCAAGTCTGCGCGGATTGCGGCCTCGCGCTCGGGCGTGGCTTCACCCCTCTGGATCGCACCAGCCCCGCCGTGAATCAGCAGAACCGGCTCGGCGGACCTATGAGATGTCATGCGCGTCTCAGAGCTTTGGAAGGGGAGCCGGGCGAATTGAGGAGCGCCTCGTCATTCGGCCACACGAAGGTGTGAAGGACGATCCTTGCCAGGAGGATCGATAGGGACTCGCGCTCGCCGGGAGCGAGCGGCTTCAACATCTCCTCCTGCACGCGCACGAAGTTCGGCAGAGTCTCCTCGAACACGGCCCGCCCCCGCTTCGTAAGGGAGAGGAGGAAGCTGCGCTTGTCCGCGGCCCTGCGTTCACGGCGAATGAGTCCTCTTCGCTCGAGGGTGTGGATGGTGCGGCTGACCGTGTTCTTCGGCAAGCCCAACGAGATGCCGATGTCGCGCGCCGTGACGTGGTCGCGCAATCCCAGCGAATAGATCACCGCGACGTGGGGCCGTAGTAGCCCGTATTCCCTCTGCACCCAACCATAGACAGGAATGTTGTAGTGCAGGGAGAGATAATTGAGGCGGAACGCGAACCAGCATGGGTTGTCCCACAGCCCGGCGAGCGTCACGGCGTCGATGCCGGGCGGGTCGGCTTCCGCCGGGCGACCGGGAACCGGAATCGGGAGGGATGAGCTGGCCACGATCTCGCGCGCACTGATGGTCCCATATGGAACTTGACGCTCGGTAAGACGGGCGTCAAGCTGGCTCGCCGAGATGGCTCATAAAGAACACTGTCGGACTTGGCCGGACCGATCGAGCTGGCATCCCAGCACAGGGAGAAGTTTCATGCTGCACGTCCTAAAACGGTGTCTCGCGGCCGCCGTCCTCTCGACGACCGGGCTGACCGGTCTGGCGTTGCCCGGGGCGGCCCAGACCCTGACGGTCGGGACCCGCGCCGGTCCTGAGTCGGTCGACCCCCACTTCACCGCGTCGGGCACTCATGCCGAGGCGCTGAAGCATGTCTTCGACACGCTGGTCTGGTCGGGCGATAAGCTCCAGCTGGAACCACGGCTCGCGGAGAGTTGGAAGCCCCTCGACGACACCACGTGGGAGTTCAAGCTCCGCAAGGGGGTCAAGTTCCACGACGGATCCGACTTCACGGCCGAGGACGTGAAGTTCTCGATAGAGCGCATTCCCACCGTCTCCGGCCCGAATCCGACCACGATCTACGTGCGCCGCGTGAAGGAGACGAAGATCGTCGATCCCTACACGATCCACATCGTCACAGACGGGCCGGCACCGACGCTTCCGAACGATTTCATCCGGCTCTTCATCGTGTCTTCGAAGTCGGCGGCCGGTCTGACCAAGGAGACCGCGAACGAGGCCTTCAACTCTGGCAAGGCCGCCGTCGGCACCGGACCGTACAAGTACGTCTCATGGACTCCCAAGGACTCCTTCGTGGTCGAGCGCTTCGACGGCTACTGGGGAGACAAGCAGCCCTGGCAGCGGGTGGTCCGTAAGGAGATTCCGAACGACGCGGGCCGCGTGGCGCAGCTCCGGGCCGGCCAGGTCGACATGATCGTGCGCACGCCGGCGGCCGACGTACCGACCCTGGAGCGCGATCCCGCATTGAAGGTCGTCAAGGGCGACACGGTGTATGTCTTCTACATGGAGTTCGACATGCGGGACACCCCCCCGCAGATCTCCTCGAAGGACGGCTCGCCGCTGCCTTCGAACCCCTTCCGCGACCCACGCGTTCGCGAGGCCTTCGATCTGGCCATCGACCGTCAGGCGCTGGCGGAGATCGCCATGGAGGGACTGGGCAAGCCCCAGAGCCAGCTCGTGACGCCGGGGATCTTCGGCTACAACGAGAAGCTTCAGGTCACCAAGGCGAACGTCAACCGGGCCAAGGAACTCCTCGCCCAGGCCGGATTCCCGAGCGGCTTCAGGGTGGTGTTCAACTTCACCAACGACCGCCTGCCCGGAGACGGCGCGGTCGGCACGGCGGTCTCGCAGATGCTCGCCCGCCTCGGCATGACGTCCAGGCGGCCGCCCAGCCCGGCGCGGTCATGTTCCCCGCCCGAACCCGCGGCGACCTCTCGTTGGTGATGTACGGCTGGGGCACGCTGACGGGCGAAGCCAACTACACGCTCTCCTCGCTCGCCCATTCCAATGCTCCGCAGCTCAAGCTCGGCGCCTTCAACTGGCGGAATTACAAAAACCTCGAGATGGACAAACTCATCGAGGCGGCTGCCGTCGAGATGGACGAAGCGAAGCGCCGGGCGCTTCTCGAGGAGGCGAACGCGCTGGCCGCCAAGGACCGTCCCTTTATCCCCCTCGCGTCCGTGGCGTCGGCCTGGACCCTGCGCAAGGATAAGGCGCAGCTGCTGCGAACCCGCATCGACGAGGACAGCCTGGCGATGGACGTCGCCCCCGCGAAGTAGGACCCTCACATGACCGGGGTGGATCGACGATCCACCCCGGTCGCCTGAGACGAATTGGCCCGGCTGCCCGGTCGGAGAACCGCCTCGCTTGCATTTCCCTTGAACGACAGTGATGGACAGGCACTTGACGGAGTAGTCCGGACTCCATGCTCGGTTTCATCATTCAGCGGCTTCTTCAGGCAGCCCTCGTGATGCTCGCGATGTCGGCGCTCGTCTTCGTGGGCGTCTACGCGATCGGCAATCCCATCGACGTCATCATCTCGCCGGACGCGACGCAGGATGTCCGCGCTCAGGCCATCGCGCGCTACGGCCTCGATCGGCCGATTTGGGAGCAATACTTCATCTTCCTCGGCAACCTCCTGCGCGGAGACCTCGGGCGCTCGTTCCTGTTCGGAATGCCGGTCCTCGACCTCATCCTCAGCCGGCTTCCCGCGACGCTGGAACTCGCCCTCATCGCCGTGCTCGCCGCGACGCTCGTCGGAGTGCCGCTCGGCATCTATTCCGGCTACCGACCGGAAAGCCCGATCTCGAAGGCCATCATGGCGGTCTCGATCCTCGGTTTCTCGGTCCCGACCTTCTGGATCGGTCTCATCCTCATCTTGACGTTCGCGGTGTGGCTCGGGTGGCTTCCAGCGGGCAGTCGCGGGCCGACCCGGGAGCTCTTCGGCATTCAGTGGAGCTTCCTGACGCTGGAGGGCTGGACGTATCTCGCCTTGCCGGCGCTGAACCTGTCGCTCTTCAAGTTCGCGATGATGGTCCGGCTCGCGCGGGCCGGGACACGGGAGATCATGCTCGGAGACACGGTGAAGTTTGCCCGTGCTACAGGGCTGTCCGACGGCTCGATCCTGCGCCGTCATGTCTTGAAGCTGATCTCGATCCCGATCGTGACCGTGTTCGGGCTCGAGTTCGGCTCGACGCTCGCCTTCGCGGTCGTGACCGAGACGATCTTCTCCTGGCCCGGCGTCGGCAAACTGATCATCGACGCAATCAACTCTCTCGATCGGCCCGTGATGGTCGCCTACTTGGTTCTCGTTGCGGCGCTGTTCGTCACCATCAACGTGCTCGTGGACCTCGTCTACGCTCTGCTCGACCCGCGTCTCAGACCCGGAGCGAAAGCATGAGCCATCCGAGCCTGGATGCCCCCGTGCCGGCGGCCGGGATCGAGAGCGCGGCCCTCGGCACGGCGGTGCCCGCGACCCCGTCCCACACAACGTCGGCCGCGGTGACGCCCGTGCGGGCCGCCTGGCGCGAATTCAAGGAGAACCGCATCGCACTCGGCGCGCTCTCCGTCGTCTTCCTCATCATCGCGCTGGCCGTTGCGGCGCCCTGGATCACGCCGCAGAACCCGTACGATATCGGCAGTCTCAGCCTCATGGACGCGCGCCGGCCTCCGGGCTACGTGGGATCGGAGGGGTACACGCATTGGCTCGGCACGGATGCCAGCGGCCGGGACCTCCTCTCGGCGATCCTCTACGGGTTGCGCATTTCGATCCAGATGGGCTTGATGGCGGGCCTCGTCGGGCTCGTCATCGGCACCACTCTCGGCATGGTGGCGGCGTATCGGGGCGGCCGGATCGAAACCGTCATCATGCGCGTCGTCGATCTTCAGCTCTCATTCCCGGCCATCTTGCTCGCCCTGGTACTCGTGGCCCTCCTGGGCCAGGGCAAGACACAGCTCATCGCCGCGCTCGTTGCGGCCCAATATGCGTACTTCGCCCGCACCGCTTACGGCGCGGCGTCGGCGGAAAGGCGCAAGGACTACGTCGAGGCCGCCCTCGCAGTGCCGCTCGGCGGCTCCCGCATCGTCTTCCGACACATCCTGCCCAACGTCACGCCGCCTCTCATTGTCGTGGCGACGGTGCAGATCGCCAACTCGATCTCGCTCGAGGCCACCCTGTCGTTCCTGGGCCTCGGACTACCCGTCACCGAGCCGTCGCTCGGCATGCTCATCGCAAACGGCTTCCAGTACATGATGTCCGGGCGCTACTGGATCTCGATCTATCCCGGCATCGCTCTCATCGTTCTGATCGTGGCCATCAACCTCGTCGGCGATCAGGTCCGCGATCAGTTCAATCCGAGGCTCAAACGATGACGGTGCGCGAGGAACCGGGCCCGTTCGGCACCGTCGGCCGGCCCCTGCTCGAGGTCCGCGATCTCGCGACGCACTTCTTCACCCGTGCGGGCGTCGTCAAGGCCGTCGACGGCGTGTCCTTCGACGTACACGTCGGACAGGTGCTCGGGATCGTCGGCGAATCGGGCTCGGGAAAGTCGGTGATGGGCTATTCGCTCCTGGGGCTCGTCGATCCGCCCGGTCGCATCGTCGCGGGTTCGATCGGGTTCGAGGGCCGGGAGCTCACGACCCTGGCGCCCGAGGAGCTGAGGGCCATCCGCGGCCGGCGCATCGCAATGGTCTTTCAGGATGCGACCGCGACCCTCAACCCGGTGCTCTCCGTCGGCACCCAGATGTTGCTGGCGGCGCGGGCTCACGAGCGCACGAAAGGGCGAGGCGTGCGGGCCCTCTGCCTGGAGACCTTGGCCAAGGTCGGCATCCCGGATCCGGTCTCGCGCTTCAAGGCCTTCCCGCACCAGCTCTCCGGCGGCATGCGCCAGCGCGTCGCGATCGCCATCGCTCTCCTGCACCGTCCGGCCCTGATCATCGCGGACGAGCCCACGACGGCGCTCGACGTTTCGGTCCAGGCGCAGATCATCCACGAGATGCGCGAGCTCGTGCGCATGTCGGGGACGGCCATGATGTGGATCACTCACGATCTCGCCACGGTTTCGAGCCTCGCCGACGACATCCTCGTCATGTACGCCGGCAAGGTGGTCGAGGCCGGGCCGACCCGCGCGATCCTGAAAGCGCCGCGTCACCCCTACACCAAGGGTCTCCTCGACAGCGTGCCGAGCCGCAATCCGCGCGGAGTCGACCTCCCGCAGATTCGGGGCTCGACGCCCTCGCTCCTCGACCTGCCGCAAGGCTGCCCTTTCGCGCCGCGGTGCCACGCGGCCTCGCCGGCCTGCGACGTCGCTCCCCTCCCGGAGACGGACGGCGGCCGGATCGTCCGCTGTCATCATCCCCGAGGACTCGCCGCGTGAGCGAGCCGTTGCTCGAGCTTGTCGACATCTCGAAGCGCTTCGATCCGAAGCTGACCCTCGGCGACCGCATCGCAGCCCGCCTCGGAGGCGATGTGGAGACGCGAAGCGTCAAAGCGGTGCGCTCCGTCAGCCTTTCCATCGCGATGGGGGAGACCCTGGGCCTCGTGGGGGAGTCGGGCTGCGGAAAATCGACCCTCGGTCGGATCGCCGCGGGCATCATGAGGCCAACCGAGGGGACGGTGCGTCTGGGCGGCAAGCCCGTGATGGATGGAGCGGGAACGAAGCTCACCACGCGGATCCAGACGGTGTTTCAGGACCCGTTCTCGTCTCTCAATCCTCGCATTAGGGTCGGCGAGATTCTCGCCGAGGGTCCGATCGCGCATGGTTTGGTGACGCGGGCCAAGGCGCGGGCCTACATCGCCGAATGGCTCTCGCTCGTGGGCCTCGACCCCGCCTACGCCTCGCGCTATCCGCACCAGTTCTCCGGCGGGCAGCGTCAGCGCATCGCCATCGCGCGTGCGCTCGCCATGCAGCCGGACGTGCTGATCTGCGACGAGCCCGTGGCGTCCCTCGACGTCTCGATCCAGGCGCAGATCATCAACCTTTTGCTGAAACTGAAGCGGGAACTTGGGCTGACGTATCTGTTCGTCAGCCACGACCTTGGCGTGGTGCGCCACGTCAGCGAGCGCGTCGCGATCATGTATCTCGGCCGCATCGTGGAACTCGCCGAGACGGTTCCGATCTACGAGAGCCCGAAGCATCCCTACACGCAGGCGCTTCTCGCCAGCGTGCCGCGCCTGATCACCGAGGAGAGCGAACTCGCGGAGTTCAGGCCAATCGCCGGCGAAATCCCGTCGCCCCTGGCCCCGCCGTCCGGCTGTCCCTTTCACACCCGCTGTCCCTATGCGGGGCCTCGCTGCCCCGCCGAGGTGCCGGCCCTCGTCCCCGGCAGCGCTGACCGCCCGGTCGCGTGCCATCTCTACACCGGCGGAGTGGATCTCGCGGCCTGATGGGGCTTGCGTCTGCGAGGAGAACGGGACGAGGTCAGGCGTCCCCGAACGGCGCTATCGCTGAAGCCCGGCCTCCGCCGCGCAGTGACGCGCCACATCGGCGTGAGTCGCAAACCAGACGTCGCCGAGGGACTGTGCGTGGCGGATTGTCTCTTCCAGGATCCAGATCCGCGAGCGCTGGCCGATGATGTGCGGATGCATTGTGACGACGAAGAGTCCGCCTTCCTGGTGTGCGCCTTCGAGCTCGCGGCGGAAGATGTCGAACACCGCCTCCGGGCTCGTATAGGGACGCAATGCGCTCATGCGGTCCATGTTGAAGTAGACCGCGTCGTCGCGGATCCATTCGACCGGGATCTCGACGATGCCGGTGGGTTCGCCGTCCTCGAGCAATTCGTAGGGTTCGCTGTCGGCCATGAGCGAACTGTCGTAGAGGAGCCCCATTTCCCGAATGATCCTCAAGGTCGATGGGCTGAAATCCCAGGAGGCGGTGCGCATCCCGACGGGATCCTGTCCCGACAGGGAGGCGAGGACGTCCCGGGCCCGGAAGGCGAGATCGCGCTCGGCCTCGTAGGGGAGGGTGGAGTTGAACTCGTGAATCCAGCTGTGGATGCCGAGTTCGTGGCCCGCCGTCGCGACGGCGCGCGGCTCGTCGGGATGGATCAGGGCTGAGACGGCGGGCATGAAAAAGGTCGCCGGGATGCCGTATCGTTCGAGTAACCGCAGGATGCGCGGGGTTCCGACCCGGCCGCCGTACTGGCCCTGGCTCAGTTTGCCGTACGAATTGCCCCCGAACCGCAGTTCGAGCGTCTCGTGGTCGGCGTCGAAGGAAAGAGCGACCGTGCAGCGCGCCCCGCCCTTCCATGTCCTAGGCTTGAGCGAGCGACCCGCGCGCACGTGGGCGACGATCCTGCGCCAGGTGGCGTCATCCCACTGCCACGGCTCGTCGGGGCTAGGCGGGTTCGCCATGGCATGCTCCGGACTTGTTCGGATGACATATGAGGCCGAGAGCTGCCGGGCTTTCAATTGCGCCCATCGTGAACCGCGTTTGCGCTGCTGCAAACAACAATCCAGAAGGAGACCGCACGACCATGCGAGATGAGATCGTGGCCGGGCAGGTGCGTTCGAGGGAGACAAAGGGCCGGCGAGAGTGTCGGCTTCTCGATTTGCGCGGGCCGCGCAAGAAGAGCCGTCCTCTGGGGCGCACGAGAGTTGTTCGTCCCATCGGCCGAATTCTGTTCACAAGGCTGCCGATCGAGGCGGACTGGGCAGTCCTGCTACCCGATCGGGCTCGGTCGACGCGAGCTCGTCTGCCAGACCACGATCGTGTCCACCTTCGTAGGGGTGCCCCGGCGATAACTCAGGAACTTCGCCCAACGGACCGGAGCCGCGACCGCGACAGGAAAAGCTCAGCGATCCACGCCGAGCCAGCCGTCGCTCGTGGAATAAAATCTCACGCCCCGTTTCTGGAGGAAGAA
>Ga0126314_10001032_pt1 | contig 13191 bp, 8 predicted proteins | sample Plot105B_FD_92535 | JGI IMG/M metagenome (GOLD analysis project Ga0126314, IMG submission 92535) | Serpentine soil microbial communities from UC McLaughlin Reserve, CA, USA - Plot105B | ecosystem: Environmental > Terrestrial > Soil > Grasslands | place: USA: UC McLaughlin Reserve, Lake County...
AATGGTGAGCATCGATAACGCGGAGGCCGTAACAAAGTTGCCATCGCCGAGTCCCAGCACGCGCGCCGCCATGTTGATAAGCACAAACGCAATGCCAAGCAGATGCCAATGATTCGCGAGTATTCGGATGACCCGCCAAAACGGTGTGGGACTCGTCGGTTCAGCCGGCGCTTCGCGTTTGCCGGCAATCAACAATCGCACTGTCTTGCGGTGGATCACAATGAATAGGATGCCAAAGCAACCGATGGCGAGATCGAGAAACAGCATGGACAGATTAGAAGCATCCGCGCCAAGAATGTCGCGGATGACACTTTCTCGCAGCATTACACTGACGCTGATAGCCGAACTCAGGCCGCTGACCCATGGCACAAGCTGCCTCTGCGCAAAAGTGACTTTGCGCCAGCCTCGCGTCGGACCTAAAAATGCGAGCAGTGCACGCGCAGTCTGCCAGCTCATGCCCGCAATCATAATCGGGATTACCAGCGTCAGGAAAATGAGTGTGCGCGTTTGATTAAGTCCGGTAATCACCGGCCAAAGGGCGATTACGACCGCGGCGCAAAAAAATGGCAGTAGTCCCCAGACCGCGTCCCTCAGAATACTGTGTGTAAGTTTGCCTGCGTCCGTAAGCGCTGTGACATCGGCGCGCGTTGTTTTGCCTCGCCAGAATCGAAGCGCAGCCCAAGCCGCTAGAGCGGCACAAAAAGCAAGCAACCAGCCCGGAACCGCAGTTAAGAAAAAGCGCTGTAGGTAACCCTCTTCCAAGCCCTCTTCAAGTCGCGCTTGAACCTGATCCGCGACTTGGCCGACCTCTTCGTCGATAGGATCTCCGAGCGCTTTTTCAGGCAATTCTCGGCCCACGCTCGTAATCGCGTTGGCGGTAGCGGCGAGCAGCCCTAGATTTTTCTTTTCTTGCCCTTTAGCGCCTTTAGCAGCAGTGGTCTGAGCAGCTATGGTTGACCTCAGCTTTTCAAGATCACCAACGAGTGCAGCCCGAGCGGCATCATCTTTTAAAAGCGATAGCACTCGATCGAGTGCCTGGAGATCTGATCGACGACGATTCAACTCGGGCTTCTTTACAACGGAGGCAGCGCTTTGCGACATTCCTGGGACGGGTGCCGCGAACGTTTTCGCGTGGATCGCTATCGCCAGCACAATGCCGATGGCGAACAGCGTGCGAGTATAGGCGCTACGCATCATGGTGTAGTTTCCCTGCATCACGTTCGCTCTGATCGATCAGTGCGACGCATCCAGCCACTGGCGTTACTGCGCCTGCCATTGTTCTCAATGCAGCTTGGCTGACAGCTAAATCACGTATTGTAAATAATGGGTTGAAATCAAGATCTGCGACTCGCCGGGCGCCGCACGGCATCATCAACACCACTCCGTGTAGTGAGGCACAGGTAAATTTTTCGAATTGTCCCTCATTCATCGTGGCTGTTGGAGCGGCGCTTCAGCTGTGAGTTCAGCTGGATACTCGTGTCCGTAAAGACAGGCGAACGGCTGTTGAGTACTGCGTTTAACATCACCTTGACACTGCGCGAGTGCGCGCATGCTAATGAATCGGATCGCATTCGTCACGTCAGCTAAGCTTAGAGCAGGTGCATAAAAACGATCATTCCGCCCCGCGACGCTTCAACTTTATGCGCTTTGAGCGGGCGCGCGGGCGGCTGCGCAGTGTATCTCCAATACACCATACTGATCAGACGCTGTACCATCCTGGCGATTAGTGGCGCGCCGCATGTGTTATCTCAGCGAGCCGCGCGGTCGCCTTTGACCATCATCAACAATACTGCGCCGCCAATGAATAAGATTAACAACGAAAGAATGCCAATCCTGGGGCTGCCGGCGAGTCGCCCTGCCCAGCCCATCATAACCGGTCCGATGATGGCAGCGAATTTACCTAACATATTATAAAAGCCAAAGAGCTCGGCGGATTTTTCCACCGGAATGAGGCGCGCGTAATAGGCACGGCTCAGCGATTGAATGCCGCCCTGCACCAGTCCAATCGCAACTGCGAGCACGTAGAATTCCCAAGCGGCTTCAATTGTCGCGCCCCAGCACAACACCAGAATATAGACGCCAATGGCGATAAAAATGCCTGCCTTCGTGCCAAGCCGCCTTCCCAAATAGCCGAATGCGATCGTGGCCGGGAATCCCACGAACTGGGTTATCAACAGCGCCAGAATAAGGTCGCCGGTCTCAAAGCCGAGCGCCTTGCCGTAGTCCACCGCCATGCGCACAACCGTATCGACGCCGTCGATGTAAAGCCAGTATGCAGCCAGAAATAGTGCAGCATGGCGCAACTGGCGGATGTGCCTGATTGTGCTTGCGAGTTGGTGCGTGCCACCCTTTAGCGCGCATAGGATGTTCATCCGCTGGAGGATTCGCGGCTCTTCGACACCGATTAACAAAGGCACGGTAAATACGCTCCACCACACCGCCACCATAAGAAATGACGCCTGCACCGCCTGCACGCCGTTATCAAAACCGAACGTCCGCGGGAATGTGTACATAACGACGCATAGCGCGAACAATAGACCACCGCCTAAGTACCCCAGCGCGAAACCCAGTGCAGATACATCGTCGTAGCGATCCTTGGGCGCAATGCCGATCAACAGGGCATCGTAGAACGTATTCGCGCCGGCGAATCCAATTATGGCCAGTGCGTACAACGTGACCGCGACCTGCCATTCGCCCCGCGCAACCCAGAACAGGCCTCCGGTCGTAATGACGCCAAGCAAGGTGAAGACGAACAGAAACTGCTTACGCCCAGCCCGATCCGCGACTGCGCCGAAAAACGGGGCTGCCGCCAGGACTATGACGCTTGCAACCGAGTTGGCTGTCCCCAAGTGAAACGTGATGGCTTCGCTCGACTGCCCCGCGTTCCAGTACTCGCGAAAAAACACCGGGAAAAAACCCGCCATCACGACTGTCGCGAAGGACGAGTTGGCCCAATCGTAAAAAGCCCAAGCTAGAATTGTCCGATGAGTCGATGTTGAGGTTTTTTGATTTTTATCTGCGGGCATGCGTGCTTTAAGCCTGAATACGGAAATCAGTCGGCGATCGTGCGACCGGAGTTTACATGAAGGGAGATAGTGCCCATCGATAAATTGGTTTCCGAGCGAGCGCTAGACTTCGTAACTATAGGGGTGCTGTAAAGTGTCTGCAGAGACGCATCAGAGCATCTACAAAGTTGTTTTAAGATGCTTTCAAGGCCGGAAAGAAAACCAAAGGCCCGGCCGATCGATGGCGGATAATTATGCCCTATCAAGCACTTAGACAAGACTACTATACCTATCACGATTACTACACTTGGCCAGAGGGTGAGCGCTGGGAGCTAATCGACAGCAAAGCCTACAACATGAGTCCCGAGCTCATGCGCCGGCATCAACAGGTTGTCGTGGAGTTAAGACGCCAGATTGCAAATTTCTTGCAAAATCACCGGTGTCAAGTCTATACGGCTCCATTCGATGCGCGGCTGCCGCGGAGCGGCGAGGCAAATGATCTAGTCGCCACCTTGGTGCAAACCGATCTCTTGGTCATCTGCGATCCCGAAAAGCTCAACAACGCCGACTGTTGTGGCGCTCCGGATTGGATCATAGAAGTTCTCTTGCCCGCGACCACGGTTAAGGATCAGATCGAGAAGCGCAAGTTGTACCAGCGCCACGGCGTAAAGGAATATTAGCTTTTGCACCCGGTTGATCAGCTTCTGACTATCTAACGGCTGGAAGACACCGAGTACAGCAAGCTCGACAGCTGCGCCACCACGGGCTCGAACGAGGTTATCGTTATTGGGGATTGCAAATTGACTGGGGGTTTATGTATGCGTAACGACAAGAAACCTAGGGAGATTGAGACGCTCCTATCGACGTGAAAACCCGTAGGCTTTAAAGTTGAAGGCGGGGACAGGTGCGCAGTTACCGACGACATTCTGTAGGAGCGGCGCATCTTTGAACTGCTTAGAGCTTGTTAAAGGGGCAGGCTCTGCCGCGATGGTTGTAGGTCTCGTTGGGCAATCGAGCGATCGCTCCTACACTTAAACGATAGTATGCTCGCGGGTAGTGCGGAAACGAATTTCGGGCCAACGCTCTTCGGTCATCTGCAGGTTCACGCGGGTTGGTGCGATATAGACAAGCCCATCGGTATGATCTCGCGCCAGATTCGCGACCGCCTTGTCCTTGAACTCCGTGAAACGTTTGTCGTCATCGCTGCTTACCCAACGCGCGGTATTAACGTTTACCGGCTCAAAGATGCAATCGACGTTGTATTCAGTTTTAAGTCGGTGCGCGACCACTTCAAATTGCAGGATACCAACCGCGCCTAAGATCAAGTCATTATTCCTAAGTGGCCGGAACAACTGTGTCGCACCCTCCTCACAGAGCTGAATGAGGCCCTTCTGCAACGCCTTGGTTTTGAGCGGATCGCGCAGTTGCGCGCGGCGGAATAATTCCGGCGCGAAGTTCGGGATGCCAGTAAAAGACAAGGCCTCACCTTGTGTGAAGCTGTCGCCTATGCGGATAGTGCCGTGATTGTGCAGGCCGATGATGTCGCCGGGATATGCAGTGTCCACACGTGCGCGCTCGGCCGCCATGAACGTTAGGGCATCCGCGATTTTGACCTCGCGACCAAGGCGCACATGTTTAAGCTTCATGCCCTGATCGAAGCTGCCCGAGCAGATGCGCAGGAAAGCAATGCGGTCGCGGTGCTGCGGATCCATGTTAGCCTGGATCTTAAACACAAAGCCGCTGAATTTTTCTTCCAGCGGATTCACCAAGCGCGTCAAGGTTTCGCGAGGGCGCGGTGGCGGCGCGTGCTCGACGAAGAAATTTAATAACTCCTTGACGCCGAAGTTATTGATCGCCGAACCTAAGAATACAGGCGTCAGATTACCTTCGAGATAAGAGCCTATATCGAAGGCATGGCTCGCGCCCTTAACCAGTTCGATTTCTTCGCGCAATTCGTCTGCTTGGCTTTCGAGTAATTCATCGACGCGTGGATTGGCAAGACCTTGAATAATCTCGCCCGTGCGTATCTTGCCGCCATGAGCCGGATTATAAAGATGCACCTGATTCTGCTGAAGGTGAAACACGCCCTTGAAGCGCCGACCGATACCAATCGGCCAAGTCACCGGTGCGCATTGGATATTGAGAATCTCCTCGATCTCATCCATGAGCTCGATCGGATGGCGACCCTCGCGGTCAAGTTTATTGATGAAGGTCATAATCGGCGTGTCGCGCAGCCGACAGACCTCCATTAACTTAATAGTGCGTTCTTCCACACCGCGCGCGGCGTCGATCACCATCAATGCTGAATCAACTGCGGTCAGAGTACGATACGTATCTTCCGAGAAATCCTCGTGACCGGGCGTATCAAGCAGATTCACGATGCGATCCCTGTATGGAAGCTGCATGACCGAGCTAGTCACGGAAATACCGCGCTGTTGCTCTAGAGCCATCCAGTCCGAAGTCGCGTGGCGCGCAGCCTTGCGCCCCTTGACTGCGCCCGCGAGCTGAATGGCGCCCCCGAACAGCAGCAGCTTTTCAGTCAAGGTGGTCTTGCCGGCGTCCGGATGCGAGATGATCGCAAACGTCCGCCGGCGGGCGGTTTGTGGAATATGGTCGGACATTAGATTTTGGGAACGAGTGGGCGCGCTATTATAGCAACGCGTGTCCGTATAAATACGAACGCGTGATTACTGTAGGAGCGAATGGAAGACTTGTGATTCGTATTGTTAGGTAATTCGCAAAGAGGCCGTCGCACCTAAAATTGCTTTTACAGCGTTTTGGCCAAGATCACGGCGTCTTCCCGGCCCCACTTCGCTGGATAATAAGCCTTGCGCATGCCGATCTCGTTGAAGCCCTCGGAGGTATAAAGCTTAAGCGCCGCGGCATTGGAAGGCCGCGCCTCCAGCAGCATGGTGTCAATGTTATAACTTCGGGCGATCTCGGTTAACTGGCGCAGCATGGCGCGGCCGATACCCTGGCCTTGCACCTCGGGATCAACACTTAGGTTCATGACGTGGCAGTCGCCGGCCATGATCGACAAAATAGCGTAAGCCTGAACCCGCCCCGCGACTTCAAAGACCCAGCACAAATACCCCACCCGCAGGCAATCCTCGAAAATGCTCTTCGACCAGGGATATACGTACGCGCGTGCCTCAATCTTCGTGACCTGAGCGAGATCATCTAAGGTCATCGGGCGTAGACAATAATCTGACAAGTCAAGAACAGCACTCATCGTCAGGATGCCAGTTAGCTTGAATTAGTATTTGCGAAATTTTAATTGAACCAACTTTTGTGCCAAGAGCAGATCTTGCCAGGCTTTACGCTTCTCACCAGGACTACGCAACAGGTAAGCCGGGTGATAAGTCACCAGCACCGGAATCGAGGTATCAGCATACCTGTATTTTTTACCGCGCATTCTACCAATCGGCGTGTCAGTGTTCAGCAAATTCTGCGCTGCCGTGCGGCCCAATGCGATGATAATCTTCGGGCGCAATAGATCAATCTGGCGCTTTAAGTATGGCTCGCACGTGTGCGCCTCTTCCGGTTTTGGATCGCGATTCTTAGGCGGTCTGCACTTCAGAATGTTAGTGATATAAACCTGCTCGCGGGAGAAGCCAATGGCGCGCAACATGTTGTTAAGCAATTGACCGGCGCGGCCGACGAAAGGTTTTCCCTGACGATCTTCATCAGCGCCCGGCGCCTCACCGATGAACAGCCAATCGGCCGTTCGGCTGCCCACGCCGAATACGGTTTGGGTACGAGTATTACAAAGCCCACATAACGTGCAGCCGCTGACGCGCTGTTTAAGCGCACCCCAGTCCAGTTGTGATGGGTCATTAATTGGGCGACTCTGTGATTGAGCGTGTTCAGCCGGAGCTCGGGACTCAGGCACGGGTGTTTGGCTATCGGGAAGTACATGAGACCGATCGAGCACATTTGTAGATCTTTTCGCGCTTTCGCAGCGCGCGGCTTGAGTTCCACACCTCTGTTCTTTTTCAAACGAAGGTGCGGGAGAATTCATGCTCCGAGTCCCGTCAGTTCGCGGCACCCAGATGTCGATGCCCATGGCCTTTAAATAAGCAATACGCTGCGTCTCATCCACAATCGCTAATCCTGAACTTTATTTACACAGCCCTCTATGCCTAGATTGCGACCGTGCTGAAATAGGTGGCCCAACAGCGACGATCATCCGTCAGCGTGATGAACGATCAATGTCGGCCTTCGATGATTTCCCGTCCTAAGCAACTGTGATCTTAGTTGCGCCTGCGATAGCAATACAATTCCGGCGATTTCTGCGCCGCTGTGCACAGACGAATTTTAGTCTCAACGTCGTCTACTGCGAGCCTTGCATAGTCGCCAGCAAACCTGCGCGCGGTTGATGTAACGCATGGTCCAGCGCGAAAAGACCCGCCTATGCCTTTTGCATCTGCACGCTATTTAATATAGATGCGCGATTCTTTAACTCAAGAGCAGTTCGCTTGAGTTAACCCGCGAATGCGTAAGGAGGGGGACACCACTCCCCCTCCAACCGGTACGAAGCTTAAACGTCCCCTCGCTGCGGATGCGGCTTTTGTCTCAACACCAGTTTGTTAAGCGCGTTGAGATACGCTTTGGCCGATGCAATCACGATGTCGGTGTCCGCGCCCTGCCCGTTGACAATACGCCCGGCCTTTTCGAGCCGAACGGTGACCTCGCCCTGCGCGTCGGTGCCGCTGGTAATGCTATTGACCGAATACAACTGCAACTGGGTATTACTTTGAATCACCGTCTCGATCGCCTTGAAAGAGGCGTCCACCGGCCCGCCGCCCGATGCTTGGCCACGATGCTCTTCGCCATCCACGCTTACCGTCACCGAGGCAACCGGTGTCTCGCTCGTTTCCGAGCAAACCTTTAACGCGGCAAGTTTGTAGTGCTCGTTCTCGGCCTCGACCTGCGCCTCGGTGACTAGCGCCTGCAAGTCCTCGTCGTAGATATCGTGCTTTTTGTCCGCGAGATCCTTAAAGCGGGAGAATGCGATATTGATCTCTTCTCCGGAGGTGAACACGATACCAAGTTCTTCTAAGCGCCGACGGAACGCGTTGCGCCCGGAGTGTTTGCCTAGGATGATGCGATTCTCGCTCCAGCCGACATCTTGCGCGCGCATGATTTCATAGGTCTCGCGCGCCTTGAGCACGCCATCCTGGTGAATGCCCGATTCGTGCGCAAACGCATTGGCGCCCACGACAGCTTTATTAGGCTGCACGGCAAAGCCCGTAATGCCGGCTACGAGACGCGATGTTGGGACGATATGCGTCGTATCTAATCTGGTGTCACAGTGAAAAATATCCCGGCGGGTGCGCACCGTCATAACGATCTCTTCGAGTGCGGCATTGCCGGCGCGCTCGCCTAAGCCGTTGATCGTGCATTCCACCTGCCGGGCACCGTTTTGCACGGCTGACAAGGAGTTGGCCACGGCGAGCCCGAGGTCATTATGACAATGCACCGAGAATACCGCCCGATCGGAATTCGGCACGCGCTCGGTCAAGCGGCCGACTAGATCGCCGAATTGCTGCGGGATGTTATAGCCCACCGTATCCGGAATGTTGATCGTCGTAGCACCCGCGTCAATGGCCGCCTCGATCACCCGGCAGAGAAAATCGAATTCCGAACGGCCCGCGTCCTCCGGCGAAAATTCGACATCGTCAGTGTAACGTCGCGCCCGTTTGACGGCCGTAACCGCCTGCTCGAATACCTGATCCGGCGAAAGGCGCAATTTGTTTTGCATGTGGATCTTTGATGTGGCGATAAAGGTGTGAATGCGGCCCGATTTAGCCACTTTCAAAGCCTCACCGGCGCGATCGATATCCTTATCTATTGAGCGCGCTAGCCCACATACGGTGCTGTCCTTAATCGTTTGTGCCACCGCCTGCACCGCTTCGAAATCGCCAACGCTCGCGATTGGGAATCCCGCTTCAATCACGTCCACCCTCATGCGTTCCAGTGCCTTGGCAATACGCACTTTTTCCTCGCGGGTCATCGATGCGCCTGGGCTTTGTTCCCCGTCACGCAAGGTCGTATCAAAAATGATGAGTTTGTCTTCTGCCGTCATTGTCTTTAGTCCTTTTCTGCCACCGCGCCGCTTGATAAAAAGCATTATATCGGCGCAAGGTCAGTCACACGTGATGCGTCTGACATTAAGATCTCAGACGCATTACCGGATAGGGGGCGTTTAACCTCGCCAGGCATGAAAGGTCGCCGCTAGCGCGGCAGTCGCAGGGGCAGCAAAGCAGGCAGAGCACGAAAGGCGCGCGCACGGGAAGGAGCCGGAATTTGGGCAAATTGTGCACGACTTGAAAACATCGTACGTACTATAGTCTCGCAATCGGACTTTGCCAAGTTTATGTGAGCAATACTTTTGCCAAATCGCGCGAATTCAAACATCCGAGCACGACACGGCTTTTTAGGGCGAGCCGACATTAGTCATTGCGAGGAGGTCTAAAGGGCCGACGTGGCAAGCTCTTGAAACTATCACCGGCAGATTGCCGCGACCGCTTCGCTCCCTCGCAATGGCAAAAGTGGTGCCTGCACCTGCCAAGCGCGAGCTGGTGCGGTTCATGAGCGGGCGGGGACTCAGCAAGCGTGCCGGCGTTGTTATTGCGTCGCTTATGTAAGTCAGCGCGAGGGGGCTTTAGACCGGATGCTTCGCCGGGCGAACAAAATCCGCTTGCGCCGCTAATCCGGCTGCAGGAAATGCGATTAACCACCAAGCTCGACTGATCCGCTTCGCAAAAAACAGGCCGATCGCGTGGCCTAGTGAAAATCTGAATACCAGAATGGCGAGTGCGCTAAGCGATGTTAATCCACAACTGGCTACCGTGGGAAAAGTCGGCCGCCACCAGCGCCGTACTAAACTCGCGCAGCGGGCCCAGATAGACGCGTGAACCTGCCGTAAAGTGACTCTACGTCTTCCAGATTGGCCACGATTTTCCGCATCTGCGCAAGCGCAGCTTGGAGACGTTCCATGGGATCTAGCGCGGTCATGTCGATGGCGGTAGGTTATTGGGCTTGGAGAGGCATTCGACCCTGAGCCAGAAGATATTTAGACTGGCCTTATCGCGCTTGTCGGGTTCTCTTCGCTCCCACTCAAAGCGAACATTTCACCTCTAGCAATAGACTTTCAGTTATTACTTGACACTCAACTACTCTTGCGCTTACTAGTGCATTTTTGCTTCGCATCAGTGCTTACTGTGTTGCTCTGATGGGGCGGAGACAGAAATGAGCAATTCATTAGGCGTCTATTGGTTTAAAGCTTTAAGCCTGCTTGGCGCGGCTGCTGTGGTCGCATACAAAGGGCCAAAAGTATTGTCTTACGTAGCCCGAAAAGCTCATCCCTCAAGGTTATTCGACGAAACTGCTGAGGCCGTGGATCATTTAATTGGGTGGCACAAACTCCCATCCGCTCTCGGACTGCTTACTCTTGTTGGTATCCGCCATAGGTTAAGGGAACAGAATTTATACGACACCGAAACTACGGCAGAGTCAACTAGCACGCCAGTGCCCGCTGCCAAAGACACGCGCCATTTCACCATGCGCACGGCAGACGGGACTTACAATGATCTGGAGAATCCGAGAATGGGTAGCGCCGGGACACGGTTTGGGCGCAACGTTCCGATTGACTATACCTACCCAGAACCGGAACCAGACATCCTGACACCAAACCCGCGCGCAGTTAGCCGCGAGCTCTTGACGCGCGACACCTTTCATCCCGCGACCACGCTCAACGTGCTCGCCGCGGCCTGGCTCCAGTTTATGATCCGCGACTGGTTCAGCCATGGAACAAGTCCAAAAGACAACCCCTGGAAACTTCCATTGAGTGGAGATGACCCGTGGCATGAAAATCCGATGGTGATCATGCGCACACGTCCCGACCCGACTCGTCCATTAGGGGCAAACAGTGCGCCTCCCACTTATGCGAACACAGAGACACATTGGTGGGATGGGTCGTCTATTTACGGTGCCGACAAAACGACACAGGCAAAGGTCCGATCCGGCGTAGATGGAAAACTTGTTGTGGGACCGAATGGCATGATCCCGCTTGCCGCGGAGGCTTTGACCCAACCCGGAGCATGGCTCGGTTTAGCCATCATGCACAATCTTTTCACGCTGGAGCACAACGCGATTTGCGACCGCCTACGCGCAGAGTATGCCTCCTGGTCCGACGATGACCTATTTGAGCGCGCCCGGCTGATTAATGCGGCTCTTTTAGCCAAGATACACACGGTGGAATGGACGACGGCCATTCTAGGCCATCCGACCCTGCAGATCGCCATGCGGGCTAACTGGTGGGGAATCACGACCGAGCGTCTTTACAAGCTGTTGGGTCGGATCAGTAAGAGCGAGGTAATCAGCGGCATTCCCGGTTCTGACACGCAGCACTATAATGTGCCCTACGCCCTGACGGAAGAGTTTGTGGCCGTCTACCGCATGCACCCACTCATCCCGGATGATTATAGCTTCCGCTCCGCAGCCACTGACGATCTTCTACAGGAGCGCACCTTCCCGGATATTGCGGGCAAGAAGGTCGAGGAAGTCCTCGATCAGATCTCTATGCCGGACCTTCTCTACTCTTTTGGGATTGCCCATCCTGGCGCGATCCACTTACATAACTACCCGCGCTTTCTACAAAGATACGAGCGCCCTGATGGCTTCATTATGGATATGGCGGCGACAGACATTTTGCGTAGCCGTGAATTTGGCGTGCCCAGATATAACCAGTTCCGCAGACTGCTTCACCTTAAGCCTGTCAAAACCTTTGCGGAGTTAACCACCAACGCCCAATGGGCGGAGGAACTACGGCGCGTCTACAACGACGCTATCGACCGAGTTGATCTCACCGTTGGCCTCTATGCGGAGCCGCCGCCGAAGGGTTTTGGGTTTAGTGATACGGCCTTTCGTATCTTTATCTTAATGGCTTCTCGGCGGTTGAACAGCGATCGTTTCTTCACGGTGGATTATACACCGCGTGTCTACACACAAACTGGCATGGACTGGATTAATAATAATACGATGTCAGACGTTTTACTGCGGCACTACCCACAACTGGCACCAACGCTTCGCGGAGTTCACAACGCCTTTGCGCCCTGGACCAGAATTACGCAAGGTCCTTAACTGGCTCTCGCATCAAGGCGGTTAGCCCAACATCCAGGAAGGCTGGTATGTGAGTAAAGCCGCGCTTATGGACTCCAACCTACGGCCTTCTTGTATCACAGGTGTTTCAATTTGCCGGAGCGAGGTTCTCGTTAATATGAAGACTCCCCCGATGACAGATACGCTCGACGTTGTACGGTTGATGGGTAGGTCTCTCGGCGGATTTCTCACGCGCCCGTTTAGCTTTGATTTCGGTTCTGTCTTCTGCCATTGGATGAGGGCGGTATTGGAACGCCACCAGAGCAGGAACGTTATCGTCAACCTGTTGGGTAAAAAAGTACTGCTTGTCTCCGGGCACGATCTCTCCGCACACATTCTGAGCCAGTACCCTTGCAGTCATGGCTACCTTGAGGGGCAGTTGAAAAGCAAGGCCATGTCTTTCCTCGCGCCCAATGCGCTCACCATCTGCCATGATGAGCAGTGGCAGCGCTTGCGGGCCTTCACTGAGCAGGTACTCTGTGCCGGCGAGACGCACATCTACCAGCGGGCGTTTCTCGGCATAGTGCGCAATGCCTTCTCAAGTCCCGTCTCCAATGTCAAAGATATACGCAGACGTATGGGTCAAGCGATGCTGGACATTGTTTTCGGTGACAGCAGGGCACCTACGCACCTGGCCAAAGATATAGAGGTCTTGTTCGGTCTGGTGCAGAGCCCGGTTAAAAGGCTCGCTTTAGGCTTTCGGGAAAAAGGTCGTCGGGAAAAGCTTTATAACACCCTGCGGAAGATGTGGGAAGAGAGTAAGGAAGACGAACGTTCCAGCCTGCTGTCGCTGGCCCATAAGGCGGCCGGAAAGCATGATGAGACCGAGCTGATACAGCAAGTTCCGCACTGGATGTTCACGTTCACAGGGTCGGGCACTGGCCTTTTAACGCGTACCCTTGCACTAGTCACATCGAGGCCTGCGGTTCGCGCACGTATTTCAAGCGAGATCGCAGAGCATGGTGCCCTCGACGAGCCTGCAACCATCGGGCGTTTGGCTTACCTGGAGGCCTGTCTTTTA
>Ga0126314_10001033_pt1 | contig 13178 bp, 21 predicted proteins | sample Plot105B_FD_92535 | JGI IMG/M metagenome (GOLD analysis project Ga0126314, IMG submission 92535) | Serpentine soil microbial communities from UC McLaughlin Reserve, CA, USA - Plot105B | ecosystem: Environmental > Terrestrial > Soil > Grasslands | place: USA: UC McLaughlin Reserve, Lake County...
ATTCGCACGCTGCTGGTTGTTCGCTTGATGCTTCGCAGTATCGTCAAATGCCGCCCCTATTGCTGCCACTACTATTCGTCTTTTTGCGGTATTTGAGGGGTGGATTCGGCGTTACCGTGCGTAAAATTGTTGAAGAACACAGGGAGGGTTTTTCGAAAATTGAAGAGCGAGCGAACCGGGCGCCGAATCGTGCCTGAAGAGTTGCTCACGGTAGCGGAGCTACAACGGCTCCTTAGCTTGGGTCGCACGAAGACCTACGAGTTAATCGCCTCCGGCGAAATACCCAGCTACAAAATAGGTCATGCAGTTAGCGTGCGGCGACAGGACGTGGAGGAGTTCCTTGACCGCTGCCGCATAGCCTCGTAGCTGCCCGTATTCACGTCATGTGCTGCTAGCGTATGTTACTATAAGTACGTAGTATGTTCATTGCTAAGGAGGTTATTCATGCGGGTGAAAGAGCTGCGCGAAGAACACGGTTGGAGCATGCGCACTCTTGCTAGAGAGGCGGGGGTGAGCCTAGACACCGTGCAGGCGATGGAGCACTGCTCCAGACCACATCGGCCGAGCTCAGTCAAAAAGGTAGCAGATGCTTTGGGTGTCTCCGTAGGGGAACTCAAGGGAACGACATCACGATCTCAGCTGCAACCGATTTACCTGACGCCGGGCGATCGCGTGCCGGCTGGAGCTATGGCGCTGGTTGTCGAGGGAGGCGACATGTAAGCTCCGGAGCCCGTACCCACACAAGAAGAATCAAGGACTAAGCAGACCAAGAGGCATGGAGCTCGAGGATACGGGCCTATTCCGGGACGTGGTCAGGGCGCTGCTAAAGAGGGGCAGGCCCAAAGGATACGAAACACGAGGAGAAGTGCTTCATGCGCATTTTATCACAAGGAGTCGTCTACTGATATGGCAGACGACATACGTAACGGGGAGCTGTTCCCGAATCTAGAGGAGATCCGTGCTGCAGCCGTCCGGTATGCCGAAGAGGGGTACGACGTTCACCGCATTAACCCCGACAAGGACACGGGAATGCCTACCAAAGCACCGACCTACGGATCCGATAAGCAGAGAACGTCCTGGAAGTACATCACCCACGAACCCCACGACTTTCGGCCGGGGGACAACATTGGGGCCAAGCTAGGCGCTCTAAGCGGCAACATCGTCGTGGCGGATATGGACTCGCCGGAGTCGATCCTCATGGCTTGCAGAATACTTCCCCCCACCCGCACGATAGGCCATCACAACGAGCCTACCCACTACCACTACCGCAGCGAAGTGCCCAAAAAGGTGGAGTGGAACCTGAGAGGTGAGGGAAAGTTCGTCGAACTGCTGACCAAGGGGCAGCAGGTGGTCATGCCGCCGTCGGTATGGCCGACCAAAGAAGGCAACAGTCGCCAGGCAGACTACTACAGGGTGATGTGTGACCCAGCTATTGACGAGATCCTCCCGGAAGAGCTGATACAGAGGTTAAATCTCGTGGCCGGGGCAGCCTACATCTATAGGCACCTCCCACCCGAAGGCGTAGGGATGCTCCACCCCATGAGCTTGTACATAGCCGGCATGATGGCGTACTACGACTACCCACAGGAAGACACAGTAACGATGCTCGGGGCCGCGTGGGGTGAAGCTGGTGGTGACGTCAACACACTCATGAGCAACATCCGTACCACGTACGAGGCAGAGAGGCCCGAACGGGAAGGAAAGTTGCGGGAGCTCGAGCGCGACGATGACGCTCCTACTGAGCACGCGCTGCCTAAGGGGTTCACCAAAAACCTGGCAAAGCTCCTCGATATCAAGCTCGAGCGTGACGGGGGTGGCCACAGGGTCGGCAGACAGCCCAACAAGGCTAAGCGGCTTATAGAGTACGCACTGGAAACAGCCGAAGAGCTCTTCATGGATCAGTACGGCCTCCCCTTTGCGAAGGTCGAAGGTAAGCCCGTGCCGCTTGATAGCGGGGCCTACACCTGGCTCCGCAACGAGATGTACGACCGTGAGGGGGAATCCTGCAGTCGCGAGCAACTGAGCGAAGCCGTAGGTACACTAGCCGCGCGTGCCGCACGTGAGGGAACTCGCGAGCTACATGTGAGGGCTGCCCACGTCGACGGGGTTGTGTACGTAGAGCTTGCTCCGGGGGTAGTCTGGGAGATAGACCCACTCGGACACCGTAAGTGCCACAATCCGCCCGTGCTCTTTAGGCAAGACCCCAACGCAAAGCCTCTACCCACTCCCGAGAAGGGGGGTAACCTCGAAGACCTGAAACGGTTTGTGAGGCTCAAGTCGGAGAGGGATTTCCGACTATACACGGCCGACCTCGTGACGGCTTTTGTGTCGGATATAGCGCGCCCGATACAGAATCCTACGGGAACCTTCGGGGCCGGTAAGACTACTCTGGGCCGCATCACTAAAAGGCTCGTGGACCCTCGCAAGCCCGAGACACTGCGACCAAACAAAGAGGGATTCTTCCAGAACGTGAATAAGGCGTTTGTGGTGCTGGTAGACAACGAGGGTTCACTGACGCCCGAGTTATCGGACACGTTCTGCAGGCTCGTGACAGGTGAGGGTGATGCTGCTCGCAAGCTCTATACCGATGACGACAGCATAGTACGGGAGAAGATCGTAAAGCTAGCGATCAACGGGATAAACGCGCCCTCTGCCCGCGGTGATTTTATGGACCGTGCGCTCCCCTTCGAGCTTGAGCGTATACCGAAGCTGGAACGTATAGCCGAAAGACGACTGTGGAAAGAGTTCGAAGAAGCCAAGCCCAGGCTACTGGGCGCAGTCTTCGACGCGTTGACTGGGGGCCTAGCGGAATACGGGCCCTTACAGAACCCCCCAAGGCTTGCTGATTGGGCCGAGTACGCTGCTGCTGTATACGAGGGGTTGGGCTGGGGACGTGAGCAATTCCTAGACGACTGGGCCGTTATAGAGGAGACTCAGCACTCTACTACCCTCGAGGGCTCCCCCGTGGCGGCCGTGCTCAAGTTTATGGAGGACCGAGACTACTATGAAGGGACCGCTGGGGATCTGCTCGATGAGCTGAAAGATACAGCCGAGGATATGGGTCTGAACCCTCGCAACAACAAAGCCTTCCCCCACGCCTCTAACTGGGTTTGGAAAAAGATACGGCCCGTGAAACCGACTCTTGAGGGTTTCGGCATAAGGGCGGATCAGGAACCGAGGGGACGCGGCAGCGACAAACGCAAGGTTATCGTGCTCGATAAGCAGGGCGGGGCCGGTAACCCGCCGGGTGGGGCGAGTAAAAACTCAGATGCCGACCCCACCGATTCCGCTCAGGGATCAGCAGAAACCCGTGGTGGGGTTAGTGGGGGTAGTGGGGCCAGTAAAAATCCACCACCGTATGATGTTGGGGTCAATGCAGAGTCTGAGAAAGAGAGCCCCGCCTACGAACCGGTCGACCCCAGACGGTACCGAGAAAATACCGACCCCGCCAACCCCGCCAGCCCCAAGGCTTATGAATCGGTAAAAAGCGGGGCAAGTACTCGCAAAAATACCGACCCCTTTGCTCACCCCACCGACGAGGTCGTACAGACTGAGTACGATCGGTTGCGTAGGGAATCCCAGGAACGTATCGCGAATGATCTGGGGCTGAAGGAGTCGTCAGCGTACCCCGCGCCAGAAGAGCCACGCGGTTACTTCGAGTCCGCGAGGGGGTGTGTCGAGCTTGCCTTCGAAACCACCGTAATGGACTACTGCGGCAGGTGCCATAAGGAGACAGATTTTCAGGTACTACTCTGGCGCTTTCTGAACGTGTGGGAGGTTTCGCAAGTCTGCTCGTGCGGCAACGAATACTACCAGAGCCTCGAGACGAACGCCCCAGTCTATGACGAACAGGACTGCCTCAAGCGAATCGGAACCGACGAGCGCGGACTCGCCATCTACGAGACGTACGACGAGCTCGCCGAGTACCTGGAGAAATTAGAGAAGTACTTCGGCGTGCCCCGGTGGCGGGTTGTCCCGTTCTAGACCGAGCTGAAGGCTACTCCTGGCTTCTGGCGTGCCGTAGAGGCCTACAAAGTGTACGAACTGGACCCCGACGAGGAGCCGGCCCTGTACCATGCCGTAGAGGCATACCTGGAAGCGATCAAGACACTGGAGGAGGCCGTGTAAGGAAGCTTCCTAGAAGCCTCCGCGATTTTTTTGGTGATCTCCGTACTGTATCGGCTGGTACCGCAGGGTGCGTGGAATTTAGAGGAGCATGCGGATAATAAAAGGGATAGTCAATCTCAGGAAGGAGGTCACCAACGTATAAGGATACCGAGAGGTTAAGCGGTTAGGTAGGACGAGGACAGAACGTTATTAGGAGGTTGATGCGTTGTTCGCACTAACACCGGATAATCAGGACAATCTGCAGTCGCCGGAATACGCGGCCCCTGACAGCATAAAATGGCGAGAGTTCAAACGTCTGCTTCGCGGAGGCGAGTTTGATTGCTGTAGGGGAGATCACGTGCTCAGGGACATCGAGGAGTTCGTCGAGGCGATTGACAATACACCTTACCCGACAACCGCGTTAGGGTAGAGGAAACACCTTAACCTGCAATTTTGAGCCCTCGCCAACCGTGACCGTGCTGGTAACGTCTCGGCGGGGGTTCTTTTGCGTTGTGATGCGGTTACGAAATAGCCGGGGTACACAGCTTCACGAGCTCTAACGGGTCCGCAACGATAAGGCAAAAGGATCAACCCTTCAAACCATCTCAACAAGACCTACCGCAAACACTTAGCTGCTCGCGATAGTTCCTTCCTGTTTGAGTTTTCGACTTATAGTGTGATTCCGACCTAGGGGATTTGTTCGTATCGCGCGAGCCCCCACTCGGTGTCATGGGTAGGGGGTTTGCTTTTTCGCGCACTTTTTGAGGTGCACAAGCTTGTCAATCTACCCTGACTACGAAGCTAACCTTCATTAGCTATCTCATCTACAGCTCCGTCTTCGGGTGTAAGTACGCTATCCTTCTTGACGATGACGCAGAGCATACCTGAACTAGAGGCCACCATAGAGCCGCGAGAAGCCCACGTGAACGCCCCGGAAGAGCCGGGCAAGGGTGCCGCACCCCCTGAGCAGCAGCCCTCACAGCGCCGCTCGTGGTGGCGGGCTTTCTTCGGGTTGGAGTAAGCGCGGGAGATAAGCATGATAAAGGACAACGAACGCCATCAAATGCACCAGCGTATTATGGCCTATTGGATTGCCTACTATTCGACGCTGAGGGAGGAACTTCCGAAATACATCGCGGACACCGAGTCGAAGAAGATACCGGTCTTCTTCAGGACTCACCGGAGGTACGTCCGCGTTTTAGAACTGGACGACGGCTTCGTGATAGCGCATCGCACGGTCCCAAGGGATGAGTACGATACAGTCGGCTATTGGGAAACGTTCCACTTTCATGACTACCGGGGACAAACCGTAGGAGCCGCCACGGGGCGAGGGTATCCTCCATATGGCGACTTTATGGACGCGGAGATGCCAACAGCACAAGAGGTCAATAGCGGAGAGTACGCAGACCCCATGCCTCCCGAGAACATAGAGAGCCGGGACTTCATTAGCCATAACAGAGTCCGTACAACGCTGTCGGAAGATTTAGCCCGAGTGGAAGCTCGGAAGAACCTTCGAGAGCATTTCGAGGAACAGCCGCCCCGGCCGAGTTGATTGGCTATATCGGTTGTGGCTTCAGGACAAACAATCGGGATCGTAGTTGGGGTACTGTCCGGTATCTCAGGCGTTGTTTTAGGATTCATAAACCTCTATCTTCGTTGGAAGGATTGGCAACCGCGCTTACATCTTGAAGCTGATTTCGGGGGACAGAAGACGAGGAGCTTTTATGGGGGGCAGACGAAAGGCTTTCTGTTCCTAGACGTAACCAATCCTAGCCCCATGGTGGAGTCAACAGTCACACGGGTTTTCCTTGCATTAAGCAATGGTAATGGCCGGGTTGAGGAGTTCCACCTGCCGCAAAAAGTAATGTGGGTAGGAGGGTTAACCCTTCCGCGCCGTATTAAGGTGAGAGACTTAGCTACCTTTCGAATAGACCTTCAAACGCTCTGCCGCAAACTACACGAAAAAGGATATAGGGATTCTGTCTTTGTCACTCCCAAAATCAAGGACGCGCTAGGCAATGTCTATGAGGCGCAAGGAGAGACGCTTATTCCTATAGACCCCTCCACCGGTCCAGGCGGGGTTGCCATTCCTACGATTCGCATGACGTGAGCTTGTCACGATCACCCCCGCCATCCAGCCGGTCCGCTGCCGCAGGGGAGTGTAGGAGAAGGTCCGTCACTAATTAGTCCTGTGTAGCGCACTGTTTGTGGAGCGGAGCCTTGGCTACACAGGACAGACCTAGCCGGAGTTGCCCGACATGGCCGCCAAGAACGGGACGAACAGCATGAGCGCCAAGGCCGGGAACACTAGCAGCATGCCGACGCCCATCTAAAAGCCCCGCCTATCTAGATGTCCCACCTAGCCGTTGAGCCTCTATTAGACATGAACGCGACACCTGCGGGATTTGACTCCTGCGGCACCTCGAAAGATATCCAGCCCCTGATGCATTCGCCCCGTTGGAGGGTCGCTAGGTTGTGTAAGTCAGGTTCAACCGCTGGTAGTCCCGTAGGCTGAATGCGCGTGTTATCCGGCATCACTAAAGCGAACTCGAACGCATCCACACCTATCGGGGCATCTGAGTCACGATTGCAGCTTTCCACATCGATTGCCGCAAACTTGTTCCCTGGCTGGAGGATGCTTTCAAAACCCGTGTTCGCCTGCACGTCGTCTTGATAGCTGTAAACGCGCACAGTACCGTGCTCGAATTGGGCCGTTTCCCCTATCGCCAAGGGGCGAGATGGCTCCCTCGGGGCAGGTGGCGGACTGCTGGCGGGCTGCTCCTTGTCAACTGACTCCTTCTCGGCTGTCTCTCGCACCGTTTGGCTGCCCAAGTAGTATGCTGCCCCTAATGCGACCACGACCAATAGGGCTACTCCGACGACGATTATTGGTTTGCGCATGTTTACGACAGAGCTACCCTACCGGCAACCACCCGTCGGCTTGCATCTGCGCATCCCCGGCGGCGCGCACCCACGAGCCCATTTCGTACGCATAGCACCAGTATTGCGCCCCGTATGGCTCGCAATACCAGTAGTTGCCGCTGTTAGGGTGGTAGTACAGCGTCTGCGCCGACGCCGGGGCGGCCATAGCAAAAGCCGCCAGAAGCGCCACCAGAAGCACCACGACTAACCTAGTCATGCCCCTACCTCCTAACCCAGCGGTATCTGACAGCGGGGGTCGTTCGGGTCGATAGTCATGTCGTAATAGCGGTCAATACAGCGGACCGGCTCATAGTCCAAGAGGGTGGAGGTTATGATGCCCGCATCGTCCCACTTGAATAGGTAGTGACCGTTGAAGTAGAGTTGATAGCGGTTATCTTCCCCTAGCAGCGCACTCGAGTTAGTGGAGTACCAATCGCACGAATCCGGCGGGATAAACGTCCCTTGATATACGTCCCGACACGCCGCCTCTGCTATGGGATTGTTTTCCGGCGAGGATGCTTCGCACGGCCCTTCGGCAGCACCTTTAGCCTTAGCGTGGGCGGGTATCTCCTTGGTCACTCCGTCCTGACAAACTGTGCGCGTCTCTTTTGGCGCTCCCGCGGCCACCGAGGTATCAGAGCAGGGCGTAAAGGCGCTTGATCAGGGTTATCCACACCCTATATGAGTATGCAATATCTTGCAGTAGTAGTGGTGCAGGGGCATGAAAACAGCCGGGGCTATTGGGTATGTAGGGCAGAAAGGTCCGACTGTGAGAGTATCAAAACCCATCGATTAGGTGAGGTATTGAGACTTTGATTTTGGTACGGGTTTTGGTACTCCGGGAGGACAATAAAACCGCTCGCTTTAGGAGTGGGCTAGAGGTGTACCAAAAAGGATCGTTTTTGGAACAGGGCAGCAGTGTTCTAGCTAGACCCACAATCCCCATTGTGCGAAAGAACCAGAAGCGATATCGGCATCGGTACAATGGAGCTCTGATCGATAAACGCACCAGCTCCTTCATTACTATGAAGGAAGAGGGTGTGTAGGAAGCTAAGATATACAGCAATTCGGGCGGCTCATTGACAAAACGCACCCTCAAAACGTTGTACTTCCTCGGATTACTGGTGGAAATGCTGATCCGCTTCCCTCATGAGCGGCAGCGTAGGCAGACCCGGATCGTGGTTGACCGGGTGAGTGCTTTGGAGCAGTTGTTAGTCGGGCTTGTGGCTGTGGGATTGGGCTTGCTCCCTGGCGCCTATGTGTTCACCTCCTGGCTGAATTGGGCAGACTACCGCTTATCGCCAAGAGCGAGTGGGCGAGCTGGCAGTGTAGGTACTGCTCTTCTTGCTACCGCGGTATGGATATTTTGGCGCTCACACACTGATCTTGGCCGCAATTGGTCGCCGTCGCTGCAAATCCGGGAGGGGCACACCCTCGTTACTGACGGGGTATATCGGTCGATCCGGCACCCTATGTACGCCTCAATATGGGTATGGGGTATAGCCCAAACTTTGTTACTGCAGAACTGGATTGCCGGTTGGGCTAGCCTCGGTCTGTTTCTGCCCATGTACGTATTGCGGGTGCCACGTGAGGAGCAGCTGATGCTTGAGCAATTTGGAGAAGCATACCGCGTGTACATGAACCAGACAGGCCGCGTTATTCCTCGCTGTAGAGGCTAGTGGGCTGGTACCATTGCACTGATGAGCACCATCGCCGGTAGCCGATCAGATCCCCTCCAGTTGTTTAGGGTTCGGCTCGCCACTCTCTGCCTGATAGGGGTCCTGCTCCTGTGCCACGGCGTCTTTGGGGCACTCCACCTCTGCAGCGCGTCGCCTACAGGCTCTGTAGCTCAGCACGCTCTCCACGAGCATTCGTCGGAGGGGATGGGAGCAGGCTCCCACGACCATCAAGCATGTCATCTGATGCACGCTGGCAATTACTACGCTGTCTTACTCACAGCTCTGCTCGGGTTGGCCCTGGGACTTCTCTTGCTTCTGAAGGGCGCAAGGGTCTGGAGCAGGATCACGCTGCCTCCAGCCGTTTTCCGGAACTTCTGCCCAGCAGTTCTGCATCCTCCACCAGCATTTACAGTTTCCCCTTTTCTCCTGCAGGTGATGCGGCTGTAAGCCTTTCCTCCCGCAATCCGCACGTAAGATACGGATTTAGGAAAGGAGCAACACATGAGACCGTACGCGAATTTCTGGCTACTCGTGCTCCTCCTCGCTTCGGTCCTGGGGCTGGTCTCCTCCTGCTCAGGCTCCGCCACAAATGAGCAAGGTAGCGCTGAGGAAAGCGAGAGTGAGGAAGCCTCCAGTGGTATGCAGGGCATGGAGCACAGCGGTATGGATATGAGTTCAGGGCAGATGATGGACGCGTCCCAAATGCTCATGCAAAACGGTGAGTATTCAGACGAGCATTTCATCAACGCGATGGTTCCCCACCACCAAGGGGCCATAGACATGGCCAATGTTGCCTTAGAGAACGCCGAGCACCCGGAGATCCAACAACTCGCGCAGGCTATCATCTCCACGCAGCAGAGTGAGATAGACGAGCTCAAGGCCATTAAGCAACGCGAGTACGGCACATCAGAGGTGCCAACGGAGGCGAACCCGGAGGAGATGAAGATGATGGGGATGATGGCGGATCCTAAGGAGCTGGCAAACCAGCAGCCCTTTGACAAAGCGTTTATCGACGCGATGATTCCGCACCATCAATCGGCAATAGATATGGCCAATGTTGCCTTCGAGCAGACGAGCGACTCTGAGATAAAGAACCTGGCCTTGGGCATTGTGACTGCGCAGCAACAAGAGATTCAGCAGATGATCGGTTGGCGTCAGGAGTGGTACCCGGGGGACTGAGGGTACCCTCAGCTCCACCATACCTAAGAGAAGAAAGGAGATCCATCCATGACTCATGCTGAGCGGATGATCGAGACGAACCCAAGCCCCGTACCGGTGGATAGCCCGACGCTGGCAGAGTGCATCGACGCGTGCTTTGACTGTGCCCAAACCTGCACCGCCTGTGCCGATGCGTGCCTAGGTGAAGGAGATATCCAAATGCTCGCCCGCTGCATCCGCCTTGATCTCGACTGTGCAGAGGTGTGCGGCGCGACAGGTAGGATCCTCTCTCGCCAAACAGCCACCGATTCGCAGATGCTGCGAGTAGCTCTTGAAGCGTGCGCCCAAGCATGCCACCTCTGCGGTGAGGAATGTGAGCAGCACGCAGAGCACATGGAGCACTGCCGCATTTGCGCTAATGTCTGCCGCCGCTGCGAGAGTGCCTGCAACAACCTCGTCTCGGCAATGGGGGCGTAGCTGATGGAGAGCGGTATTGTGGGCGCTCTGCTTGAGGCCCTCTCGATGGCTTTTGGGATGACCTGGGAGATCTTGTGGGCTCTCATCCTGGGCTTTGCCCTCTCAGGTGTGGTGCAGGCGGTGGTAACCAAATCGGAGATGACACGCCTGCTTCCTGATGACTCCCCCAAGTCAATCGGTGTTGCGTGCGGGTTAGGCGCTGCAAGCTCATCGTGCTCCTACGCTGCGGTGGCTCTTGCCCGCTCCATTTTCGCAAGGGTGCCAACTTCACCGCGACCATGGTCTTTGAGTTTGCCTCCACCAATCTGGTGATCGAGCTTGGGATCATCATGGCCATCTTGCTTGGTTGGCAGTTCACCCTAGGTGAGTTTGTGGGTGGGACGCTTATGATAGTGATCCTCTGGGCCCTCTTTCGCCTATTCCTGACACCCCGGCTCGTTCAGGCCGCAAAGCGGCAGGCAGAGCGTGGTCTAGTGGGCTCGATGGAGGGACATGCTGAGATGGACATGTCAGTACAGGAGGAGGGGTCAATTATTTAGCGTGCCACCTCACCTGCAGGCTTCACCTCGATTAGCCACTACTTCGTCATGGACTGGGCTTCGATCTGGAAGGACATTGTTGTCGGCTTGCTGCTTGCAGGAGCGCTCGCTGCGTGGGTGCCCTACTCGTTCTGGCAGAGCTTCTTTTTCACCGACCAGCCGGTCCTCTCTACTCTGTGGGGAGTGCTAGTAGGTCCCTTGATTGCGGTGCTCTCTTTTGTCTGTTCCATAGGAAACGTGCCCTTAGCAGCCGTGCTGTGGAACGGAGGCATGAGCTTTGGCGGAGTTATGGCCTTTATCTTCGCTGACCTGATTGTGTTGCCCATCCTGAACATCTACCGCAAGTACTATGGAGGGAAGGTCAGCCTGTTTCTCTTCGCAACCTTCTATGTCGCGATGGCCGCCGCCGGGCTTATTGTCGATCTGGTCTTTGAAGCGCTCGGGCTTGTCCCAACGCATCGCAATGCCCGGGTGGTGGAGGCGAGCATAGAGCTTAACTACACGACGGTCTTGAACGTCATCTTTCTCATCCTGGCTGCGGTGTTGGTGTGGCGGTTTATGAAGACCGGAGGTCCTGAGATGCTAAAGATGATGGGCGAGTCGGCGGATCACTCGAACCATATGGGGCACGAAGGGCACCAGCACCACAGCTAGTCTTTGAAGGCGCACTGTGAAGCGAGAGGCAACAGGTATCGTAAAGAAAGGAGTTGGTGGTAATGATGGGACAGGGTGGCATGATGGATGGATGGGGTGCCTTCGGCTGGTTGGGGATGCTCATAGCACTCCTCTTTTGGGGCGGGCTTCTCGTCCTCATAATCTGGGCTGTAGTAAGGATCGTCTCGGCTATAGAACACCGCCATGGCGTATCACCTCACACCACACAAGGTCACGCGCAAGGCAGTTCAGCAGAAGAGATTCTGAAAGAGCGCTTTGCCCGTGGAGAGATCGACACCGAAGAGTTTAAGGAACGGCGCCGTATGCTGCGTGACGACGAAGACACGTAATGGTTGCAAAGAAGAACAGTTCCAGGAGGCACATTCTCCTCTGGGTAGGATTGGGGATGATCGGTGCCGCCATAGTGCTGAGACTGATAGGTGTTCTCATCTTTGGATTAGGAGGCAACCTCACCAGTCCTGCGAGTAATGCACCTGGTACCGCAGAACCATTTGGCACAGCAGCAACACCCTCTAGCGTCCCAAGCAACCTCTCTGAAGCACGCGCTGCGTTTGAGCAAGCAGTAAGTAACTCCGGCAACTCCAACCTCGAAGTAAAAGATGTCATGGAGTTTGCCAACAACTACTACGCCCAGGTCAGGGAAAGCGACACCGGTATCGGTGCAATGGAGCTTCTGATTGACAAACAAAGAGGCCGACTGTACCCGGAGCCGGGACCGAACATGATGTGGAACACTAAGTACGGGATGATGGGCGGTCGTGGTATGGGCGGCATGATGGGCCAGGGCGGCCCAAACGGCGGGGGCATGATGGGTGACTTCTACCAACCTTCTCAAGCAAGCCCCAACGACCAGCTGCCAATAACTCCTGAAGATGCAACCCAGATAGCCAACGACTACATAACTCGCAACTCCCTTGGTACAGACACAGAAACGCCTGATCAGTTCTACGGTTACTACACCATACACACCAAGAGCGACGGTGAGGTCAACGGGATGCTCAGCGTCAACGGTTACACGGGTGCGGTGTGGTACCACACCTGGCACGGTCCCTTTATCGTTATGGAGGAGGAAGAGGAAAGCGAGTAGCTAAGCTCACCGACAAGACAAGTAGATCAGGCATAAGGATCAACGCCTTCTGTCAATGTGGAGAAAGGAAGCGACAAAATGGCGTCAGTTAGGATGATCCCTGAAGAGGAAGCCACCGGGAAAATCGCAGATATTTATGAAGAGATCAAGACCGAGCTTGGGATCGATTTTGTCCCCAATCTTTATAAGGTTATGGCCTCCAAACCAGGAGTTCTAGAGGCAAATTGGAATAGGGTTAAAGCGGTTATGGTTGAACCAGGGAAACTCGACCGCTTAACGAAAGAGATTATTGCAGTTGCTGTATCAGCAGTGAATGCCTGCGGCTACTGACTCACAGTTCATACTTCTGCGGTGCAGGAGTTAGGACTGGATGACGAAGCGGTGCTAGAGCTCATGGCCGTTGTGGATCTCATGAGCGGCTTCAATAAGCTGATGGAGGGCTTGCGAGTCGAACCAGACGAAAAACCTTGGTATGGGTGAGGATAGGAATCTAGAGTGCCGTGAGCACTCACCGAATTTCTTCTCAGAAGACAG
>Ga0126314_10001034_pt1 | contig 13177 bp, 14 predicted proteins | sample Plot105B_FD_92535 | JGI IMG/M metagenome (GOLD analysis project Ga0126314, IMG submission 92535) | Serpentine soil microbial communities from UC McLaughlin Reserve, CA, USA - Plot105B | ecosystem: Environmental > Terrestrial > Soil > Grasslands | place: USA: UC McLaughlin Reserve, Lake County...
AATAAAAACGCCGAAACTTAAGTAAAGTTTCGGCGTTTTCATAATGATTTTAGAGACCCTATTTGTAAACTTTGATCATGAACACATAATCCTTGATCTTTTCAATTTGTTTAGGCTTGCTCAGTCCTTGTAATGAATTTCTTTTACTGAAGGCTACTTTATTTCCTAATGAATCATTAGGAATAGAATTAAGAGCTTCCTGAATATATTTTGATTTGACTGCAAAGGTTGCTCCATCTACCTGATTTTGTTTCGCGCTGATCACACCGATTATGTTTCCCTGCTGATCCAATAATGGACCTCCACTATTTCCAGGGTTTACGGGGATAGAAACTTGATATTGAGTAGTATCCCCATTATAACCCGTTTTGGAACTAACATAACCACGACCGTAAACTGCATCGTCTTTCGGGAAGCCTAATGTATACACTTCTTCCCCCATACCAATAGTGTTTCTTTTCAAGCGGTAAGGCAGATTTGAAAGTCCTTTAAATCTATTGTCTGTTATTTTAAGAATGGCAAGATCATATTGAGAATCTGTTCGGATTACACGAACCTTATAAGGTTCACCGCTATTATCTACAACGGTTATAGATTCAGCTCCTTCGATCACATGAAGATTGGTCAGAATATATCCGTTAGCGGTAAGCGCAAATCCAGTTCCTCCGTAATTTGCCGGACGTTCATTTTTCGGTATACTGGCGTTAGCTGTAGAATTGATCTTTCTGATAAGACTGCTCTGTGAGCTCTTAAGACTTGTAAGATCTCTCTTAACCTGCTCCACACTGCCTATTTGCTCGGTATTCTGTTGTATAGAATAGAGCATAGCCATTGTCAGTAAAATAAAAGATGCTGCTACCCCCAGGGCTGCCTTGTTCTTTCTCCAAATGTTTACGACAAATGAAGGATGTGGTCTGAATTTCCTGCTTAATGTGTCAACATCAACATGGCCATGAGCCTCGTCCATTTTACCTTTTAAATCTAATGTTACAGCATAATCCCTTAAGGATTCAAGAAAAACCTTATGAGCCACAACCTTATGATCGACTGAAGGATCATTGAGGCGCAATTGCTCAAATGCCTTAGTCTCTGCTTCGGTTAATTTACCGTTCAGGTAATCTTCGATAATCCCTTCTAACTCTATCTCGTTTCTCATTTCAAATCAATTTGAAAAAATAATTTCTTTAATCTTTGCAGACATTTATATTTCTGCGTTTTCGCATTGTCCGTGTTTGTATATCCAAATTTTTCACAGATATCCTGCATAGACAGATTGTTGATATAAAAATCCTGAATAATTGTTTTGCACGGTTCGCCTAAATGTTGAAGCGCAGATTGCATTTTTTTAAATTGCTGATCCTTTTCTTCATGCTGCTCCACATCATCCTCAGTAGCAATGACATCTTCAAAGTCGGCGATGTTACTGGTCTTTCTACTATGCTGTGCAAGTTTCTTGAGCCAGATGCGTCTGCAAACTGAGTAGATATAGGTTTTTAACTTACTGCTCAACTCAAAATTTCCGCTCTTTATTTTATTATACAACACGATTATTCCTTCCTGATACACATCTTTTGCATCATCCTCATCACCGTTGTTGTTTAAAATGAATTGTAAGATCATGGGAAAATACCCAACATACAATTTATTTAGCGCATCATCCGAGTTGTTTAAGATCCCTAAAACGACCTCTCTATCTGTTGGAACTGAACTGCTTAACTTATTACTCACCAATTAATACATTTATACGTGAATGGTAACCCAATGTTAACTAAAAAAAATAATTCTTTTTATTATTTCCCTTTAATACATGAACTCCTTGCAGGGTAACCCTTTTATATTTTTTTAATTTTCATGGATTATTAATTGATAAACAATACATTTGCGGCCATAAAAACAGGTCAATCAGAAAATATTTTATTTTTTTTCGTTTACCTGGGTTACCTTTTAAAGTTTAAGGTATTAAACACTAAAATTAATTAATTATTTAAAATAGAATTAGAATGAAAAACGCATTTAAATTTGGCTTTTTAGCTTTAGCAATCTCTTTATCAGTAGCAGCTTGTAACTCAGAAAAAACTGGCGAATCTACAGACACTACACTTACTGATTCATCAGCAATAACTACTGAAGTTGATACTACAGTAACTGATTCAACTGTAAAAGATACAGCTGTAACTACTACTACAACTACTACTGACACTGTAAAGCACTAAGCTGAGTCAAAACTTATAAAAAAGGCTTCCGATGCATCGGAAGCCTTTTTTATTGCTTTTAACTTTCCGATTCAGTCTTATCTTTCGATAAAAGGTAATAAATGTTACCTTTGCGCTTGTAAAACAGTCAAGAATTCATGAACTTATCTTCTCTTCAAGCCATTTCTCCGGTAGACGGACGTTATAGAAATACTACTCAAAATCTTGCTAAATATTTTTCCGAATATGGTTTGATTAAATACAGGGTATATATAGAAATCGAATACTTTATCGCACTTTGTGAGGTTAATTTATCGGGCCTACATGATTTTGATAAAACCTTTTATCCTAAACTGCGCGCTATTCATGAACAATTTAATGATGAGCATGCCCAGGAAATAAAAGATACAGAAAAAATTACGAATCATGACGTAAAAGCTGTTGAATACTTTATTAAGAAACGTTTCGATCTTATCGGTCTTGAAAAGTATAAGGAATTTATTCATTTTGGATTAACATCTCAGGACATTAATAATACAGCCATCCCTTATACCATTAAACTGGCTTTGAATGAGGTTTATTTTCCTCAAACTGGAGAGCTAATCACTAAGATCAGGGAATTGGCTGCTAACTGGAAGGATATACCTTTACTGGCCCATACGCATGGCCAACCTGCTTCTCCCACCAAACTTGGTAAAGAATTTATGGTATTTGCAGAGCGTCTGGAGATTCAGTTGAATAACCTGAGAAATATCCCCAACAGCGCTAAATTTGGCGGCGCAACCGGAAATTTTAATGCACATCATATTGCATATCCTCAGACCGACTGGATTGCATTTTCAAATCATTTTGTAAACAAAATACTGGGCTTATCCAGAGCACAGTATACCACCCAAATAGAGCATTATGATCAGTTTGCAGCACAATGTGATGCAATGAAAAGGATAAATAATATCCTGATCGATATGGACAGGGACATTTGGACGTACATCTCCAAAAATTACTTTAAACAAAAGATAAAGGAGGGTGAAGTTGGTTCATCAGCGATGCCGCATAAGGTGAATCCTATTGATTTTGAAAATGCAGAAGGCAATGCTGGAATAGCCAATGCCCTGTTTGAATTCTTTGCAGCCAAACTACCGATTTCAAGACTACAACGAGACCTTACGGATTCTACAGTACTCAGAAATGTAGGTGTTCCTATGGCGCATACTGCAATTGCTATTGCCTCTACGTTAAAAGGACTGAATAAATTGCTGCTTAATGAAGATGCGATCAATGCTGATCTGGAAAACAACTGGGCAGTTGTAGCAGAAGCGATCCAGACCGTATTGAGACGGGAAGCATATCCTAACCCTTACGAAGCACTGAAAGACCTTACGCGAACAAATGAAAAGATCACAGCTATTACTATGGCTAACTTTATAGATGGATTGAATGTAAATGAAAGTGTCAAACAAGAGCTTAAAAAGATTACACCGTTCAATTACACGGGCGTTTTCTAATATGATCGAAAGCGTTTCGAACCTTGCATAAGAATATAATGACCTAAAACAGACAACGCTACCTAAAATTGCATCAATGAATTAATTATTTTTGTAGAAAAAATAAAGAGAATGACTATCAACGTATATACAGAACAAACACCCAACCCTGCTACAATGAAGTTTATGGTCAATAAATTATTGATCAATGGCAGTGAAGATTTCGCTACTAAAGAAAGTGCCGAACATTCTCCTTTCGCCAAGGAACTATTTAAATTCAACTTTGTTAACGGTGTGTTTTTCGCAAGTAATTTTGTAACCATTACCAAAACCGAAGGTACGGAATGGGGTGATGTCGAACCGATTTTAAAAGAGTTTGTAAAGGGTGCCGTTGAATCAGAATATAAGATCAAGGAAGAAACTTCCGGTGAGGCTCCTGCGTTTGAAGGAACAGATATTGAAATTAAAATTCAGCAGATCCTGCACGACTATGTTCGCCCTGCCGTAGAACAGGATGGAGGCGCCATCAGCTACAGATCTTTTGATGAAGCCGAAGGTGTAGTAACTGTAGAGCTCAGAGGCTCTTGCAGCGGTTGCCCTTCTTCTACTATTACTTTAAAATCTGGTATTCAGAATTTATTGCAGCGTATGGTACCTGAAGTAAAAGAGGTTATTTCTGAAGCACTATAAAATATCTTTTTTTTTGCCCCTTTCTTTAAAAAAGGCAAATCATAAAAAACAGCCCGTCAAAAGCGGGCTGTTTTTTTTATGAGCTTTTCGTGCCTTGTTTGAGGGATAACCAAGTAGAAGAATAACTTTTATAACGCCAAAGCATCAGCAGCTGGTTTAAGGCTCTTACAACGGAAAATACACCGATATAAGACCGCTTCTAATCCATTAGATATGGCTTAAGTATGGCTTTGGTATGGTTCATGTATGGCTTATGTCCTTATCAATTAAATAGAAACATACAATCAATACTTAATATTAACAAGTTATTGATATTTGTTTAACCATAGATTAAATTCATGAGAATATACTCGTTTTTAAATGCTCAGGTTAATTTCTTATAGATTTTAAAAACACGAACGGTATGGGTCGCACCGCTTCTGGCAGAACTATAATTGATGAAATAGTAATAAACTGATTAAGGATCACCAAAGTTAACCATCAAAATGCTTCTCAATAGTTTCCAGCAACTCTCCATCGATCTTAGCATTAGTCGCTAAAATCTCCCTGGTATTAATGAACTCATCACCACCTCTAAAATTCAAAACATTCCCTCCCGCCTGTTGCACTAAATAAGCCCCCGCAGCTACATCCCAGGCATTGAGGTTGTACTCAAAGAAAGCATCAAACCTGCCGCATGCCACATAAGCCAAATCTACAGCTGCGGAACCAATGCGTCTTAACCCGTGACATTTCTGCATCATTTCAGATAAGAGCTGCATGTATTTAGCTTGCTTATCAAACTGATAATAAGGGAACCCCGTAGCTAAAAGACAGTCTGATAAAGATGCTCTCGGAGACACTCTGATTTCTTTACCGTTCAGGTAAGCAGCTCCGCCCTTGTAGCTGTAAAACATTTCACCCCTGTTGATTTCATAAACTACTCCTATCACTGGCATATTATGTTCATACAGAGCTATACTAATCGCATAGGCAGGTATCCCGTGAATAAAATTAGTAGTCCCGTCAAGCGGATCAATGATCCAGTTGTAGATATCTCCTTTACTATTGATAGTTTCTTCTTCCGTAGTAAAACCAGCTTCCGGAATCAGTTTTTTTAAGTTTCTAACCAGCTGTTTCTCTGCATTTTTATCAACATAAGAGACCAGATCGTTCAATCCTTTAAATTCGATGGCGTTAGCATCGAAATTCATAGACTCTTTTCTGATGAAATTCCCAGTCAGCCTGGTAATGGCAATGACCTTATTGCACAATAATTCGTAATCCAAATCTTTAATAAGTTTAGTAGTTCGCCAGTTTTTCCTTATTCCTTTGCGAATAGGCAACAAGAAGCAAGCCAGACAAGAATAAAAGACTTGAGATCAGCTCAGCCTGTGTAAAATTAATACCTGCTACATGGTACTTTGTATTTACCCTGATCAGTTCAATACAGAATCTCTCAATACCGTTCAGCATCAGGTAAATTCCGAACATCGTACCCGGAGATTTAATTCGATCACGCAATTTCCATAGAATAAGGAACAATATAAAGCAGACGATCACCTCGTAGATTGGTGTCGGGTATACGGCATCAGGCAGGACATTACAGAATTTACCCTCACACCCAGGAATAGGCACGCCCTCGCCCGCTACATTATTGGGATAAGTATAGGCCCATAACCAGTCAGGAAGCCAGTTGAAAGGCTTCGGATTTTGATTAGGAATACCCCAGTCACCATCACCGGACATATGACAGCCAATCCGGCCAACACTGTAAGCCAGCATCATACCCGGCCCGCCAATATCAAGCATATGCAAAGGTTTAATGCCATTTTTGCGTGCAATGTACAACACAGCCGCACCCCCGCAGATCAGTCCTCCATAAAAGGTAAGTCCGCTAAATGAAAGCAAACCGCCTATCGGATCCTGTACAAAAGTATCCCAATGTTCCAGGTTGTCAAATATCTTGGCGCCAAGAAAGCCCCATACAGCCGCCCAAACGATCAGGTTACCCATCAATTCGTGTGGTTGCTGGGTAAGTTCAACAACCTTAGGTTTATCCAGCTTATGTGCGCTCTTCTCTTTATGATCCCAGTAAGCAAAAAGACCGGCAAAAAATAAGCCCCCCAGTAAATTTCCCTGTAAAGAAAGCAGCACTGTTTGTGCATCACTTACAAACAATTTGTAATTTAACAAGGCATATACCAGCTTATATCCTATCAAAAATCCGAACAGACCATTCAGAATCAATTCCGTCGTCGTAGCGGGTTTGCCAACGGTCACCATTTTTTTTTGCGGACGTAATATGCCCAAGGCCTCTTTACGCTTAAATTCCTGGGTAAAAGCCCAATAACCGGCTATAAAAGCCAGTGCCACAAATACACCAAAAGTATTGAAAGGTAGTGGGACTTGTACACCAAAAAGATATTCTAAAAAATGAGATACAGTAGGAAACATACAGATAAAAAAGTTTTATGCGAATATAGGATTAATGCGCTAAAACTTCTTCAGTTTCCGCAACTTCTACCTCTCCCTCGGCTGTTAACAGAACCAGTTTTACTATTTTGATCTCATTCACCATTACCGGATCATATTTGGCTTTCACTTTTACATAATTCCTGGTAAAACCATGCATAAAACCGTTCTTCTGATCATCTTCAAAAAGCACCTCGCCTATCGCACCTATCTGTGACTCATAAAACGCCCTTCTTTTCTTATCTGAAAGAATATGCAACATCTTACTCCGGTCTGCCCTTGTACTTCCGGCCACACGGCCTTCCATTTCAGCTGCCGGCGTCTGTTCCCTTTCCGAATAAGTAAAAACATGCAGGTAAGATACATCCAGTTCATTCAGGAACTGATAAGTATCTAAAAAATCTTCCCTGCTTTCACCGGGAAAACCTACAATCACATCCACACCTATACAGCAATTGGGCATGACCTCTTTAATCTTTGCTACACGCTCCACATAAAGCTCTCTCTGATAACGTCTGCGCATTAGACCCAGTATTTTATTGGAACCCGACTGCAACGGGATATGAAAATGCGGAACAAATCTTTTCGAGCCAGCTACAAATTCAATGATTTCATTGCTCAGTAAGTTCGGTTCTATAGAAGAGATCCTGATCCGCTCTATACCCTCCACTTCATCAAGAGCCCGTACCAGATCAAAAAACTTATCTTCACGCTGACCATTTCTGATCCCGAAATCTCCCAGATTCACTCCTGTAAGCACGATCTCCTTCACCCCGCTCTCAGCAATCTGACGGGCCCTGTTGATCACATTCCCGATGGTATCACTACGACTTCCTCCGCGCGCCAGCGGAATAGTACAATAAGTACATGGATAGTCACAGCCATCCTGAACCTTAAGAAAGGTCCTTGTCCTGTCACCTATCGAATAGGCTGCAATAAAATTATGATTTACTTTTTCTATATTTTGCTGATGAACCACAGCTTTTGGTTGTTTGGTCAGATCAGAGATATATTCAACAATACGGAATTTTTCAGCAGCACCTAATACCATATCCACCCCTTCAATTTCAGCAATCTCAGCAGGTTTCAGTTGTGCATAACAACCAACTATTGTTACATAGGCATGGGGTGCATATTTTAAGGCTTCTTTTACAACCTTACGGCATTTCTTATCGGCATGCTCAGTTACGGAACAGGTATTGATCACGTAGACATCAGCACCTGCTGTAAAATCAACCACACCATATCCTGCATCAGTAAATAATCTTCCGATGGTGGATGTTTCTGAAAAGTTCAGCTTACAGCCTAAAGTATAAAATGCTACGGTTTTCATTGAAGCCGCAAAGATAGAAAAAACTATTCACTCCAACGATAGCTGTCCTGCTCGAGTCCTGCCAGATCGACTACCCTGTTTACTACAGTCTGCGCCACATCTTCAATTGTTTTTGGCAATGAGTAAAAAGACGGATTCGCCGGACAAATAATTCCGCCTGCCTCTGTAACAGCTTTCATATTATTGATATGGATAAGGCTGAAAGGCGTATCACGTACTACGGCGATCAATTTTCTGCGTTCTTTTAAAATTACATCGGCTGCTCTGGAGATTAAATCATTGGAAATGCCCTGCGCTATTCTCCCGAGTGTCCCCATAGAGCATGGAATAATAATCATAGTGTCAAATTTTGCAGAGCCTGAAGCAAAGGGTGCATTAAAATCTGTTTTATGGTAGAAATCAAAGGGATAATCATCATAAGTCTCATTCCCCAGTTCAAAGCGCCAAACCTGTTTTGCATTATCAGACATAACCACACCTACCCGTCCTATCTGTTCTTCCAGTTTCAACAAATTATCCATTAATAATTTGGCATAAACTGACCCGCTGGCACCTGTAATAGCTACTATGATTTTTTTCTTTTTCATAAACTGATCAAAGATACGCAACCAACCTAACAAAAAAGGGCCGAAAATTACTTTTCGACCCTACATCTACCTATGAAAAACATACCCCTTTGAAAGGGTAAGCTCAAATGTAAATATCTTTTTCAATAAATGAAAGTTTAAACATAGTTTTTTATCGATGTAATTATAAAATTATTCTATATCAAACCTTTAGCCCTTATTCTTGTTCTATTACCGACATCAAACACTATTGTTATGAAAGAATCAGAAGGCAAGAACTTCATTACACATGCAGAAATAGTAGGCATAACCAATCGGCCCCTGAGGATTAATTATAAAGAAACAACAGATGGCATTCCTTATTATGAATGCATCATTGACGACCAAAAAATACAGCTGCGTAAAGATGAAAAATGGGAATTGATCTGGGGTGATTTGAAACCTGAAACCGTTGAACAACTTGGCAAAGTAATAGATAATGAATCTAATCTTTAATCTGCCAAATATTTACCTACTTTCACCAGTTTACCTGTAAACGCCTTTTCTGGATTCTTTAGACAATCTTCAACCTGAAAAATCATATCATCAATTTCAAATGGTTTGGCAATAAAAGCATTACAGCCATAGTTACCCAATGATAGCATTACTTGTGGATAAGCTGAACAAATCACTACAGGAATTTGCCTGGTTGAAGGCTCTCTTTTCAGTTGCGCACACAATTCACCACCGTTGATGCCAGGAAGTAAGTAGTCCAATAGTATTACATCGGGATTACTATGTTCAACTAATGCGAAAATGTCATCTACATGCTGAACACAATAAGTTTTAAATCCAGCATCTTGAAATAATGCCTGTAACAAGTGCATCAGACTGTCATCATTTTCGATGATCAGGATAGTTTTGGATCTATGCTCTTCCATTATGTTTCAAATACGCCCGAATTTTAAGACAGGCGTATAATAACAAACGAAGATAGCTTCAGTTTTATTTCTTTTTAGATTCAACAATTTTGGCACAAAACAATAATATTTTCAACGTAACATGTATTTAAGAAACATTTTTCATACTTTTAACTCCACACACCAAATCAACCAAATGTATGAAACCGCAATTACTTAAAGTTTCTAATCACCCAGTAAATTCGTTTAATGCGAGAAGGGATAACGTACCCTACATAAATAACCGGTGGCACTACCATTCAGAAGTTGAACTGATCTATTTTAAGAAAGGTAATGGCACACAGTTTATAGGTGACAGCATTAAACGATTCAGATCTGGTGATGTCATACTGGTGGGCGCCCACCTGCCACACTACTGGAAGTTTGACGAGACTTATTTCAGTGAAGATCAGAAAAATTACGCAGATGTTGTTGTCGTTCATTTCAATGAAAATTTCTGGGGCACTACTTTCTTAAATCTGCCTGAGAACAAATCTCTCAAACTTATTCTCGAAAAGGCACAAAGAGGCGTAATTGTTCAGGATAAGGTCAAAAAGCAAATCGGTGAACTGATTGAATGTCTGTTAGATGCTGAAGGACCAAAACGAATTATTCTACTGATAGAAGCATTGCTTTCAATTGAAGCACATGCAAATAATAACCTTCTTTCATCAATTGGTTTCCGTCATGATTTTGAAGAAACCGAGAATGACAGAATCAATGCGATCTATAACTATTCACTAAGCAACTTTAAACGGAAGATTCAGATGGAAGAAATGGCCGCAGTTGCCAATATTAGCCCTAATTCCTTTTGTCGTTACTTTAAATCCAGAACCAGAAAAACCTATACCCAATTCATCAGCGAAATCAGAGTAGGTCATGCCTGCCGATTACTAATAGAAGATAGTATGAATGTAAAACAGATTTGTTATGAAAGCGGATTTCACAATTTCGCAAGCTTCCATAAACATTTTAAAATGATCACGGGCAAGAGCCCCCTGAGCTATCAAAAATCATATCTTCAAAAATAATTATCTGCCCATCCAGCCACCGTCAACAGTCATAATTGTACCATGCATATAATTCGAAGCCTCAGACGCGAGAAATACAACAGGTCCTTTAAAATCTGTTACCTCACCCCATCTTCCAGCTGGTATGCGCTCCATAATAGATCTGCTCCTGTTTTCATCTGCTCTTAGTGCTGAAGTATTGTCTGTAGAAATGTATCCTGGTGCTATGGCATTTACATTTACGCCTTTTGCTGCCCATTCATTAGCAAACGATTTAGTTAGCTGTCCGATAGCACCCTTACTCGCAGCGTAGCCGGGTACGGTTATTCCTCCCTGAAAAGTTAGTAATGAAGCCGTGAAGATTACCTTTCCGCATCCTCTTTCAATCATTTCACGCCCAATCTCACGTGTCAGTATGAATGGAGCAGATTGGTTTACTGCAATCACTTCGTCCCAATACTCATCAGAGTGCTCCGCTACAGGGCTTCTGAGAATGGTCCCTGCATTATTCACCAGAATATCTATTACCGGATGATCCTTTTTTACCTGTTCACAAAAATTTTTCAAAGACATTCTGTTGCTGAAATCGCATTTGTAGGGATAAAAATTACGGTTAAGTGCCACAACACAATTCCCGACTTCACTGTTTGAAAGCTCCAAACTGGCCGATACACCTATGATATCTGCTCCTGCCTCTGCAAGTGCTTCAGCCATAGCTTTTCCAATACCTTTTTTACAACCTGTTACCAGGGCTTTTTTTCCTTTTAAACTGAATAAATTGAGTACCGACATCTTTTGTTTATTTATTTTACATCAATTTTTATAGGTTTTCGCAGTTTATTATAGAAGTTGTTCAGGTAATCAAACCATTGACCGGCGTTGGTAACCTCACCTCCTCTGTCCCATGCAGAGCCACTGTAATAAATCAGAGGCTCGTTGTTCTTTGCAATTGTATGAATCAGGTAATGTATCCTGTCATCATTCATTTTAAGTACAGGAGTAGTCGCAATAACACCTATGCCAGTTGTCCCATCTAGCCCATGTGCAGGTTCCCAATACCCCATTAATCCCAGTTTAGGATTAATTAAAACCTTTCCTGGCTCCTTGCGTTTCACAATACCAATAACTACCGGCAAGGCGCTACCATCACTATAAGTATAGTTAGCTGCAATTCGATTCATTCGTGAGCCCGCATCCAAAGAAATTGTTTTCATTACCTTCACCTCTTTGCCTTCCACATCCCAGGCGTCATAACCCAGTTGAAACGTCAGGCGTAACGGACCATTCTCAAGTACCTTCCAATGGTGATAATTCTTCGGAAAAAATATTGAATCACTAACATAAGGAGCAATATCTCCGGCTCCAAGTGTAAAGCCAACACTATAATAATCCATTCCGTCACCATGATCGGTGTGGTAGTCGGCACTCTTATACCAATCGTCTATAACCAGTTTATTTGTTTTTTTGACCCATACATCAGTACCAAAAGCATTATCTTTTCTACTCTCCAGTGCCTTTCCATACATACGATGAGCAACCTTATCATTTTCCCATGCAAAGTCATCATAACGCTCCGGCACATACCTCCCATATACTTTTCTTGCTACAGAAGCTGGCTTTCCAGGTACAATCGTCAGTCTGGCCTTCGCTTTCGATTTTAAAGTCAGCTGTATCAGCAACATTTTTATACCGTTTCCACCTCCATGATCAAATTGATATGGCACTTCCCTGCCATCGACAGAATTGATGACCTTAAAGTTCGCTGTGTCAATATCAGGATATTTTGCAACTATGTCCTTCCAGCTAAGTTCCATCACCTCATCTATTCTGTCTGCAACCGACGGATTGCTAAGTATTATGGTGGCTTTTGCGATCTGTTGTGCCAAAGTACCAACAGACATCCCGGCCAGCAAGACCAATAGCCCGGCTATTTTTTTCATGATCAAAAAGATTAGTAATTACCTCAATTCATTAACCGCACAATGATCCATATCTCCATAATCCAAATTCTCCCCTGCCATTCCCCAAATAAATGTATAATTGCTGGTACCTGCGCCTGAATGAATTGACCAGTTTGGTGAAATTACAGCCTGTTCATTTTGCATCCAAATATGCCTGGTTTCCTGCGATTCACCCATAAAATGACATACGCTCTGTCCTGCAGGTACCTCAAAATAGAAATAAACTTCCATTCTTCTGTCATGAGTATGTGCAGGCATCGTATTCCATATACTGCCACTCTTCAGTTCGGTCATTCCCATCTGTAACTGACACGTCTGTAATACACTGTTAACCAATAATTTATTGATCACGCGGTGGTTTGCGGTTTCAGGTGAGCCCAGTTCCACGACTTCTGCTTCAGTCTTTGATATCTTTCGGATAGGATACATAGTATGTGCAGGAGCAGAATTGATGTAAAATTTTGCAGGATTCTGCGCATCTACAGAAGCAAAATCTACTGTTTTTATACCCCTGCCAATATAAAGTGCTTCCTTAAAATCGAGGTCATA
>Ga0126314_10001036_pt1 | contig 13140 bp, 11 predicted proteins | sample Plot105B_FD_92535 | JGI IMG/M metagenome (GOLD analysis project Ga0126314, IMG submission 92535) | Serpentine soil microbial communities from UC McLaughlin Reserve, CA, USA - Plot105B | ecosystem: Environmental > Terrestrial > Soil > Grasslands | place: USA: UC McLaughlin Reserve, Lake County...
ATTGCTGATCGCCTGTGACCGTACGGAGGACCGCATATATACGAAAGTAACCGATAACAGGTATCCGGTCATTGTTTCAAATGCAAACTTCGTAACGCCTGCAATTCCTGCGGCCGGAGTTGTTGCAGGGGCAGCATTAAAGATAGAGTTTAACTTTAAGCCAACCGATCCAATAAGAGAGCTGCAGTTTTTTGAGAAAGTCGCCGCTGCAGATTCAGTCTTAATCGCCAGCGTACCTTATGCTCCGGCCTTTTCAAGTACGAAGAACTGTGACACCTTAATTTATAACTACACAGTTCCTTCCGGATTAACACCAGGAACCCCTATTGTATTCAGAGGAAGGGTGGTTAATCAGAACGGACTGACTAAGGACAGGACTTTTACTTATGTGATCAAGTAGGTCAGCGAAGATATAGCAGAGGCTTTCCCTTATGTATAGGGGAAAGCCTCTTTTTTTTTAAGCCTTTATTTTCATACTTTTGCTGATATCATTATTTATGGCAAGTTTTACACTTACTCCCGAAACCTGGACAAAGGTTAAGATTAAATTTCTTAGAAAATACCGTGAATTGGCACAGGTAAGCATCGTGTTTACTCCTGGTGAGGAAGACCAGCTGGTGCAGCAGTTGATGGACTTAGTAAAGCGGGACCGGGATTATGTGGAATTTACGATAAAAAAGGCACTTGCCGATCCCGAAGGAAACAGACTTTAATTTTCTTTTTTGTATCCTTGATCAGTTGTTTTTAAGGGCATTATGTGTTAAATTGCATTCCAACATCTAAGTTTGGGAATCTACAGATCTGTGCATGATGAAAAAATACAAACTGGCCGCCGCCTTAGTGCTAATCGCTTTCGCTTCTTTAACCTGGTCTTTTAAAGAGGACTTGTTCCTGGTTTCTAAAAACCTGGATATTTTTGCCGCTCTTTATAAGGAGATCAGCGTCAATTACGTCGAGGAGACAAATCCTTCTGAGCTGATGCACAATGGTATTGATGCAATGCTGGGTAATCTTGATCCTTATACAGAGTACATTCCGGAGTCTGAAATAGAAGATTATAAACTTAAATATGTGAGCACGCAATATGGAGGTATTGGTGCGAGTACTTTATTTATAGAGGGGAAATTGTTCATAAATGAGGTGATGGAGGGTTATCCTGCAGATAAGCAGGACCTGAAGCCGGGGGATCAGCTGGTTAAGATCAGCGATAATGAGGTGAAGGGTAAGGATCGAGCTCAGATCAGCCAGTTATTGCGGGGGCCAAAGGGTTCGCCTGTAGATCTGCTGATCATCAGAAGTGGTACTGTACTGACCAAAAAAGTGATCAGGGATGAGATTAAGCAGCCAAATGTAGCGTATTCGGGAATGACTGAAGATCAGATCGGCTACATCAGGCTGGATAAGTTCCTGGAAAACTCTGCCCAGGAGGTGAAGGATGCTGCCATTGTATTGAGCAAGCAGCAACCTAAGGGTTTAGTGCTGGATCTGAGGTATAATGGCGGAGGTATATTGCAGGAGGCGGTGAAAATTGTAAACTTGTTTGTGAATAAGGACATTATGGTGGTAACGCAGAAGGGCAGGAACCCGCAAAAGACGGTTACTTATAAGACCATGAGTGATCCTTTATTTCCACAGATGCCTCTGGTGGTTTTGGTAGGCGGAAATTCAGCTTCGGCTTCTGAGATTGTTGCGGGTGCTTTACAGGATCTGGATAGAGCTGTTATTGTGGGACAGCGCAGCTATGGCAAGGGACTGGTGCAGCAGACTTTTAATTTACCTTATAACAGTTTGGTTAAGGTAACGGTAGCAAAATACTTTACGCCATCGGGAAGGTGCATTCAAGCGCTGGATTATGCGCATAAGGATGCCAGCGGTAAGACACTGAAGTTTGCGGATTCGCTGATGAATAAGTTCAACACTAAGATGGGACGAAATGTATATGATGGTAACGGGATTTATCCGGATGTGGCTGTCGGGCAGACTAAGTTTAGCCCGGTAACGACTTCAATTCTTAGTAAAAGTCTTTTCTTTGATTATGCGAACGATTTCAAAAAGAATCATAAGGCCATCGCTCCTGCTGCAGGATTCCAGCTGAGTGACGCTGATTACGGACAGTTCGTTGCTGCGATGGCCAGCAAAGATTATTCTTATACCTCTGCTACGGAAAGGTTGTTGTCTGACCTTCGTGATGAGGCTGAAAAGGAGAATAAGCTGGCGGTTGTTAAGGCAGATCTTGATGATTTAAAGGCGAAGATGCTGGGTGCCAGGAAAACGGATCTGATGACGTATAAGGAGGAAATAAAAAGGGTGCTGGAGACTCAGATTATCAGCCGTTACTATTATGAGCGCGGCAAGGTCATTCAGGCTTTTCAGTACGATAAGGAACTTGCCACAGCGAAATCATTGCTGAACAATTCGCCTAAAATGCTCGCTATATTGAAGGGTGAAGGGGAATACAAGACGATTGGCAGCCCGGTGAAAACCGTGACCGCCGCTGCGCCTAATAATGATTAAATATTTTATTCTGCGTGATGCAGTTTGACAACCAGGCCGTTCATTGCCGGTTTAAGCTGAAGTTGGCACGCAAGCCTCGAATTTGGTAAAAGGTCGGGAAGGGTGTCGAGCATAGCGTACTCGTCGTCTGTCATTTCATTGAGGTTTTCTTCGCCCTCAAGAACGTCCACACAACAGGTAGCACATAGTGCCATTCCACCGCAGGTGGCCAGGATATCGTATTCACATGCTTTAAGATATTCCATCAGACTAAGGCCCATGTCTACAGGCGCTTCAAGTTCAGTACGGCTGCCGTCTGAATTTTCTACGTGTATAATGATGTTATTTTCTTCCATACTTAGAATTCTGATACACCGTTAACGGTGGTGTATTTCATGGTGTATTTTATTCCCGGATTCATATACTGGTATGCACTGTGGCTCATTAAGGCGGCTTCGTGGAACCCGCAAAGAATCAGCTTTAATTTGTTGGTGTAGGTGTTGATGTCACCGATGGCATAAATTCCCGGGATGTTTGTAGAGTAATCGTCTGTATTTACTTCAATGGCACTTTTGCTGATATTCAGGTTCCATTGTTCAATAGGACCTAATTTAGGGCTAAGACCAAAGAGAGGGATCAGGTGATCTGCTGCTACATTGGTTGGTTCCAGTGTCTTGTTGTGAACGATCTCTACGTTCTCCAGACGGCCATGTCCGGATACAGAGTTAAGGTTACTGTTCAGGATCAGGTTGATCTTTCCACTTTCTGCAAGGGCCATCACTTTGTTGACGGAATCAGGTGCGCCGCGGAAACTCTCGCTACGGTGCACTAAAGTTAGTTCTTCTACAATATCCGCAAGGAAAATCGTCCAGTCAAGGGCAGAGTCTCCACCGCCTGCGATCACCATTTTCTGTCCGCGGTATTGCTCAGGATCAAGGATCATGTAATTGACACCCCTGCCGTTTTCAAACTGCTCGAGTCCTGCTACAGCTGGTTTACGTGGTTCGAAGCAGCCCAGGCCGCCTGCGATAACAACAACCTTTGACTCGATGATGGTTCCCATATTTGTGGTCAGCACAAAGTCTCCTTCGCCACGTTTCTCTAAACCTTCGATACGTTCGCCAAGGGTGAAGCCCGGATGGAAGGGCTTGCCCTGCTCCATCAGGTTATCGATGAGTTCCTGAGCCAGTACAGTAGGGTAACCGGGGATGTCGTAGATTGGTTTTTTAGGGTATATTTCAGATAACTGCCCACCCACCTGAGGTAAATAATCGATGAGGTGACAACGCATTTTTAATAAGCCTGCTTCAAAAATTGCAAATAAACCTACGGGGCCGGCGCCTATGATGGCGATATCAGTAGAAATCATGTTGTTTAAAATTTGTGCGAATTTACGAACTTTTGTTTTAATAATGGTGCTATTTATAAATATTCTATATAATCTCTAGGACTTATGAAAGAAAACTCACCTGAATTTTTGTTTATCTTTGTTTTTACTGATGGGTAAGAACATATATTTCGCCTCTGATTTTCATTTGGGTTCGCCAGATTTTGCCGAAAGCCGCAAGCGTGAGCAACTTATTGTGCGTTGGCTTGATGAGATCGCGCCTGATTGCTCGGAGCTTTTTTTAATGGGTGACGTGTTCGATTTCTGGTTTGAATACCGTACTGTGGTGCCTAAGGGCTTTATCAGGTTGCAGGGAAAGCTGGCTGAGCTATCCGACGCAGGGATCAGGATCTGGTTTTTTAAGGGTAATCACGACATGTGGGTGAATGATTACTTTACCAAAGAAATGGGTATTGAGATCGTGAGTGATGAGCTTGTGATCGAGAGGAATGGTAAAAGGTTCTTTTTACATCATGGTGACGGATTGGGCCCTGGTGACCAGAAGTATAAGGTATTGAGAAAGATTTTCAGAAACCCGGTTTGCCAGTGGTTGTTTTCGCTGGTTCCGCCGGTGATCGGTATGGGTATAGCGAATGGCTGGTCCAGGAAGAGCAGGGCGGCTTCTGGAACCGGAGAGGTGTTTTCAGGAGAAGATAAGGAATGGCTGGCTATATATGCGAAAGAAAGGCTTCGGACAGAGCACTATGATTATTTTGTCTTCGGGCACCGGCATCTGCCGCTGGAAATAGACCTTGGAAAAGGAAGCCGCTATGTAAATACCGGCGAGTGGCTTGATTTCAATTCTTATGCCGTATTTGACGGGACTGATTTGAGCCTTAAATATTTCGGTAAGGAGGCATAGCTTGTACCCGGTTGTTTCCGGCTGCAATTTTTTCATAACTTTAACTGAAAAAGCCGTATTTTTGCTGCCCGAATAAAAAACCTTCTACGGAGGGTAAATGATACTTTCTGAAAAAAAGATATGTTAGAGAAATTAGAAGCAATTAAACTGCGTTGGGAAGATGTGGAGGAGCAGTTGAGCAATCCTGATACGATGCAGGATATGAAGCGTTTTGCGGCTTTGAACAAAGAATATAAGGATTTGACCAAAATAGTAGATGAATATAAGATCTACAAAAATGTCATGAGCAATATTGACGCAAACAAAGAAATCCTTAGTACTGAAAAGGATGCGGAGATGCGTGAGATGGCTAAAGAGGAATTGGATCTTCTATTGGTACAGCAGGAGGAAATTGAGGAAAAGGTAAGGCTGATGCTGATCCCGGTGGATCCGGAAGATGCTAAAAATGCTGTGTTCGAGATCAGGGGCGGTACGGGTGGTGATGAGGCCGCACTGTTTGCCGGCGATCTTTACCGGATGTACAGCCGCTATTTTGAGCAAAAGGGATGGAAGGTAGAAACCGTAGATGTGACCGAGGGAACGGCTGGTGGTTATAAAGAGGTAATTTTGAAGGTAAGCGGTGAAGATGTTTACGGGCAGTTGAAATATGAATCGGGCGTACACCGTGTACAGCGTGTTCCTGACACTGAGACACAGGGCCGCGTACATACTTCTGCGGCCTCGGTTGCGGTTTTGCCTGAAGCGGAAGAAATTGACCTTTATATCAATCCAGCGGACATTGACTTGCAGACTTCGCGCTCGGGTGGTGCGGGTGGACAGAATGTTAATAAGGTGGAAACAAAGGTTCAGCTCACCCACAGGCCCTCGGGTATTGTTGTGGTTTGCCAGCAGGAACGTTCTCAGCTGGGTAATCGTGTGATCGCGATGGAGATGCTGAGGAGTAAATTGTATGACATAGAGTTGCAAAAAAAGAATGGTGATATTGCGGCAAGACGTAAGACCATGGTTTCAACGGGAGATCGCTCAGCCAAGATCAGGACATACAATTATCCACAGGGAAGGGTGACTGATCACCGGATAGGACTAACACTTTATAACCTGAATGGTGTAATGGATGGGGGTGTTCAGGAACTGATAGATGCGCTTCAGTTTGCTGAGAATGCAGAAAAGCTAAAAGAAGGTTCTGGAAATTAAGTAGTTATATTTATTTTAAAATATATATTGCAAAGTTAAATAAAGCTCCTATATTTGCAATCCCGAAACGAAACAACGACACAGAAAACGGGAAAACGGACCGGTAGTTCAGCTGGTTAGAATGCCGCCCTGTCACGGCGGAGGTCGCGGGTTCGAGTCCCGTCCGGTCCGCTAATTGTGTCTTAAAGACAATCAAAAGCCTGTTTTTCATATGAAAACAGGCTTTTTTCGTTAACTGAGGCATGAAAATATTCAGGGTTTAAGGTTTAAATCCATTTCCCGAGAAACTGCGTGAACGTATCTCTATACTGGTCGCCCACGGTAATCAATGTCTTACCGATGTGGATTGAGCTTTTGGTCATGGAAGTAATCTTTTCCAGCGAAACGATAAATGAACGGTGTACGCGCAGGAAACGTTTATTCGGTAGTTTTTCTTCCAATGCCTTTAGGCTGGTAAGCGAAAGGATGGGTTTATCGGCGCTTTTCAGCTGAATCTTTACATAGTCTTTCAAGCCTTCAATGTACAGGATGTCATCCAGGGCGATGCGGACAAGCTGATATTCCACCTTCAGAAAAAGATAGTTGTTGTCTGTGCGTTCGGTTTCATTTGCCGCTGGGTTTGGTACGGTGGGTTTATTTACTAATTCAGCGTAATGCAAAGCCTTCTGGCTTGCGCGTAGGAACTCTTCGTAGTTGAAAGGTTTTAGCAAGTAGTCCAAAGCATCGACCTTATAGCCTTCAAGTGCAAATTGGTTGTAGGCGGTGGTAAAGATAATTCGGGGTTTACCGGCGCCTTTGTCCAGCACCCTTGCCAACTCAATTCCATTTAATTGTGGCATTTGTATGTCGAGAAATATCAGGTCGATCTTTTGGGTATGAATGGTTTTTAATGCTTGCAAAGCATCTGTATATTTTGCGGCCAGCTTTAAAAAAGGGGTTTGTTCAATAAATTTGCTCACCTGGTCCAGTGCCAGTGGTTCATCATCAACCGCGATGCAATTTAACGTCATGACAAGCAGAGAGTTAGGTGAACGGTGTATTCATTATCTGTGTTGTGCTCACAGATCTCCAGTGTATGTTTTCCAGGGTAAAGCAGGTCGAGTCTCCGACGGGTATTGACCAGGCCTATGCCTCCATTGGTGTCCAGGCTAATGCTGTTGTCTTTCATGATCGAGTTTCTGATGGTAATATCCAGCTTACTGCCCCGCTGCAGGATCATGATATCGATATGGCTTTGCTGTGCGGTGCTTATGCCATGCTTAAATGCATTCTCCAGGAACGGTAACAACAGCATTGGCGCCATTGGCATATCCTGTAACTGGCTTGGGGTATCGAGGGTCACTTTCACCGCGTCAGTTAACCGCAACTGCATCAGGCTGATATAGTCTTTCACAAATGCAATTTCCTGGCTCAGCCGGGTTTGTCCCTGATGGGTTTCGTAAAGCAGGTACCGCATCATCCGCGATAGCTGGTGGATGGCATCGCCGGCCATATTTGCGTCGACCCGGGTAAGTACATAAATGTTGTTTAGTGTATTGAAGAAAAAGTGTGGGTTGATCTGTGCCTTGAGGAACGATAGTTCGGAGGTGATCTTGTCTCTTTCGAGTTCCTCGCGTCTCTGTCCGTCTTTCCGCCACTTATGAATGGTAGCCAGGCTGGTGCTAATGCCCAGCACCAGGATGGAAATGACCAAAGTAAATATTTGCAGTATATTTTCCCCGCGGTGTGCCAGTATCTGTTTCATCACGCGTTTAAGGAAAGCTTCGTTAAACCAGGTCCGCTGAAGATTGAGCGTCGGCTCACTCCAACCAACAAAAACAATGGTTGCTACAATGGTGCCGATTACGATTGCAGTGTAGTAACCGATGTGGTTTTTTAGCAGAAACCTTGGGACCAAAACATAACTGTTCAGATAGAATGCAATTACGAGTAGTATGAGCGTAACTGCCTGCTTGATCCAAAATTCGTAATGAATATCGATTCCTGAAAAGAATGGCAAATAAAAAAATATAGCTAGTCCAAATACGCTCCACGCCAGGACATGAATCAATATGGTGATCAGCTTACTTTTTGAGGATTGTTGCATCTTATCGTAAAAGTAAGCAATATCACCTATTGGGTGTTGAATTGCAAACTCAGCCGCTTTTCGAACACTTTTTACCGACGAATAGTCTTTTTTTATCTTTCAAACTGCATTTGGACTTGTGATCAGTGCCGGGATGCTTTATCGGATGGAAAGGGTGTTCAGTCTATGACAGGCAGGCCACCGTCTATTGCGTTTTAGAAAACCTGCTTAATGTTTTTACTTTATGTTCATGAAGAAGCGCCTAATTTGTGTATTAATACTGATCGCCTACTGTGCGGGCCTGGTCAAGGTTATGGTGTTCAAGGAAGTGCCAATGGTCAGGGTAGACGGGGTGATGATTTATTTTGGTGGATCACAAACTGGTCCGGCCAATCTCGTCCCGTTCAAGACCATTTGGGCGTATCTGCATGGTGAGAAGGGTTTGATGATCGGGAGCATTAATCTGATTGGGAACATTATTCTGCTTTTGCCGGTAGGTTTGCTGATCCCTCTGGTTTTTAGGGGCATGACATCGAAGAAAATGGTGCTGCCTGGCGCTTTTGCCGGTTTTGCAATCGAGGGTTTGCAGTTGGTATTGCGCCTGGGCATATTTGATATTGATGATGTCATACTCAATGGATTGGGTGTCATGGTCGGCTATTGGGTGTTTACTTTTCTGAACGGAAAACTGCACTCGATGACGTCCAAACACATCAGGATTGCTGTAATGGTCTTGATGGTTATTGCCACGGTGACTGCGTCTTTTGGCCTTACTGTTTATTGGAAGGGTCAGTTCCCGCTAAGTTTTGAAAAGGCTCCGGTGAAGAATCAGTCAACTCTTGCTGATCAGGGAACAGCCGGGATTGGTGGGGGTGACGATCCCTGCGGTGGTACTGGTGGCCTAGGACAGATTGTGGGTACAGGAAATCATGCCATCACGATCCAAAGGAGCGACGGCCTCAGAGAAATGTTTAAGTTGACGGCCCAGACAATTATCAGAAATTCAGCGGGTACTATGGTAGAGTCCGGTCTTAAAATAGGTAACCGGGTAACAATCGTAACATTTGAATCGGATAGGGACGGAAACAAAATTGCGACAGCTGTTTTGATATGCAATGTTTTAAGTCCGGGAATATGAAGGGTCTATATTTTTTTTTGGTTGCTGCATTGTTTTTGAGTGCGCAGGCGTATGCACAGACGGGACGTCAGGTTAGTGGGGTGGTCAAGGATTCGACAGGTGCAGCGCTGCCGATGTCAACTGTCAAATTGCTGACAGTTAAAGATACTTCAATTGTTGTTGCCGATGCAAGCGGCAAGTTCAGCTTCTCTTCGGTAATGGTTAATCAATTTAGCCTGATGGTTTCTTGTTTGGGATATCAGGCTATTAGACGGCGATATACCCTTAATCCTGGAAATTCTGCTGCCGAACTGGACCCTGTAATCTTAAAAAGCGACATAATTACGCTGAAGGGTGTTGCAGTCACCAGTGCCGCTGTAAAAATAAAAGAGGATACGATTGAATATAATGCTGCAGCATATAAAGTGCATGAGGGCGCTGTGATAGAAGATGCGCTCAAAAAAATGCCCGGATTAGAGGTAGGCAGAGATGGCAGCATCTCGGCCCAGGGTAAACAGTTAAACAAGGTGCGGCTAAACGGTAAGGATTATATGGCGGGCGATGTTAAAAGTCTCACCCGCAACCTCCCTGCGGACCTGGTACAGAATGTACAGGTCATTGACGATCATGGCGATAAGGCCAAGCTAACTGGCGTCAAAACCGGTGAGTCACAAAAGGTGCTGAACATCAACATCAGGAAGGATAAAAACTATGGTTATTTCGTCCATGGTACAGTTGGCGGCGGCCGGGATGCGATTCCAGGGGCTGGAGGTACAATCCGGGCCGGGCGGTACACATCTTTGGCCAATTTATTCAATTTTCGCGGCAAGCGCCAAATCACCATATCGGGCGAGCTGAACAATACCAATGCCAGCATGTTCGACTTTAACGGTGGCAGAAAAGGACCGGACTTGTTTGGTGACAAGCAGAATGGCATCACCACGGCACGTGCAATGGGTCTTAATTATCGTGACGACTGGGGTGAAAAGCTAACCGTTTATGGCAGTTATAGTCTGGCCAGCAGTTCAGTGTACACAAGTTCAATAATGGTCCGGGACAACCTATCGCGCCAGTTGCCCTCAGCGCAGAACAGTAACAGCACCCGGAATGAACGCAATCTCAGCCACCGATTTAATTTCAATATCGAGTACAAGCCGGATTTGCTGAACTATTTTAAGTTCATTCCTTCGTTTTCTTATGGGGGTGTCCGCAGCAATGAGACATTTGCAAGTAAACTGCAACAGGGGAATTCTGCCCAAATCGTGATTTCCGAATATAAGGGTAAGCTGTATGCAGAATCTTCATCTCCTGACCTTGGTCTGAATGCACTCTACAATCATCGGTTCCATAAGCGCGGACGTAATTTTAATCTGCTGCTGAGCGGTGGTAAAGCAACAAATGATCAGTATGAGAACCCTGTTTACAATTACCTGGCGGGCAGGGCTGGCGCACCGGTTAACCAGGTGATCCACTCATACCGCCGCACAGATAGTGCTGGCGCTTCCTTTTCTTATTTGGAACCTGCAGGTGAAAAATCTTACCTTGAATTCAGTTACAATTACCACAACGCACGTACAACTGCCGAAAGGCTGACCGATACCGTTGCACCATCCGGCGCGGTTAACCGTTATCCGGATTTGAGTAACGACTATACTTTCAAATTCATAACCAACCGTTTTGGAGCAAACTACCGGATAGCAAATAAGAAATATAATTTTACATTGGGTTTAGCCGCCCAGCCTGCACGGCTTGAAGGCCGGCCGTCGGTAAATGCCACGATCCGCCACACGACATTTAACTTTTCACCTGTACTCCGTTATGTTTATAACTTCAATGATCTGCAGGCACTGGCCTTTAACTTTCAGGGCGCGGGCAGTTCACCCGCATATCATCAATTGCAGCCGGTAATTGACTTTTCCAATGCCATCTACCCGGTTCAAGGCAATCCGGACCTCTTGCCTGAATACAATAACACCCTACAGATCAGGTATAACAAATTTGGTGACGGAACAGGGCGCACTTTTTTCAGCACATTAAGTTTTAGCCAGTCCGACCACAAAATTGTAGTTAATACGATAAACTATCCCGGTAATTATATTGCTGATCCGAAACTGGCTGGCGCAATATTAACAAATTATCGAAATGCATCAGGGTTTTATAATGCTTCGGGCTACTACGTGCTGGTCGGAGGCTGGGCCAAGCGTAAATATACCTGGTTCTTTAATGGCCGAATTTCTTACAATAACAACATCTCCTACCTGACTGATATCCTTGATTCACTGGGCACAAATCTGATTAGTCAGAAGAATACTGCAAAAAATCTTATACTTAATCAGGGCGCACGTTTAAGGGTGGATATCGCTGAGGTAGTAGATGCGGAGGTGAATGCCAATTATCTGATTAGTCATTCCAGCAACTCTGTAACGCACGAAGGCCTAAACAATAGCTTTCAGACCATCAGCCTTGGCACCAATGGCAAATTCTATTTCCCCAAACACTGGACGCTGGGCTATACTTATAGCAAGTCTATCAACGAAGGCTATCAGAGTGCCAAAAACCCAAATTTATTGGATACTTACATTGAATGTCGTTTCTTAAAAAATAGTGCGGCTACTATTCGATTTTCGGTATATGACATATTTAATGAAAATACCGGCTTTACCTCAACGCAAAATGCGTATGCCATTACGCAAACTAACGTCAACCGTTTAGGTCGCTATTATTTGTTGACCTTTACGGTAAGGCTGCAGAAGTTTGCGGGACGGCGGCCAGGGGGAATGCCAGTTGTCGAGGGTAACGGTGGGTGAATTTATTTCAAAAAATAGTTTTAGAATTATTGTGGAAAAGCTATATATTTATTGTTGAGTCACTTAAATATTACTATGTAATATTTTTTTGACAGCCTGGCCTAACCAGCTACGAACCAAATAAAACCAAACTAAACCATGAACGAACCATTTACTTTTCCGGCTGCATTGCCTGCTGTGTGTCGTATTGCTTATTTGTCTTTGCTTATTAATTGCTAATTCATCTACATCCAATTTAATCCGGCACTTATGGCAAAATTTTACTCACTGATCCTGTGTCTTTTTTTTCTGGTTGCCTGTACAGGTTCAAAAGAGGAAAGGACGACCACCACCGAGGAAGTTCGGCGGTTTACTTTGCTCGATTCTTCAAGTACCAATATAATGTTCAATAATACGGTCAAAGAGGACTTTGAAAAAAACATGCAGGGTTTCTATCAAGGCTTTTATAGTGGTGGGGGGGTGGCCGTAGGTGATCTCAATAATGACGGATTGGATGAGGTTTACTTTTCCGGCAATATGAATAGCAATAAATTATACCGCAACATGGGTCATATGAAGTTTGTCGATATAACCGAAGCAGCGGGTGTAGGCGGGCGAATTCCTGGCTGGAAGAATGGGGTTAATATGGTCGATGTCAATGGTGACGGATATCTAGATATCTATGTATGTTATGCAGGTAGAAAAGCAGGACCGGAATCCAGAAATCAGCTTTTTATTAATCAGGGGCTAGACAAAGACAGCATACCTTCCTTTAAGGATGAAGCGGAATCTTATGGTCTGGCAGACACTTCTTACAGTACACAGTCCATCTTCTTTGATTATGACCGTGATGGTGATCTTGATCTCTTACTGGTTAATGACAATGTTAACGTGCTTAGCAATCTGGATGACAGTACAATAGAATTATTAAAAAAACAGGATGATCCGCTTGCTAGTTCTAAACTCTTTAAAAACGATAATGGTCACTTCAAAGAGGTGACAAAGAAGGCAGGATTAGATATATCTACTTTATCGTATGGTCTTGCCGCAGGTGTTGCTGATATCAACGGCGACGGATGGCCCGACATTTACCTGTCTAACGATTATGCCATTCCTGATCGGATGTACATAAATAACGGTGATGGTACGTTTACGGATCGTTTGCGAGATCAACTGGACCACATTACCCTTTTTTCTATGGGCAATAGCATTACCGATATCAATAACGATGGTCTG
>Ga0126314_10001037_pt1 | contig 13140 bp, 8 predicted proteins | sample Plot105B_FD_92535 | JGI IMG/M metagenome (GOLD analysis project Ga0126314, IMG submission 92535) | Serpentine soil microbial communities from UC McLaughlin Reserve, CA, USA - Plot105B | ecosystem: Environmental > Terrestrial > Soil > Grasslands | place: USA: UC McLaughlin Reserve, Lake County...
TCAAATCGTTTTTCTGCCGGAAAGATATAGTTGTCAAGCCATTCAGGTCGCTCGAAACCGTCCATTGCAACGACATCATATTGAGGCAAATGGACATGGGTATCAATTAGACCTGGCGTAATAACCTTATCTCCAAAGTCAACTACATTCGGTTCTGTACCTCGTTCCTTAAATCTTCCATACTTTATGATCTTTCCTTCTTTGACAGTGAGGGCACCATCAGGTATATCTTCCAATTCAGTATAGGAAATAGGATTTAATATTCTTCCTTTGTAGGTAACAGCAGCTGCTGCTTCGACCATCTTTGAGATATCAAATGGATCAAATCTTCTATATGCATGTCGCTTAGGCTAAAAGCATAGTTTCCATTAGCGAAAATATATAACAGAAAGCTTGCTCACCCTAATGTAAGAAAAAAAAGATTTATCAGCTATCTATTAGGTTTAATTTTTTTAGAAAAAAAAGCAAGGGTTTGAATGCTTATGACTTCCGCTTCAGAAGCCATTTTTTTGCACTTAAAATACAAAAATATTTGGTCAGACAAACTTAGATAATAGGCATTAAACCATGTTAACGCAGAGAAAAAGACATGCAAGATCCAAACTGTGTTTTCTGTAAGATCATTGCCGGCGAGATCCCTGCAAGAGTTATAATGCAAAATGAAAAGGTGATGGCACTGCTAGACGCCTTTCCGCTAGCTGCCGGTCATAGCCTTGTCATAACCAAATCACATTATGCCAAGGTGCAGCAAATGAGCGAACAGGATGCAATGGCTATGTTTGAAATCGTCTGGAAGCTTACCGGCGCAGTTGAGACAGGTTCTCAAGTTAACGGTTCTACAATTGCAATCCACAATGGAAGTGAGGCCGGCCAGGAGGTACCTCACGTACATGTGCATATTGTTCCAAGAAAGAGTGGCGACGGTGCAGGTGCTATCCACTCTATGTTCAAAATTAAGCCGAAACTAAGTCCGCAGGAGATGGACTCGCTTTGCGAAAGGATAGCGAGCAACCTTTCTTCCACTTCCTCTTCTGCTTCTAGATAACAACAATATCTGCGCTAGTAAAAATCTAAATAGTAAGACAGGCGCCATTGATCTGAGGTTTCCTTCTATCTTGTGACCTAACACAAACATTGTCATTGCTGTAAGCAACATTGCACCGCCAGCAGCAAGGTTAGTCTGCATACCTGCTAGATGTCCAAGAATCATGGCAAGGCCTATTCCATAGAAGGGTGTACCTATAGAGTGCAGCGCTTGGTTTACGGGATGCCTATGAGTATTTTTTATAATCTTTAAGATTGTTTGCACGGCTGAATATACAATAATACGCGTTAACTGATAATAATGCTTTCTAGGATCCTGGGGATCTCTGATAGGTTCGCTACAGTGTATGTCGGGTGCTCGCACGCCATTCTAGGCACCTGCAAAGCAAACAGCGAGTTTGTAGTTCGAATTGTAGTCATGCCAATCGTGTTGGCAGGACAAATATCTGTGTCTAGCCTGTCACCGACCATTATGCAGTCCTTTGACCTGTATCCTGCCTGCTCTAGGGCAAGATCAAAAATCTTGGAGTCTGGCTTTTTCAATTTCATAGATGATGATATTGCCTTCACCTTGAAGAATCTACCAAAACCAGATTTTTCGATCAGCTCAAGAATGTCTTCTGACTGGTTGGCTATTATTCCCATTTCACAATATTTTGAAAGCGTCTGTAAAGTCGGCTCTGCGTCATCAAAAAACTTGAATAGGTCACGCCTTCCTTGCTTTACCTGCGGCTCTAGCCTGCTGGCAATGACTTTTTCGTACCCTGGAGGAAAAAGTAACCTGCAAACTTCAATGATAAGCTCCTTGATACTGCCATGTCCTATCTTGCGGTCCCGGATTACGCTGTTGCGTAATGCATGGTAGTTACGCTGGTCGATCCTTGCTCCAAATCCGTTTAACAATTCAAGGAATCTTTGCTCAAAGTAAGCAATATAGTCCCATTCGTCAACAAGAGTCTGGCCAAGATCAAAGAATATGAAAGGATATTTCATCATACGCATTCAATCCCGCAACACTTCCACAATAATTAACCAAACTGAACTGGTATATTAAAGGGATGAAAAGCTAACAAAAAATGCAAAGCTTGAATAGTAGAACCTGATTCATGCAGAGACCTAATCCCACCGAACCCGCTGATTACAGTGGTTCTTATACCACAGCATAGAAAGAGAAATAGTGAGTATTGAGATCACGATTTCTTGCTGAGCAACTTATTGTCCATATACATGTTCATCATCCTTCACGGCATTTGATGGCATGTCAAATACATTTGCAGTACGTCAGAAGATATCATATGCACTGAGAAACAATAAAAACCATAAAGAGGCTTATCATTAATTTAGTGGTGCCAACCAATGTTTTACAACTACGTCCATTGTTCCATTATATTCCTCTATATCTCTGTTGGCGGGGTTATGCCTAAATCCCATATATCCCCCATGGTTATCGCCCATTCCAAAACGACAATCAGTAATTAACCCCCAATAATAAGCCGTGCAGAGACCAAAATCCCAGCCTTTAATTAGGGTTTCACTACAAACTCCAAAACCGCAAAAAACAGGGTGCATATCATCAATTCCATCTGCATCTGTACTAGGTTCTATTTGATTTGTAACATTTATGTCATAATAGGGCGGCGTTGACACTTTATCTATTTCTTGTATATCTTGTTGTTGTCTTCCGGCTTGTCCTAAGGCGTAGTCTTTTTCAAAAAAAGGATAAATACTGTAAATTAGATTGCCGGTTAGATTATCTGGAGAAAAGGGAAGTGGTTCCAGCATGTTATCTTTTGGATTGTATAAGTTATAAAATCTAATTACTTCTTCTTGTATAGCGGTTCCATAGGCTGATTTTATGCTAGTGTGATTAATACTGTCTTCAGTAATATCTGAAGAGTTTTTTGATACTTCCTCATCATCAACAGCTGCTCCCATTAAATGAACAGATAATATTTTGAAACCCTCACTTCTCCATTTCGGATTTTTATGCACATCATCTAAGGCACTAAGAATTAGTCTAGCACCCAGTGAATGACCGATTAATCTAACACTAACATCCTTATTGTGTTGGTGCTTGCAATTGTAAACATAGTCTACAATGAAATGTGCAAGTTTTGGACCATCTTGTTTAGCAATTATTTTGGCAAGCTGCCACCATGTTGTATTAGAAGGCCAACTTAAACCAACTAATGGGATGGAGTAGTTATTCTCTATCAAGGAAATTCTGACCCTATCAAGTCTTTCTTTTGCCTTAAAATCGTCATTCTGCCAACCATGAACAAAAATTGCAATCTCAGTAGGACACTCTGTCTTTAATTTACTAATATTACCAAGGGGACTGCCATCATATCCAGTTCCTGATACGCCTTGAGGGGGATCTGAATCATCACGTGTAGTTATCATATATAGAGGGACAGTGACCTCTCCTGTCGTTGCCCAAACATCATTATCAAATTCTACCAACATATTTGCTGGAAACAGCAGTAATGTGAATGATAATAATACAATCGATAAGCGATTAGAATATCTCCGGAATCCAGGATGGCATTTTTTGAGGTTGAAACAATTCGCAATGAATTTGAGCTTATCATTCAATTTTTATTGTTATTACCTCCGAATTAGTTCGGGCAGTTGACCCTAGGTTGTCTAACATTGATTTCGTTGATAAATTTTTCTAAGCTGTCACTTGAAAACAGAATACCACATTTTTACTGATAACGTTTGACAGAACACTCCAATATGCAGAAGACTGATTTCCCTGAATGTACTTGAACCGCAAATGACGTAGTCGAATTTGGTGAAATTAGCTCATTGACAACAGGATATCTCCACTACCTGTTGCCACCTCCACCTTACAAAAATCAAGCTCAAGATCATGGAAAGCGTTGAGATATGATCAAAAGGAGGAGGTGGTATTTATGCCGTATGTAAAAGCACGGACGGACAGGCTACATGCGATTGTGGGGCCTTAACTGTTGGGTTGGCAAATATAACTGTGGCTGCTCACAATAGTTAATGGCTTGACCTCAATTTTCATTTTGTGTTACCGACTTATTGAGTCTCAATTTTGAAGGTTTTTCTGCCGGATTCCCCCGAGCCCGGGTTTTTGACAATAACAATCCCCACAGATCATTCAACTTGTATTTGAAAGCACGAAATGATTATTGTATGTCTGCTGATAATTAAGGCGAGAGGTAATCAGGACGCCTGCGATAGCTGCAAACACAGTGCATTGACAAGTAGTACGGGCGTACCCGCGCTCTGCCAAAGGATATGAAGCATGGCAGTCTCATGAACTTGTGGAGAAGAAACCCAATGCCAGAAAGAACAGTTACGAGACTGTTTAAAACTTTCTCTTTGAGTTCTCCTCCTCTGTTTCTGTCTCTGTTTTAGTGCTGTTTTCAACTAGCCCCTTGTTATCTTCTTCCTCTTCTCCTTCTTGTTTTCCTTATTGTTATTGCAGTCTTAACATGGCAATGGTATTATCATCATCATGATTTCTTTGTGGCTTTAATTTCTACTAGCACTTCTTCCAAATACTGTTTCATATCATTTTCACTAAGCGATGGCTGAACTCCAGTCTCCTCAACCATATTGTCAGAATTCTCCTTTGCTATTGTTAACACTCTTTTCTGCAGCTCCTGTTCCATTTGAGCTGTTCCAATGCTTTCAAGGAACTTGACTTCCTGTACGGCAGATCTACGAATTAATTGGCGCAATTTAACGTCTTGGGATACGCAAATTGCAGATGAATAGAGTCCTAAGAACATCATATATCCAGATAACCCAACAAATGAGGCGGCAATTACTCCAAATGGTGGATAAGTAGGCTGTACCACGGTATTTTGGCTTGAGACAAAGAATAGCACGACCCCGTATGCGGCAAAAGTCATGTAGTCCCTTACAAAACTTCCATTAGGTGAGGAGGTGCCTCTTCTCCCAATGCTGTAAAATGCTGCTCCAAATAGAATGCCGCCAAGTGGTTTACTAAATACAAATAACAACGTAAAAAGGACTGGGTATAAGGCTAGCGTAGCTGCAAACTGATTTGAAAATAAAGTCAGAAATTGACTAACGAAATATACCAAAGGGATACTGACTAAGAACCAGTATTTGGCCTTGCCAAGCCTTTGAGAGTATGAGCGTAAAAGAATTGCTGTTGCACTCCACATCAAAATAAATCCCAAAATAGATGTAGCGATATATGAGGGGTTTAGGATCCTATCTATGGGTGTTCCAATAAGAACAGTTACAGATCCAGCATGTGGACCCATCATTACCGGCTTAGTTAGTGAAAGTGAATATATCAGTGCGAGCCCTATGATTGTATTTAGGACAAGGGCTGCTGAGGATAGGCCATACAAGAAAACTTTCAAACCACTAGCGCTTCTTCTATTTTGATTGAACCACATAAAGAAGAGGTATGCAAGTAGTCCTATCATAACAATTGCTGTTGTATAGCTGATAGCTGTTATTGCAGTTGTGGCAGCAGGAGAGTATCTTGAGTAAAAGATTAGCTGCAAGATAACAAAAATAAGAATCGCTGTTATGACATACTGAATTATTGATACTATTTTGCGAAATGTGGCAGCGCTTAGCCTCATCTTTCCTTTAGCATATCCAAGCTCTTTCTCCCCTCTTCCTTTAATAAATTCAAGTATAAAATACTGACTTATAGCATAAACAGAGGACATCGCAATAAAAAGAGTGATATTTTTCCAATCATGCAGGAACCGCCAACGAATTAGATCCGACAATTTGACTATGGAGATATCAGCTATTATTACAGCAAGGACAACAGAGATTATTAAAACTAAAATTTTCCCGCTCTTATTATTATCATTTCTGCTAACAAGCAAGACAAAGATCTCCTCTTAATATGGAAAATACTACGTAATGTTCCATAAACCTCTATCTCGTATCAACTTTTTCCTAAAATATAAGATTTACTTTATCTTGTTATCAAACGGATGCATTTATATAAAAAATATATGTCCCAGATACAAACCTATAACAATTCTTATATAGTATCTCCTTTATCTTGTAGAAGTCTAAAAGCGGGATGACGAGTCAGCAATCGTGTATGGTAGCATTAACGCTAGTAGCAGGGTTTTTTGGTGTACTATTACTTACATTAACAACCTCTCAATTTGCTTGGACGCAGACTCCGGCTACCAACAGCACCAATCCTGCTGTATTTCCCCCAGACTCTCAACCTTATGGTTTGACTTATGGCGAGTGGACAGCAAAATGGTGGCAGTGGGCAGAATCTATCCCAACGGAGAATAATCCACAACTTGATGAGACAGGCGAAGATTGTGCTCAAGCTCAAAATCAAACTGGGCCAGTCTGGTTCTTGACAGGCACGAGTGGAGGCTCAGTAGAGCGCACATGCACGATATCAGCTGGAAAGGCTATTTTAATTCCAGTCCTTAACAATATCAATATCCGTGCAGCTTCAGAGACCGACGAAGAGCTACTTGCTGGCGCCAAAAGTCTGACTGACTCAGTAACAATTCTTGAATTTAGTATTGATGGTGTACCTTTGCAGAATCTCTGGAATTATCGTATACAGTCACCGTTTTTTGATGTTACTTTACCAAACGATAACGTTTTCGGGATATCTGCAGGAACTTATCGGGCAGTAGCTGACGGATATTGGGTTTTTCTACAGCCTCAACCTCCTGGACAGCATGAAATTCGATTGCATGGAGCGATGGGCAATCCTACAGCTATTAGTCCCATCCCAAGCTTTGAAACAGTCGTAACTTATCATCTGATAGTATCAGATACTGCTGCTATACCGACTAGTGAACAGGGTAGTAATGCTACCACTACTAACAGTACTACATCAGTGCTGTGACCATCAATGATGATAATGATGTCTTTCTTTCTAATCTCTAGCGCCAACAATAATATAATGCGCAGCAGAACTATATGCTTTAGCTTAAGGAGCTGTTGTTGTTCCTGATGTATTTGAGATTCTAAAGTAGTAAGACATCACAATATAATCATCACTATCCTGCTGCTCCTCTAATACATAGGGCCGCTGCGTGTACTAGCATCGTTTAATTTAACTTCAGATTCTTCTCCATCAACAGTTATACTTCTGTCTCAGATTGAGTCTATTTTTTGAAGGTTTTTCTCTCGAATCCCCCCGGGCCCGGGTTTTTACAATAACATTGTGTACAGATGAATTATCCTTCTTCTACTACTCCTTCTGCTTCTATACTACCAATAGTACCATTAGTAGCAAGTCTTAGCATAGGGCCAAACGTCTGTCTACCTTCAATACTTATTCTGGCTACAGGAGTGTCACTTTTTGATTGGTCTCCCACCATGTAACAGCCACATCTGCACTTTCTGCTGCTTCTGCTGTAGCTGCTGACTAGGATGCGTGATTGGAGAGGGTGTCACGTTTGGTATTGAATTGGAGTACTACTGCCTAGCTAGCAGTGGTTCTGTTAAGTAAACTGGTATGGAAAGAGAGCAAAAAAAGCAAGAAAAAGAAAGGGGAGAAGTAGTTATTTGTTTTTGTGTGTGTCAGTGTGCCTCTGCTATTCTCTCATCTAGGGGTGAACAAAGGAAGGGGGATGTGGACCATTAGGTATGTCGGAGCATAGCTCGCGTGAATTAGATAACGCGATGGGGTTTCGGCACCCAGCGGCTTCCACTTGTTGAATAGTAACTATTGTGACTATTACTACTCCAAGTAGTCCTAATGCTGCTATTATGGCAATTATTACCATTGATCTCGTCTTTGTTTTTTGTTTTTCCTTTTGCAAATGATTCATGTTTATTACTGCAAATTTGCAGATGATTATGCTCCCTTTTAAGGATTTATAGACACTTATTCTCATTAATCAGGCATATTTTTACGGCTTCTGGTACGCCAGAAAGCGCTTCTATTCCTCGAACTTACATTCATTGTACGATTGGACCACTTTCATGATGGATGGAGCCCTTTACGGCAAGGGCTCGTAAACTTGGATGGAATGTACATACCATGGCAGAGGGCCATGAGGTCATGATTACACATCCAAACAAGCTGGCAGAAATTCTTCTTCGAATAGCCAATAGGTAGTATAATTATCATTTTGCATAAGACCAAGTCTCAATTCTGGAGGTTTTTCTGCCGGATTCCACCCGGTCCAGTTTTATAATCTTGTATTCTATTGTGTTGTAAGTCACTCAAAGTTCTTTGATTCCGCAAAATTAACCATAAAGAAAATAATTCAAAGAAGTTTATTTGTCCCTTATCTTGTTATTTTTGGTTTCCCTTAGTTCTGCCCTGAAGGAACATATGCTAATATTATCCAAAAGAAGTGTATTGTATCACTAACGAGCCCTTAAAAGATAAGCTTATTTAGATGTATCAGTCAATCGACTCATGTTAAAGCGTCTCCTTGTCCTGTTATTGGGCGCAATTTTGATTACAAGTATAGCGGCGTTCCCAACAATAAATGCACAGCTGCTACAGCATCAACAAATGCAGTCAAATCGAGGTTATACTCCTACATTATTTCAAAACATAGATGACGGCTTTAGGGTACAAGTGCCACAGGGCTGGGTAATTCAAGACATCAATAATACCGGCTCTGTGTTGCTAGGCGAAGCAACACAAGGCTATGGAATATTAGCACAACTCTGTCTAGAGGAGGAAGGACAACAACAAGCACTTCCTAGTGTTGCAGGAGGTGGCGGTTTATACGGCAACTGTGAAGGAGCACAACAAAACATCATATACATTTTACGATATCCTATGCTGGACACCAAACTCCAATCTGCTTTTGGTGTTAATATTAACAACGGCATCACAACTGACAATGTTCTATTATATCATATACAGAAGCTTGAGCAAGTTGGTTATAGGAGCATGCAGATTGTAAATAGTACAGAGACAGCAGTAAACCTTACAGATCCACAAACAAACCAAACAATTCAAACAGTACCAGCCAAGTTTGTAGAAATGGCATACAGTACTGCTTCTGCTCCAAATGAAGCAAGAGGTGGCTATTTCATTTTAACTGCTACAAATGCAACACGTCCCAATGTAGGAATGACAAAGGGATATAGCGTCTTTTATGAAGGCAGTTCTGCTGCTACTACTGCTGGTGCAGCGGTACAAACAACAACTGCACCTGTCAGCTTATCACCAATACCATTATCAGCATCAGCCAGGCAGGTATTTGATTCATTTGAGTTAATAGCGGCACCAGAAATAATAGCGCAAACAGTAGCACAAAGTGGACAAACTCGACAAGTAGAGGAAGCCGGACAGGTAGGACAAACAGAGTGCGATCCATCGTATCCGGATGTATGTATAGCCTCTCCACCACCAAACTTAAACTGCCAGAACATTAATGCTCGCAACTTTAGGGTATTGCCACCTGATCCTCATGGGCTTGATGGCAACGATAATGATGGCATAGGATGTGAGACTGGAAGCAATGCATCAGGCGACATAGGAGGTCAAGTCCCAGGAGAAAGAGGAGGAGATACTGACTGCGATCCATCGTATCCGGATGATTGCATACCATCTCCACCACCAGATCTAGACTGCAACGACGAGGGGGTTCCTGAAAACTTCCAGGTACTGTCACCGGATCCACATGACTTTGATCGTGATAGTGATGGCATAGGATGTGAGACTGGAAGCAATGCACCAGATAATGACGACGATGAAGATAATGGAGCAGACGACGATGACGACGCTGACAATGGGGAAGAAGATGATGGTGATAATGACAATGGAGGCGGTGGAGAACCTGCGCCTGAACCTGAGCCGGAACCAGAACCTGAACCTGGAGATGGTGGAGAAGGTGGAGGAGATGGAGGCGATGGAGGAGAAGGCGACGGAGGAAACAATCCAAATGAATTTGAGGATTGCGAAGTGGTTGGCGGAGGAGATGCTGGTGATGTCGGCTGCTGAAATACTCCACCTTTTGTATGGTGGTGATGACTATTACTTACAATGATCTTATCCACATTTAGGCTTCGTGGCTAACCTTTAAAGCTCTGGCAGTAGTAGAACCCTATTACATGCAGGGACCTAATTCCACCGAACCCGCATCGAAGTTGACCCTTTATTACCACCCGCACTAGCTTGTGCGGCTGCTTCCCTCATGAACACGCTTCCAACATTGCCGGCCAGGTATGCGGCGATCATGTCTGTGTCTCAGTCCGCTTTCCGCTTTCTCTTTTCTAGTGTCTTTCTTTGCTCGTCTGTTTCAGTTCCCGTTATTTTGTTCACTTCCTTATTATTCTGTGGGCCGGCATGTAAATACGCATCACCCCAGGGACTTCAAGGTTTCAGCAATTGCAACTATGACAGATTCAGAGCATGAAACTTATTAAATGAGTATTTTGAACATTTGACTTTGAAATAATTAGTCTTGTATTTTAATACATCAATTAAACAAATATGCAACTTATATCCTTAGTAAATGATGATTTTTAGCAGCATTTTATAATATATTCTCTTCTTGTATATCCTCGTGTCATCAAGAGGACTTGTACTACAGGGGGGAGGACCACTAGGTGCGTATGAAGCTGGTGCCTTCAGGGTGTTGCATGATTGGTTCACTAAACAGAAAAGTGATAAGAACTTCTTTGACGTGATCGCTGGGACATCTATCGGCGCAATTAATGCTGCAATAATCGTCAGCTATGTTAAAGAAAGAAGGAAGAAAGGATTTGGTATATCAGAAAGTTGGAAAGGCTCAGCAAATAAACTTGAGAATTTTTGGGAACACGTATCCTCCGATCCTCAAATTAGCTATATGTGGAGTTACCATTGGATTGATTGGGATGAGCGACATAGAACCGACTGCAATGTTGCTTCAAAGGAAGCTGCCAGGAGATATTATGGTACAAAAGAGCTTCTTTGGAGCGGAGCGGAAAGAGTCTTCTCAGCGCCAAATATAGTCCACGATGAAAAATTTTTCGATCAATCAAATATAGGGCATCTCTATAGCAACAAACCATTACAAGATACTATTCAAGGAAAAGAAGGCGCAGATGGCTTCGCAAAATTTCCTATAGCAACGAAAGTTGATGATGATGAACCTCGACTCCTTTTAATTAGTGTGGATGTAGAGGAGGGTGCGACTGTAGCATTTGACAGCTATGCTGATAAAGATGGATCCAGGGTATCTGAATATGGAGAATATGGAACTAGGTTCGGAAGAGGTACAAAAGAAGAATACGAGCACGCCATAAGATATGAGGAGGGTATCATGCTTGAGCATGTTATGGCAAGTGCATCCGTGCCACTATTCTATGATTTTCAAAGGGTGCCAAAAAAGTATGATTACGCAAGAGCTAAACGAGGACTAGAACAGGACTCTACTTCTGACAATTCAAGACCATTTTGGGATGGAGCACTACTTAGCAATACTCCACTAAGGGAACTCATAAGTGAGCACACATTATTCTGGAAAGAGAAGAAGAAGATAGCCTTAGACAATCCTCTGGATGCATTATGGAAAGGAAAGAACGAGGGGGAAAAGGTTCCAGACTTGGACATATACATAGTTAATGTATGGCCTACGAAGGAAAAAGGTCTACCTAGTGACCAAGATCTTACTAAGGATAGGATGTACGATATAATGGGGTGCGACAAGACAGAATACGATCTAAAGGTTGCCACACTTGTTACCGACTATAGGGATCTGACTTTGGAACTTATCAGGCTTGCAAAAGATAAACGCATACCAAAAGATGATGTTATAGAAATTTTAGAGAAACTAGCAAAAAGCAAATTCCGTACAGGAAAACAAAGAAGATATAAGGATTTGCTAAAAGGCAAGTTTGATGTGAACGAGGTATTAAGAATAGAACGAAGAGATGATGTCGATTCAATCTCAAACAAATGGGCTGATTGGTCTAGTATGACTATATCTAGGCTATTAGATGAAGGGAAGAAGGACACACTGACTAAACTAATCGATAGACTTATGGTTATTGTGGATAACGATGGTCTGTCTAGCAATGTTAAGGATAGGCTAATTGTGCCTTTGACCCGTGCTAAGGATGTCTTGGATGATGATAGGCCTTCCTATTATGACAATGTCTGGATTCAACTGACTAAATTCATCGAGCAGGTGGACATAGAAGGGACACAGAGCAGACTAAATAAAGAGAAGGTAGCCATGCTTAGACCTTAGTAATTAAGTTGTACTTTGGTCAGATTATTCTAAAATGGCAGTAATCGAGCAGTTAGACCTCATCTATTGCATAGCTCCTAAACTTTTAGTGCATCATCACATTTGCATGTGTGTGTCAATATGACCTTTTTATCGTAAGTTTAGCAGAAATCTGACAACTGGACACTTGAGGTGACGCTACAGGGCCAATCTTTAAGCTACCCTCATTGGCATTGATAAAATTCACGTTTTTATTCTTTAAAAAATTCATTGAGTCCATATTTTGAAGATCTTTCTCTTTAATCACTCTGAATGAGCGCATTTTTAATAATAATAATAAAAGCCAAATCCTAGTCTTCAGATTCAAATCAATTATATCCAAATATATCCTAACGTCAGCGTATTTCCAAACTGGTTCAGTGACCTACTTCCAGTATAAACATCCGTAGCAGTCTGTCGAATACATGTAGCTATTTTGCTCGATGGAGTGAAATATCAAGTCAAATCTGTCTTGGATTCCACCGAACCCGCTAATTACTGGGTTAAAAATACTGAATCCTCTAATTGCAAAGCAGTAACCAGAGCGCAGTCTTTAACTACCAAAACGAAGCCATCTGGCGTCGCCATTGTAAAATAATTGGATATTAGCTAGACCAAAAGGAGAGGAGGAGAAATAGAAGAAATGCCAGCGACACTTTCTTGTACAATATCAAAGATAGTCACGATCACGGACGCTTTGTGTTGACACCTGCAGCTGTATTGCTACAACCACGATGATGTCAAGAAGCAACAAAAACAGAAGCAGAATTATTAGGGCGTTGCTGTTCCTGCCGCCGCTCCACCTTCACCTTCAGATGTTGAGGTTGCTGTTGCTCCTGCTCCTGTTGTTGTTTCAGCTCTTCCTCTTGCAACCGCTCGAAAATACTATCATTAAAGAAAATAAAATAAA
>Ga0126314_10001038_pt1 | contig 13135 bp, 11 predicted proteins | sample Plot105B_FD_92535 | JGI IMG/M metagenome (GOLD analysis project Ga0126314, IMG submission 92535) | Serpentine soil microbial communities from UC McLaughlin Reserve, CA, USA - Plot105B | ecosystem: Environmental > Terrestrial > Soil > Grasslands | place: USA: UC McLaughlin Reserve, Lake County...
CTTCCCTTGACCAGATGTTGTCGTAAATGAAAGAACTGCAGTGCCATTGTGAGTGGTATTGATTGTCTGTGTGGTGTTAGGAAGAGTTAGCATGCCATTTCCAGAGTATGTAAGGATACCGTGTGTCTCATTTATTGAAGTTGTGGTTCCGGGCGGCGAGCGTTCTTCGTAGATGGGTTGCGGCGATAGCTCTGGTTGTGATGTCGTTGTAGTTGTTGTATTTGTGGCATTGCCAGTTGTTGCAGGAGTAGCTGATGCTGCTGGAATGGCTATACTTGATGTAATAGGGAAGGATGATAATGATGTTGTTGTTGTTGCTAACACTGCTGTCGTTGTTATTGCTACTGTAAGTACTAGGACTGCTGCGAGATAGATGTTTTCGGTATTCTTGAAATACTTCTTCATCTCGCTCCCCGTGTGAATACAATGAATAAAAGAATTCTTGTTCTTACTTTTATAGAAAGATAAAGAAAAATTCATAGTTGTAGCTGCCCAAGTGATTCATTATAACTCAATTGACTTTTCTAAGCTATATGACAGAATGCTGGTGCAGGCGCTTGTTCTGTTTTATTGCAGATTGAGCCGCAGCCAGTATCGCAATCGGGATCCGATGGGACGAAGTGCTGACATAATCGAGGCCGATATTGCTGCAAAACTCGATCGACCTAGGATCGCCTCCATGCTCGCCGCAGATTCCAATCTCTATATCCTTTTTCACCCCCCTTGACATGTCGATAGCCACTTTCATGAGTCTGCCAACTCCTTTGGTATCAATGCTCTGAAAGGGGTTCACGCTCACGATCCCTTTTTCGAGGTAAAATGGGAGGAACTTGCCTTCAGCATCCTCTCTGCTAAAGCTGAAAGTAGCCTGAGTAAGGTCATTTGTGCCAAAGCTAATAAAATCAGCAAGATGTGCAATCTCATCTGCTACAAGGCAGGCTCGGACCACTTCAATCATGCTGCCAAACTTTATCTTTAGTTTTACCTTGTGCCGGTGCTCTACTTCACGCTTGACTGATTCAAAGATCTGCCTTACTACTGTAAGCTCCTCTACCAAGCCTATCTGGGGCACCATTATTTGTGGCTCAACTGCAATCCTCTCTTCGGTCAGCTCTGCAGCTGCCTCGCATATTGACCTTATTTGAGTCTCATAGATCTCGGGAAAAGATATTCCCATCCTGACTCCTCTGTGCCCTAGCATCGGGTTTATTTCAGAGAGCTCATGTACGCGGTGAAGTATCTTTTCTATGCGAGTGATCTCGGAGGCTTTACCGCCTCGCGACTTGAGCTCAAATATCTTTTGCATCAGATCCTCTTCGTTTGGCAGGAATTCGTGCAGTGGAGGATCAAGCAGCCTTATCGTAACAGGAAGGCCTTTCATTTCACTTAAGATAGCTCTAAAATCTGATCTTTGTAGCGGCTCTAATTCTGCCAGTGCCTGCCTCCTCTCGTTCTCGTCTTGTGCCATTATCATATTAACAAACTGAACTATCCTGTCGTGGTGGTTGAACATGCGTTCGGTTCTACAAAGCCCAATCCCTTCTGCGCCATATCTGTGGGCTAGAGCAGCACTCTCAACTGTATCTGCATTTGCCCTTATCTTAATTCCCTTCATCTCCGAAGACCATTGCAAAAGTTCCTTGAACTCTGATGAAATTTCCGGTTCAACTGTTGGAACCTCTCCTACGTACACTTTGCCTGTCGCTCCGTCAATCGTTATCTTCTGACCTGCTGCCACTATTTTTTTCCCATTAATGGTGAAGCTCTTACCATCAGCATCAATCTCTATTTGCGAGCATCCTACAACGCATGGCTTGCCCATGCCACGTGCGACCACTGCTGCATGTGATGTTTTGCCGCCTCTGCTGGTCAGTATCCCGACTGACTGAAAGAAAGCAGGGACATCATCTGGCTTCGTGTCTTCCCTTATGAGGATCACTTTTTCCCCTTTTTTGCCAAGTTCCTCTGCGCAGGCAATGTCAAATACTGCGCTCCCGCTTGCCGCACCAGGAGATGCACCTACTCCTGTCGCAATCGGCTTTTGTTTGGAATGCTGATCTATCCTGCGGTACAAAAGCTGCTCAAGCGCCTCCGGGTTGATTCTCTCGAGCGCAGCAATTTTGCTGATAAGACCCTCGCGGTAGAGGTCGACGGAGATCTTGACCGCTGCTACTGCATTCATCTTGGCTGCCCTTGTCTGAAGGATATAAAGCCTTCCCCTTTCTACCGTAAACTCGACATCTTGCGGTTCTTTAAAGTGGTTCTCAAGCTTTTCAGTCACTTCAATCAACTGCCGGTATACATCTTGCATTTCGCTGACAAGCGTGTCTATATGGTTTGGTGTCACCTTGCCTGAAACCACATCCTCGCCCTGCGCATTTACAAGGTAATCGCCGTACAGCCGCTTTTCGCCTGTCTCCGGGTCGCGGGTAAACACAACGCCTGTGCAACTGTCAGAACCCATATTTCCAAATACCATGGCAACTATCGTCACGGCAGTACCCCCCGCCATTTCTGTTGTGATGTTATACTGCTTGCGGTATTCCACTGCGCGCTTGCCCGTCCATGACCCAAAGACTGCCTCTATTGCAAGCTCTATTTGCTTATATGGATCTGCTGGAAATTTCTTTCCAGTCTCTTCGTATAGCGATTTAGATGAAGCTACAATACTCTTGAGTGCATTCACGTCAGAAAGATCCTTGCCAGCCACTATGCCATCAAACTTGCGAGCATCTATGCCTACAATAATCTTGCCAAGCATCTGGATAAACCGCCGATACGTATCCCATGCAAATTCCGGCTTGCCACTCTGCTTTGCAAGGCCCTCTACAGTGTCCTCGTTCAGGCCAAGGTTAAGAACAGTATCCATCATACCCGGCATCGACACCGGAGCTCCGGACCGAACTGACACCAAGAGTGGATTTTCACAGCCGCCAAACCTCTTTCCGGTCAGATCTTCTAGGCGTTTTATCGAGTTGCGCACTTCATCCATCAATCCGTCTGGCAGGCGTCTTCCTGCTTCGTAAAATTTTTCGCAAATTTCAGTCGTTATTATGAAGCCAGGTGGTACAGGCAGACCAAGCCTTGTCATTTCTGTGAGGCCGGCTCCTTTGCCGCCAAGCAGCATCTTATTTCTTCCGTCTGCCTCGTCGAAGAAGTATATTGGCTTAACGATGTGAGGGATTCTGCCAAAGCTGCTATCTTCAGACATTGCTGGATAGTGTGATCTTTTTCCTCAATGGCTTAAAATGTTGTGCGTGTGTATCTGTGTGTGTATATGCGGTTGCGATATAATTTCACTCCTCAATTGTCAAGAGGAAACTGCATGTTCTTGGCTAGTCGGTGTACTTTTGCTTCCTATGAGGAAGGTGTATGGCTTGGCTGTCAATATCACTTGTGGCGTCTACAAACGATTCTGGAAGGGTAGGGTGGGCATGTATCGTATCCGATATATCTCGGGGTTTCATGTGCATTCTAACTGCAAGAGCAGCTTCTCCGATCATCTCGCCTGCATGTGGTGCGATAATTAAAGCTCCCACAATTATTCCATCTTTCTCAAAAACCTTAAAGATTCCTCTTGTGTCGCCCAGGCAATTTGCCTTTGCACTTGCAGCAAGCGGAAACTCTCCACACCTTCCTTCCAGCTTGCCAACGAAAGCCACTTCCGGATATGTAAAGACGCATGCAGGTACAGTTCTATAATCCATCTCAGTTCCTTTCCCCATTATGTTTTGTGCTGCTACCTCCCCCTGTTTTGAGGCAACATGAGCAAGTTCAAAGATGCCGGTTACATCACCTATTGCAAAAATATTTTGAACCGTGCTGCGCATCTCTTCGTTGACATCTATTCCTCGGTCGCCAAGTTTTACACCGCAATTGCTCAATTCACCGACGTTTATAGATGGTCTGCGCCCAATGCATACTAACACCTTCTCTGCTTCAACCGTCTGCCCGCCAGCCACAACTGCAGTCTCGAAGATCTTTTCAACGGTAGATCCTGTCATCACGTTGATCCCATCCAAGCGCATATATTTTTCAACAGTCTTTCCTATCTCTTCCATTTGAAGAGGCATCAAGTGGTCCTGTGCCTCGATTAGAGATACCTTACATCCAAAAGAGTTGAGGATGGCAGAAAATTCACAGCCGCTATACCCACCACCTATAACTACAATTGATTCAGGCAATTTTTCAAGTTCAAAAATTGTGTCTGTTGAAATTATATTTTTTTCAAACATGTAGTGGGGTAGGCAGACAGGGTAGCTTCCTGTAGCAATAACGATGTTCTTTGTTTCCAGACTCTTATCATTTACCGTTATTTTATTTCCAGACATCATGTGGGCTTCGCCGTGCACAATGTCTATATTGTTGCTTTCCAAGAGCGTTGTGATCCCCGATGCAAGCCTGTTAACGGTGCCTGCCATTCTTGACCTTACAGTTGCATAATTCAATTCGACATGTGCCTTCAATCCATCCTTTCTTGCAGAAGCAGATCTTCTAATTATATCTCCTAAAGAGTGGAGATATTTTGTCGGAATACATCCCCTTTGCGTGCATGTACCGCCAAACCCATTTTTTTCTATAATACAGATTTTGCCTCCCATCTGCGCTGCTTTGATAGCACACGTATAGCCGCCGGGTCCAGCGCCTATTATTATAGCATCATACATACGCAAAGTGATTTGTTACAGTTAGCAATAAAATTGCTTATCTTCTAAAATTCCACTCTTTGCTGCTGAACTTTCCTTCTGTCAGACATTTGGCACGGCTAACTTCATTTGTGCTGAGGAAGTCAGAAACAAGCCTGGCGTCAAATTTTGTGGCAAAACTGGTTTTTAGCGATGATGCCATGTCATCAAATGTTATGCCCTCTAGACTGGTTACTCTTTGTTTGACGTCTTTGATTATCTTGTCCCTTATCTTCTCAGAAGGCACTTTTAGAATGGAAAACATCTTGTCTACATCAACGTTTAATAGCACAGTGCCATGTTGAAGCAGCACCCCTTTTCTTCTTGTCTGAGCACTCCCTGAGACCTTTTTGCCGTTTATGACTACATCATTGAGCGGGACAAAGCTTGCATTAAACCCTAGCCTCTTTATCGACATCAAGAGGGCTTCGCAAATCCATAGATATGATTCCATGATGTTCTGCGGATATCGTTTTGTTATGAAGGAGTAAGTGAGCTCAAACTCATGTAATACAGCCCCGCCTCCAGTCAATCTCCTGACAATATCAACTCCAATCTCGCTGCACTTTTCAATATCCACTTCGTCTCTTATGCTCTGAAAATAGCCTATAGACACAGCCGCAGGTCGCCATCCGTAAACTCGGAAAACCGGCGATTCGTCTATGCTCTCTATCAGTGCTTCGTCTATTGCCATATTAACCGCAGCAGACCTATATCCGGTTTCTAATACTCTTATTTTGCTAAACTTTATAGCGCTCATTCTGTCTTACAACCAAGTATAGCCTCTGTCAGAGATATCGAATCAAAACCATACGCCTCAGAATTCTTCAGATACCTATCGATATCCTGCTTGAGAGTGTCTCTTTCTAGCTTTGTGCCGATTAGCTGTGCTTCAAGGGCTTCCAAAGCCTCCTCTGGATAAAGGAAAAAGTCGCCGGAGATTGTAATTGAGTTGATGGTATTTTCTCTTTCATCGTACTCTAGCGCTATCCTGATAAGTTTCTGAGACTTGTACACGTTATGGGATCTTTTCAATCATTGCCACTTTGGTTTTGTCTTTGGGAAGGCTGCCACCTCAGATTCGGGCGCCGAGCAGCAGCAACTTCATCCAGCCTGCCAACCGGTGTAGACAGTGGTGACTGCTTAACCGTCTCTGGATCTTCTTTTATTTCACTCGTGATTTTTTTTAGCGCTAGCACAAACCTGTCCAGCGTTTCTTTGCTCTCTGTTTCCGTAGGCTCTATCATCAAAGCCTCCTGGACTATGAGGGGGAAGTAAATAGTGGGGGGGTGGAAGCCATAGTCCATAAGTCTTTTTGCAATGTTCAGCGCGCTCTTTTCACCAAATCTCTTTGAGGTTATAACAAATTCATGGGCGCACCGGCGATTGTAGGCGAGGTCAAAAGTGTCCTTTAGAAGAGCTTGAAGGTAATTGGCATTCAATATGGCATGTTCTGATACCTCTCTAATTCTGCTGCCCCAGGAAAGGATATACGAATAAGCCCTTACATGCATGCCAAAGTTTCCATAAAAGGATCGAACCCTTCCAACTGATTTTTTACCAATGTAGTCAACGGAGTACTTACCGTCACGCTTGACCACACGGGGTATTGGCAAATAGTCTGCAAGAAACGATTTCACTCCCAGCACACCTGCTCCAGGGCCCCCTCCGCCATGGGGGGTGGAAAATGTCTTATGGAGGTTTAGATGGATCATGTCAAAGCCTTGGTCTCCTGGTCGGGTGATTCCTAATAGTGCGTTCATATTTGCACCGTCGCAGTACATCAAAGTTCCATTCTTGCGTGCAAGATCGCTGATCTCGATAGTGTTTTCATCGAAAAGTCCAAGAGTATTTGGATTTGTTAACATAACGAGTGCCACCTCTTGCGTAAGAGACTCCTTGTATCTGCGTATGTCCATGTTGCCCCGAGAATCAGAAGGGACTGTAATTGTCTCCATCTTGCACATTGAAGCTGTAGCAGGATTTGTACCATGGGCTGAATCTGGAATTATCGCTTTTGTCCTTTTTTCTCCGTTTAACTTGAAGTGGGCCTTTGCTATCATAACTCCCAAGAGTTCACCCTGTGCGCCGGCAGAAGGCTGCAGAGAGAAATCATCCATCCCTGTGATATCTTTCAGATATTCTTTCAGCTCCCACATCAATTGTAACGATCCTTGAATGCATTCTTCCGAAGACATAGGATGAAGGTTGCTGAATCCTTCGACTCTTGCAGCATCTTCGTTTACCTTAGGATTATACTTCATGGTGCATGAGCCAAGTGGATAAAATCCAATGTCAACACCAAAATTCATTCTTGACAGGTTTGTATAATGTCTGACAACATCAACTTCATTTATGTTTGGAATCGGCAGCTCTTTTCTAACAAGGTCGCTTGGCAGCTCGATAGATACATCTTCTTCCTGAATATGCCCTGTGTTTTTCTCTTCAGGATATTCAAATATTATTTTCATTCTTTTTCAATCACCCACTGTGGCAGAAACGAACTCATCGATATCCTGCATAGAATTCATCTCAGTGCAACAAATCAAAAGATTGTCTTCACCCAGATTAACGCCTCCCAGTATTCCCTTTTTGAGCAGCCTTGAGGTAAGTGCCTCTGCAGAGCCTGGAACCTTCACTACAAACTCATTATAGAAGGGCTTGCTATTCAAATTCCTGAAGTCAACACTTTCCAATTTGTCATTCAGCAGGTGCGCTCTAGCATAAGACAGTCTGGCAACCCTTGTCAAGCCACTACTGCCCATCAGCGCCAGATATATTGTTGCCGCCAGCGCCATTAGGGCCTGATTGGTTGTTATGTTGCTTGTGGCTCTCTCTCTTCTGATATGCTGTTCCCGCGCCTGAAAGGTAAGTACAAAACCCCTGTTGCCTCTCGAATCTGTGGTCATGCCACAGATCCTGCCAGGAAGTTTCTTTAGCAAAAAATCTTTGACAGCAATAAACCCAAGATAGGGCCCACCGAAGCTTAAAGGTATGCCAAATGACTGTCCCTCTCCTGCCACAATATCGGCGCCATATTTTCCTGGAGGCTCAAGTATTGCAAGTGAAGTAGGTTCGACGATACAAGTGGTAAAGAGCGAGCCCACTCTATGCGCCTGTTCTGCTAAGTAGCGCAGGTTTTCTACATTGCCATAGAAATCCGGGTTTTGGGCTATTACACAAGCAGTACTATCGTCTATTTTGTCAGTAAGTGTAAGTTCAGCCCCTTGGCAGTAAGTCTGCAAAACTTCTAGATACTCCGGATGCAGTCCTTTCTTTACAAAAATACGGTCGCGTCCAGTATAAGAGCATGAAAGCAGAGCTGCCTCAGCCAAGGCAGATGCGCCCTCGTATAAAGATGCGTTTGCAACATCCATTCCTGTAAGAATGCATATGTAAGATTGAAATTCATATGTGGCCTGCAAGGTCCCCTGGCTCATTTCTGCTTGATATGGAGTGTATCCAGTAAAGAGATCTCCTCTTGCCAGTAGGTGGCTCACAGCTGATGGAATATAGTGATTGTAAGCTCCTGCGCCGACAAAGCACCGCAAGACTTTGTTTGTATGGGCAAGGCCTCTCATGTGATGTATTAGATCAAGCTCGCTTTTTGGTTGGGGCAGATTTAGTTTACCCGTGAAGGCAGGAATGAATTCTCTGACTAGGTCATTTATGGAACCCACTCCGATCAGGTTTAGCATTTCTTGTACGTCTTTTTCGGTTGTAGGTATGTAATTCATCGATTTCTTCTGTTGCTCTTATTTTATTTCGCCAATATATCTGTCATACTTTTCCTTTGTCATTAAACTTTCAAACTCATCCATTTTTGATGGTTTAATCTTTACGATCCACCCCAAGTCGTATGGAGACTGGTTTATAATTTCAGGTTTTTCAACCAATCCTTCATTGACCTCTATTATCTCTCCGCTAATGGGAGCGTAAATGTCAGAAGAAGCCTTTACTGAGTCGACTATGGCCATTGTCTGTCCCTGTCTGAAGAAACCGCCATCTTTTGGCAATTCTATTGAAACTATGTCGCCAAGCTGTTCTTGAGCAAAGTCAGAAATTCCAATTATTGCCGTTCCATCCTCCTCTGTCTTAATCCACTCATGTTCCTTTGTGAATTTTAACTCTGACACAATCCGTTTCTTTGCAGCAAACATAAAACTTTATCTCTTTTCAATTCTACGTACTTCACGAAAAATCAATGCAGATGCAAATTATTATCATCTCAGTTTTCGCTTATAGAACCTTGTGCTTGTGACTTTAGCTTCATAGTGTTTGCCTCCGATGTCGATTTGCAGGAGTTGATTCTGCAAAACGTCAACAGGTACAAAACAAAACCCGATAGACTTTCTAAGCGTCGGGGAAAAACTACCGCTTGTCACAAAGCCTACCTCAAGTCCGTTCATGAGAATCTTGTTAGCGTGCCTTGCTATCCTCTTTTCGGTAACTTCAAAACCAACGAGCTTTCTTGATGGGCGGATATTGCTCAACGCTTTTTTGCCCATGAATTCTTGCTTCTTGTCGAAGCTGATCGTCCATTTTAGTGGAACTTCTAGTGGAGTTGTATTTTCATCCATGTCGTTTCCATAAAGCATTAGGCCGGCTTCAAGCCGCAATGTATCTCTTGCACCCAAGCCTGCTGGTTTGACTCCATATATGCTACCATACTCCATCAATTTGCCCCAGACTTCTATTCTTGAAGAATCAAAGAACATTTCAAATCCGTCTTCTCCTGTATAACCCGTCCTAGATAGCATGCATTCAATCCCGTCAATTTCTTCATTAACAAGATGAAATGGTTTAACAGACCGCAGGTCAGTTCCTACTAATTTCTGAAGCACATCACATGCTCGGGGGCCCTGTATTGCAAGCAGCGAAGTTCTATCGGTTATGTCTTCAATATGTGCTGATTTTGAATGCTCTGAAATCCACTTTAAATCTTTGCTCCTGTTTGAGGAGTTGACTACAATCAGAAAGTGATCATGGGCAACTCTATATGCAATTATGTCGTCAACTATACCGCCATCTTGGTAGCACATAGGAGAGTATAGTGCCTGATGATCAGCCAGCTTTTCAAGGTCGTTTGTCACTAACTTTTGCAGACATGGAAGAGTGTTTTGACCCTTTATTTCAAATCGGCCCATATGAGAGACATCAAATAAACCGACGTTGGTCCTGACATTGACATGTTCGTCTACGATCCCAGAGTATTGAAGTGGCATTTTCCAACCATGAAAATCCACGATCTTTGCACCAAGCGATTTGTGAATATCATAGAAAGGAGTTTGCACTACTCAACTAAGATGAACCCTTATTATTGAGCATATTGTCTGACTAAATGGCGGACGAAAAAAGGGAACGAGATTGTGTGATGGATAGACTCGAAAAAAAGCCTAAATGGCTTCGCATCAGGTTGCCTTCTGGGGAAAACTATGTAAACATTAGGCAGACCATTGCTTCGCTTAGGCTTCACACGGTTTGTGAAGAAGCACGATGCCCAAATATTGGCGAATGCTGGGCAGGAGGAACGGCCACCATTATGATCATGGGAGATGTATGTACAAGAGGATGCAGGTTCTGCTCGGTAGCCAGTGGCAGGCCACTGTATCTTGACCCAGACGAGCCAGAGAGAGTTGCTAAAGCAATCAAAGAATGGGGATTAAGATATGTAGTGATCACTTCAGTATGCCGAGATGATCTGCAGGACGGAGGAGCGAGTCACATCGCAAAAACAATAAAGGCAGTGAAGGTACAGTGCCCTGAAACAATAATCGAGCCCCTTATCCCGGATTTTCATGGCAATCGCCATGCCATACAAAATGTGGCAAATGCAGGACCGGAGGTCATAAGCCACAATATTGAAACTGTAGCCCGTCTTTCGCCGCTGATCAGAGATGCACGAGCGACGTATGAGCAATCACTACGTGTCTTGAAAATAATAAAAGACGTTGACTACAAAATCTATACGAAGTCGTCTATAATGCTTGGACTAGGTGAGATGGAAGAGGAGGTTATGGAGGCAGCCAAGGACCTAAGGTCAGCAGGAGTCGACATAATTTCCATCGGGCAATACCTCCAGCCAACCAGCAGACACCTGCCGGTTAAAGAGTATATAGCGCCAGAGAAATTCGATTCATACAAGAAAAACATTGAAAAGATGGGATTTGCCTACACAGTGGCAGGACCATTTGTCCGAAGCTCCTACAAGGCAGGAGAATTCTTCATCAAAAATCTAGTTTACAGTCGACGACGACACTAGAGCAGTATTATAATCTCATCCTAAACAAGGTTCAAAACATGGATAAGACGTCTGCTGGGCATTAACCCTTCATGCCAGAAGCAAGCTCGGCTATCTTTTTTTCCCAAGAGGTATCTTTGACTATGCCACTTGCAACAAGTATGCCCTGAGAGCCAAGCTTCATCGCCTTAGTAACGTCATCCTTGTCTGTAATACCTGCTCCGCAGATGATTCTCGAGCGTGATCCTGCCGCTTCTATGGACTTGGTTATGATAGCAGGGTTTTCCTTGGACACTGCTCTTCCGCTGCCGATAAGTTCAGGTGGCTCTATTGCGATAAAGTCAGGCTGAAGGGTAGATATCTCAACAACTTCGCGTGGTTCCTGTGCACACACAATTGAGGCCATACCGAGCTTTCTCATCCGCTCCACCAGGCTTGCGATTGAACTCCTTTCTATTCGATGCTCGCTGTGATTTATCAGTGACCCAATCGCTCCACAGGACTTCACGATTTCGGGTACGATAAAACCGGTACTAGGACCCATCTTTTCGTTGTCGACATGCTGACCTATTACTGGTATCTGTATCTTGTTTGCAATCAGAGCCAACATCGGCTGGGGTGGCGCAACTACTATCTCTATTCTTAGCCTCTCCGCAACCTCACGCGCCGACTCGGCTAATTTGATTGCTCTGTCTGCCGAGACCTCTTCATAGTTTTTGAAATTGATGACTAGTGGCTGCTTCAAAGCTTGCTACTGCCAGCTTTAGTCTGTTTTGTAGGAGCAGCAGCCTTAGTTGCAGCGGCCTTGCTCTTGCCATTCATTATCTCCTCCAAATCTTTGAACTTGCTCTGCAACTTTGACATTCTAGCCTCGTAGCCTTTGTTGTATTCGAGTTCATCTGGAACAAGCGTGGCTGGATGGATAAAGCCTTGGTTACGCATTATCATGGCACGCTCTGCCGCCCTCATTCTCTGTAGATCCCAGTCAGCAGTGCCAAACCCGTCATGAGGCCCAGTGAGCTTGCCATTGCGCATACTAAAAAGCAGACATGATACAATTGGGATAGAGTAATTCAATGATGCAGCGGAATTAAGTTTGACTGGCATTAGGGGCATGTGGTGGCTTCCCCTTGTGTTGCCTGCGACAAAATGAGGCTCGTTGAAGGAGCTGCCTGCCTCTTCGGTGGCTGGAAAGTTCTTTTGGGTTCTGACTATTGCTATTGGATCGTCTTTGCCGACGTAAGTGCCAGCGATGTTATGCAGCCTGTCGGTAGACGCTGACACGATCTGATCATTGCCATCCGATGACATGACAGAGTGAACAACGTAGCGGCCTGGATACATAAGCGCTGCTTCTAGCTCTGCCTTATCCTCCCACAATTTCAGCTCGGCAACCTTGCCCTCCATGACATCCATTATCCTAAAAATTACACCTTCTGCAAGCCGCTCGTTGATCAAAAGGCCCGTGTTGCTGCCAGCGTCAACAAACATGCGCCACAACGGTAGGTTGAATGCACCCGGCTCTGTCTTGTCTGCGGCAAATATGCAAAATACTTCACTTGGCCTCTCTTCCATTTCAATTTCTGCAACACCCGGCCCCATTCCCTTGACATTACCAGAAAACGAGTCTTTGAGAAGGTCCTGCCCTGCACCATACAACCCCTGATCCTTTGCCAGTTTCGTCCCTTCAGTAAAGGCATCCCATGCCAGCTTGTGGATTCTTTCCTCCTCCACGCCTCGAGTATGGGTCATTACTATGTGTATGTCATCACCAGTGTACCCGACGTAATGATCTATGAGAAGCCCTTTTGCATTTTTGACGACAAAGTTCCTCACAGTCTCTAGAAGTTCTTCGCTTGGACAGGTGTGGCCTCCGATCCCTCCAATATCGGCCTTGATAGCGCTAATTGTAACTCGCATAATGAGACAAACTCCTGGCCTATCATTTAAAACCTTTCCGTTAGGTGATGAATAGGCTCAGGACTGAACTGAAAACTGCAAAGAACTAGTAGATTAGCCAGTTGGTATGAAATTTAAAAAAATCGCGGGCCGAAATACAAATAAAGCCCATGGGGCGTTCCTGCTATATGAGCGCTAGCAAAAAGCCACACATGAACCTAGTTGTTACGGGTCACGTCGATAATGGTAAATCAACTACTGTAGGTCATTTATTGGTTGATCTGGGTGCCATTGACCAGAGAACCATCGA
>Ga0126314_10001039_pt1 | contig 13134 bp, 11 predicted proteins | sample Plot105B_FD_92535 | JGI IMG/M metagenome (GOLD analysis project Ga0126314, IMG submission 92535) | Serpentine soil microbial communities from UC McLaughlin Reserve, CA, USA - Plot105B | ecosystem: Environmental > Terrestrial > Soil > Grasslands | place: USA: UC McLaughlin Reserve, Lake County...
AAGCTGAAGTCCCTGGAACTCCTGATAATATATGCGCTTAAGAAAAGTTCAATAATCGGAAGTACCAATGCATAGACCATATTGGTCAGCAGCAGAATCCGCATTTGCCGCGGCTGCTGGTAAAAGAATTGAAATTCTTTTTTTAGCTTCTTCATTGTCATTATCCAGATTAATTGTCGAACGACCAGCAAAATTTAAAAAGATTAACGCTGCGCAGTCATTTTCTGCTTTAACAAATTTCGGAACATAAGGTTTATCTGCAGGCAGCGCAAAATTTGAAATCATATCATCTCGACGGAATCCGTAAAAGCCCTAACCACAACACTCATTTTTTGCCGGTAACAAATGACTTTAATTGCTGTTATATACCAAAAAGGTATTATGAAACGTAATTACTATATATTGGGTATTGGTATGTCTGCAGGTGGCTTACAGTCTTTGGCGGAGTTCTTTAGTAAATTGGACGGACACCTCCCGGTAGCAATCGTACTCGCTACGCATTTGCAGCAAAATTATCATGCAAAATTATTTGATATTCTGAGCAGTAAAACCAACATGGCGTTAATTAGTGTTGAAGATGGTATTGAGTTACAGCAAGGAAACATATATATAGTTGGTTCAAACCTGAAAGCGACTGTTCACCAAAACCGTCTCAAAGTAGGCTATGCAGGCCCCGGCACTCATATTATCGATATTCTACTGAACTCTCTGGCAGCTGATTCAGCAGAACAGGCAATTGGAATGATCTTATCCGGTACAGGTAATGATGGAGCTGAAGGATTGAAGGCTATAAGCGAGGCTGGCGGTCAGGTTCTGGTGCAGGAACCTTTCTCAGCACTCTACCAGTCGTTGCCAAGACTGGCTATTAAAATTGATCATCCGGATAAGGTACTGCCCCCGGTGAGACTCGCCACTTGGATGAACAAAAAATTAGGCACGGCCGAAACTTAGACACGGTGATTGAATCAGTTGGCCGTCTGTTTGGTAAAAACTGATGACGATACTTGTTAAGGAAAGGCTTGTAGGAGCTCACGTTCAGGTCAATTACTTTTTTTTAAATCAAAATACACAAATCCCTTTTGAAGCGAACGTCCTGACAAACAAAATCTGCTGGGAGTGGTTATAGAAAGTAAAAAAATCTAACCATGAAAAAATTAGTTTACGTATTAACAATTTCCGTAGCCTTGGCTGCTCAGAGTTGCGGAAACAGTTCTGGAAGTGCAACAGACACTTCAGATACCACAGAAATGGCAGCAGATTCGATGATGGCTGGTGATACTTCCCGTAACACTGTAGCGGCAAGTGACACCGCTTTTGCAAACAAGGCAGCTGTCGGTGGGATGGCAGAAGTAGAATTTGGAAAACTGGCGCTGGAAAAAGCAAACAATCCAAAAGTGAAAGATTTTGCTTCGATGATGGTGAAAGATCACGGAAAGGCAAATGACGAACTAAAGGCCATTGCCAGTGCAAAAAATATTATGCTGCCATCGACCCTTGATACCGAGCACGCCAAAATACATGAAGAGCTCAATTCCAGGACAGGAGTGGAATTTGATAAAGCTTATGTGAAAGCTATGGTTGAGGGCCATAAGAAAACGCTCGCCCTGATGGAAGATGGTAGCAAAAACTGTCAGGATGCGGAACTGAAGGGCTTTGCCGCAAGAACAGCTCCGGTGGTCAAACACCATTTGGACCTGATCAACCAAATTCAGAGGGAAGTGAAGTAGTTATTCCTGCCATTTAGTTTTGAGAACCCGGCTTTAACCGGGTTTTTTTGTTTACGGAATAACAAATACCGAAGCATTTAATGCAAACGGCACTGCGAGCCCGCCGGTCGGGTTTCTTCCTGTGATTTGATTATACGATAGGCGATGGTAGCGAACACTGCGAATACTACATGCGCAGGAATGCGTTGCAGATAAAAATCAATAAAACGGATTGAAGGCGGTAGGGGATGAATCTTGAAAGTTGCCTTCCAGATGAGCAGACCCAACAAGCCGCTTAGTAGACCGAGAATAACGCCATTTTTAATGCTGCGGTCTATTTCCCCCCTTTCCCATAGCTCCACATATACTGCTGCGAAAACAAAACCCATGCTATAATGCGCGCCCCATCCGGCCAGAGACTGCGCCCGGTTAGACAGGAAAGGTGCCAGTCTGCCGATCATGGTAGAAAGATGCTCGGGTTCTTTGAAATTTTCCTTAGGCAATAACGACATCATTGCGCTGGCCACTGTCATGAAGGAAGTACCTGTGAACCCTGAAATTATAGTCTTTGTGAATTTATCCATGGGTGTTAAGTGAATTGATCTCCCCGCTCAGTTTTTCAGGCCCTTTTGGTTGCCGCGGTATTTTAGATCTATTTATCTCCTGTTCCATAATCCTTTTAATTCCGGGCTATCCGTTGTTTCAGCTGCAGATTCACATCCTTCTTTTCCATCATTAAGAATATTGAGCAGTCCTTTCAACGCTCTGATTTCATTAATATTTTTCATATTGAATCTTTAATGATTGTGTCATTACGGTTGCCCCGAGCCTCCGGCAGCACCATATATCTGTCCGCTCGAATAACTGGCATCACTTGCGGCCAATTGAACGTAGATTGACGCCAATTCAGCTGGCTGACCAGGTCTGGCTAGTGGCGTATCCCCGCCAAATTGCTTCAATTTTTCCATAGTGGCTCCTCCACTGACCTGCAACGCAGTCCAGATGGGTCCAGGTGCCACACCATTGACTCGAATTCCTTTTGATCCTAATTGCTTGGCAAGAGAGCGAACAAAACTTGTGGTGGCCGCTTTGGTCTGGGCATAATCATAAAGCTCGGGAGAAGGGTCAGTCGCCTGAACCGATGTAGTACCGATAATCACCGAACCCGGTTTAAGATGCGGAAGGGCAGCTTTAATGATCCAGAAAGGCGCATAGATATTGGTTTTCATTGTCCAGTCAAACTGCTCTGTGGTGATGTCCAATATAGATTCATGCGTTTGCTGGCGGGCAGCGTTGCTGACCAGAATGTCAAGGCTACCCAGCCCTTTTACTGCTTCGTCAACCAGTCGTTTACAAAAGGCCTCGTCTCTTAGGTCACCGGGAATCGCTATAGCCTTGCGCCCGGCTTTTTTAATTAATTCAACCACCTCCTTAGCATCAGACTCCTCTGCAGGCAAAAAGTTAATGGCTACATCCGCACCTTCCCTGGCGTAGGCAATTGCAGCGGCCCTGCCCATGCCAGAATCTCCGCCGGTGATGAGTGCCTTGCGTCCGGACAGCCGCCCTGATCCCTTATAAGATATTTCTCCATGATCCGGTTTTGGATCCATTTTGCCGGCCAGACCGGGCCAGGGCTGCGACTGTTCTTTAAAAGGGGGATTTGGGTATTTTGTTGTTGGGTCTTCCAAACCCAGGGCAATAGTTTTACCACCAGTGGTGCTTCCTGCTGCGCTAAACACCGGAGTGCCCGCCATGGCAGCTATGCCTACACCCAGCCCGCCGATCACTTTACGGCGGCTGATTTTGTTTTCTTCATTCATAAGGATAATGTTTTAACAGGTATAGGTCTAACCAATTTTCAATGCGCTCTGTTTCAGTTTTTTTTATTTTATAGAATTCATCTTATCCGGTAGAGATATTTAGGATACAATCAAATTTGAGATATTATCTACATATGGATTCGAGTAATTTTCGATATGGTAAAACCGAATGGATTGTCTCTTGTTAATTCGGTTGATGGACAACCAACAAACATCGGCGCAGAAAACATTACCATGGATTGCAGCATTAGCTATGTTCATGCAATCGCTGGACGGAACCATTCTCAACACCGCATTGCCTTCTATAGCCAGCGACTTGCAAAGACCTCCGTTAACGCTGCAAAGTGTTATCATCAGTTATGTACTTGTATTAGCTTTGTTGATTCCACTGAGCGGGTGGTTATCGGATAGGTTTGGGTCAAGGAAAGTTTTTGTTTCAGCGATAGGCATATTTACTTTGGGTTCTCTGCTTTGCGCTTTATCGCAGTCCCTGGCTTTGCTCATTGTTTCAAGGGTTATCCAGGCCATTGGGGGCTCGATGATGGTGCCAGTGTCCCGGTTGGCGATTTTGTATACCTATGACAAAAAAAAACTATTAGAAGTGATTAATTTTATAACCATACCCGGCCTCGTTGGACCTATAATAGGGCCGACGTTAGGAGGGTGGCTCGTAGAAATTGCTTCATGGCATTGGATATTTATTATTAATCTGCCTATAGGTTTGTTTGGCATGTATTATGCCGGGAAACATATGCCCCAATACCAGAAAGCGGGCGGGAGATTTGACTTTTTTGGGATGTTATTTTTCGGCGGTTCCTTATTGCTATTGACCTTAGGAATAGAACTTGGCACGCATGACTTTATCAAAGAGTCGGTCTTGCTTGTTGTCTTTGCCTCCTCTTTTGTCTTAATGAATTTGTATTACTTCCATTTCAGAAGGCTCAAAGAACGGGCTTTAATTAACCTTAGTCTGATCAGGATCAGAACATTGAGAATCGGTGTATTTGGAAATTTGTTAACACGCCTGGGAATTGGTGGCATGCCGTTATTGCTGCCGCTTTTGTTTCAGTTGGGCTTGAAGCAATCGGCCATGACTTCCGGCGTGATGCTGATTCCGGTTGCCCTCACTTCGGTATTGCTTAAGCCCTGGGTAGTACCTGTAGTAAAAAAAATGGGTTATAAAAATACCCTGATCATCAACACCCTGCTGATTGCGATTGTTATTGCCTTGTTTTCATTCGTTGGAGAACACACAAGATTACCCAATCTGATCCCGTTACTAGTCATTTATGGTGCGGTTAACAGCATTCAGCTGACCAGTATGAATACCATTTCTCTGTCGGCATTAGACAATGAAACAGCAAGTAGCGGCAATAGTTTATTGCTGGTCATGCAGCAACTTTCCATGAGCCTGGGTATTTCTGTGGGGGCTTTCCTGTTGGCAAAATACTCCAGTTCTGCATGGTTACATAGTGCTAATATTCTTCATGCCTTCCAATATACTTTTTTAACCCTGGCCGCTATTACCGCAGTAACCAGCTTACTGTTTTTAAGGCTTGAAAAGACAGCGGGAGAAAATCTATCAGGACATCATTAAGTTAAGCCAAAAGAGGCTTTAGCAAGTTCCACTCGAGGTCCGTACGTTCCTACTCAATGATTTCAATGACACCCTCGTTTCAGCAAAAAATTCACACATTGACGCTGGATTCCCTGACCTCAGGTTAAAGCGCAGTATCCCCTCTTATCCCAAACAAAAATAGTTGGCTAATGTTAAATAAACAGAACCGTTTAACAAAAGAAACATGAGAAAAGACAAAACACCAACTCCCGGATCATCAGATTATCCGGTAAACCAACCTCAGAAACTAAACGTACCTAAGTTCAGCAGTTCAGGAAGAAAGGCCGGTGATGAAGTACCTCCGGTTGAAAACATGAATGATGAGCTAACAGTCATTGATAATCACAATGCAGTTGATATGGATCAGCCAGAGACGAACCTTGGTAATCAAAGGGATGAGGACGAAGATCAGCAGGAACGGATCATCAGCAGGTAATAAAGGTCGGAATGAATCCGATACAGCTTTCCCAGCTTATACTAAAGTTGCTAAATGGGAGTCTAACTATCCTTGTCGTTCGAGGGCTAAAGGCAACCGACTAATAATATGAAATACTGCCAATAAATTAGATTTGTACGGATATGGTTAAAATTGTGCATCAGGAAGGGCTTCCATTTGCAAACAACATTCACTTTGCCTATGACATACGATTAGGTCACTTTCAATTTATCCATTCTTCTCTGGAATGGATAACATCTGCTGGTTCGGGAACAAATGCACGAGATGTAATTGAGAAAATTGAACCTGAAGACATCATATATTTAAAGGGAATTTTCAGTAATGTTATTGCGGGAGACTTTAATGGCCGGATAAACATAAAGCTTCGGGCTTCCGAAAGAGTCCGCTGGCTTCAGGTCGTTCCTTTTTTAGCGGATCAACAAGGCACGCGTCTTGTTCTCGGAGCAGTCATGGAAGTAACAGATGAAGTCAACGACATACAGACAATTACTAAATACGCCAATAAAAAGAATTCCATACTTTATATGCTGGGCCACGACCTTAGGGGCCCGCTTAATATGGCCAAGTCACTTACTAAAACTATAACCCGACAGATCGGAGATCAAGAGTTTTTGAAAAAGACCGGATACATTTCGTCTATATTGCAGCAATGCATTAATCTGATCAGCGATCTTGTAAATCGCGAATTTTTGGAAACCACCAGTGTAGAACTTGTAAAAAAACGAGTCGATATCGTATCAAAAATTAAGGAGTATCTGGACGAATGCAATCGGTCTGAATCACTGGCGCAAATCAGCTTCCATCTAAAAAGTTCATCGGATCAAATATTCATCATGCTTGACGATGCTAAGTTTATGCAGATCGTAAATAATTTGATTTCCAATTCGCTGAAATTCACGCCGGCAAAAGGAGCAATCCATATCTACATTGAAGAGGAAGCGAATCAGGTAAATTTTAAGTTTTCGGACACCGGGATAGGGATACCTAACGCGTTGCTTCCTGAAATTTTTGAAAAATTCACATCGGCCCGCCGGCCAGGATTGCAAGGTGAGCCAACGCTGGGTTTGGGCTTGTCCATTGTAAAAACTATTGTCGGATGGCATGACGGGAGCGTTAGTTGCGAAAGTACTGAGGGAGACGGTACCACCATCTTCATCACCCTTCCTAAAAATATTCCGGCTTAAATGCCAAGCGACAGATTTAAATATGTCATGTTACTTTCCGGTTTCCATATGCGGTGCGTCTACAGGCTTTGATTCAGGGGAGCCCTTTTGCCTTAAATAAATGGTTAGAAAGACAATAGAGGCCACTGAAAGAAATTCACTTTGCCAGTTCTGAAAAGTTTCGAACCAAAATTCCGCCTGGGTCAGATAAGCGGCTACCGATTCCCTAGGCAAATGTTTTGCTGCCTGCTCTACGTTGTGATTTTGCCAGCTGCCATAGAGATGCATTCCCCAGCTAAACAGAAACAGTAAGCCGAAACAGATCGAAAGCGAGCTTGCATAAAGTTGTGCGATCCAACCGCCCTTGTTGACTGCACGTGGTGCCTCCGGTCCCGGTTTCGGTTCCCGGTCCACCTCTTCTGGCTTATGTAAACTTTTAGACTCCGCAGAACCGATCTGCCGAAGTGAAATTGTCAGCAGGACATACAGGGCCATCTGCAGAAATTCGCTTTCAAAATTTTCAAACGTTGCTGAAATGAAATGACCGCTAGTCAAATAGGTTCCCAAACCGATCACGGCTTGCCCGTCTTCCATTATTTCCTGGTTGTGTTGTTTCCATCCCGTTAGCGCCTGTGCAGCAAGGGTTATGAGGAAAAGACTTAGGAAAACAATAGTTAAACCATTACGATAAAGAAAGGAGCTGGATTGCGGTTGTTTTCTCATAACATATTGTGTTGATGAATGCAAAACACCTGAAGTGTGATCTTGTTTATAAAACATACTCTTTTAGTGCTTCAGAAAGCTCCCTCGTTTAAGAACAGAAAAAAAATCAGCAAAACCTTCTTTGCTGGTCGCTGTTAAGAGGATACATATAACCTATTAAAACAAAGATTATGGCAAACTCAAAAAACAGTGCGGCTGATAAGCCTAATGCACATTTACATGAACTGTTCGTTGATGAACTCAGGGACATTCTGGGAGCAGAGAAACAGCTCCTGAGAGGTCTAAAAAAATTAGCTACCAGCGCCGGAAGTGAAACACTCAGAAATGCATTTGAAACACATTATTCACAGACCGAAGGGCAGATAGAGCGATTGAAACAGGTGTTCCAATCGATAGGCTTGTCTGCGAGAGGAAAAAAATGCAAGGCTATGGAAGGCTTATTGGAGGAGGCTGACGAGATCATAGAAAGTTTTCAGGACCAGCCGGAAGTTCTGGATGCAGCATTGATTTCCGCTGCACAGAAGGTAGAGCATTATGAAATTGCAAGTTATGGCTGTCTGGTTACCTATGCAAAGCTGATGGAGCATACAGAAGCAGGCGAGCTGCTGGCTGCGACTCTGACTGAGGAAAAAGATACTGATGGTCTACTGACCGAAATTGCCTTATCTGAAGCAAACATCACAGCATAATTTGCTATCTATTGAGCCGGCCTGCGTATCGAATTAGAGGGCCGGCTTTATTGTATGATCTGAAATCTATCCGTACGCTTTTCATCAGTTATAAAATCGCTCCATCAATGCAGGAGTAGGGAATATTCCCCGGATACTCTTATAGCCAGAGCCTTATTTTATTATCGTCGATATTATTGATATTCCTTTAAACCGGATGCCCCGAGGGTTAAACCGGATATGCCATCCAGCATATCCGGCAATTATTAACTAACCCATGCTCCTCACTGCGAAGCATGTTGTACATTTTGGAATGTACCCAAAGGGAATGACATAAAAACACACTTTCTAAGAGATTTGATTGCTGGATTTGTACCTGATTTAACGGATGAAATTCCTGCTTTTATTCAGGTATATTTTATCGATAAATCAAGTATTTGTCGGAAGAACAATACTATTCGGGCATAGGTTATTCCAGTGACGATCTCTAATAGTGATCTCCTTAAACACCAGATGAATTTCATATGGAAAAGATAATCTACACCTTATTATTAACTGTAATCATGTCAATCACGGTCTTTGCCCAGAACCGACCGGTGTCAGGTACAGTCACTGCTCAGGACGACGGCCTGCCAATCCCGGGCGTCTCTGTTAGAGTCCGGGGGACAACAAACGGAACCATGAGCGGCAGCAATGGAAAATATCTCATTACAGTCAACACGCCTAATCCTGTTCTCGAGTTTTCAGCGATCGGCTTTACCACACAATCAGTAACGGTCGGAACCCAGACGATGATTAATGTTGTGCTTTCTGGTAATGAAACGGCTCTTACAGAAGTGATTGTGACTGCCAATGCAATTCGTCGCGAGAAACGCTCGCTTGGTTATTCGGCACCCACTGTAAGTAACGAAGAATTAATCCAGGGTCAGAATCCCAGCGTAATCAACTCACTGACCGGAAGAGTAGCCGGTGCAAACATCACCAGTACCTCTAACACTCCTGGCAGTTCTTCCAGGGTGGTGCTGAGGGGAGGATCTTCTATCGCCGGGAATAATCAGGCGTTGATCGTAGTAGATGGTGTACCTATAGACAATTCCAGTGTTATTGGCGGAGCGTCAAGTTTGGCCGGTGTTGACTTTGGTAATCGGGGCAACGATATCAATCCTGAAGATATTGCGTCAGTTACAGTACTGAAAGGCCCTGCAGCCGCAGCGCTTTACGGCTCAAGAGCTTCAAACGGTGCCCTGATAATTACGACCAAAAGCGGTAAGCAAGGAAGTAAAACAGAGGTTACTTTCAGTACCTCAAATTCATTTTCTTCAATTTTGAAACTTCCAGACTTGCAAAACGAATACGGACAGGGCTACTATGCTGACGTTGATGAAAACTGGAATGCCACTTATGAAAATGACCCGAAAGAAAACTGGAGCTGGGGGGCGCCCTTTAACGGCCAGATACAGCCATGGGGACAGGAGATTGATGGAGTCAGGCTTACGAAACCTTACGCTGCAGTCAAAAATAACATCCGGGATTTTTTTCACACAGGTTTTTCCACAGATAACAACCTCAGTTTTTCCGGCGGAGGTGAAAATACCACATTCTATCTTGGTTTGAATTCACTTAATTCGAACAGTGTGTTCCCTGGCAATAGAGATACTTACGATCGCTACAATGTCCGCTTCAATGGCAATGCGGAGTTTAGCAATAAGTTCTACGCAGGTGTCTCTTTTACGTTTTCCAAAATCAACAGCCACCAGCTTGGCGGAGGTCAGGGAGCGGGTTCAGTCTATAATAATGTGCTGCAAACACCCAGGGATATCCCCTTAACTGATCTCAAGGATCTGAACAATAAGTATTATGGTTACGGATTTGTTGACCAGAACGGCATTAGGCGTGATGATCTTTATGGTTACTATGGAGCGTATACTATGAACCCGTACTGGGTATTGGAAAACTACGATAATATAGATGAGGTGAACCGGATTACCGGAAATTTCAACGTTGGCTATAAACCTGTCGAATGGCTCGACATCAAGGAGCGGGTAGGAATAGATACTTATACTGACAGACGACGTTTTCTTTCACCAAAGTTCAGTTTTCTGCCTGCGGACGAAGCTGGTAATTATTCATCTACAGCTAATCCACAGACCAATAACGGTTCTTATGAGATCGACCAGTTCAATGTCAGCGAAATCGTCCATGATCTGATGATTACAGCGAGTCATGAATTTAATGAAGATTTCAGCGGCTCGCTGATGATAGGTAACAATATCCGCCAGCGATATACGACAACGAATAGCCAGAGCACGAACGCCAGCGGTGGGCTGGTAGTACCTGGCTGGTACAACCTGGCTAACAGTAACGGCCCAATAGATGTCATCGATGACTTCATCGGACGACGCAGGTTGATTGGAATCTATGCAGATTTGAACTTCTCTTACAAGAACATGCTCTTTTTCGAAACAACTGCCCGGAATGACTGGTCTTCAACCTTGCCTCAATCAAACAATTCGTTTTTCTACCCTAGTGTCAGTCTGTCGTTCCTGTTTTCCGAACTGCTGAAAGAGTCCGGTATTTCCAGATTTTTGGATTATGGCAAGTTGCGCACAAGTTTCGCGCAGGTAGGTAACGACACAGATCCTTATCAGCTTATGACCACCTTTTCCAGGGCAGAAATACTGTCCGGTTTTGGTAGTACCGCTTTTCCTTTTGGTAATGTGGCCGGCTTAATGTCCGGCAGCACCATCGGGAATCCTGATCTTAAGCCCGAGAAGACAAACTCCTTTGAAGTTGGTACCGAACTTGGTTTTTTTGGTAACCGAATGTCCCTTGACTTTAGTTATTATGCCAACAATTCAAGGAATCAGATTTTGAGCATCCCTATCCCAAGTTCTACCGGTTTCGGCTTCAATGTGGTTAATGCGGGAGAGATCAGAAACAACGGTGTAGAGCTTTCCTTGCGTGGTACTCCAGTGAAAACGAGCGATGGATTCTCGATCGAACTTTTTGGAACTTACACGAAAAACAACAGCAAAGTAATAGACTTGCTGCCCGGAATAGAGCAGGTAACCCTCGGAGGTTATTCCGGTATGTCTGTCGTGGCGGCAAAGGGGCGACCTTATGGAGAGTTTTATGCAGTAACTAATGCGACAGACGCCCAGGGACGCACGATAGTGGACCCGGAGACCGGTCTGCCTGTTACAACCGCAGGTGCACAATACCTTGGTACATATAATCCTGATTTTCAAGCATCTATTGGAACTAACATCAAGTTTAAGAACCTTGTAATGAACCTGCTTTTCGACGGCAAAAAAGGGGGTGTATTTTACTCACGGACCCGTGATATATTAGGCTTCAATGGTACATCTGCAGAGACTGGCGGACCAAGAATAGGCGTTATCTACCCCAATTCGGTTTACCTTGATGAGGCTGGAAACAGTATAATCAATACAACGGCGCGCTTCAATAAACAGGATTATTATTCAGACCTGGTGGCTGGACAGCATATCGTGGATGGTTCATTCATAAAACTCCGGACGCTTTCACTGGCCTATCAGTTTAGTAAGCAGCAATTAAAAAACAGTATGCTCGGTAATTTGACGGTAGGCGTCTTTGGTAATAATCTCTTTATCTGGACACCAAAATCCAACCAGTTTGCCGATCCCGAAATTAATTCCGCGGGAGCCGGCAATGTGCAGGGCTTCGACTACACCGCTCAGCCTTCTGTGAGAAATTACGGTTTAAATGTCAGAGTCTCCTTCTAATCTATTTAATATGAAAACTGAACAAAAAAAGCTTTTAAGCTATTGGCTTTCCTTACTCTTGGTGACAATTCTGCTGACAAACGCCGGATGTAAAAAGTTCCTGGATGTAAATGACAATCCTAATAATCCGGTCAACGCGGATCCTGATTTACTGCTTCCTACCGTGGAAGCTTCAATAGGCCAGCTGGTGGGTAACAGTTTCCAGGTATATGGTAACTTTTTCGCACAATATTGGACCCAAAATCCTTCATCTTCTCAGTACCGCAGCCTGGAGCAGTATCGGTTGGCCAACACTAGTTTTGATCGCCCATGGTTGACGACCTACCGCAATGCCCTGCAGAATGCACAGCTGATTATCAACGACCGAAAAGCAAACAACGAGCTAGTGCGCGGTATTGCACACATCCTTAAGGCTTACACATTTCAACTCGCTACAGATGCCTTTGGTGACATTCCATTATCTGAAGCATTGCGTGGCAATGAGGTCACCAGCCCGCGTTATGAAAGTCAGCAAATAGTTTATGATAGCATCTTTCATTACATTGACCTTGGCCTTTCCATGGTCGGAACGGCTGATGCCCTGTCGCCTGGTGATCAGGATCTCGTATTTCAAGGCGATGTAGACAGCTGGAGAAGATTTGCCAATACCCTTAAACTGCGTGCATATCTGCGGCTTTCAGAAGTAAGCCCAAATACTTCGCAAACGGGCATAGCCTCGTTGTTTGCCACCAGCCCGGTATTTCTGGAAGAAGATGCTGCAATACAGTATGCCACGGTGGGTGGTAATGAAAATCCCCTGTATAACGAGATTCTCGGGCTGGGTCGTACACAAAATATGGTCGCCAGCGGCACAGCGGTTACTGCCTATCTTAGAAATGACGATCCCAGAGTACTACGGTTCTACGATCCACTGCCAGGTGTAGACACAATCGCCTATATCCAGCAGGGAACGTATGCCAGCAATACAGATAAGGAAGTGTCACCACCGTCGGCACTGGTAGGCGGGCAAGCATTAAGTACTGCATCTGCAACCGCACCTGTGAAATTTATTTCGGCAGCCGAATCTTATTTCTTACAAGCGGAAGCTGTCGCAAGAGGCTGGGCATCCGGCGATTTGGAATCCCTTTTTGAACAGGGTATCCGCGAGAGTTTCGAATCGGTAGAAATCCCCGGCCAGGCCGATTCGTACATTGAAAATGCTCCTGATGCGCAGCT
>Ga0126314_10001040_pt1 | contig 13131 bp, 9 predicted proteins | sample Plot105B_FD_92535 | JGI IMG/M metagenome (GOLD analysis project Ga0126314, IMG submission 92535) | Serpentine soil microbial communities from UC McLaughlin Reserve, CA, USA - Plot105B | ecosystem: Environmental > Terrestrial > Soil > Grasslands | place: USA: UC McLaughlin Reserve, Lake County...
CAGGGGCTCCAGTACGGCCCGGACGTCCGGCTCGGCGAGGAGGTGCGGACGCTCGAGAGCGCGACGGTCGACGGCGAGGACGTGCTCTCGATCGGCACCGACCAGGGCGGCCCCTACCTGACGCGCGCCCTGATCATCACCGCCGGCCATGGCGCCTTCGAGCCGCGCAAGCTCGGCGTCGAGGGGATCGACGAGTGGGAGGGCCGCGGCGTCCACTACTTCGTGCGCGAGAAGGACGTCTTCCGTGACAGCACCTGCGTGATCGTGGGCGGCGGCGACTCGGCGCTCGACTGGACGCTTGGCTTACAGGACACGGCCAGGCCGCCGATCGCGCTCGTCCACCGGCGCGACAACTTCCGCGCCCTCGAGTCGTCGGTCAACGAGGCGCGTTCGCTGGAGGGCGCCGGGCGCGTGCGCATCTTCACGCCCTGCGAGGTGCGCGAGATCCACGGCGACGGCTCCGTCCAGGCGGTCTCGATCGAGAACACCAAAACCGGCGAGACCGAGCAGGTGCCGTGCGATGCGCTGATCACGCTGCTCGGGTTCCACTCGCACCTCGGCGCGATCGCCGAGTGGGGCCTCGAGCTCCACGGCAAGCGCCAGATCCTGATCGACCCCACGACCTGCGAGACGACTGTCCCCCGCGTCTACGCCGCCGGCGACGTCGCGGGGTACGAGGGCAAGATCACGCTGATCACGATCGGGATGGGCGAGGCAGCGATCGCGGCCAACAACGCGGTCGCGTCGATCCGCGGCGAGAAGGTCCAGCCGAAGTACTCCACCGACTGACCGAGTCCTCGTTTCGGGACCGCGTGCTGCACCCGTCGCGCGCCGCCGTCTCTGTGCCCCCTGAGTAGACTCGTCTTCGTGGCGACCGAAGCCCGGCACGAGCTGTGGGGTGGCGAGACGCGCAAGGCAGTCGTGAACTTCCCGGTCTCCGGTCAGCCGATCCCGACTCCCGTCGCGCGCTGGCTCGGGCGCGTCAAGGCTGCCGCGGCGCGTGCGAACGCGGAGCTCGGGCTGCTCGACGGCGAGAAGGCCGAGCGGATCGCCTCGGCCGGCGATCGCATCGCCGCCGGCGAGCTCGACGACCAGTTCCCGATCGACGTCTTCCAGACCGGCTCCGGCACCTCCTCGAACATGAACGCGAACGAGGTGATCGCTGCGCTGGCCGGCGAGGACGTCCACCCGAACGACGACGTCAACCTGGGCCAGTCCTCGAACGACGTGTTTCCGACCGCCGTCCACCTGGCCGCGCTCGACGAGCTGACGAGCGACCTGCTGCCGGCGCTCGACCGGCTCGGCGACTCGCTGGCGGCGAAGGCGCAGGAGTTCGACGACGTCGTCAAGTCGGGCCGAACGCACTGGATGGACGCCGTGCCCGTGACGCTGGGCCAGGAGTTCGGCGGCTACGCCGCGCAGGCGCGAGAGGGTGCGGCGCGGGTGCGGGACTCGCTCCCGCGCCTCGGCAAGGTGCCGCTCGGCGGCACGGCGACGGGGACCGGCCTCAACACGCACCCCGAGTTCGCCGCGCGCGTGCGCGCGCGCCTCCAGGAAGAGACCGGCCTCGCCGTCTCACCTCCGGCCGACGCGTTCGAGTCACAGGCCGCGCGCGATGCGCTCGTCGAGGTCTCCGGTGCGCTCAAGGTCGTCGCGGTGTCGCTGACGAAGATCGCGAACGACCTCCGTTTCATGGGCTCCGGCCCGCGCGCGGGTCTCGCGGAGATCGCGCTACCGGAGCTGCAGAAGGGAAGCTCGATCATGCCGGGCAAGGTCAACCCGGTGATCCCCGAGGTCGTCACCCAGGTCGCGGCTCAGGTGATCGGCAACGACACGGCGATCACGGTCGGTGGCATGCAGGGGCATTTCGAGCTGAACGTCTTCGTGCCCCTGCTCGCCAGGAACCTGTTCGACTCGATCGGGCTGCTCGCGGCCGCCTCGCGCCTCTTGGCCGAGAAGTGCGTCGACGGCATCGAGGCGAACCGGGAGACGTGCGAGCGCTACGCGGAGCTGACGCTGTCGGCCGCGACAGCGCTGAACCCGTACATCGGCTACGACAAGGGCGCCGAGATCGTCAAGGACGCGGCCACCTCCGGCCGCTCGCTCCGCGACGTGGCGCGCGCTGCGGGAGTCGAAGACGCCACGCTCGACGAGGCGCTCGACTACCGCAAGCTGGCCAAGCCGCACGACGCGTAAGCCGCACTAAGGAGCTTGCCTTCGCGAGGGACGTCGTACTTTCGCCGCCTCCGGGCGGCCCTGCGGTTTCTGGAACTAAAGGAATTCTCGGGCTGCTGTCGAAAAATCGGAGGACGGTGAAGCGGGTCACCTTTCTCCTCGCGGCGTTCGCGGCTTCGTGCGTCTGGGCGGGACCGGCCTTTGCCGGCAATCCGTTCGGTGTCACGGTCGTGCGGTTCTCGCCGCACACGAGCCCAGCGCAGATGCGCTCCGACGTCACCACTGCGGGCGGTGTCGTCGTCGCCGACCTCAGCGCGATCGACGCGCTCGCGGTCGTTCCGCGCTCCGCTCGGTTTGGCGCGCGGCTCTCCTCCAGCCGCGCCGTGACGGCGGTCTTCGAGGACTCGCTTTTCGCGGGCGATCGCGCGCCCGACGGCCTTGGCGGCGGCAGCCGCTCGAACGACCCCGGCGTCGCGCGCTCCGACGGCTTCATCGCCGACCCATGGCATGGGCTCTTCCAGTGGGACGATGCGCGCATGAATGTCGCCCCGGCCTGGAGCAGCACCACGGGCGACAGCTCGATCGCGGTGGCCGTCGTCGACTCGGGCGTCGACGCCAACCACCACGAGCTGCAGGGCGCCGTCGATCCGAAGCTCGGCGGGAACTTCATCCCTTGCGACGACCTGAAGGCGCTCCTCGGTCTCCGCTTCATCGACCGCGCGGGCCTGCGCGACTGCCGCGACGGCGACTTCGAAGGCCACGGCACCTGGGTCGCGAGCCGCATTGCCGGGGCGGTCAACGGCTTCGCCTCGAACGGCGTCGCGCCGGGCGTCAAGATCGGCTCCTACAAGGTGCTGGCAGCTGGGCTCGGCGGCCTCTCGAGCTGGATGCTCTCGGGCCTACTGGCCGCATGCTCCGACGCGCGCATCGACGTCGTGAACATGTCGATCGAGGGGTACATCGATCCTTCCGATCCTTCTTCCGTCCAGGACTACCTGCTGTTCGCCGACGCGGTGGACTACTGCCTCGCGCGCGGCATTCCGGTGTTCACCGCCGCCGGCAACCAGCACGTCCGGGTCGACCGCGTGACGATCGCGCTCGGCGGGCGTGTGCTGGAGGGCGTCGGCCGCGTCTCGACGGGCACCGACGGGATCGCGACCGTCTCACCGGGAAGCGTGTCGCTCGACGACTTCGACCTGCGCGGCGGCCTGGTAGTCCCCGGCGGTGTCCCCGGCGCGACGATGATCTCGGCTACGGCGAACGCGATCGGCGCCGCGCCCGCGTCCATTCCCCTGGGCTGGCGCGACCACGTGGGCGCGCGCGACCAGCTCGCCTACTACTCGAACTACGGCTCCCGGATCGACCTCGCGGCACCCGGCGGCGCGCGGAAGTACCAGATTCCCGGCTACGACGGCGGCACCGGCGACGTGCTCGCCGGCGGCTGGGGCTCCTTCGGCGGCCTCTCGGCGGACGGCCTGATCTGCAACGACCCGTTTGCGTCCTCCAGCTTCAACTCCGCCTGCTTCACGGCTCGCGGTGACGCCTTCGGCTGGCTCCAGGGAACGTCGATGGCCGCGCCGAACGCAGCGGGCGTGGCGGCCCTGGTTCTCTCGTCTCGCCCCGAACTCGTCGGGCGGCCCGGGGCGCTCGTGCGCCGGCTCGAGGACGCCGCGGGCCGCTCGCCCGTGAACTACATGGGCCCGAACGCCGCGAACACGGCTCCGGCGCTCGACGGGACGCCGTGCGCGACCGGCTTCTGTCACGTCGACCAGTCGCATCCGATCGCCTTCGGCGACGCGTACGGGGCGGGGCTCGTGGACGCCGGTGCGGCGGTCGACGGTTGACCGCTTGACAGTTTGATGTAGTCGCACATATAAGCCACTCCACACGTCGCGGAGTTGGCCGAGCGCGTCGCAGGACGCCTCCGCGATCCGTAACGCAACAGGGGGAGAGTCGATGACGAGAACGCGTACGACTGTCCTGACGGGGACGCTGTTGCTCCTCGCCGCGGCAGTCGCTTTGACGCTCGTGTTCCTGACCGGGCGCTCGTCCGGCGGGACGCAGGTCCAGCTCAGGCTCGGCGCAGGCGCCGCAGGCCTGTTGAACAAGGAGGCGAAGGTCGGCGAGGGCCGCGCCGGCGGGTACGAGGCGTACCGGTCCGCAATGCGCACCTATCCCGCAAACGTCATCTCACCGCGGATCGTCGCGCGCGCGAAGGCGACGTTCACACGCATCGCCAAGCGTGATGCGCGTCTGCGCGCGAAGCTGCGGGCGCGTCACGTCCGGAGCTTCCTGGCGAACGGCCCGATGTGGGAGCTCTACGGGCCGCGCAAGTACGCGGTGGAGCCCGGTGTCCTCGCATTCACCGGTGCAACCAACGTCACGGCGAGCCGCACGGTCGCACTCGTGGCCGATCCGGACTGCACGGCGACGTCGTGCCGCGTCTGGGCCGGAACGGCCGGCGGCGGCGTCTGGCGAACGAACAACATCGTTGCACCCGACCCGACCTGGCAGCAGGTGGGGCCGCACGATCTGGCTCAGAACTCCGTTGGGCAGCTCGTGCTGGATCCGACCGACTCCACGCACAAAACGCTCTATCTCGGCACCGGCGAAGGGAATCGCTGCTCCTCCGGTTGCGAGGCGGGTGTCGGCATCTACAAGTCGACCGACGCGGGCAACCACTGGACGAAGCTCGCCGGCGCGTGCGTCAGCAACGCGACCTACACGTGCATCACCCCAGGACAGGACTCGTTCCTGGGACGCGGCATCAACGGGATCGTGATCGATCCGCGCGACCACAACCACATGTTCGTCGGCTCCGCGCTGGCCGTACGCGGCCTGTCGCACACGATCGGTAACGGTGGTACGACCCGCCTGGAGCCGGGGGCGAACGAGCCCGGCCTCTACGAGTCGACGGACGGTGGCGCGACGTTCACGGAGATCTGGAACGGCAACAACTCCGCCGGATTCGGTGTCACCGACGTCGGCATCGATCCGCTCAGCCCGGACGTCGTCTATGCGTCGGCATTCGATGCCGGGCTGTGGCGGCGCGACGCGGGTGCCGCGAGCACGGCCTTCCAGCAGGTCTTCGCGCCGCAGTTCAACCAGGGCGCCGGGATCGACCGGACGATGTTCGCTCTGACCGCGAAGAACGGCCACACGCGGATCTACCTGACGGACGGCACCCAGAACGTCAACGGGCCGACCGATCCGCTCGCGTCGAACTTCTGGCGCACCGACAACGGCGACCAAGCTGCCGCCGCACTGCTCGCTTCTCAGGCGGCAGGTTCCGGAGAGCCGAACGTGGCGAACACCTTCCCGGCCACGTACAGCGGCTGGCAGAAGCTGACCTCGCAGGCGACGGCAAGCCCGTTCTTCGCGACGGACGACTTCTGCTGGGCACAGTGCTGGTACGACCAGGACGTCTACTCGCCGGCCGGCCTACCGGACACGGTCTACGTGATCGGTGCCTTCCAGTACGGCGAGCTGCCGTGCAACACGAAGGGCGTTGGCTGTGGCAACGGGCGGTCGAACGGCCGCGCGATCCTGTACTCCGACACCGCCGGTGACCCCGACGGGTCGCGTCCGGATCTGCGGACGTTCAGCGACTTGACGATGGATGCGCGCGACACGCCCGCTCCGTGGTGTGCGTTCGCTCCCTACTTCGATCAGGGCTGCGTGCACGCACCGAACGGCGCGCACCCCGACCAGCACGAGATCATCGTCAATCCTGGCAACCCGACCCAGGTGATCGAGTCGAACGACGGCGGCGTGATCAGGACGAGCGGAGCCTTCGCCGACGTCTCGGCGCAATGCGACGAGCCGCACCGGAGCGGCGGGCAGCCACTGCCGCCGACGACGGGCAGCTACGCAACGTGCAAGCGGCTCCTGTCGCGTGTTCCGACGGCGCTCGACCACGTCAACAAGCGCCTGAGCAGCACGCTGCAGTTCATCAACGTCGCCATCAACCCGCGGAATTCCTGCGAGGTCATGGGCGGCACTCAGGACAACGGCACGTGGTCGAACAACAACGGGTGCAAGGGTGCGGCGCCCGGTAGCCCGGGTGACAGCAGCCGGAACATCTTCACCCAGATCATCTACGGCGACGGTGGCAACGCGGTCTACGACGCCACGAATCCGACGTGGCGGGCGAACGAGTTCACCGGCGGGTTCGGCGACTCGAACTTCCGCAACGGCGACCCTGAGCGGTGGGTGATCACGACCGCGCCGCTCATCAACAGCGGTGAGGCATTCGCGTTCTACTGGCCGCAGATCGGCGATCCGAATCCCGAGCCGGGAACGCACCCGCTCTACAACGGCGGTCAGCACGTCTGGCGAAGCTGGGCCTTCGGGGCCGGCACGCCGGGCGCGGTTCCGCAGGACAAGCTGCCGAACATCGCGTTCTACGAGGCGAACTGCCCCGAGTTCGTGACGCCCGGCAACAACCCGAACTGCGGCGACTACCAGCCGCTGGGCGGGCCTGGCGGCAGCAACACTGCCGGCGATCTAACCGGAACGGTCTACGGCGCCGACCGCACCGGCGGCTCGATGTCGTTCATGGCCCGCTCCGGAGCCGACCACTGGACGATGTGGGCGGCGACGTCCGCCGGCCGGCTGTTCGTGACGCACAACGTCGACGCTCACGATCCGGCTGCCGTGACATGGCACCGCATCGACAACGCGACCTCGCCGACGCGCTTCCCGAGTGCGATCTACGTCGATCCGCACGACTCGGGGCATGCGTGGGTGACCTACTCCGGCTACAACGCGGCGACGCCGACCACTCCAGGGCACGTGTTCGAAGTCCGGGAGAACGGCTCGGCCGCGGGCTCCGGCGTCTTCACGAACCTCAACGTCGAGAGCGGCACGGCCGCGTTCCCGACGCCGGCGTCGGATGGTGACCTGCCTGTTGCCGACGTCGTTCGCGACGACGCAAAACACACGTTGTATGTCGCAACGGACTTCGGCGTGCTGGTCGGGCCGAACGACGGCCAGAGCGGTTGGCACACGACGGCTGGTATGCCTCGCTACGAGGTCATGCACCTCGAGATCCAACCTTCGAACCGCGTGGCAACGTGCGTCGGCCGGTCGCACTGCGAGCGTCTGATCTACGCCGCAACGCACTCGCAGGGCATCTGGCGGATGAAGCTGCGCCACTAGCGGCTAGGCAACACCGAGCGATGAGAGGGCCGCCTGCGGGCGGCCCTCTCTCGTTCTCGTGACTGCCGGCGCGGGCCGGCGCTAGTACGCCACCGCGCCACGTCCCGTGGCCGCGGCATGTTGCTGCTCGTCCGCGCGATAGCTCGACCGAACGAGCGGTCCCGCGAAGACGGAGCCGAAGCCGAGCGCCTCGCCCTGCTCGCGGAACCAGCGGAACTCGTCCGGGTGCACCCAGCGGTCAATCTTCGCGTGCTTGGCGCTCGGCTGGAGGTACTGGCCGATCGTGACGACGTCGACGCCGTGCGCGCGCAGGTCGCGCAGCGTCTCGACGACCTCATCATTCGTCTCCCCCAGCCCGACGATGATCCCCGACTTCGTCAGCACCGGATAGTCCGCGACCTCTTTGGCGCGCCCGAGCAGCCAGAGCGCCTTGTCGTACGACGCCTTCGCGCCGCGCATACCGGCGTGCAGCCGGCGCACCGTCTCGATGTTGTGGTTGAAGACGTCGGGGCACTCGCGCAGGATCGTACGGAGCGCCTCCTCCTCGACGCCGAGAAAGTCGGGCGTGAGGATCTCGACCGTCGCCTCCGGCACCTTGTGCTTCAGCGCACGGATCGTCGCGGCGTAGTGGCCGGCGCCGCGATCCGGGACGTCGTCGCGGTCGACCGACGTCACGACGACGTGCCTGAGGTTCATCTTGGCCGCAGTCGCCGCGAGCCGGAGCGGCTCGAGCGGGTCGGGCGGCGCCTCCGGCCGGCCCGAGTTGACGTAGCAGTAGCGGCAGGCGCGGGTGCAGGTGTCGCCGAGAATCTGGAAGGTCGCGGTGCCGCGGCCCCAGCACTCGGCGATGTTGGGGCAGCGGGCCTCCTCGCAGATCGTGTTCAGCGAGGCCCCGTGGATCAGCTTGCGGACGTCGAAGTACGCCGAGTCCGCGCTCGGGGCGCGAACCTTCATCCACTCCGGCCGGCGAGGCCGCTCCGCGACTGGCAGCGATCGCTGCATTGTCCCGGAGTCTACGGACCGCGCCTTCGGCTAAGTCGAGTTGCCGAAGATCGAGCTCTCGACGATGTAGAAGATGGCGGTTGCCATGAACACGAGCACGCTCGCGGTCGGGCTGGCGAAGGCGAGCAGCGTCGCCCCGAGGTAGATCCACGGGCCGGGCAGATAGCTGCGTGAGATGCCGCTGACGACGGCGGGGTCGGCGTCGGCGCGCAGGAGCCGCCGCCCGCGGGACGCGTAGAACCAGGTGACGCTGAACATGATCGCGGTCGCGACCATCGTGAACCCGTAGGCGAGCGCCGCGTCGCGCGCGCCCTCGCCGCGGATGTGCTCGGCGACGAGCCGCGTCGGGAACGGCACGAACGCGATGCAGAGCAGGAGCCCGACGTTGGCGAACAGGAAGCGGCGGTCGGCGCGTTCGACCTGCGCGAGAACGGTGTGGTGGTTCATCCACATGATCCCGATCGTCACGAAGCTGACCGCGTAGGCCAGGTACGACGGCCAGATGTGCGTCAGCTGCGAGCCGAGATCGTGGACCTCTTCCGAGATCTGCGCGTCGACGTTGAGGATCAGAAGGGTCGCTGCAATCGCGAAGACGCCGTCTGCGAGCGTCTCCAGACGGGCTGTCGTCACGCCGAGAGCGGAGCGGCGACTCGCTCCTCGAGCTCGAGCCCGAAGACCTGCTCGAGCGCCACGACCGCGTGCGGCCGTACCTCGTCGATGCTCACGGAGCGGCGGAGCTCGCGCGCGACGGTCGTGAAGGCGGCGTCCTCGAGGCCGCAGGCCGTGATCCAGTCGGTGAACGGTGCGGGATCGAGGTCGACGTTGAGCGCGTAGCCGTGCGTCGTCACCCACTTCGAGATGTGGATCCCGATGCTCGCGATCTTCCGGGGAGGCGCGTCGAGCCAGATCCCGGTCAGGCCTTCGAGCCGCGTCGCCTTGACGCCGAGCGGGGCGAGCGTTCGGATCAGTGCCTCCTCGATGTCCCGGCAGTACCGCTTCACGTCCTGGCCGTGCCGCGTCAGGTCGAAGATCGGGTAGCAGACGAGCTGGCCGGGGCCGTGGTAGGTGGACTTGCCGCCGCGGTCCGTCTCGACGATCTCGACCTCTGCGTCGTCGGGAACGTGCAGCTCGCCCTCTTCGGTCCGCCGGCCCAGTGTGATCACCGGCGCGTGCTCGAGGAGCAGCACCGTGTCGAGGCGGTCGCCCGCTGCGACTTCCGCCGCAAGCGCCCGCTGGAGATCCCACGTCTCGAGGTACGGGACCGGCTCGCGGAGGTGGATGACGTGCCCGTCGCGGCTCACGCGCGGAGCGTAGCGGCCTGCGCCGCTGCCAACGCCGCGAGACAGGCGATGGCGACGGCGGTGACGACGGTGCCGGCGGTGGAGAGGCCCGGGTCGACGAGCAGCCACACGATTCCCGCGATCGCGCCGAGGGCGTTCCCGACCGCGAGCGCGCGGAGGCCGATGCGGCCGCTCCAGATCACGACCGCGAGCGCGAGCAGCAGCGCGCCGACGACGACGAGCGCCGGCGCCGCGACGGAGAAGTCGGAGCCTTCGAGCGCGCCGGTCGCGACGCCGCCCAGCAGCACGAATCCGAGCGCCCCCTCGAAGACCGCGTCGAGCCTTACGAGCACGAGGCGTCTGCCCGCGCGCTCGCGGCGGTCACCTAGTAGTTGTCCTCACCCCAGGTCTCGAGCCGCTCCCGCAGGTCGCGCAGGAAGCGGCCGGCGAGCGCGCCGTCGACGAGGCGGTGGTCGTACGTCAGCGTCAGGTTCATGATCGGCCGGATGGCGATCACGTCCTCGCCGCGGTCGTCAGTGATCACCCACGGCCGCTTGACGACGGCGTAGGTGCCGAGGATGGCGGCCTGCGGCTGGCTGATCACCGGCGTACCGTGGAAGGTGCCGTAGCCGCCGGGGTTCGTGATCGTGAACGTGCCGCCCTGGACGTCGTCGGGAAGCAGCTTCTTGTCACGTGCCTTCACCGCGATGTCGGAGATTGCGCGCGCCATCCCGAGCAGGTTCAGCCCTTCGGTGTTCCGCACGACCGGGACGATCAGCCCCTTGCCGTCGGCGAGCTCCACCGCGAAGCCGAGGTTGACGTGGTTGCGCGTGACGATCTGGTCACCGCGCAGCTCGCCATTGATCCACGGGTAGTCGCGGAGCGTCTCCACGGTCGCCCGCGCGACGAACGCGAGGTACGTCGGGTTGACGCCGTACGACGCCTGGTACTCCTTCTTCAGCTTCTTGCGGAGGCCGACGACCTTCGACATGTCGACCTCGATCGCGCTCGTGACGTGCGCGGAGGTGTCGAGCGAGCGGCGCATGTGCTCCGCGATCCCGCGACGCATCGCCGTAACTGGCTCGTAGCTCTCGCCCGGCTGGGACGGGGCGGCCGCGGGCGCGGGCGCTGCGGGCGCTGCGGGCGGCGGAGCCGGTGCCGCTGCGGGCGGAGCAGGCGCGGGAGGAGGCGGAGGCGCCGTCGCCGCAGCGGGAGCAGGCTCGGGCGGGGGTGGCGGCGGGGCGGCCTGAGTCGCCGCAGCCGCTTCCGGAGCGGCAGGCTCGGGTGGAGCTGGGGGTGCAGCCGCGGCAGGTTGCTCGGCCTGGCCGCCGGCCTCGACGAACGCGAGGATGTCCTTCTTCGTCACGCGTCCTCCGCGGCCGGTGCCGGAAACCTGATTCACGTCGACGCCGTGCTCCGACGCGATGCGTGCGACGACCGGGGAGACGAACGTCCGGTCACCACCGACGTTGCCGTCGCCGGCTGCTGCGGGAGCCGGCGACGGAGCCGGCTGAGCTGGGGCGGGCTCGGGCGGCGGAGCCTGCGGCGCGGGCGGCGAAGCCTGCGGCGCCGGCGTCTCGCCCTCGGAGCTCGACGGGCTCAGCGCCTCTGCGGCAGCCTCCTGGGTCGCGGGCGCGGGGGCTGCCTCCTGTGGCGGAGCCTCGGCAGCCGCGCCCTCGGGAGCGATCACCGCGAGCTTCGTCCCGACCTCGACCGTCTCGCCCTCCTGGACGAGGATCTGCTGCACCACGCCCGAGCCGGGGCTCGGCACCTCGGTGTCGACCTTGTCGGTCGAGATCTCGAGCAGCGACTCGTCGGCTGCGACCGGCTCGCCCTCCTGTTTGAGCCACTTCGTGATCGTTCCCTCCGACACGGATACGCCCATCTGAGGCATGACGACGTCGATCGCCGAGGCGGTGGCCATCAGTACTCCACCACCTCCTTGATCCCGGCGACGACGTCCTCGACCTGCGGCAGGTACGCCTTCTCGAGCACGGGTGAGAACGGAACCGGGGTGTCGGGCGCCGCGATCCGCTTGAGCGGCCCGTCGAGGTCCTCGAACGCCTCCTCGGCGATCGTCGCCGCGATCTCGCCGCCGAAGCCGCCGGTCAACGTGTCCTCGTGGAGCACGACCACCTTGGATGTCTTCGACACGCTCTGCAGGACCGCCTGCTTGTCCCAGGGAATCAATGTGCGCAGGTCGACGATCTCGACCGAGATGCCCTCGCCGTCCAGCTGCTGCGCCGCCTCGTCGGCCGTGTGCACCATTGCGCCCCAGGTGATGACGGAGACGTCGTCGCCCTCGCGGTGGATGCGCGCCTTGCCGAACGGCGTCTCGTAGCGCTCGTCCGGAACCTCGGCCTTGAGGCGCCGGTAGAGATGCTTGTGCTCGAAGTAGAGGCAGGGGTTCGGATCCTGGATCGCCGTCGCAAGCAGCCCTTTGGCGTCCTCCGGGGTCGCAGGACAGATCACCTTGAGGCCCGGGATGTGCGCGAACGAGCTCTCCGGATTCTGCGAGTGGAATGGGCCACCCGAGAAGCCGCCGCCGGACGGCAGCCGCACCGTGATCGGCACCGGAGTCCCCGCGCGCCAGCGCTGCTTGGCGGCGACGGTGACGAGGTGGTCCCATGCACACGAGATGAAGTCCGCAAACTGCATTTCGGCGACGGGGCGCATGCCCATCATCGCGGCGCCGGTGCAGCCGCCGACGATCGCCGTCTCCGAAAGCGGCGCGTCGATCACGCGCCAGGGACCGAACTCCTCCTGGAAGCCGAGCGTGACCTTGAACGCTCCACCGTAGACGCCGACGTCCTCGCCGATCACGAACACGCGCTTGTCGCGCCGCATCTCCTGACGAAGCCCGTCGGAGATCGCCTGCAAATACGTCATTTCGGCCATCTACTTGTGGTGTGGCGTGTCGAGGTCCTCGGCGGTCGCGAACACTCCCTCGACCAGAGTCGACGGGTCCGGCAGCGGCGACTCCTCCGCGCGCTGGAGCGCGTCGTTCAGGAGCTTCTTGACTCCGGCCGAGATCTCGTCCTCCTGCTCGTCGTTCAGGTCGGCGTGCTCGCGGAGCCAGCTGCGGAAGCGCTCGATCGGGTCACTGGCGGCCCAGCGCTCGAACATGTCCTTGGGGACGTAGAACGCGTCGTCGTGCACCGCGTGACCCTCCATCCGCAGCGTCAGGCACTCGAGCAACGTCGGGCCGCCGCCGCCGCGTGCTTTCTCGATTGCGCGCTTGGCCTCGCGGTACACCGCGAGCACGTCGTTGCCGTCGACCACCACGCCCTCGAAGCCGTAGGCCTCGGCGCGGTCGGCGACATGCTCGGTGGCGTACTCGAGGTAGGTCGGCGTCGAGTAGGCCCACTGGTTGTTGTCGCAGACGAAGACGACCGGCAGCTGGCGCACGCCGGCGAGGTTCATCGCCTCGTGGGCATCGCCCCGCGCGGACGCGCCTTCGCCGAACCACGCGACCGCGACGCGCTTCTCCTCCCGGATCCGGAAGGCGAGCGCG
>Ga0126314_10001042_pt1 | contig 13122 bp, 15 predicted proteins | sample Plot105B_FD_92535 | JGI IMG/M metagenome (GOLD analysis project Ga0126314, IMG submission 92535) | Serpentine soil microbial communities from UC McLaughlin Reserve, CA, USA - Plot105B | ecosystem: Environmental > Terrestrial > Soil > Grasslands | place: USA: UC McLaughlin Reserve, Lake County...
CCAGCTGCTCCGGCGGCACGACTGGAATGCTCGCGATGACTTTCCCCGTGGACGGATCCTCCACCTCGATCGTTCGGCCTGTGGCCGCACCGTTCGCTCCCGTGCCGGCCACGGTCGTCGTCTCGGTCATGTCGTTCCTCCAGTCGTCACTTTTGCCCGGTTGCGGGCGCCCTGCCTGCGCAGCAGCCCGGCGCTACGGAGGCCGGAACGCCCCAGCATCGCCGTTGTCCGTGCGCCCCAGCCGCGCCAGCGCGGGATCACCTTCACCAGCTTCTTCGAGTCCAGCAGAGCCACGGCGTGCTGCGCGACCTCCTCGGCCGTGAGCAGACGCGGCCCCGACCAGTTGATCGCCGCCGCGGGCTCGTCGTCGTGTTCGCGCAGCAGCTGGGTGTCGGCGGCATCCGGACAGAGTGCGTGCACGGTGATTGGGATGCCGGCGTCCATGAGGTCGCCTTGGAGCGAGCCGGTGAAGCCCAGCACCGCATGCTTCGTCGCGGCATAGATCGCCAGCCCCGGCACGGGCATCAGCGCCGACAGCGACGCGATGTTGACTATGTGCCGGTCGTCTCCGGGCCCCGTGCGCATCGCCTGGACCGCGGCGTGCGAGCCCCAGATCACACCGGTCAGATTCACGTCGCACTGAAGCCGCACGTCGTCATCCGGCTGCTCCCACGACCTCAGGGTTCGCATGACGCCGGCGTTGTTCACCCATACCTCGAGCGGGCCGCGCTCAGTGGCGGCCCGGGCGGCGGCGCGGTGCGCCTCGGGATCGCGGACGTCGAGCTGCATCGAGGAGCCGTGGATCTCGTCCGCCGTGGATGCGGCCGCGTCGGCGTCCACGTCCGTGGCGAGCACGGTATAGCCGCGGCCCGCGAGGCGGCGCGCGATCTCGCGGCCGAAGCCGCGCCCCGCACCGGTAACGACCGCGACCCCAGGCATCAGGCCGCCGAGCGTACCAAGCTTGGCTGGCCAGCCAGTACGCTTCCCCCAATGGCGGTCGCAGAGGCAAACGGCCAACAGCTCTACTACGAAATCCACGGCGAGGGCGAGCCGCTGCTCTGCATCCACGGCCTGGCGTGCGACACGCTCGCATGGCTCCCACAGCTCGCGGCGTTCTCTGCCGAGTTCCGCACCGTGATCTTCGACAACCGCGACGTCGGCCAATCCTCGATGTCGCAGGGCGACTACGAGATTGCCGACATGGCGCGCGACGCGCTCGCGCTGGCGGACGAGCTGGAGTTCGACAGCTTCCACCTGCTCGGCGTCTCAATGGGTGGGGCGATTGCACAGGAGATCGCCATCCAGGCACCGGAGCGCGTGCGCACTCTCACGCTGGCCGTGACCTTCCCCTCCGGCGGCCGCTACGCGCAGCGGGTGAGCGAGGTGTGGGGCGCCCGCGTTCGCCAGATCAGCCGCGAGCAGCACGTGGACGAGCTGATGCTCCTGAACCACTCGGAGGAGTTCTACGAGAACCCCGAGACCGTGAACTGGCTGCGCGGGATGATCCTCCAGAATCCGCACGGGCAGTCGCCGGACGCCCTCGGTCGCCAGCTCTCCGCCTGCGGGCGGCATGACACCCGCGAGCGGCTCGGGGGGCTCGAAATGCCCACGCACGTGATCGGCTCCGAGCGCGACATCCTCGTGCCGATCTGGAAGTCGAAGGAGATCGCCTCGCTGATCCCGGGCGCGAAGCTCACGGTCGTTCCCGGCGCCCCGCACGGGGTATCGCTCGAGCGCGCCGAGGAGTTCAACGCCACTGCGCTCGGCTTCATCCGCGAGGCGGCCGCGACGCCGGCCTAGGTCCAGAACGAGGGAGAGCGATCATGCCGGTCTATCTATCGAAGTTCAGCTACACGCCGGAGACCTGGGCAAGGCTGATCGGCAACCCGGAGGACCGCCGGAACGCCGCCCGGACGTACATCGAATCCGTCGGTGGGCAACTCCACGGGTTCTGGTACGCCTTCGGCGCGCACGACGGCTACACCCTTTGGGAGGCCCCCGAGAACGCGTCCATGGCCGCGGTTGCCCTGGCCATCGGCGGCGGCGGTGCGCTCAGCGCGTTTGAAACGACCGTCCTCCTCACCGTCGACGAAACGATGGATGCCTTGCGCCAGGCCCAGCAAATCCAGTACCAAGCGCCCGGCGCGTAGCAGACGACCGGCGACCTCGACTAGACGATCTCGGCGACCGCCGAGTCCACGTCCGCGTGAACGGGCGCGGCCTTGTCGAACTCGACTATGTCGAGCACGCGCGCCACGGGCTGTCCGTCAGGGGCGACCACACGCAGCTCCTGACGGCGACTTCCGACTCGGCGGGCGAGCGAGAAGAGCATCGACACGCCGCTGGAGTCGATGAACTCCAGCTCGCTCATGTCCACCACGACGCCGCGGGCGGAGCTCGGCACCGCGTCCGCGATGCGCTGACCGGTGGAGTCCGCGCCCGAGATGTCGAGCTCACCGGTCAGCCGGGCCACGACGACACCGTCGCCCTCGCGCTGCTCGATCTGCACCTCAACCAGGTCGTCCATCAATAGGACCTCCGTTGCCCCCAAGCGCGCGCCGGAGGCTAACGGTCGTGCCCCGCGGACCCGGCTCCACCGCAACGGTATCCATCAGCGTCCTCATCAGGTCGAGCCCCCGGCCATGGTCGCCCGGGCGCTCCTCGCGCCACGAGCCGTGGTCGCGAACCGCGATCTCGACCTCGCCGCCGGTGCGACTGCCCGAGACCTCGAAGCGCGTGTCGGCCCTCATCCCGGCGTGCTCGATCGCGTTCGTGGCGGCCTCTCCGCAGGCCGTGGTGATCTCCGCGATCTCGATCTCGCCCGCCCCGGCGTGGCCGAGCCAGCGGCGCAGCATGCTGCGCATCGGCGCCAGCGACTCCGGCTCGGCCGGGAACTCGGCAGTGAAGTGGTCGGGGACGGGAAGGTTGCGGAGCGTCAGCAGCGCCACGTCGTCCGTCGCCCCGCCAGCCGGGACGAGCGTCGCGAGGAGGTGGTCGCAGAGAGCGTCCGGGTCCTCCGGGGCCTCGCGCACTCGCGCCGCCAACTGGCCCATGCCATCGTCGATGTTCTCGCCGGGGCGCTCGACCAGGCCGTCCGTGTAGAGCAGGAGCGTGCTGCCGGGGTCCATCCGGGCGGACGCCTCCTCGTAGGTGGGGAACGGCAGGACTCCGAGCGGCACCGATGCGGCGCCCTCGAGGAAGGTCGGCTCGCCGCCCGTGATCATCAGCGGTGCGGGGTGCCCTGCGTTCACCCAGCGCACGGCGTTCGCCGCCGGATCGACGATCACGTAAAGCATCGTCGCCATCGGGTTCGCCTCGGCCTCCGTCCACAGCAGCCGATTCAGCCGCTCGACCACGCGCGCCCCGTCGTGGCCCTCGAGCGCGTAGGCGCGCAGCGCGCTGCGCAGGCGCCCGACCATGGACGCGCCCGCGAGGCCCTTGCCGGCCACGTCGCCCATGACGAGGCCCACGGCTCCGCCGCCTATCGGAAGCACGTCGTACCAGTCGCCGCCCACCTCCGCCTCCGATGCGGCCGGCAGATAGCGAGCCGCCACGTCGAGCCCGGGGAGTTCAGGAAGGCGGTCCGGCAGCAGGCTGCGCTGAAGCGTCTCGGCGATACGGTGCTCGCGTTCATACACGCGCGCGTGGGCGATGGCAAGGCCCACGCGCTCGGCAGCGAGCCGCAGCAGGGTGAGGTCCTCCCCACCGAACTCGCGCGGCGGCGTTGCGCATGCCACGAGCACGCCGGTGACCTCTCCCTCTGCCAGCAGCGGAACGCCGACGAGGCCGCCGCGTTCGGTCCGTGGGTCGCCCTGAGCGAGCATCGCCTGGCGCGTCTCGGCCACGGTATTCGCGAACTCGTCCCCTCCGGTGATGTCCCCGGGCGCCGAGGACCCCACGCTCAGCTGCTCGCTCTCGTCCGCGATGTAGATGGTGGCGGCGTCGGCGTCCAGCACTCCGCGCACCTGCGTCACGAGCTCACGCAGCATGCCGTCGAGCGTGCGGTGCGCAAGCGCCGCGTCCACCAGCGCCTGCAACCCCGCCACCAGCTCGGCCACGCGCTCAGCCTCCGCACGCGCGGCCTGTTCACGCAGCAGCGCTTCGCGCTCGGCCTGCTGGCGCAAGCGCTCCGTGGCGTCGGTGATGAAGCCCGAGACGAACACCTCGCCCTGGATGTCCACCTTGGATACGGTCGCCTGCCCCGGGAAGCGACTGCCGTCGCGCCGCTGGAACTCCACCTCGAAGCGTTCAGTCGCAAGAGGCGACTCGCTGGCGATCAGCGCGTTGCGGCGCTCGTCGTGGCGGTCGCCGAACTCGGGCGGCACGATCAGGGCGCGCATCGTTTTGCCGATCGCCTCCGCCGCACCCCAGCCAAAGAGCCGCTGCGCCGCGGCGTTCCAGCTCCTGATCACGCCGTGCCGGTCGAGCGTGATAAACGCGTCTGGCGCGGTGTCAAGCACCATCCGCGTTCGCGCCTCAGACTCCACAAGCCGCTGTGCCCGCTCGCTCAGCCGGCCGAGCAGGCCAGAGATGAACCGGAGCATGCGCGAGATGAGCAGCCCGATCACCAGCGGCGTGCCCACCGCCAGCAGCCAGCGGACTACGGCACTCTCCGGATCCTGGACGGCGAGCACGACCGCATAGGAGATGGCCACGAAAGCCATGTGGCCAAGCGCCTCGGCGAGGCGGAAGAAGTAGAAGGCGTAGAGCGCGGCCCACATGTAGAGGACCGGGTAGAGCGTGGTGGGACCCGCGTAGTAATTGGCGAGGCTGACGATCACCGTGCCGCCAAGGAGCACCGCGTGGATGTGCCAGTCGCGAATCCGGTCGCGGCTGACCCAGACGATCGCGGAGATTGCGAGTGCGCCCAATGCGAGCAGCACAAGCGCGAGGTCGTTCACCTCGCTCATGTGCGGGACAGCCACCGTGAGCAGCCCGAGCGCCGCGCCGGTCGCGAATAGGTAGGCGATCGAGCGCGCCTTGACGCGTGCGTCGAAGAGCTCCGGGAGCGCTCTCACCGGAGACAGCCTAGAAAGCGCTTCCGCCGCCTCGCGCGGAAAGGCGGGCAAGCGCCTCGTGGCACTCGACAACGCGCCGCTTGACGGGATCGTCGTCCGCTCGGTCGTGCACCAGGTCCCAGGTCTTGTCGGCCACGTCGCGGGCCGTGTCCGCCGTAGCCTGCGCGCAGAGCATGTCGATGAGCTTCAGCTCGAACGCGGCGAGCTGCTTCGCCGGCTCACCTGGAGGCATGCGCGGCAGCGCTTCGGTGGTCGCCTCACGCCACATTTGGGTTGCCATCACGAGGCGATTACGCAACTCCATCTGGTCCACGGCCGCGCAGGCTACTCCCGGCGCGCGCGTCGGGTAGCGAGCCGCCGCAGCAGCGGCAGGGGATCGAGCGGCCTGCCGCTGGTGCCCCTGCCTTGCCGCAGCTCCAGGTGGAGGTGGTCGCCCCAGCACGAGCCGCTGCACCCGACAGCGCCGACCCGCTGGCCGACCCGCACGCGCTCTCCGACACTGACCCGCGACGGGTGGAGCATGTGCAGGTACGCGAACGTGCGTCGGCGTGCTCGGTTCCACATCGCCACGTAGTTGCCACGACCGCCGTCGTCACCCGTCTCGACGACCCGCCCGTCGCGGATCGCGATCAGCGGCGTGCCGACCTGAGCGAACACATCCTGACCCTCGTGCACGTGGCCGCCGCGCCAGGCTCCGAAGCGGGCGTCCTCCTCACCCCAGTCCACGTGCCCTCGAACCGGGAAGACCGCGGCGGGTGGGGACGGGGTCCGCAGGCTCTCGAGAGTCGCAAGCCGGCCCGCGGCTTCCAGGGCGGGCGCAAGGGCTTTCAGGTGCTCGGCCCTGGCCGCTTCGGCGGAGGCGCCGGCGATGACCGCCATTATCGCGGCCAGACCTGGCAGGCCGCGGAGTCCCAGCGGTCGCATCGAAGTCGCAAAGCGTAGCGTTGGGGCATGCCGGCACTCCACGTCCTTCGCGTCTTCTGCTCCGAGGACGGGTCCTGGGGCAATCCGCTGGCGGTCTTCCTCGACGGCGGCGAGGTGCCACCGGAGCGCCGCCAGGCGGTCGCCGCGGATCTCGGCCTCAGCGAGATCGTGTTCGTCGACGAGCCCAACCGCGGTGTGATTCGGATCTTCACGCCCACGGTGGAGCTCGACTTCGCGGGACACCCCGCCGTCGGGACCGCCTGGCTGCTCGGCGGCGCCGACGTGCTGCGCACCCCGGCGGGCGATCTTGCGGTGCGCCGCAACGGCGAAACGGTGCACGTGAGTGCCAAGCCGGAGTGGGGACCGCCCTGGGAGTTCGCCGAGCTCGCGTCCGCCGAGGAGGTGGACGCCCTCGACGGTCCGCCCGAAGGGCACGACCTCACCACAGCCTGGGCATGGATCGACGAGGCCGCGGGGACCATCCGGGCGCGCGCCTTCCCGGTCCGAATCGGGATCGCCGAGGACGAGGCCACCGGTTCAGCGGCAACGAAGCTGTGCGCGCGGCTCGGGCGCCCGATCGACATCCGGCAGGGTCGCGGCTCGCGCATCCTGGCGAGACCCGGCGGCGGGGGCGTCGTGGAGATCGGCGGTCGCAGTGTCCTCGACGCCGTTCGCGACTACGCCCTGCCCTGAGCGAACTGCTCGTCGCTCATGCGCAAGATCGCGAGCGCCATGGCGACGCCGCCCACGAGGAAGACCACAGCCCCCGCGATGAAGTAGCCGTTCGAGACGATCACGGTCTCCGTGCCGACCATGAGCACGGCGAGCGCCAGCAGCGCTGCGGCCGGTGTCGGCACCGCGCCCTGCCGCGCGGCGCCGAACGCCAGCATCAGCATCCCGACGATGAAGCCGAATGGCGTGAGGTAGTAGATGTACGCCCACTTGGATTCCTGAAGGTCATGCAGGACCTCGGCGGCGCCATTCGGGCCGAGGAAGGAGGTTGTCGAGAGCTCGCCGGCGATACCCCATGCGAAGCCGTCGATCGTGATCACAGCGGCCAGCCCCATGAGGCCCAGCACGGCGAGCCCGCCCGCAAGCAGCCCGAGGGTTGGCTGGCGCCGGCGCACCAGGAAGGCCAGGCCGAGCACGGCCGGGGTGAAGGCGAGGATGGCCAGGAAGCCGATCGCGTGCGCGGCCTGCCAGCGGGTGTAGTTATCCGCGATCAGGGCGACCTGCTCGAGCTCGTTGCCTCGCGTCAGCTCCTCCGGGTGAAGAAGGTTGTCCACGAGGAAGAGCAGCGGCGCGGCCACCAGGGCGGCGGCCGTGCCGAGCCGGTAGAGCCGGAGCTGCCGGAGGTTCGTCATGGCGGGGTCATGAATGCGATAGCGGGACCGAGGCCGGCCTCGGGCTTCACCGTGGCGATCATACGGCCGCGCTGGACGGCATCGCGGGGCGTGCCGACGAGTTCGCCCAGTGCCGAGCCGGTGGCATCCATGTCGTGCACCAGAAACGCAATGCCCCAGAGACGCGCCGGCCCCTCGGGATTCCGGGCGACGCTGGTTCCCTCCGGCGCCTGGACCACCTCGAGGATGGGCTCCCCCAGGCGGAAGAACGCCTGCCGCGTCGAGCCGCCGGGCGTCTCGCCCTCGCGGATCCGACGTAGCTCGAAGCCGTCCGAGCGCAGCTCGTTCACCGTTCGGTCGAGGTCGGGGGACAGCAACACCACGTGATCGATGCGCGCCACGCCGTTCGGGTGCGGCGGCGCCACCGCGGCCGTGGGCTCACGCTGACGCAGCTTCCAGCCCAGGATCCCCCTGCGTGGGCCATTACCCACCAGCCGCAGCCGCACGCTCGACACCTGGCACGAGCCGTCCTCCACCTCGAAGCCGAGCGCGCGCCAGGCGGCGGGCTCGTCGGCGATCTCCAGCTCCTCAAGCGCCGGCACGGACGGGACGCTACCCGCCCCGCGGCTACTGCGGCAGCTCGACGTTGCGCGGAGCCACGGTCTTCGGCGCCGGCACCGGTGCGGCTTCCGGCGCGACGACGGGCTCGCTCTCCGACACCGTCGGTGCTGCCTGCGTACGCGGCTCAGGCGCCGGCTTAGGTGGTTGTTGCTTTGGCTCCGCCGGAGCCCTCGGCTCGCCCCGCTCCAGTGCCTGTCCGCTTCCGCGGGCACCGGGCTCCGCGAGAGCCTGCCTCTCGAGTCGCTTGGCCTGCCCGAGCCCACGGCCGTCCTGCGATCCCCTTGCGTTCGCGCCCGCCTCGCCCCGGCGAGAACGAGCCGCGCGGCGCTCATCGCCCTGGCGCCGGTGGCTTCGCTCGGCGCTCCTGCGCTCACCGCGAAGGGTACCCTGGGACCTGCTTCCCGCCGGTTCGGAGCGCCCGACCTCGCCGGCGCGCGGAGTAGCGACCGGCGCGACCGCCGCCGGAGGCGCCTCATCGGGCGCCACCACCCGCTCGATCGCGGCCTCGCCCGCCACGAGGCCGCCACCGGCCAGCAGGCTCGCCAACGCGACCTTCGCGACCGCGGCCGATCCAATCGATGACAGAGCGCCTCCGCCGGCGGCCGCGGCACCTCCGCCCGCTGCCGAGAGCACGCTGGACTTGAGCGCCAGGGTGGGGGCAACGGGCAGGGCTGCGGCGAGCATCTGGCGCTGCTGGCGCACCTGCTCGCGGTAGTCGGCGCAGCCAGGGCAATGACGCACGTGGTGGCGCAGCTCGCTGCGGCGGAGCGAGCCGCCGCTTAGGTTCGCGAGCTGCTCGCGGATCTCCGCGCACGGAGTCTCACGCGCATCGCGGCGCTCGATCAGCCCGCTGCGGGCGCGGAACACAAGCGCCTTCACGCGCGCGACCTCACAGCCGAGCACTCCTGCGACCTCAGCGTGGGACAGGTCCGCGGCCTCGGCGAGCAGCAGCGCCGCGCGCTGCGCCTCAGGCAGCTCGCGCAGGTCGGCGAGCAGCTCGCGCAGCTCCGTGCGGCGCGCAACCTGCTCATGGAGCCCGTCCGTGGGGAGCTCCTCGAGCTGCGCGGTCTGTTCGCGACGCGAGCGCAGTACCGACAGGCAGCGGTTGCGGGCGATCGTGTAGAGCCACGGCTTGAGCTTGATCTGCCGCTCATCGTCGTCGCGCTGAAGGTCACGGAAGGCGGCCGTGAAGGTGTGCTGGACAGCGTCCTCGGCCTCTTCTGGCGAGCCGAGCATGTGGCGGCAGAAGGAGAGGATGCCACTGCCGTGGCGCTCGAACGCAACCTCGAAGGCGAGCTCGCTGCCGCGGCGGATCTGCTGCACCAGCCGATCGTCTCCCGCGAGTGAGAGCAGCCTCTTCGACCCGAACGAGCGGACGGGCATGCGCGCAGTGAGGGCATCACTCATGGGAACGCAATCGACGGCGGAAGGTTCACCCATTACTCGAGAACCTTCCCGCTCGACTCGCGTTTCAGCAAACATGAAGAAGATCACCATATCCATTGGGCTTGCCGTGGTCCTCGTTTTGCCTGTGACAGCCGTGGCCAAGCTTCATCCCGATCGCGGTGACAGGCGGGCCGCGAAGGCGGAGTGCACAACGCTTCGGGGGAACACCGACGCTACCCGCGAGGCATTCAGCACGCAGTTCCGCAACTTCGGTGCCTGCGTGACCAGAAGGGCCCTCGACGAGGCGCGCGAGGAGCAGAACGCTCACATGAACGCCGCGAGGTTCTGCCGCGCGGAGCGCACGCGGAGCCTGCAGGACTTCCGAACGACGTGGGGCAAGAACACGAACGGGCGCAACGCGTTCGGAAAGTGCGTCTCGGCGACGGCCAGAGCGAAGGAGCACGCCGCCGACGAGAAGGATGAGCAGGAAGCCACCGAGCGGAAGAACGCCGCCGAGCAGTGCGACGCCGACCGTGACGCGAGCGCGGAGACGTTCGCCACCACGTGGGGCACGGACGAGGACGCCTTCGGCAGGTGCGTCTCCACGAAGGCCGAGGAGAACAACGAGGAGCCCACACAGCAGTCATAGGCCGCGCTAAATCGTGGCGGCGCACGGACGCGCCGTCCGTGGGTCAGGCGAGGGGGTCCCTTCAGGGACCCTTCGCCGCTTTTAAGGCCTACGCGAGCTTCGGCAGCCGGGCCTGCTCCAGCAGCTCATAGGGAAACGCCTCAGCCCGGTTACCGTCCCGCCCCTCCATGGCGTCCGCGGAGCAGACCGAGTTCAGGACCGACTCCTGAACGACGTCAGCGGCGGCCTCGAAGAGACTGCGCACGGCCAGCGAGTCATCGCGCACGAAGGTGAGCTCGCCGCGGTCCCGGTCGACCCTGTGCGGGACGGTCTGCGCCGTTGAAAACGAGATCACGTACTCGCCGCTCGAGTTGGCGGCGAAGCTGCCGGCGCGCCCGAGCCCGAACGCGCCGCGCGCGGCCAGCCGGCGCAGCTGCCGCTCCGAGAGCGGCGCGTTGGTGCCCAACACGATCATGATCGAACCGCCCTGGGCCGGCGGCTCCGGCCCGGTCTCGGGCAGGTCGGCACCGGGGCCGACCAGCAGATGCAGGTCGCGCCTTGCCCCGTAGTTCGACACCACCAGGCAGCCGAGCACGTGCCCGTCCACCACGCGCGAGGACGTTCCGACACCCGCCTTGAATCCGAAGCAGGTGGTACCCGTGCCCGCGCCGACAGCGCCCTCGAGCGCGTCGTCCGGCGCGGCCACTGCGATGGCCTCCAGCGCGTGCTCCGCTCGGACCGCGAGAGCGCGAGCGTCGGACAGCCAACCGTCGAAGCACTCGCCCACGATCACGTTGACCGTGTCGCGATCGCGCGCGGCCCCCGGATTCAGCTCCAGCTGGTGGCGCAGCCCTCCCTCCCACACGGGCCCGACCGAAAGCGTGTTGGTGAGCAGCAGCGGGCTCTCGACCGTGCCGAGCTCCACGAGCTGCGTGAGGCCTGCCGCCTTGCCGTAGCCGTTCACGACGTGGCAGCCACCCAGCACCTTGTCCTCGTAGAGGTTGCCGCCGTGCGGCAGGATCGCCGTGACGCCGGTCCGGAGGCGGTCACCCTCCACGAGCGTCCGATGGCCCACGAGAACGCCCGGCACGTCGACGAGCGCGTTCATCTCACCGGTCGGGAAGCGGCCGACGGCGTAACCGAGCTCGCGTAGGCGCCTGCGCACGAAGCGCAGCTTAAGGTGAGAGCGATGGAATACCGACCCTTCGGCAGGACGGGCATCGAGGTCTCCGCCATCGGCTACGGCGCGTGGGGCATCGGGCAGACCCAATGGATCGGCGCGGACGACGACGAGTCGCTCCGCGCTCTCCAGCATGCGATCGAGCTGGGGGTGAACTTCATCGACACCGCACGCGCGTACGGCGACGGGCACAGCGAGCGGCTCGTTGGCCAGGTAACCGGGGCCACGTCCGAACGGGTCTACGTCGCCACGAAGGTGCCGCCCATGAACTTAGTCTGGCCGGCGCCGGCCGGCGTCCATGTGGACGAGGTGTACCCAGGCGAGCACATCCGGCGCTCCACGGAGGAGAGCCTCGCCAACCTGGGGCTCGAGACCATCGACCTGCAGCAGCTGCACGTTTGGCAGGACGACTGGATCGGCCAGGGCGATTGGCTCGACACGGTCAAGGAGCTCAGGGACGAGGGCAAGATTCGGTTCTTCGGCGTCTCGGTCAACGACCACGAACCCGAGACAGCCGTACGCGCGGTCCGCGAGGACCTGGTCGACAGTGTGCAGGTGATTTACAACGTCTTCGACCAGTCACCGGCGGACGAGCTGCTCCCCGCCTGCGCCGAGCACAGCGTGGGTGTGATCGTGCGCGTTGCGCTGGACGAGGGCGGCCTCACAGGACGCATCCATGCCGGCAGCGAGTTTCCGGACGGCGACTTCCGCAGCCACTACTTCGGCGGCGACCGCGCGCGCGAGGTGGAGGAGCACGTGCGGGCGATCATGGAGGACCTCGAGATCGAGCTCGACGACATGGCGGCCGTCGCACTGCGGTTCGCGCTCAGCGAGCCGGCCGTCTCGACGGTGATCCCCGGCATGCGCTCGGTGCGCAACGTGGACCGAAACGTGGGCGTCGCGGACGGCCATGGACTGCCGGCGGATCAGGTCGCCGCCTTGCGTGCGCACCGCTGGGAACGCAACTTCTACGAGTGAGAAGCCCCCAATCGGGGAAAGAAGGTTGTCCGTAAATCCGACTACGAGGGAGGGACCCCATGTACATCGGTATTGGAACGATCCTTCTGATCATCCTCATCGTCCTGCTGATCGCGTTCGTGTTCTAAGCGGGACGCGACGTCAGCGTGTGCTGCGCGTGCTGCGCGCCAGCGCACGCCGACGTGCGGCAGCGCGGCGCTTCGCGGCGCGGCGCTTGGCGGCATGGCGCTTCGCGCGCGGCTTCGCCGCCGTCGTCGTGCTGCTGGCGGTGCTCACCCCGTCCGTGGCGTTCGCGGCGATCCAGGGCCGCAGCGTGTCGTCCGCCACGCGGCCATAGACGCCCGGCTTGCCCGGGCGCGCGCAGCCCTCGCCGAAGCTCGTGGTGCCCACGACGCGGAGAGTGCCGCTCGAGCTGCGGCCGAACATCGGGCCGCCCGAGTCGCCCTGGCAGGTGTCCACGCCGCCCTGCGGGAACCCGGCGCAGACCATCGTTTTGGGATCGAAGTCGCTGTACGCGCCGGCGCAGTACGCGTCGGTCGTGATCGGCACCTGCGCCTCTTGGAGGCGGTCGGGCTGCGAGCCGCCCTCCGAGGTCACGCCCCAGCCGACGGTCGTCTCCATCGTGCCCGCGGTTCAGATGCTCCGCTCCCCGGCGGCCGCCACCTGTGTCGGCGCCATCCTCGAACCGCTCGAGAGCTGGAGCAGCGAGATGTCGTAGCCAGAGGTCAGGAGGTAGTCCGGGTGCATGACGACGCGGCTCACCCCAAGGCGCTCGCCGTCGTTCTGCGTCACGCCGCCGACGCGGACGCTGATCAGCTGAGGCGGCCAGGACGCTGGCGAGGCCACGGTACCCGCCGTGATGTTGCTGCAGTGGCCCGCGGTGAGCACCCAGCTTGGGGTGATCAGCGTGCCGGTGCAGAGGAACGGCCCGAAGGTGATCTCGGCAACCGAGGGGTACTCGCCCGGACTCGCGTCGCCACCGCCAACGACGGCGGACGACCGAGCGGCGGCCGCAGCCAGCAGCGCGGCGACGGCCAACGAAAC
>Ga0126314_10001043_pt1 | contig 13120 bp, 17 predicted proteins | sample Plot105B_FD_92535 | JGI IMG/M metagenome (GOLD analysis project Ga0126314, IMG submission 92535) | Serpentine soil microbial communities from UC McLaughlin Reserve, CA, USA - Plot105B | ecosystem: Environmental > Terrestrial > Soil > Grasslands | place: USA: UC McLaughlin Reserve, Lake County...
CACCGGCCACGTCGCCTGCTTGCCCTTGAGCAGGTCGAAGCGGATGTCGACCTCGCCTGCGATCTCGACTCCCGTGAAACAGATCTCGCCGTCGCCCATCGAGGCGTGCATGTCGCCGACCGCGAACATCCCGCCCGGCCGGCGCACCGGGAAGAAGATGCGCGCGCCCTTGCCGTGCAGGTGATCGTCGAGGTTGCCGCCGTGCCGGCCGGCGAGCCCGTTCGAGAGGCTGTCGCCGTCGGTCGCGACGCCGACGACGCCTACCATCGGCCGGGCGGGAAAGGAGACGCGGTCGTTCATCCGGATCTCCCCGTCGCGCACCTCGAACATCCGCGTCAGCGGCGCCTGCACCTGCTCGATCAACTGGCCGAAACCCGGAATCAGCGTCGCCACGCCCCAGTCGATCGGTCGCACGTCGAGGATCTCCGCGACGAGCGAGTCGCCCGGCTCGGCGCCGCGGACGGCGACCGGCCCGGTTGCCCCGTTGATCCGCTCGAGGTCGATCTCCGTGACGAGGTCGTCCTCGCTCCGAATCTGCCCGGTGAAGCAGTCGTTCGTCTCGAAGGTGACGGTCTCGCCGGACCCGACCTCGATCGCGGCCTCGAGGTCGGGTCCGAACGACCAGATCACCTGGTCGCGCGAGAGCCGGTGCGTCGCGGCGACCGCCACCTAGGCGGGCCGATTACGATCGGCGAGCCGTGTGATCGATTGGAAGAGCACCTGTGGCAGGCTGATCGAGTGCTCGCGCAGGTGGTCGAAACGACGTGGTGAGCCGGCAGTCGCGGCTTCCATCGGCACCTCCTGGGTCGATTCGCCGCGGGATAGTGCCGCACCAACGGCCGTTGGCGCAACTGCGGCCCGGCTACAATGGCCGACCCCGGGGGTGTGCCCGAGTGGCCAAAGGGAACGGGCTGTAAACCCGTCGGCTCAGCCTACGGAGGTTCGAACCCTCCCGCCCCCACTCGACCCCCGTTAGGGGACGCGGCAGCGGCTGATCCAGACGAGGTCGCCAGGCGACAACCCAAGCCCCTCGGCTGCGCTGGCCGGGTTGCCCCGCACGATCTCCAGCCACGCCCCGCTCGTCGAAGATGGCGCCGTAATCGCCGGTCGCGAAGTCGGCGTACGTGCTCCCACGCCTCGCCTCGGTCGCCGCGGCGACCGACCTGATCGTCAGCACCTGCGCAGCTTCCAGTCCGGCGCGCGCCAGGTCCTCCTCGCGGACGTTGAGCTGGATGTTCCCGAAACGGTTGAAGTCGAGAACCTCGGCGCGGAGCTCCCCGTCGGAGATCTGCGGCTCGGGCAGCGAGAGCGCAAACAGCGTCGCCGGATCGAGAGCAGGGCCGAGGTCTTCGATCGCGGTCCCGGCGGCCACGTGCGCCGCCGCGCGACAGAGCGTGTCCGGTGCGCGAAACGACTGCGCGCGCGGGTTGCGCACGATCTCGTGTGACGCGATCTCGACGGCCGCCTCCACGCCGCCGGCCGCGTCCCAGGCAAGCGACAGGACACCGTTGTCCGGCCCGACGAGGCACCGGCCGGAGGCCGTGCCGACGGCGATCTCACGGTCTTTGCCCACGTTCGGGTCGACGACGCCGAGCACGACCGCGTCGTCCGCGATGTACGGCATCGAGTCGGCGAGCAGGAGCGCCCCCGACTGAACCTCCAGCGGGCGGATCAGGTGAGTGAGGTCGACGATCGGGCTCTGCGGCGAGATCGTCGCGAGGACCGAGTGGCAGATCCCGACCCACTCGTTTCCGAGACCGAAGTCGCTCGCGAACACGATCGGACGGGGAGCGGCCACGGGAGCAGCATCCCCGTCTCCCTCAGGCATTGCAAGCCGCTCGCGGACGGCGGGCTCCCCGCGGCCGCGGGGGACGCTCAATCCGTGTCTTCGGTGATCTCCTCGGTGTCGCCGCTCGACGTCTTCGCCCAGGGGTTGCCGCCCTCGTCGGGCTGCTCGTCGTCCGCGGGCTTCTCGGGCTCGTGGTCGCTCATGCCTGCGTTGTGTCCACGCTGCGGCGGGAAGAATCATCGCGATGCGGATCGTGCCGTGGATGCAGCCCCTCTTCCGTGATCGCGCAGAGGCGGGGCGATCGCTCGCCGAGGCGTTGCGCGGCCGCGACGGCGTGGTGGTCGGCGTCGCCCGCGGTGGCGTCGCGGTCGCCGCGGAGGTGGCGCGCGAGCTCGGCCTACCGCTCACGGCCGTCGACGTGGAGCGCGTGAACGCGCGGGGTAGGCGTCTTGGCGCCGCGACCGCGGACGGCCCGCCGTACCTGCTCGTGCCGGAGGAGGCGGTGGAGGACGTCGTGGCGCGGGCGCGGCGTGACGCGGAGCGGCTCGAGACGCGGCTCGAGCACGAGACGTTGTCCGTCGAGGGCCGTGAGGCGGTGCTCGTCGACGACGGCGCGATCACCGGCCTCACCCTCGCCGCCGGCTGCCTCTGGGCGCGGGCGCGAGACGCGAGACGCGTGGTCGCGTCGGTGCCGGTCGCGCAGGCCGAGGGCCTGCGCCGCCTCGCGGAGGTCGCGGACGAGGTCGTGTGTCCCCACCCGCTGGAGCAGATTGCGGTCGTCGGGCAGGCCTACGACAGCTTCGATCCGCTCGACGAGTGGTACGTCGCGTCGCTGCTCGAGGAGCGCCCCTAGCCGAGCGGGAGGAGCGCGCCCTCGTGCTCGAGCAGGAACCGCTTCACGTGCAGCCCGCCGCCGAACCCCGTGAGGGAGCCGTCGGCGCCGATCACGCGATGGCAGGGCAGCACGATCGGCAGCGGGTTGCTCCCGTTGGCGGCGCCCACGGCCCGCGCCTTGTCGCTGCCGAGGCCGAGGCGGCGCGCCTGCTCGCCGTAGCTCACGGTCTGTCCGTACGGAATCGTGGCGAGCGCGAGCCAGCAGCGACGCCTGAAGTCGGTGCCGTGCAGCTCGAGCGGCAGATCGAACTGCGCGAGCTCACCGTCGAAGTACGCCTCGAGCTGCCGCTCGGCCTCGTCGAGGACCGCCGACCGCCCCTCCGGCCGGATGCGGCGGCCGTCGAACATCACCCCACGCAGAGCGGAGCTCGAAGCGACGAGCCCGAGTGGCCCGATTAGGGTGTCGACGACCGTCTGCGGCATCTCGGCAATCTAAAACGAGAGCCGGAGGCGGCCCGTGAGATCGCCCTACAATGGCCCAGCTGCCCTCTTAGCTCAGTTGGTAGAGCACCTCCATGGTAAGGAGGGGGTCGACGGTTCGAGTCCGTCAGAGGGCTTTCACGGAAACGTGACCGAATGACCGTTCAGCGGATGGACAACGTCGGCATCGTCGTCGACGACCTACCGGCGACGATCGCCTTTTTTCGCGAGCTCGGCCTCGAGCTCGAAGGACAAGCCACGATCGAGGGAGAGTGGGCAGGGCGCGTCACTGGACTCGGCGACCAGAGCGTCGAGGTCGCCATGATGCGAACGCCGGACGGCCACAGCCGGCTCGAGCTCTCACGATTTCTCACGCCGCCTGTGGTCGCCGATCACCGAAACGCCCCGGTGAACGCTCTCGGCTACCTCCGCGTCATGTTCGCGGTGGACGACCTCGACGATACGCTCCTCCGGCTCCGCGATCACGGCGCGCAACGCGTTGGCGAAGTGGTCCGGTACGAAGACGTGTATCGGCTCTGCTACGTCCGAGGCCCGGAGGGCATTCTGATCGGGCTGGCCGAGCAACTCGGCTGACGCCCGCGCGCTCTGGCGTCCGTGGCCGAAAACTCGCCGTCCGGAGTGACGGATGCGACGTCGCGGTTTACAGGAAAAGCGGCCTGTTGAGCGTGCCGTCTCGCTGAGCCTCAGTCGTGCTCTGCCGCGTCGGGAGATGCGCAGGTGCCGGCGTTTCCGGGCGCGAACTGCTCACGGAGCACGAGGAGAATGTCGCGAAGTTGCTCGCGCTGAGCGTCGGTGAGCCCAGCGAACAGCTCGCTTTCGGCGTCGCGTTGTGCTTGGGCGGCTCGTTCGAGCTGCTGGTGACCCCGTCGGGTGAGCGTCACGACGTGCCGGCGGCGGTCGGCTGCGTCGCGTTCGCGTAAGAGGTAGCCGTCGGCTTCGAGCGGGTTGAGCAGCGTGACGAGGATGCTCGGATCAACGTTCATGAGCGTTCCGAGTTCGCGTTGGGTCAGTGCGGCGCGATCGTGCACCAGCCCGAGCAGGTGCTGACCGACGGCGACACGGTGCTGATCGTCGGCGCGACCGGGGCGTCGGCAGCCTCGCCGTCCAGCTCGCCGCCCACGCCGGCGCGACCGTCGTCGCGCAGGACTTGCCGAGCACGAGGCCGACCTGCGCGAGCTCGGCGTCAGCGAGCTGCTGCGCCGCGACGAAGACCTCGCCGTGGCCGCGCGCGACCAGCACCCCGACGGCTTCGACGCTGTCCTCGCCCTCGTCAACTACGCGCCGGATGTTCCGGCATCTCTGGTCAAGGAGGGCGGCCGTCTCGCCTCGCCGACCGGGAGCCGCCGGCGAAGGCCCCGGGCGGACGATGATCATGGCCGCGCCGACGCGCGACAACCTCGAACGCCTCGCGCGCCTGCTCGCCCACGGGACGCTACGCGTGGACATCCCGGGCACCTACGAACTGGCACAGGCGCCCGACGCGCTCACCGCGCTCGCGGCGGCGCACACCCGATGCACGCTCGCGATCCGGATCGCGTAACAGCGGAACCTCGCACCGACGTGAAAAACGCGCCTACGCGGGGCGACTCCTACGAGCGCACAGCGGCGCCCGACGATCGCGGAGCACGTGCCCTCGTCTTTGCCGGCGCTCCCAGAGACACCGTAGCCCCCGCGCGAGCGTGTCGGCCTCGGCGCCGCACTCGGAAGGATCAGGCGAGGGCGCGTTCGAGAGCAGAGCGATCGGCGGGCTCGCCGTGCGTCGGCAGGACGAACTCGACGGGCTTGGCGAGCAGCGGCCTCAGCCCGGCCGCGACCTGCTCGGGCGTGACACCCTCTGGCAGCCAGCTCGCGGGGATCTCAAGCCCGTTGCCGAGGTCGATGAGCGTGTCGCCGGCGATCACCGCGCGAATCCGCTCGCTCCAGAGCACGAGGTCGAGCTGGCCTTCACGACCTGGATACGCCTCCATCCCGAACAGTGAGTCGCCGATCGTGTAGCGCGTTGCCGGGACGAGCTGATCCTCCGGGCGATCCGGCGCCGGCGCCCACACGGGAAAGCCGAGCGATGCGGCGTCGCGCTCGTGCCACGTGGAGGTGAGTACCGTGACCACCTCGCGCGACCCGAACAGCGCGCGAACGTCGTCCGGAACAGCAATCGGGTCGATGAGGATGAGCCGCTCGCCGTGATCGATTGCATACGCAGAGACCGGCCCTTCCCACTCGGGATGCGTCGCGGTCCAGTGGTGCACGCCCTCGGGAAGCAACCCGTCTGATGTTACGCACCACGTACTCCGCGCGACCGACAACCGCTCGTGACGTCGGCTGGGCGAGTGTTCGGGAATGACGCCTGACGGAAGTGAGCTGACGGCGGTTCTATGCCCGCCACGGCCAGGCTGAGTGCTTATCGACGGGCCACGAAGATGTACTCACGGCTCTCGTCGTCGAGCGGCTCCCCGTCAAATCCGCCATAGAGAGCTTCGAGGTGCAGGCCCGCGACGTCCAGGAGTCCCAGCCATTCGTTCTTGGTTGCCCACCAGAGCGAGCCGGTTCCACCGTCGTCCAAGGTGATGTCGATTCGGTTATCGCTGACGCTGTAGTGGTTCGTGTGCGGCACCGGTACTCCGGGGTTGGCGTCGGCGTGCTGCCCGTCTAGCGCGGATGCAATGTGATGGTCGAAGGCGAATGCGTTCCACGCGAAGCGACCGTTAGGCAGCAGCGACGCCGCGACGCGCTCGAAGCAGCGGCGACGATCGGCCCAGGTGGGCAGATGCAGCAGAGACCGGCCGGGGCAGTAGATCAACGCCGCCGGTTCCTCGAGGTCAAGCTCCCGTATGTCGCCTTCGCGCAGGTTGAGCTCGACTCCCTGCTCAGCCGCGCGCACTCGTGCCTGCGCCGAGCATCCCGCGCGAAGAGTCAATCCCGACCACAAGGCTGCCCGTCGCCTGAGCGACCGGAATCGCAACTCGCCCGGTACCAACGGCAAGCTCGATCACTGGCCCGTCAGCCTCACGGGCAAGCCCGACGTAGAACGGAACGTCAGCGCTGTCGCATTTGACGACTCCGCGTATCGGTCGGCCCAAGCGTCGTACCAACTCGACATCGCAACGCAATCTACGCGCAAAGGAGGCGGCGTTCGGCTCGGCCAGTGTTCCGGAATGTCACCAGAAGGTCAGGCGACACTTCTGCTATCGCTGCCCCGCGTGGGTCATCATGAATCGCGCATGAACAAGCCGCGCATCTTCCTCGGGTCGTCAGGCAAGCAGGCCAAGCTGCTCCAGGCGATTGCACGCGGACTCAAGGACATCGCCGACGTCGAACCCTGGACGACCACGTTCAACCCCGGGCGGTCGACCCTCGAGCGGCTCGTCGAGCTGTCTCAGGAGGTCGATTTCGCGGCGTTCGTGTTCGCCCACGACGACTGGACCGCAGCGGATGCATCCGAGTCCGGCCAGGCGTCGCCGCGCGACAACGTGGTGTTCGAAGCCGGGCTGTTCGGTGGCACCCTTGGCATTCGGCGCACGTTCATCCTCCACGCCACGGGTTCGAAGCTGCCGACCGACCTGCTCGGGCTGACCTCCGTCCGCTACGACCCGGCCACCACCCCCTCAGAGGTTCGCGCAATCAACCAGAAGCTCCGCAACGCGATCGAGACCGAAGGCCGCCGCGGCCCCGTCGAGGGCCTCTGGTGGCAGCTCTCGCTCACCGTGCGGAGCGAGGAAGAACCGTCGGCGGTGAGCCTCCTGCGCATCTCGCGGGACCGCGACGGTGACCTGAACGTGACCGGCCGTGCGTGGCAGGAGAACGGGACCCTGTCGGCGCGCTATTGGAGCGAGGCCGCGAAAGAGCGCAAGGAACCGGCCGGCATCCTCTACTTCTGGAAGGGTGAGCGCCCCCTGGACCCGAATGCCCCGCAGCTCGAAGGCACTGGTGAGATCAGGTTGGAGACCACGGACCGCGCCACCGGATATTGGACGACACGTTCGGAGCACGACGCCGGGCTGAATGTCCGAACCGCCGGCGTCTACCAGCGAGCCGACCCCGCAGACCTCCAGGTGCTCGACGGCGGGAGCGAAGAGGAGCGGGCGGAGCTCATCGCGCGGCGGCTCCGGGAGTGGAAGTCGGCCGCGAACACATTCTGAGCACTCGCAACGGGCGACCGGGGCTAAACCGACGGTGCGGTCGGGCGGACGCTACCTGCGCTCCGTCAAGGGGCTCGGAAATCGCCTCGACGAGCCGGTGTGTTCCTCCAGCATCAGTCGCGCGGCCTCGATCACCGATGCCTTTGCGCCGATTGAGCGGGGATCGCCGGTCATTGCGTCGCGAACGCTCTTCGCCCTCGTGCGTGCCTCCTCTTCGCTTGCTGTGCGATCTTGTCCCGGCTCGAAGAGGTTCTCATGCGAACCGCTTGACGAACTCGAGCGACGTCTGGGCGACCTCGCGCCAGCCGTGGTCGATCGTGAGCGAGTGACCTCGATTCGGCATCTTCACGATCTCGGTCACGCCGGGGTTGTGCCTCTGCCGCTTGTAGGCGGCGTTCGCGATCGCCCACGGCACGGTGTGATCCTTCTCGCCGTCGATGATCAGCAGGGGACCGCGGTCGGGGTTCTTCGTGTTCACCTTCGCCTCCGTCCACGGGTTGAGGTTCGCGTTGCCCATCTGCACGAGAGAGACGCCGGAGCCGGCGACGTGGAACGAGTCGTAGAGCTCCTTCGCCTCCTTCTCCTCCAGCGCATTGGCCCAGCCGTACTTGAACTGATCGAACGTCAGCGTGATCGCGCGACCGCGCGTGCGGGGGTCGACCAGAAACGGGCCCACCCCCTTGAGCACCGAGGCCGGCAGCGGCAGAACGCCCCGGAAGACTCCGGGGTCGATCGCGACGGTGGCCGCCGAGAGTCCGCGGCCCGCGAGCATCTGTGCAAGCAAGCCCCCGGTGGAGTGCCCGATCAGCGCTGGTTTCTTGTCCAAGGCATTGATGATCTCGGTGGTGTGATCAGCGACCTGCTCCAAGGTCTTCTTGGCGAGGACGTCCGGGTTCGTCCGGGCTTCGTCAACGGTTTCCGGATCGTCGGGCCAACTCGGTGTCAGTCCGACGTAACCGGCCTCCTCGAAGAACGTCATCCAGTTGTTCCAGCTCGAAGGGCAGCAGCCAGAGCCCGTGAACGAAGACAACGGGTTTGGCGCTCGACGCGTTCGCGCGCTCGACCTGCGCAGCCTCCCGCTCAGTGATGGTCTGCCCGGTGGTTGCGCTGTTCATGTCCCCCTCCTTGGGTAGCCAGGCGTTCGCACGGAGCGAGGATCATGCGCCGGGGACGCACTCGCAGCCGCCGATGTGCCAGCCTAGTCGCTTGTCGCCTGTCGCGGCTACCGTCGCCGCGCTGCCGGATCAGGCGACGATCTCCGCCGTACCTGTAACCCAGATCTCGTCCGCAGCTACGCCAAACGACCCGGCGCTGGCATGTGCCAGCGTGCGGGAACGTCACCGGAGGAAAGGCGGCGGCGCGAAGTCATACAAATCGGCGGAAGGAGGCGAGCGCATGAACCTGTGGAACCGGTACGAAGCTCGTCGGCACCGGAAGCAGCACCAACGCACGGAAGCCGAGCGGGCGCGACAGAAGGCGCTTGCGGGCCGAGATGCACAAGAGGCGGTTCGTGCCGTCGCGCAAGGCTCTGCTACTGCCCAGCAGGGCGTGTACGGCAGCGGCACTTAACTCCGTCCTGGGCCAGTGTGCGGGAATGTCCCCCGGCCGACGGTGCCCTGCCCGCGTACGCAACGATCGAAGATGCCGTCACAGCTCTGGCCGCTCGCGCTAGGGAGCCACGTCGGCTGAAAGCGGCTTCGCTGGTCGCCGTCAACCGCGGCGGCTTACGAGAGCTGAGCCGGGACTCACCTCCCTGCGACGGCTGACGAGGTAACGCTGAGGGAACCCCGCCGCGGCACGCGCGTCCAACCGCGGTCACTCCTTCTCTCCCGGAAACGGGTGTCCAGAGCCGGCTGGCGTAGTCTCCACGCGAACTCGAGGAGAGACCGCTGGAGGATCTCGTGCAGGTCGGCATGGACGTTGGTGACGTAGTTCGCAGGGCGGACGAGGCCGGTCTGCGCCTGGTCCGCTTCCTCTGGTGCGGCAACGACGGGACCGTGCGGGCGAAGGCGTCGAGCCGCCACGGCCTCGGCGGCCGCCTCGAGACCGGGATCGGGCTGACCGTGGCGATGCAGGCGATGAACGGGCTCGATCAACTCCAGCCGGTGGACGGGATGGGACCGGTGGGCGAGGTCCGCCTCGTGCCCGACCTCGACACCTTCCGCGTGCTGCCCTACGCGCCGCGGACGGGGGCGGTCCTGACCGACCACGTCGCGCTCGACGGCGTGCCGGCGGCGGTCTGCCAGCGCTCGTTTCTGAAGCGGATGGAAACGAGGCTCGTCGAGCGTGGGCTCGTCCTGCGAGCGGCCTTCGAAAACGAGTTCTCACTCGCGACCGATGAAAACGGGCGCTACGTACCGATCGACTCCGGCCTCTGCTTCTCGACGATCGCCGCGACGGCCGCACAGGACTACGCCGATGAGCTGGCGGCGGCGCTCGAGACGCAAGAGATCGTGCTCGAGCAGTACTACACGGAGCTCGGCCACGGGCAGCAGGAGATCTCGACGGGTCATGCGCCGGCACTCCAGGCGGCCGACGAGCAGCTCCTCGTCCGCGAGACGATCCGTGGCGTCGCAGGCCGGAGAGGGCTGATCGCGTCGCTCGCTCCCAAGCCGTGGCCGGAGAACGCCGGCAACGGCGGCCACGTCCACTTCTCGCTTTGGGAAGGCGTGCGCAATCGCTTTTACGACAGCTCGGCGCCGGACCTGCTCTCGGGCGAGGCGCGTTCCTTCATCGCGGGCGTGCTCGAGCACCTACCCGGCCTCTGCGGTCTGACCGCACCGAGCTTCAACTCGTACCACCGGATCGTGCCGCACTACTGGGCGGGCGCCTTCGTCTGCTGGGGCCACGACAACCGCGAGGCGCCCGTGCGCGTGGCCTCGGCTTTTCGGGGAATGGAAGAGGCGTCGACGAACGTCGAGCTGAAGGCGTGCGACGCCAGCTGCAACCCGTATCTCGCCGTCGGGGGGCTGATCTCAGCGGGATTGGACGGACTCGAGCGCGGACTCGAGCCACCCGACCCGGTCGAGGTCGACCCGGCGACGCTCGACGAGCGCGAGCGCGAGCGCCGCGGGATCGTCGGCCTGCCCACGACGCAGGAGGAGGCGCTCGATGCACTCGAGAGCGACCCCGTCCTGATCGAAGCGCTCGGCCCGGTGCTCGCCGAGTCCTACCTTGCCGTCCGCCGGTCCGAGTGGGCGGCCTACTCTGCGGGAGACGCCGCATTCGAACAGCAGGGTCACTTCGAGAAGTACTAGCGGCGGTCCCGCTCGTCGACCAGCACGCTCACGGGATCCTGCGGGAGCCGCCGGAGTCGCTCGACGCGTTCCGCGGCCTCTTCTCCGAGAGCCCGGACCGGCGCCAGTGGCCCCACGTCGCAAGCGCCCTCACGTATCAGCGTGCGATCGCCGCGCTGGCGGCGCACCTCGGTTGCGAGCCCGACGAGGACGCCGTGTACGAGCGGCGACTTGCCTCGGACCCGGCCGAGTACGCGGCTTCCCTGCTGCACGCGGGCGGCATCGAGTGGCTGCTCGTCGACGACGGCTACCCGCTTGGCGGGACGAGCTGGGACGAGCTCGGCGAGCTCGCCGGCTGCAGGTCGAAGCCGGTCATGCGGATCGAGCGCGTGGTCGAAGAGTTCGGGCAAGCGGCGGTCACCGGAGAGGTCGGCTCCGCCCGGGAACGGGGCTTCGCCGCCTTGAAGACGATCGCGGCCTACCGCGGCGGGCTGGACCTGGACGTCGTCTCACCCGAGGTGCGCGCCCCGCTCGTCGAAGCGCTCGAAGCGAACGAGGCCACCGGCGACCCGCTCCCCGTGCAGGTGCACTGCGGCTTCGGCGACTCGGATCTCCACCTCCCGCGTGCAGATCCCGGCTGGCTCAAGCCGCTCGTCGAGCGCTTCGAGGAGACACCGTTCGTGCTGCTCCACTGCTATCCGTTCGTTCGCGAGGCTGGCTGGCTCGCGCACGTCTACGGCAACGTCTGGTTCGACCTGTCGCTGACGATCCCCCACGTCAGCCGCCCCGCCGAAGCGCTGCGCGAGGCGCTCGAGCTGGCACCCGTCTCGAAGCTGCTCTACGCGTCGGATGCCGCGCGAACGCCCGAGCTGTACTTGCTCGCGGCCGCGTGGTGGCGAGATGCGCTCGCCGAGGTGCTGAGCGAAGCACTCCCGGCTGCAGGCGCAGACGCGGCCGCGCGGCTGATCCTGCGCGAGAACGCGTTCGCGCTCTACCGGCTCTAATCGAGCTCGCGATCTCGCGCCTCGGTCCTGATCGTCAGCCGGATCCGCGCCGCGCGAGGTAGGCGAAGCGCGACAGGCGACGCTCGCGCGCGAGCAGATGGCAGGCGCCGAGGAACCTCTGCACGCCTTCGAACGTCGTCACTCCCTCGTCTGCCACGAGGTCGTCGGCGAAGCGTTCCCGCGCCTCGCGCCAGCGCGCTGCGACGGTGGCCATGTTCTCGGTCAGGTCCTCGCGGTGGAGCAGCTCGAATCCGGCGTCGGCGAGGAACTCCTCGTTCACGGACGCGACGGAGAAGGCATAGATCCCGATCGCGCTTCGATCGGCGATTTCCGCCGCGGTCACGAGGCCGGTGATCATCGTCGGGTCGGTGAAGACGACACGAGCACCCGGTGCCATCACGCGATGCCACTCCTCGAGGACCGAGAGACGGTCTGGAAGGTGGCACATGGCGTCGACGGAGAGAACGGCGTCGAAGCTCCCGTCCTCGAAGGGAAGGCGCTCGCCGGCATCGGTTCGGACGAACCGAGCCCTCACGCCGAGCCCGCGGGCCTGAGCGAGCTCCGTCGCAGCGGTTATGCCCTCCTCGAGGATGTCGACGCCGACGACGTTTGCGCCGGTCGTTGCCGCGAGGCGAAGCGCCGGCCCGCCCGCTCCGGAGCCCACGTCGAGGAGACGCGCGCCGGCCCGGAGCTCGAGCCAGTCGCCGAAGCGGTCGAGCTCGTCGACGGTCAACCAGCCGGACTGGCCGAGGTCATCGCCGTAGGTCTGGCGGCGAACCCGCTCGCGCACCGCCAGGCCGGCATAGGCCGAGGCGTAGAGGCTCACCTCCTCCCCCATGGGCACCCAGGCTAATGCTTGCGATCGAGAGCGCGAGCGCCGCGGCCGCCCACCGCCGCGAGTCGTCGTCTCAGTGCGCCGGGTTGAAGGCGCTCAGCCGGTCGAGCACCAGAGCATCCGCCTCTCGCTCGCTCGACTCGTAGTCCGTGACCCGAAAGGAAATGGCGCCGGTCGAGGGTCAAGAGTCGGAGCGGTGTACGTGCGCGGATAGTGGTCGTCCGCAGCATGTCGTGGAGCAGCGCGATCTCGCCGAAGCCTTCTCCTTCACGCAGGGTGCGAATCAAGCGCCCGTCGCCGAAGACCTCGGCCTCGCCGTGCTCGATCACGTAGAAGCGATCGCCGTGATCGCCCTGCTGAAAGACGTCTCTTCCGGTGGCCACCTCGACCTTGTCGACGTGCGACGCGAGCTCGTCGATCGTCGGCATGGGCAGCAGGCGCAACATCGCGATCCGAACGCGGATGCTCCCAGCGAGCTCGCCACTGCGCCTGCACCGATGGCCGCGACCAGCAGACCGACACCGGCGCGGCTCCCATCCCCAGCTGCTCGAGCGCGAGGGCGACGACGAAGACGTAGAGAAAGCCCTGTGTCACCGACTGCGCGAGGGCGAGCCCGATCAAGAGACCAGCGTCGCGATAGCGCGCGCGGAAGCCGCCGACCTGTTCGTGCGCTATCCGCCGGAGCGGCTGCCGTCGTCCCCGCGGCGCGCCACGTACGAGAGCCGGAAGAGCAGCGCGGCCGACGCAAGAGACAAGAGGGCGCTGGTCGCGAACACCGAAGCAGG
>Ga0126314_10001044_pt1 | contig 13119 bp, 9 predicted proteins | sample Plot105B_FD_92535 | JGI IMG/M metagenome (GOLD analysis project Ga0126314, IMG submission 92535) | Serpentine soil microbial communities from UC McLaughlin Reserve, CA, USA - Plot105B | ecosystem: Environmental > Terrestrial > Soil > Grasslands | place: USA: UC McLaughlin Reserve, Lake County...
GGTCGCCGCCTTGGCGACGACGACGGCGCCAGCGGCGCGAACCGCGGCCACCGCCGCCGCGTCGCGCCGCGGCACCCGATCGACGAGCCACTTCGACCCGCCTGTCGTGGTGAGCCCTGCGGTGTCCAGCAGGTCCTTGACGACGATCGGCACGCCGTCCAGGAGACGCTGCTGCCCGGCGCGCCACCGGGCCGCCGAGCGCTCGGCTGCGGCCCGTGCGGCCGCGGCATCGACCGCCCACACGGCACCCGTCGTGTCGGCGTGCAGCCGGCTGAGGCACGCCTCGACGACCGCGGTCGGCTCGCACGACGCGTTGGCGTACGCCGCCAGCAGCTCGCCGGCGTCGAGATCGAGCGCCGCATCGGCGTCCGGTGGGTGCCCGAGCGCGTCCACCGCGGCGGCCACCCGCGGCAGCATCGCCGTCAGCTCGAAGCCGGCCCCATCGGACATCACGTCAGGCCGCGCACGAACGGTCTCGCGAGGGCGGCCGGCTGGCGGCTGCGCGAGGCGAAGATCAACATCGTCGCCAGCGCCATGATGAACGGCAGGGCGACCAGCAGCTGGGCGTTCGCTTGGAACCCGAGGGCTTGGAAGACGGACCCGAGGGCCGAGAAGAACCCGAACACGAGGGCGCCGGCGATCGTGCCCTTCAGCGTCCAGCCGCCGAAGATGACCGCGGCCAACGCGATGAACCCCCGACCCGACACGCCGTTGGCGGTGAAGCTGCCGGTCTGGCCGAGGGTGAGGTAGGCCCCGGCGAGCCCGGAGCACAGCCCGCACACGTACACGGCCTGGCGGCGCCGCTTGTTGATGTCGATGCCCGACACGTCACCGGCCTGCGGGTTCTCGCCGGCGCAACGCAGCTCGAGGCCCCAGCGGGTGCGGTACATCACGAACCACGCCAGCGGGATCAGCGGGTACAGCAGGTACTGGATCCACGTGGCGTCGAACAGCGCCTCGCCGATCAGCGGGATGTCGGCCAGACCGGGGATGCGCAGGGTGCCGGTCGACGTCACGGTCGGTTCGATCTGCGCGTCGAGGAAGGCGGTCAACCCGACGGCCAGCACGTTGAGCGTGAGCCCGACGACGAACTGGTTGGTGCCGAGGCGGTGGCTCATCACGCCCTGGACGAACCCGACGATCAGCCCGCCGGCGAGGCCGAACAGCAAGGCGACGAACACGTTGCCGGTCGTGGAGGAACCGAGGGCGGACGTGAACGCCCCGGTGAGGATCATGCCCTCGATCGAGATGTTGATCGTCCCGGCCCGCTCGGCGATCCACTCGCCGATCGCGGCGAACGCCAGCAACGTGGCGAACCGCATCGTCGACCCGTACGTGGCTTCCGCCGTGACGACGTCCCAGAGCGAACCGCCGAAGGCCACCATGGCGATCACGCGACGACCTCGCCCTTGGCCCGCCGTCGCTGGATCTCCTGGATGGCCGGTGGGACGAGCAACGCCAGCACGAGCATCGCCTGGACGACGTCGGCGATGCGGCGGTCCACGCCGGTGGCCGACAGGAACTGCGACCCGGTGCGCAGGACGGCGAACACGAACGCCATCGGGATGGCCAGCAGCGCCCGCTGCCGGGCCAGCAGCGCGACGAGCAGGCCCTGCCAGCCGATGTTCGACGACATGTTGGACGTGAAGCGGTCGCCGGGCACGCCGCCGGTGAGCCAGATGGCCCCGGCCAGACCGGCCGTCGCGCCCGACACCGCGAGGGCGGTGCCGCCGACGAGCGCGGCCGAGACGCCGGCCCGCCGGGCAGTGCGTGGGTTGAGCCCGAGCATGCGCAGGCGGAAGCCGGTCGTCGTGCGGGCCAGCGCGAAGGCGATGAGGGCCGTGAGCACGACGGCGATGACGGCGCCGACGGAGATCGAGTTGCCGAAGATCTCGAAGGTGGGGAGGCGGGCGTCCGACTTGATCGGCTGGCCGTTGTTGACGCGGGAGTCGGTCGAAAGCGACGCCAACAACCACCGTTTGGTGAGGGCGTAGTCCGTCATCTGGATGGCGATGAAGTACAGCAGCAGCGTCGAGATGACCTCGGGGACGTTGCGCGTGTACTTCATGACCGCGGCGAGCAGCGCCCACAGCCCCCCGACGACCACCCCACCGGCGAGCGAGACGACGATCACGAAGAAGCCCGGGCCCTCGAGGCGCGTCGCCAGGTAGGCGGTGCCGGCCGCGCCGAGCAGCACCTGGCCCTCCTGGCCGATGTTCGACAGCCCGGCCTTGCCGGCCCAGATCGTGCCGATGGCCACGCACAGGAGCGGGGCCGCCGTGTTCACGGTCAGGCCCCACGCCCCCGGCGAACGGAGGCTGCCGTCGATCAGCGCGCTGAACACCTCGCTGGCCGATCCGCCGGTGATCGAGACGAGCAGCGCGCACAGCGCCAGGGCGACGGCGACCGAGACGATGTAGGTGATGGCGATCGGCACGGCGCGCCGCCAGCGAGACGTGCGGCGAGGCGTCGGGGCCGCCGCGCTCGGCGGCGATCCCTCGGGGGGCACCACGGCCGGCGCAGCCCCGCTGCTGGTGGTCGCCGTCATGCCGCGGCGCCGCCCATCAGCAGGCCGAGCCGCTCGACGTCGGCGTCCTGCGCCGACATCTCGCCGACGATGCGGCCGCGGTGGATCACGCAGACCCGGTCGGCGAGCGTCAGCACCTCCTCGAGCTCGGTGGAGATCAGCAGCACGGCGACGCCGTCGGCGGCGGCCGCCCGCAGGCGGGCCGTCATGTACTCGATCGCTCCGACGTCGAGGCCGTGCGTCGGCTGGGCGGCGATCAGCACGCGCGGGTTGGCCGACAGCTCACGGGCCAGCACGACGCGCTGCTGGTTGCCGCCCGACAGCGACCGCATCATGGCGTGGGGCGACGCGGCCTGGATCTCGAACGCCCGCATCAGCTCGGTCGCGCGCGCCTCCATCGCCTTGCGATCGAGCAGCCCCACCTTGCTGACCGGGCGGAGGTCGGCGAGCACCAGGTTCTCGGCGACGGTCAGGTCGAGCACGCAGCCCGAGTCGTGGCGATCCTCGGGGATCACGCCGACGCCGGCGGCCCCGAGCGCACCAGGGCGGTCGGTCACCACGCGCGCCCCGGCCACGAGCACCTCGCCGTCGTCCAACGGGATCAGACTGGAGAGCACATCGGCGAGGGCTCGTTGGCCGTTCCCCTCGACACCGGCGAGCCCGACGATCTCGCCGCGGCGCACGGCGATCGACAGGTCGTCGAGCAGCACGCGGCCGTCGCGATCGCGCACCGTGGCGCCGCGCACCTCGAGGACGACCGGCGCCTCGACGGCAGCCTCGGCGTGCTCGTCGCTCGCCACCTCGGCCACGGTCTCGATGAGCCCGAGTGCCGCCGCCTCGGACCGCAGCGACACCGGGCGACCGACCATCGATTGGGCCAGCGACGAGGCGGTCGCCGCCGACGTGGCGAGGCGGTCGACGACGCGCCCGCCGCGCATGATCGTCACCTCGTCGGTGGCGTGGATGATCTCGTCGAGCTTGTGCGACACCAGCGCCACGGCGCGGTGCTCCTCCACCACGACGGCCCGCAGCACCGAGAACAGCTGCTCGCTCTCGGCCGGCGTCAGCACGCTCGTCGGCTCGTCGAAGACGATGATCTCGGGCTCCCGCCGCAGGCACTTGATGATCTCGACCCGCTGGCGCTGCCCGGCGGTGAGCCGGGAGACGGTGGCCAGCGGATCGACCCCCAGGCCGTAGCGGGCGCTGATCGCGGCGACCCGCTCGCACGCCTGGGCGCGGTCGAGGCGCACCCGCTCGCCGAGGATCACGTTCTCCCAGACCGTCAGCGGTTCGACGAGGCTGTAGTGCTGGTGGACCATGGCGATGCCGAGGTCGGCGGCCGCCAGTGGATCGGCGATCACCTTGGGCGCGCCGTGGACGGCGATCGACCCCGCGTCGGGCTGCACCAGCCCGATGAGGATCTTCATCAACGTCGACTTGCCGGCGCCGTTCTCGCCGAGCACGCCATGGACGCGGCCCCGCTCGAGCGTGAGGTCGACACCGTCACACGCCACGACGCGCCCGTAGCGCTTGGTGATGCCGTCGAGGTGCACGGCAGCCACGCGGTGCGAGCCGAGCGAGCCCACGACCAGGCGCGGGGCGGCGCCGTCGACCGGCGCCGCCCCCGAGCCCGTGAGCGGATCGCTCAAGAGGCGTACGCCTCCGTGCGGTTCTTGTCGAACTCCGCCTTGAAGTCGCCGGCGGCGATCTTCGCCAGCATGTCCTTCATCTTCGTCTCCTGGTCCGGGGTCGGCTTGCAGATGACCGCACCGACGCTGTCGTCGACGCCGACGTGGAAGACCCGGGTCTCACCGCGCTGCAGCTCGCCCGACTGGATCTCCTCGAGGATCGTCGCCACGTACTCGCCGGCGTCGAACTTGACGGCGATCTGGTACGTGAGGTCGGTCCGCTCGCAGGCGTTGGCGGCGCCGGCGCTCATCGTGATCACGTCGTTCTCGTTCGACAGCTTCACGACGGCTTCATGGGAACCGCCGAGGTAGGGGTAGATCGCTCCGACGCCCTGTGCCTTGAGGTTGTTGAACGCTTCGGTGGCCGCGGCGACGTCGTTGAACGAGCCGGTGGCGACGTACGTCCACTCGTAGGACGGATCGACCTGGTCGAGCCCGAGGCGGAAGGCGCCGAACGACTCCTTCTCGAAGTTGAAGCTGTTGTTGCCGATCATCGCCGCCTTGGTGACGCCCTTGTCCTTCATCAGGAGGCCGGTGGCGTAGCCGGCGGAGAAGCCGATCTCGGAGCCGTCGTCGCCGGACTGGATGAGGTTGGGCAGCTCCTGGAACCCGCCGCCGCAGTTGCAGTACCAGATGACCTTGTCGTACTTGGCCGTCAGATCAGGCAACGGGTCGGCGATCTCGCCGGCGCCGACGGCGATCATGTCGACGTTCTGGCGGGCCAGGCCGTCGAGCTGCGTCGCCGCCTCCTCCGGCTTGATGTTGTCGACGATGATCGGGTCCTCGTAGTCGTTGTCGGTGGAGAACTTGGTGACGCCGTCGACGAGCGCCTGGTAGTAGGCGCCGTCGTTGCGCGGCCCCGGCGTGGCGACCCCGATGATCACCTTGCCGTCGCCGTTGGTGTCGAGGTCCATCGCCCCGCCGGCACCACTGCCCTCGGTGCTGGCATCGGTCGAAGGGATCGTCTCCTCGGTGCCGGACGTGTCGCCGGCGGTGGTCGTCGCGTCGCCGCCCGCGGTGGTCGTCGCCGCCGCGCCCCCGGCCGTGGTGGCCGCGGCCCCGCCGCCGTCGTCATCGTCGCCGCACGCGGCGGCGAGCAAGCTCAGTGCGGCGAGCGCCGCGATCGTGGTGGTCAGTCGCTTCATGGGTTCTCCCCCTGGAGAGTGCGTGTGGTGGGTGCCGGTGACCGGCGGTCGAGGTCAGGTCGAGGTTCGGTGGGTGCCCGCGGTGAACCCGTTCACCTCCTCAGCTCGTCGGTCATGGGGTGACCGGCCAGTGCTGGCGGTAGCGCTGGACGAGCCAGCGGTTGAACTGGACGTGGCTCGCCTCCTGCCACGAGTAGCGGCCGCGGGCGGCGTAGCGGCTGTGCATGCCGCGCTGCACCTTCGTGGTGGCGTCCTGGTCCTGGCGCACGAACACCTGCACGCCGGCGTCGCTCATCGCCATGAGGTGCTCGAACATCGGGTGCTTCGGCGCGCTCTCGTGGAGCAGGTAGCCGATCTCGAGATCGATCGTGTCGGCCGTCTTCGGGCGGACGATGAAGAAGAACGCCTGATCCGGCGCCGTGCCGAAGCACAGTGACGGCGGCATCAGGGCGAACGTGGAGCGCCAGCGCTCCTCCTCGGTGAGGTCGGGGAAGATCGGCAGCAGCGCCTTCGTCGTGGCGTTGAAGCCGCCGTCGATGTGGGTGTAGCCGTTGGTGCGGAAGATGACATTGGACCTCTCGGTCCACTCGACGGGGAAGGCGGCGAGCTCGCTGGGGCAGAAGTCCTGGATCGTGTGGTGGAGCTTGTTGGCGTGGTAGCCGTCGTTGAAGTTCTCGAACATGACCTTCCAGTTCCACGGCAGGTGCTCGAGGGTGAACGTGCCCGGGCAGACCGCGTGCTCGAGGTCGTAGTGCTCGATGAACGGCACATAGGCGGCGAGCGTCGGAGCCAGCGGGGCGGCGTGCTCGTCGAAGTGGACGAAGACGAAGCCCTGCCAGAGCTCCACCTTGAGCGCCGGCAGCGGGTAGTCCTGCTTGCTGAAGCCCGCCGTGCGCTCCATCGCCGGGGCGCCGAGCAGGCGACCGGTCAGGTCGTAGCTCCAGAGGTGGTACGGGCAGGTGAACTTGGTGCAGGTGCCGGCATCGTCGGCGACCTGCATCCCGCGGTGCTGGCAGATCGCGGAGAAGGCGCGGATGGAGTGGTCCTTGGCCCGGGCGACGATGATCGGCTCCTGGTTGACGCTCGTCGTGAAGTAGTCGCCGACGTTCGGGATCCGGCTCGCCACACCGACGCACAGCCACTCGTGGGCGAACACGGCGCGGCGCTCGAAGGCGAGGAACTCCTCCGAGGTGTAGATCGTCGGCGGCATCGTCTCGGCCGTGGCGACGTCGGTGACGCTGGCGTCGAACGACGACAGGAGGTCGGGCGTGAGGACGGTCATCGAGGAGCTCCGAGCTGCCTGGGATGGGGGTCGTGGGACGGCCGGGCCGCCGCAGCGGTGAGGAGGAACTTGCGGATCTTGCCGACGCTCGTGCGCGGCAGCTCGTCGACCAGCCTGATGTCCCGCGGCCGTTTGGACTTCGTCAACCGTTGCGAACACCATTCGTCGAGCTCGTCGATGCTCGGCGGCGCGGCCGCGTCGGCGGCGACGACGAACGCCACCGGCACCTCGTCGCGCACGTCGTCCGGCGCCCCGACCACCGCCGCTTCGAGCACGCCCGGATGGGCAGCGAGGACCTGTTCGACCTCGACGGTGGAGACGTTCTCGCCGGCGACCTTCAGGACGTCGGACCGGCGCCCATCGAAGTGGAAGCGGCCGTCGACGGCGCGGTGGGCCTTGTCGCCGGTGACGAACCAGCGGGTGCCGTCGGGTCGCTCCCGGAAGCTGGCTGCGGTCGTCACCGGATCGTCGAGGTAGCCGGCGAAGATCGTGATGCCCGGTTCCCCGCCGACGAGCAGCTCCTCGCCGTCGAGGTCGACGAGGCACCCGGCGGTCGGGCAGCCCATCGAGTCGGGCACCGGCTCGTCCGCCGGCTCGGTGAGCACCGCCGGGACGGTCTCGGTCATCCCGTAGAGCTGGCGCGGTCGACACCCGAACCAGCCGGCCAGCGTCTCGTGCTGCTCGGGTGTGATGTTCATCGCGTACCAGCAGTGCCGCAGACCGACCGGCGCGGCCGGCGGCGCACTGCGAGCGAGGATCATCCGCATCGGGGCGGCGAACAGGCTGGCGTGCGTCGCACCGTGGGCGGCGGCCTGGGACAGGAAGCCACTCGCCGAGAACGTGTGCATCAAGGCGACCGATGCGCCGGCCCAGATGGCCGACGCCACGCTGTAGAACTGGGCGTTGGCGTGGAACAACGGCAGCACGACGAGCTGACGGTGCTCGGGGCGCAGGCCGCACGCCTGGGCCATCGTCATGCCCGTGAAGGCGTAGTTCGCTTGCGTCAGCTCGACGCCCTTCGGCTGGCCGGTCGTTCCCGACGTGAACATCACCGCCGCTCGCTGGCGCGCCGGGACGCGGCACCCGCCGGCCTCGACGACGTCGGAGCCGAACACGTCGAGCTCGACGTCGGATTCGTCGACGAGCACGACGAGCAGCTCGGCCGCTGCCGCCTGGTACACGTCGGCGCGCGCCGTCGACCCGAACCCGACGCGAGGGGCGGTGCGACCGAGGTGACCGGCGAGCTCGGGGACCGCGCCCATCGGGTCCGACGGCACCATCCACGCCCCGAGGCGGAACGTCGCCAGCCAGATGGCGATGAAGGCCGGGCTGTTGGTGAGGGCGAGGTGGACGGCGTCGCCGGGCCCGACGCCGTGTCCCGCGAGGAGCCCGGCGGCGCGACCGACGACGACGTCGAACTCGCCGAACGTCCACTCGGCGACGTCGCCCGACGGGCCCTCGAAGCGCAGGAACGGGGCATCTCGGCGGCCCTCGACGGCGCGCTCCCACAGGTCGTTGAACGCCACCGGCTCCCATGTCGAGGTCACGAGAACGCCGCCGTTCGGTCGGTGATGCCGCCCGTCTGGAAGGCTGTCGGCAGGGCGATGTCCTGGCGCAGCGTCAGCCACAGCCGGTAGAGGTCGCGGGGCCGCGCCGGGTCGTCGACGTAGGCCGTGCGGGCGTGCCAGATCCGGTAGTTGTTGAGCAGCTGGACGTCGCCCCGCCGGAAGTCCATCGGCAGGACGAAGTCAGGGTCGTTGGCGAGCTCGTCGAGGACGTCGAGGGCGGCGACCTGCTCGGGCGACAGCGCGGGGACCTGCGGGCCGCGCGTCGCCGACTCGATGTGGGCCCGCCCGTAGTAGCTGACGACGGCGCCTTCGTGGACGCTGAAGATCGGGCGCTGGAAGAACGAGGCGGCGAGGTCCGGCTTGCGCTTGTCCCACCACCACGGCGCGGTCAGCACGGCGGAGAGATCGGGACGGCGGCGGATCGCCTCCTCGAACACGGCGCCGGCGCTGACGATCGTCGAGACCCCGCCCTGCAGCGCCGGGTGCACGCACAGCAACCCGACGACGTCGGAGGAGTCGCTGTGGTACTCGAGGCGCTGCGCCGTCTGGTAGCCGCGGACCTCGGGGTGCGAGAAGTCGAGCCCTTGGTCCTTGACGTGCACGAGCAGGTCGCCGGCGTCGTTCTGGAGGATGCCGATACCGAGGTGGGTGCCGAGGCCCCAGTACAGGCGCTCCAGCGTCGGTTCGTCGAGGCCGTCGACGGGCACACCGCGCAGCAGCGCGAAGCCGCGCCCCTCCACGAGGTCGGCGAGCACGACGTCGAGCACCGGACCGAGCGTCGGCAGCGGGAAGGCGTCACGATCGATGTCGGCGAGCGACCGGTCGGCGACGCCGGCGGTGGCCGTCAGCAGCTCGGCGACGTGCGTGGGCGCCAGCTCGGTGCACCAGTCGGCCCGGCGCGCCATGTCGACGCCTCGCCACACCGCCGGTCCCCCGAGCGTCGACGTCACGACGCAGCCGATCCGTACCCGCCACCGCCCGGCAGGTCGAGCCGCACCTCGTCGCCGGGGGCCAGCGTCACGCGCGACTGCGTGGTGATGGGGTTCCCATTGACCGTGAACGACCCTGCCGCGCCGGCCGCACCACCGAAGATGCCCTCCGGCGCCACGGCGAGCCGGGACGTGACCGCGTTGAGCTGCCACGCCCGCTCGGTGTCGACGGTGAACTCGATCGTCTGGCCGAGCCCGCCCGGCTGGGCACCCGCGCCGCCGCTGCCGGCCCGCAGCTCCTTGCGCAGGAAGCGGATCGGTGCCGACGCCTCGACGACCTCGATCGGCACCGCGGCGACCCCGGTCGGGAACGAGCAGGCCGACAGGCCGGGCTTGGCCGCCCGGGCACCGACGCCGCCGGCGTAGGTGAACATCGCCGTGATGAAGGGGCTGCCGTCGGGGTGGTTGCCGCTGACCTGCATCGTCCACACCGCACCGGAGCCCTCGGCCATCGACTGCTCGGGCTTGAGCTGGGCGAGTGCCTTGAGCAGCGCGTTGGGCAGGAACATCCCGACGACGTGGCGGGCCGTGCACGGCTGCGGCGACACGGCGTGGACGATCGAGCCGACCGGCGCGACGACCTTGATCGGCGCCAGGCTGCCGTGGTTGTTGGGCAGCTCCGGGTTGAGCACCGAGCGCACGGTGAACGTGGTGTAGGCGTGGGTGTAGTTGAGGACGACGTTGATGCCGAACGGGCTGGCGCCCGACGAGCCGTCGTAGTCGACGAGGATCTCACCGGCATCGCTGTCGACCGTCACCGCGCAGACGATGACGACACGGCTGCCGTCGGCGAGGTCGAGCTCGGCCTGGCCGCGGTACGTGCCCGCCGGCAGTTCGCGGATGCTGGCGCGCGTCGCCGCCTCCGAGCGCTCGATGATCTCGTCGGCGAGGGCCTCGATGTCGTCGAGCCGGTGGCGGTCGCACAGCAGCTGCAGGCGCTGCGCGCCGACCTCGCCCGACGCCATCTGAGCGTGGAGGTCGCCGGCCATGTGATCGGGCTGGCGGACGTTGGAGAGGATGAACTTCCACGCGATCTCGTTGCGCGCGCCGGCCTGCATCAGCTTGCAGATCGGGATCCAGAGGCCCTCCTCGAACACGTCCCGCGCCCCGGCACCGATGCCGTAGCCACCGACGTCGGTGTGGTGGATCGTCGATCCGAAGAAGGCGACGACGCGTCGGTGCCCGTCGGCCGCGGTGCGGAACACGGGATACAGGACGGTGACGTCGAGCAGCTGCCCGGCCGTCTTGTACGGGTCGTTGGTGATCAGGACGTCTCCCTCGACGAGCGAGTCGGGCGGGTACTCGTCGAGGATCGCCGTGGCGGCACGGGCAAGGGAGTTGATGTGGCCGGGCGTGCCGGTGACCGCCTGGGCGACCATCCGGCCACGGCGGTCGAACACCGCGTTGGCGAGGTCGCCGGCCTCCCGCACGATCGGCGAGAACGCCGCCCGTTGCAGCGCCCGGGCCTGCTCGTTCACCGTGGCGATCAGGCTCTGCCACAGCACCTCGAGCTCGATCGGATCCAAGCTCACGACGGGTCCCCTTCTGTCGTTGCGAACTTGTCGTCAAGATCGACCAATTCATGGTCACTTCTGACGAATAGTTGGAGGAGGCACCGGGTCACGACGCATCCTCTCGTTCCGCGACCAGTGATCCGTCGGGGGCGACGGTGACGGTCCAGCCGGGGCGGATGACGGCCGTCGTCTCGCGCTCCTCGACGATCACCGGGCCGGTGATCACCTGCCCGACGCCCAGCGCGGTGCGCCGGTACACCGGTGTGTCGACGGGCGCCGTGGCGCGACCGAAGCGGACGGCGCGAGTGGCGTGCGGCGCCCCGGCCGCCGCCCCGACGGTCGCCACCGGCTCGACGGTGCTCGCCGCGGCGTACGCCGACAGGCGCCACGTCACGGCCTCGATCCCGACGTCGGGGATCGTCAGCCCGTAGATCCGCCGGTAGTCGGCTTCGAACCTGGCCACGACCTCATCGTCGGTGGCCGGCCACGTCGGTCCCTCACCGACCCAGAGCGTGATCTCGTTCCCCTGGCCGAGGTAGCGGGCGTCGAGTCCGTAGCGGAAGTTGATGTCGCCGGGGTGCACGCCCGCCGCGCTGAGCACCCGCGTGCCCTCGGCGCGCAGCTCGTCGAGCAGCGCGTCGCGCTCGGCCGGGTCGATGGCGGCCAGCGGGCGGACCTTGCTGCGGGCGAGGTCGATGCGCACCGGCGTCACCAGGGTGCCGAACGCCGACAGCACGCTGGCGTTGGTCGGGAACACGACCTTCGTCGACTCGAGCAGCTCGGCGACGCCGCAGGCGTGGATCGGTCCGGCGCCTCCGAACGCCAGCACGGGCACGCCGCGCAGGTCCTCGCCCTGCTCGACGGCGTGCATCCGCGAGGAGGCGGCCATGTTCTGGTCGACCAGCTCGTGCACGCCGGCCGCGGTGTCGCTGATCGGGAGGCCGAGGGGATCGGCGACCGTGGCCAGGGCGGCCTGGTTGGCGGCGAGGTCGAGGGGCATGTCGCCGCCGAGGAAGTAGCCGGCGTCGAGCAGGCCGAGCTCGAGGTCGGCGTCGGTCACCGCGGGGCGGTCGCCACCGCGGCCGTAGCACGCCGGGCCGGGATCGGCCCCCGCGCTCTCGGGACCGACCTTCAGCAGGCCGAGGTCGTCCAGCCGGGCCAGGCTGCCTCCGCCGGCGCCGATCTCGACGAGATCGACCGACGGCACCGACACCGGGAAGCCGGAACCCTTCTTGAAGCGGTAGATCCTGGCCACCTCGAACGTGTTCGTCAGCTGCGGCTCGCCGTCCGTGATGAGGCACGACTTGGCGGTCGTGCCACCCATGTCGAAGCACAGCAGGCGGTCCTCGCCCAGTCGCTCGGCGAACCACGACCCGGCGAGCGCCCCGGCCGCGGGCCCCGACTCGACGAGCCGGATCGGCGCCTGGGCAGCGTCCTCGGCGGCCACGACGCCACCGTTCGACAGCATCATGAGCACGGAGCCCCCGAAGCCCTCGGCGGCCAACCACTTCTGCAGCTCGTCGAGGTACGGGCCGATGACCGGCATCGTCGCCGCGTTGCAGGCGGTGGTAATCATCCGCGGGTACTCGCGGATCTGCGGCGAGATGTCGCTCGACACGCAGACCGGCACCCCGAGGGCGCGGCGCAGGTGCGCGGCGACGGCCCGCTCGTTGGCCGGGTTGGCGTAGCTGTTGATCAGGCAGACGCCGACCGACTCCACGCCGGCGGACCGCAGCTGCTCGGCGACGGCGTCCAGCTCACTCGCCGTCGGCGCGGCGACCACGTCGCCGGTCGCCGCCGTGCGCTCGGCGATCTCGACGACCAGCTCGCGGGGCACCGGTGGCGCCGGGAACTCGATCTGCAGGTCGTACATGTCGTAGCGGTGCTCGTCGCGGATGAGCAGCGTGTCACCGAACCCGGCCGTCGTCACGACGGCTGCCCGCCCGATCTTGCCCTCGATGAGGGCGTTGGTGATGAGCGTCGTGGCGTGCACGATCGGCGCCGTGATGTCGGCCGGCTCGACCTCGGCCTTGGCCAGCAGCTGGCGGACGCCGGCCCGCACGCCGTCGAGCGGTGCCTTCGGCGTCGTCAGCACCTTCTCCACCACGACCCGTCCCGACGCCGCGTCGAGCAGCACCAGGTCGGTGAACGTGCCCCCGATGTCGACGGCCAGCCGCCAGTCGACGTGTCGATCGGCTCGCTCGCTCGAAGCCTCGCTCGCCTCGCTCATGTCGTCACCCCGTTCACCGTGCGGGGCGGGGCGAACACGTCGAGGATCCACACCTCGTTGAGCTCGTCGTCGCCGATGAAGTTGCTGTCGCCGTGCCAGATGTTCTCGTTGGCGAGGTACACGTCGCCCGGCCGCAGCGTCACGCGGCGGTCGTCGTCGGGATCGCCGATGCGGAA
>Ga0126314_10001045_pt1 | contig 13108 bp, 15 predicted proteins | sample Plot105B_FD_92535 | JGI IMG/M metagenome (GOLD analysis project Ga0126314, IMG submission 92535) | Serpentine soil microbial communities from UC McLaughlin Reserve, CA, USA - Plot105B | ecosystem: Environmental > Terrestrial > Soil > Grasslands | place: USA: UC McLaughlin Reserve, Lake County...
GTCGTCACCCGCGACAACAGAAAGGGCCGCGTTTGCGGCCCTTTCTCCCACAGGGGCGACAGGACTCGAACCTGCAACCCCCGGTTTTGGAGTGCGGCTCGGCGCACTTGCACGGAAGCGCGATTCGCTGAACCGTGCGGGTTTTCGGGGTTTCTTCCTCATGGTTGAGCGCCTCGTCCCGTGCGGTTGGTTTGCATTTGGTTAGCAGGGCTTAGCGGCTCAGCTTGTCTCAAAGACCCCGCCGTGGACGCTTGCGTCAGTAGACGATCCGCTCGCCTCGCTGCCACCATCTCGCAAAAACCTGGGGCGCGTCAGGATGAGCCGTCTCAAAAAACGGCTGAGCGCTGCGTCGGCACAGCCCGCGGACGCTGATGCAGACCACGCCGAACTCAAGGCGTCGCAGTACCGGGACAAGCGCGATCCCGGGGGGATCGCGGGTCGTCCCACCTACCGCCTAGGGGTCGTCCCGCGCCGCCGGTATTGGCAACATCCTGACGCGTCGGCGCCTCGGGCTGCCTCGCGTCTTCGCCTGCGGAGCGGCATAATCAGTCCATGCCGCGGCTCGCCGTACTCGTCGCGTTGGTGTTAGCGGCTGCGGTTCCAGCCGCACTGGGGGCAACCAGCATGGGGCGGGTTATGACGGTTCAGGATCGTGCCGGTGACACGCGGGCGCCTGATCTCGATATCCGGCAAGCGTCAATCGTCCTTAGCGAAGGAACGTTGGCGGTGAAGATGACGATGGCGGCTGCGGTTCGGAACAACTCGATCTACTCAGGCATGTTCACCTGCGGCAGCCGCCTAACCCAACTGGGCGTGAAGCGGGCCGCAGGCGTAACCACCATCTTCCTCTTTGACTGGAACACGCCACGGCAGATCAAGGTGCCCGGGTTCATCTCGGGGCGCACGGTGGCCGTGTCCGCGCCAGCCAAGAAGATGGGCTGCGCAAGGGCCCTCATCCGTTTCATGTTGACGGCTGAGGGCACGAATAGTCGTCCACGGATGACGGACTCGGTGCCCCAGCGCGGCAAGCTGACCTACAGGCCGTAACCGGGCCAGTTCCCCACGTTCCGCGCATCGCCGGCTGAACTTGGAGGCGCGGCGGCACCACTCACCTTGGCCGGGAAAAGTGCTCCCGCGTGGTTGACGTTCGGGACGAGGACGCGGATCAACCTCTGACCCTGGTCGTTGAAGACCTGTGCGCGCCGGCCACTGGCGAGCGAGTCGCGTAGCTGAGATCCTCGAGGGGGCGCCGAGAGTTCGACCGCGCCTAGGTTCCGCGGGAGCGCTCGGCGCCCTGGCGCCTTAGTGCGATGGGAGGGAGGGGGCTTAAGCGCCCCCTCCTCCGTCGGACGCCAAGGACGGCCTAATCGATCCCGAGCGCGGCAATCGCCGCGTCGCACCACACGTCCGAGTCGAATGCCGGGTGCGGGCCGTGAACTTCCAGCACGTCGACGGCGATGACTTCGTCGGCCGCGTCGAAGGTCACCGTATAGACGATTCGTCCGGCGTCGTGGGTGAGGACTCCGCCATGGGCAAGCTTGAGTTTCGCTCGCAATCCGTTCTCAACGAAAAGATGCGTGTGGACGCCAGACTCCAGGCCTTCCACGATTTCGTTTGTGAAGGAACCAGCCGCGGAGTCGACGACCGAAGCGCCAGTCTCCGGATTCGTCAGGGTAGCGCTGTAGTTGAATACCGTTTTCAGTTCCTGCTCGGGGTCGCCACCGGTTTCCCCGATCCAGGCCTTGAAGTTGAAACGGCCTGAAACGTTGATCGCAGTGCCGGTGCCGCAGAAGTCCGGGTCGACGCCGGCCTCTGTCCCGTGATCGTGGACCGCCGGCTTGCCGCCAGGTCCTGCACCCGCAGTCGTCGGCAGCATCAGCAGCGCGATCGCCGCCACCGTCGCCGCAGTAAGGATCAGAGATCGCATGTTGCCTCCTTTCCCCCCGCTGATCTACGAGCGACTCATATCACCATTGCGTCTCCTGTTACAAGCGATCGGTTCGTCCTCGGGCGTGCGGTTACCGATCGCCACCCCCCGCTGCGTTGGATCCGTTCTGGGTCTACCCGGTCGATCCACTCGCCGTCGACCATGTGCCCAGCCGGCCTGGGCTCGATACGACAGCCCGGGCTCGCGCCCTGCTTCGCGCTCCTCGCGAGCCTTGACCGACGCCTTCCGCTCGACAACTGCGCTCGCTTGAAGCGCCGCCTGACGAACGAACCCCGACAAGCTCACCCCGAGACGATCGGCCGCGCCCGCAATCTGCCGGCGCTCGCAGTCGCCCAGCGGGATGGCAACGACGCCCCTCACAGCGTATTACGCCCTGTTGCCCAGAACATCACGCTGCTCCGCGTTTCCCGCTCAACCATGCCCTTTAGCGAGAATATCGCCGCCATCCGGAGCTTTGAGAGCGGGAAACGGCCTTACAATCGGTTGTGGGATCCGCGATCGCAGGACGTTCGCATAGGCGCGTGCCGAGCGGTGGGAAGCAGGCCGTAATTGGTACGGGGTTGAATCGGCCTAGTCATGCCCGTTTGCCGCCGTTTCTACATATGGCCCGCAAGGACGCTCGCACGGGGGCAGAACCGCAGACGCAGTTGATTGCTTGTTTGTCATCCGCTCCCCTGAAGTGGGAAAGAAAGTCAGTCTGCTTCCCGAGGGAAAAAAGGATGTAGCCCTGGATCAGTTTTCTTGCCCATCTCTCCAACGAAACAGCTATCCGATTCCTTGCATCCGCGTCGTACTCTGGTTCTTCGGCTTCATCGTCCTCTCGCACTGATCTGGCTCATGACTCGCCGAAAGGGACGTACGTGCCCGCACTGTGGCGAAGACGTGAAGAAGGGGCGAACTACCTGCAAAAACTGCGGCTATGACTTCACCATCGGCGGGAAGCCGCCGGCCGAGGCCGGAGCGACGACCTAGAGTCAAAGCTTGGGATGCCTACGCAGACAAGCGCCTGTTGGGCCAAGCGTTGTCCTTTTTTGCATCTGCATTAGGAGGCGTTCGCCTGCGTTTACACTGGAGTCGAATTGATGTTGTATATGTTCAAATCGATGACGTACTCTGTTCCGTCATCATCCACGGCAAAGAGAGAGCGGCCAATACAAAGGTAGGAGAGCCAAATGACGCTCCCTTCGGGGTCACTGACGAAGGCACCACCGTCGGGCCAGATGCCGATGCCGTAGTACTTGAACGTTCCGCCAAAAGGTTCGTGCCCGGGCTCGGGATGCCACCGCGCGAGCGATCCGTACAAGCCGTTGCTGTTGGCGTCGTACCTAACGGCGCCGCTAGCGGGCTCCCTGCCGCCCCGCCACGTCAGGGTGCATTGAATCGATAACCAGGTCTGGTTTTTGCCGACTTCGAAAATGTTCGGCAGCTGGCATAGCGTTGGCTCAGCGCCACCCTTAAAGTAGTCCGCGACGTTTAACGGGTTCCTCGTGCGTGACTCAATATCGGAACGACTGAGCTTTTCAAAGATGTCCGGCGGCGGCATGGCGTACCCCCTGTTGTTCGTCGGGCTTGTCGTCTAGACGCGACCAACCGCATCTTCGCACCTTGTGCCGATTGCTTCAACCTTTGTGAGGCGAGATACGCGTCGAGCAGGCCTACGGCCTCTCCCTCGTTCCTGGGCGTCAGGTGCCCATGGCGGTCGCGCGTCATCGTTGGGCACCGCGAGCGCTTTCGTCAGGCCCGCCTGGATCATCACGGACACGAGGCGGAATGTCATCTCGACCTCGCACAAAAGTTCGTGAGAGAGCACCCAAGGGGCGGCACCTCGCATCTACGGCGCGTTTTCTGCCGAGAGCCAGGCCACTCAACCCAGGCCATCGCGGCGTTAGCAAAGCGTTTGCAATTTGCCCAACCGACACTTTCCACAGGTTGTGGATGACTCGGCGCAGAGGCTGACATGCCGCTTGGTTAAACGGATTGTCAAGTCATCTGCCCAACAGGGGCGACAGGACTCGAACCTGCAACCCCCGGTTTTGGAGACCGGTGCTCTACCAGATTGAGCTACGCCCCTGGGCGCCTCGATTGTAGAGATACCCTCCGGCGGTGGCTCGCGCCGGTCAGCGCCGGATCCAGGGCACGCTGTTCGCGTTCTTGACCGTCTTCTTCGCGGGCATCGCCGTGACTGCGTTCACCGCGACGGACTCGAACGCCGGCATCTGGGTGATCGTGATTGCGGCGGCGGCGCTGACGCTGTGGATGGGCGGTCTCGCCATCCGCACCTTCCGCGCTGCGCGCGAGGAGATGGCTCGCTAGCCCCGTATCCTTCCGCGTTACACCTTGGGCCACGACGAAACCCAGCAGCTCTGGCGCTCGTACCGCGCCAGGCCGGACGAGAAGGCGCTCCGCGACCGCCTGATCCTCACGTACGCGCCGCTCGTCAAGTACGTTGCGGGCCGCCTCGGCAGCGGCCTCCCCGCGCACGTCGAGGAGGAGGACCTCGTCTCCTACGGCCTCCTCGGCCTGATCGGCGCGATCGAGCGCTACGACCCCGACCGCGACGTGAAGTTCGAGACCTACGCAATCGCGCGGATCAAAGGGGCGATCATCGACGAGCTGCGCTCGCTCGACTGGGTGCCGCGTTCCGTCCGTGCGCGAGCGCGCGAGATCGAGCGCGCGATTGCATCGCTCGAGGCGAAGCTCCACCGCCCGCCGAGCGACGAGGAGATCGCTACGCAGGTCGGGGTCACCGTCGAGGAGCTGGAGGACAGCCTGACCGACATCTCGCGCTCTTCGATCGCCGCACTCGACGAGCTCTGGACGATCGGCGGCTCCGGCGGCGACCAGATCGCCCTGATCGACACGATCGAGGACACCGAGGCGCCGGCACCCGAGAGCTCGCTCCAGGCGACGGAGCTCAAGGACGCCCTCGGTGAGGCGATCGCCCGCCTCCCGGAGCGGGAGAAGCTCGTCGTCACGCTCTACTACTACGAAGAGCTGACCCTACGCGAGATCGGCGAGGTGCTCGGGGTGACGGAGTCGCGGGTCTCACAGCTGCACACGAAGGCGATCCTACGCCTGAAGGCCCGGCTTTCGGGCGCAGCGCAGCGGGCCGAAGCCGAGGCCTGAGTCCCTAGAATCGGACCTTCCACGACCGAGGAGGGACCTGTTCGCATGCCGCCAGCCGAGTCCGGAAAGATCCGCAACGTCGCCGTAACCGGTCACCGCGGGACGGGGAAGACCTCGCTCGTCGAGGCGATGCTCTTCCAGGCCGGCGCGGTCAACCGCCTGGGCACGATCGAGCAGGGCTCGACGGTCGGCGACTGGGACGAGGACGAGCAGCGGCGGCAGATGACGATCTCGGCCTCGCTCGCACACCTCGACTGGCAGGGCCGCAAGATCAACCTGATCGACGCGCCCGGGGAGCCCAGCTTCCAGGGCGAGATGGTCTCGGCGATCCGCGTCGTCGAGGGCGCGCTGATCGTCGTCTCCGGTGTCATGGGGGTCGAGGTCCAGACGAGCCGAGTCTGGGCTCGCGCCGAGGAGCTCGGCCTGTCGCGCGTCTTCTTCGTGAACATGCTCGACCGCGAACGTGCGGACTTCTTCCGAGTGCTGAACGCGCTCCAGAGCTCGCTCTCGCCGCGCGCGGTCGCGATCCACCTGCCGATCGGCGCCGAGCACGAGCTGACAGGCATCGTCGATCTCCTCCACATGAAGGCGTACACGAGCCCGGAAGGCGCGAAGGAGGCCGCGCCGGGCGAGATCCCCGCCGAGCTGGCCGATCAGGTCGCCGAGTACCGCGAGAAGCTCCTCGATTCCGTCGTCGAGACCGACGAGGGGCTGATGGAGCGCTACCTCGAAGGGCAGGAGCTCTCGGACGAGGAGGTGGCACACGCCCTCAAGGACGCCGTCACCCGCGGCGAGATCTTCCCCGTGGCGTGCGGTGTCGCGACGAAGAACCTCGGCACGACCGCAGTCCTCGACCTGCTCGTCGAGGGTATCCCCTCGCCTGCGAAGAAGGACTTCGACGTCCACGTCGACGGCGCTGGGAGCGCGGCGTTCGTCTTCAAGACGGTGGCCGATCCGTTCGCGGGCCGGATCAACGTCTTCCGCGTGATCGACGGCAAGGTCAGCTCGGACTCCACGCTCGTCAATACGCGCACGCACAACAAGGAGCGCGTCGGCCAGCTCCTGACGCTGCAGGGCAAGGAGCACGAGCAGGCCGACGAGTTCAGCGCCGGCGACATCGGCGCGATCGCGAAGCTGAAGGACGTCCTCACGGGCGACCTGCTGCTGGACTCCGAGCGCGAGGTCGGGCAGCCGCCAAAGATCGGCTTCCCCGAGCCGGTGATGAGCTTCGCGATCGCGCCGAAGGCGAAAGGCGACGAGGAAAAGCTCGGCACCGCCCTCCGGCGCCTGTCGGAGGAGGACCCGACGCTCGTCATGCGCCGCGACCCGCAGACCGGCGAGCAGCTGCTCTCAGGCCTCTCGCAGATGCACGTCGAGGTGGCCGTCGAACGGGTGAAAAGTCGTTTCGGCGTCGAGGTCGACCTGCGGCCGCCACGCGTCCCGTACCTCGAGACGATCCGCAAGGAGTCGCGCGGCCACGGCCGGTACAAGAAGCAGACCGGCGGCCGCGGCCAGTTCGGCGACTGCCACATCGTCCTCGAGCCGATCGAGGGCCACACCGGCTACGAGTTCGTCGACAAGATCGTGGGCGGAGTGATCCCGCAGAGCTTCCGCCCGGCGGTCGACAAGGGGATCCAGGAGGCGATGGCGCACGGGGAGCTCGCGGGCGCCCCGGTTCAGGGGATCCGCGTGCAACTCGTGGACGGCTCCTATCACACGGTCGACTCGTCGGAGATGGCGTTCAAGATCGCGGGGTCGATGGCGTTCAAGCACGCCTATGAGCAAGCGGACCCAGTGCTGCTCGAGCCGATCATGGAGGTCGACGTCACCGTCCCCGACGACGCCGTCGGCTCCGTGAACGGCGATCTCAACTCACGCCGCGGTCGACTGCACGGGATGGAGCCTGTCGGCGCCGGCATGACGATGATCAAGGCCGAGGTGCCGATGGCGGAGATCCTGACCTACTCGCAGTCTCTGACGTCGATGACCGGCGGCCGCGGCGACTACCACATGTCCTTCGCGCGCTACGAGGAGGTTCCGTCGCACGTCGCCCAGAAGGTGATGGCCGAGGCGCAGAAGGAGCAGGAAGAGGCGAGGGTCTGAAGCATCGTTTGAGCCGTCGCGGTGCGGAGAAGCGCGCGGAGCGCGAGCGGCAGGCAGGGCTCGATCGCGAAGACGAGGCCGCGCGCTGGCTCGCCGAGCACGACCCGCCGCCCGACCCCGAGCCGCCGCGCTCGGCGGCGAAGTCGAAGAACCTCCACCGCTGGCGTCGGCGGCACGAGTCAGGACCGAACTAGACGGTCGCGGTCTCCGGCTGCTCGCCGCCGGCCTTGAGCCGCGTGATGAGATCGGAGACGTCGGCGAGCTCCTGTTCCAGGTCGCGCTGGTATTCCTCCAGCCGCTCGAGAACCTTCTCGCGGTCGTACCAGCCGCGGCCGATGCCGTAGCCCCTGCGAAAGCCGCGGTGTCGATGTCGTCTGTGGTGCATGTTCACCTCCTCTCGCCGTATCTCGTCAGGAAGGTGTCCGTGCGCGCCTGCGCGTCGCGCAAGGCGCTTGCCCATTGGTCGAGGAGCGCGTTGCCCTCGCCCGTGAGCTTGTAGACCCGCTTGCTCGGCCCCGGGGCGGCGTCGTCCCATTCGGAGCTGACGATCCCCTCGTCTTCGAGCACGCGGAGGAAGCGGTAGAGGTTGCCCATGTCGACGCGCTCGCCGGTCACCTCCGGAAGCTGCTCCAGGAGCTCGTAGCCATGGGCCGGGTGCTCGCGCAAGAGCATGAGCACGGCTGGCTCCGCGAACCGCTCGACCCGGGCTCGCACGGCGTACTGGCCGGGGCCGGTGCGGCGGCGAACACGCGTTGCTCGACGATGGCGCCTCATACCTGTAAAAGACACATGTACAACGCCAGCGTACCCAACGGAGGGCAGGTGGCGCTGGGCTAACATCGGCACCCATGCAGATCAGCAGCCAGGCTGTTGCCCAGACGTGCGCCATCTGCGATCGGAGCCTGCTCACGGGCGAGCGAGCGGTTCGCTACGCGCCGCAGGGCGGCAAGTTCGTGGACGTGTGCCCGCTGTGCCAGGAGATCGCGGTCGAGTACGGCTGGGTCAAAGAGGGGACGCCGACGACGCCGACGGTGCCCGTTCAGCGCCGCCGTCGCGGCAACTGGCTCTCGCAGATCTTTGCGCCCGTGCGCTCGACGACGGAGGAGACAGTCGCGTCCGAGCCGATCCTGCGGCGGCTGAGCGAGCCGGAACTCGCGATGGTCGAAGCGGCGGACATCTTCAACGCCAGCGACTACCGGCGGACGATCGGCGGCGTCGCGAAGAGCCTCGGCGCGCCGCGGGCGAGCATCCTGCAACTGTCCGGGGTCAACCACGAGCTCGTGATCACGATCGCCTGGGACATCACCTGGTACCAGTACCGAGTGTCCGCCGAATCGGCGCAGCCGGTGCGGCTCGAGGCGCGTGGCCACGAGCCCGGCGAGCTCGACGGCCTCTTCCAGAACTGGAATGCCAGGGTGGACTCCGAAGGCCGGGTAGTCCCCGACATAGCCCGCATCTAGCCCTCGCTTCCCTGGCCGGCAGCCGCTCCCGCCCGGCCAAGCCGGGCTCCGCGGCGCCTGACGACGCCCCAGGAAACCGAGGTGGCAGGCTCGGGCTTCATCCCTAGACTGCGACGCAGCGATGATCTACTGCGTCATCCCGCCTGAGCTCGAGGACGAGCTCTTCGAGAAGCTCACCGAGTACTACGAGGACAACCCGAACGTAACGGTGATCGTTGATCGCCGCACGGGGCCGGACCGGCGCAAAGGGAAGAAGGCCGGGGGTAAGCGCGAGACCAGAGATCGCCGTCGTCCGCGCGCCTCCGGCACCTTCCTTCCGAGCGACGCGCCCGAGTAGAAACCGGAACGCGCTCATCCGCGTAATTCCGGTACCGGGGCGGGGCGCCGCGCGCGGGGCGGCGTACCAAACGCAGCGCGGCGCCCGCCTCCTCTCGCGCACTACACTCGCCGCATGGCGATTCTCGGCACGAAAACCCATCAGAACTACATCGCCGGCGAATGGCGCGACGCCGCCTCGGGCGAGACGTTCGAGTCCACCAGCCCCGCGAACGGCGATGCGCTCGGCACCTTCCCGCGCTCCGGTGACGAGGACGTCAAGCGGGCTGTGGAGGCCGCGAAGGCCGCGTACGATGAGTGGCGGCTCGTGCCGGCGCCGAAGCGCGGCGAGATCCTCTTCCGCTTCGGCCAGCTGCTGATCGACCAGAAGGAGGACCTCGCGCAGCTGATGGCGCGCGAGATGGGGAAGGTGCTTCCCGAGGCTCGCGGCGACGTTCAGGAAGCGATCGACATGAGCTTCTACATGGGCGGCGAAGGCCGGCGGCTCTCCGGTCAGACGACGCCGTCCGAGCTCCGGGACAAGTTCCAGATGAGCGTGCGGATGCCGATCGGCGTCGTCGGGGTGATCACGCCCTGGAACTTCCCGATCGCGATCCCGTCGTGGAAGACGCTGCCGGCCCTCGTCGCCGGGAACACGATCGTCTTCAAGCCCGCGACCGACACGCCGACGCTCGGCCAGCGCTACGTCGAGCTGCTCGTCGAGGCGGGACTGCCCGAGGGGGTGCTGAACATCGTCCACGGCGGCGGCGGTGAGGTCGGCGACGCGCTCGTCCGGCACCCGGACGTCCGAGTCATCTCGCTGACCGGCTCGAGGGAGACCGGCGTCGCCGTGCTGAAGTCGGCGGCCGAGGGCTTGAAGCACGTCCACCTCGAGCTGGGCGGCAAGAACGCGATTATCGTCCTCGACGACGCCGGCCTCGATCTCGCCGTCGAGGGAATCGTCTGGTCGGCATTCGGGACGTCGGGCCAGCGCTGCACCGCGGCAAGCCGCGTGATCGTCCAGCGTGGCGTCTACGACGAGCTGCAGGCCAAGCTCGTCTCCGCAGCCGAGGGGCTGCGCCTGGGCGTCGGCTGGGACGACGACACCGACGTCGGCCCGGTGATCAACCAGCGCGCGCTCGACAAGATCCACTCGTACACGGGGATCGGCAAGGACGAGGGCGCGAAGCTGCTGACCGGCGGCGAGGTTGCCTCCGACAACGGCCTCGGCAAGGGCTTCTACTACCGCCCGACGATCTTCGCTGACGTCGAGCCCGGGATGCGGATCGCGCAGGAGGAGATCTTCGGTCCGACGACGGCGCTGATCCCGGTCGACTCGTTCGACGAAGCGATCGAGGCGGCGAACGGCGTCAAGTACGGGCTGTCGTCGTCGATCTTCACGCGCGACGTCAACAGGGCCTTCCGGGCGATGCGCGACCTCGATACCGGGATCACGTACATCAACGCGGGCACGATCGGCGCCGAGGTGCACCTCCCCTTCGGTGGCACGAAAGACACCGGCAACGGCCACCGGGAGGCGGGGCAGGCGGCGCTCGACGTCTTCACCGAGTGGAAGTCGATCTACGTCGACTACTCGGGCCGGCTCCAGAAGGCGCAGATCGACACGGCCGAGTAGGACTTGCAGGTCTACCGGATCCCGTTTTCGACGAACGTCGAACGGGTCGCCCTCGCTGCGGGGCACAAGGGGCTCGAGCTCGAGTGGATCGACGTCGACCCCGACGACCGCCGAGAGGTCGAGCGCGTGAGTGGCCAGCCGCTCGTGCCGGTGCTGGTCGACGATGGCCGCGTCGTCGCCGACTCGACCAAGATCATGCGCTACCTCGAACAGCGGTATCCGGCGCGGCCGCTCTTTCCCGTGCGTCGCGCGCGGCGCGCCGAGCTCGACGTCTTCCTCGACTGGTTCAACCGCGTCTGGAAGCGCGCCCCGAACGAGATCGACGTGGAGCGGGCGAAGGACGCGCCGGATGAGGCACGGATGGAGGAGCTCGGTCGTGAGCTCACGACCGCTCTCGACCTCTTCGAAGGCCTCGTCGATGGCCGCGACTACCTCTTCGGCGAGTTCTCGGCCGCCGACTGCGCCGCCTTTCCGTTCCTCAAGTATGCGCTGCTCCACGACGAGCGCGACACCGAGCCGTTCCACCTGATCCTGCGGGAGTTCCAGGAGCTCGGCGAGGAGCACGCCAACCTCGAGGAGTGGATCCGGCGCGTCGACGAGCACCCGCGGGCGTAGGTGCCACGTCCGAGCGAGCATGGTCCGTCGTGGGGTCAGACCCCTGCGCGAGTGTGTGACTTTCTCCCCACACTCCAGACGTGTCCCTCGGCTTGGCCGAGCCAAAGACGCCGCCCGGCGTGACACTTCCGTGACGAAATTGTTCCTGGTTCGTCACGGGGTCTGACCCCGTGATGGATGCCGAGGCCCTCGGAGTACCAGTGGGCCAATGCAGCGAGGTCGCGGGCGCGGGAGAAGACACCGCCGATGCCGAGCACGCGCTCGACGCTGCGGCGAGCGCTATGTGTACGTGAGGATGTGGAAGAGCTCGACGTCGAGACCGTTTGCCGCGCAGTGGACGAGCTTGCAGATCCCGTCCTGCTCCTCGAAGCGCAGCACGAGGGCGTCCATCACGTCGTCCGCGCCGTCCAGCTGATCGAGGCGGAACACGACGGACGACGTCTGCTCGCCGGCGACGAACAGCAGCCGTCCCTCCACGTTGTTGGCCCGGCCGAAATCGTGTCCCTCGAGGAGGGTGAACTCCCAGTTCTGACGATGCTCCACCCAGGTCTCGATCACCTCGGCGAGCGCGGCAAGCTCGTCGGCGACGTCGACCGCGACGGGCGCGTCCGCACGTTCCTCCGGCGTCCGTCTTGGCAGTACCTCGAGCGTCGGCATGACGCCTCGATTCCCAGCCGTCCCGTGGCGCAAACTAGACGCCAGCGAGAAAGCGGCTGACCGTGCAGTACGTGCGGAAGCCGAGCCGCGGGTAGAGCCTCTCGCCGTCCGGCGTCGCCTGCAGGACCGCGGCTCGATACCCGGCCTCGCGGGCCTGCAGCATGGGCACGAGCGTCAGCGCCGACCCGACTCCGCGACGCCGCGCGGCGGGCAGCGTCCCGATCCCGTAAAGCCCGACGACGCCCGCTCCGAGGAACGAGAGTCCCACGCCGACGACCTCGCGATCGATGCGCGCGACCCAGTGCTGCCACGGAATATCGCGGAATTGCAGTCGCTGCGCTGCCTCGAGCCACGCCTCCCCCGACGCCGGCGGGAGGGCGTGCGCCGCGCAGAACGACGCCACCCACTGCGACACAGCCGCCTCGCCGCCGACCTGCTCGACGGCCACGCCCGATGGAAACGCCGCAGCCTCGTCGATCTCGTTGAGAGCCATCGCCATGCCCGGCCAGTCGCGGCCGGCCGGCCGCAACCCCGCCGACACCAGCCGCTCGTCGAGGTCCGGGGGCTCCGACTGAGGGCCCGTCCACCAGAAGAACGGCTGCGGTAGGAGGTCCGGCGACACTGACTCGACCCTCGTCCGGGCGACGCCGTTGAAGAACGCCGACGGGAGCCTGGTCGAGAATCGAAGTAGCTCGTCGCTCTCGTCGAGCTCACCACCGGGGAGCCGGCCGATCGCGCGAAAGAGGGCGAACAGGTTGTCCTCGATCGCCGCCGTGAGCGTCATCGGCGTGAGGTTGGTAAGGATGGCGTCCATGAACCGGAAGCTAGTGGTCTTCGTGCCGCGGGAAGCCCTCGACCGCGTGCGGTCGGCGCTCTTCGAAGCAGGCGCCGGGAAGATCGGCAAGTACACGCACTGCTCGTGGTATGCCGCAGGAACGGGGACGTTTCTCCCGGAGGAGGGAGCCGAGCCGATGATCGGCCAACCGGGTCGCGAGCAACGAGTCTCGGAGCTTCGCCTCGAGATGGTGTTCCCCGAGGAGCGACACGACGACGTGGTCGCGGCGCTTCGACGCGCGCACCCGTACGAAGAGCCGGCCTTCGACGTCTACCCGCTGCTGTGATCGGGCGGCTCTCGACCGACGGCGGCGCGCGCGGCAACCCCGGCCCCGCGGCCTACGGCTACGTCCTCGAGAGCGACGACGGCCATGTCCTTGCCGCGCATGGGGAGGCGATCGGGACTGCGACGAA